>Ga0307505_10000201_pt1 | contig 72875 bp, 24 predicted proteins | sample 23_S_MG_FD_202183 | JGI IMG/M metagenome (GOLD analysis project Ga0307505, IMG submission 202183) | Soil microbial communities from Populus trichocarpa stands in riparian zone in the Pacific Northwest, United States - 23_S | ecosystem: Environmental > Terrestrial > Soil > Riparian zone > Trees... | reverse complement strand
CCAGGCGCGTTCCCCCTCCCGGGGCGAGGACGCCCCCCGGCCAGCCGGCGGGACGCCGGCGCTCCGCTTTCGCCGCCATAGGCGGCGTTGCGGTGGGCTTTAGCCCACCGGGCGCTCGCGACGAGTGCGCCCAAGCCGCGTGCTTCATCGAAGCCGAGACGGCAGCGGGAAGCACCTCGCAAGAGCCCGGAGGGCTAAAGCCCACCGCTCCACAGCACCGTTCCTTCTAACGGGACGCCTTCCACGTGGACGCCTGCCTCTTCGCAGCCTGCGTTCGATACGGTACTCTCCCGTCCCGGTACGCGCCCCTCCCATGCAGACAGCGGTCTTCACGATCATCTCCCCGAACTACAGGCATTACGCGCGAGTCCTGATGGACTCGGTGAAGACGCATCATGCGGATTGGGATCGCTTCGTACTGTTCGTCGGCGGGCCCGCGGTCTCGGATCCCGCATCGGAATCCTTCACGGCCGTGCCCTTGGCGGCCCTGCCTCTTCCCCATGCGCGTCAGTTCTGCTTCCGCTACACGATCCTCGAGCTCAACACAGCGGTGAAACCGTGGATGTTCGAGCACCTGTTCGCGCGCGGCTACGGTCGCGTCGTCTACCTCGACCCGGACATCTTCGTCTACTCACCCCTCGCCGAGCTCGACGCCGTTCCTGACGGAAGCCTCATGGTCCTCACTCCCCATCTCACCGGAGCGGGCGCCGGCGACGAGCCTACGACCGAGCGCGTGATCCTGCAGTGTGGAACCTACAACCTCGGCTTTCTGGCACTCATGCGCCATCCATCGTTGAGCGCGTTTCTGTCCTGGTGGCAGACGAAGCTCGAGCTTTTGTGCATCGTCGACCTCGAGCATGGACTCTTCGTCGACCAGAAGTGGATGGACCTCGCGCCAGGACTCTTTCCCGATGCGACGATCCTTCGGCACGAGGGCTTCAATGTCGCCTACTGGAACCTGCGGCAACGCGACGTGGTCACGCGGGATGGAATGACGAACGTCAACGACCACCCTCTGCGGTTCTTTCACTTCAGCGGCGTAGACCCCGTGCTGAGCGGCACCGTCTCTCGCTACGACACACTCACCCTCGGCGAGGTGGGCGACGCGCGCTCTCTCATCGAAGACTACACGACCAGAGTGCGCGCGGCGGGCTACGAGTCCTCGCGCAAGGCGCCCTACGCCTTCGGTGTGTTCTCCGACGGCTCGCGTGTGCCCGACGCGGCGCGCATCGCCTATCGCAACTCCCTCGAGCTCCGGACCGAGGCCGGAGAAGATCCCTTCGCGCGGCCGGACCTCTTCCTCGGACTTCGGGACCGGTCCCGCAGTCCGCTCTCGGCGCGGATCGCTTTGCGCTCCTACCGCCTGCTTTCGCGCGCCCGCCCCCTCGTTCGCCTCCTTCCTCGCGTGGTCCGCGTTGCCCTTCGCGAGTTCCTGTTGGGCCGCAAAGACCCCGCGCCCGTGCCGCGGAAGCTCGGCGCTGCCTTCGACGCCCTGCCTCCTGGACTCAACGTCATCGGGTACATCCACCATGACACCGGCGTGGGGGAATCCGTGCGGCTCTGCCTCCAGGCCTGCGAAGAGGTGTCGCTTCCCAGTCAGCTCGTCGACGCGGCCAACCCGAGTTTGAAACCGGCGGCCGTGTATCGCGCCAACATCTATCACGTGAACGCTGACCAAACCCTTGCCGTTCATCAGCAGTTTCCGCAGCTCTTCGCCAGCTCCTACAACATCGGCTGCTGGCACTGGGAACTGCCGGAGTTTCCGGACGCCTGGATTCCCTCCGCCGCTCCGCTGCACGAGATCTGGGCACCCAGCGCCTTCGTACAGAGCGCGGTCAGCCGCAAGGTCACCATCCCCGTGGTGCACATGCCGCACGGCGTCGAAGTCACCAACTTCGCAGCGTGCCCTCCGAGGGAGCTGGGCGTGCCTTTGGGTCGGTTTACGTTCCTCTGCATGTTCGACTTCTCCAGCGTGATGACCCGGAAGAATCCCATGGGCGCGGTGGACGCATTCCGGCGGGCCTTTCCCTCAGGATCGCAGGCCGCGCTGCTGATCAAGGCCGCGCATGCGAGCGATCATCCGGCCGAGTATGCGGAGCTGCAAGAGCGCCTTCAGGGGATCCCCAACATCTACCTCACCGATCGCAGACTCTCGCGCGCCGAAGTCAACGGCCTCATCGCCTCGAGCGACGGCATCCTCTCGCTGCACCGCTCGGAAGGATTCGGGCTCATCCTCGCCGAGGCCATGTACCTCGGCAAGCCGGTGGTGGCCACCGGTTGGTCCGGGAACATGGACTTCATGCACGCCACCAACTCCTGTCCCGTCGGCTACGAACTGGTGACCCTCGATCGAGGCCATGGCGCCTATGAAGCGGGCCAGCAATGGGCAGACCCCGACCTCGACCACGCCGCACACCTCCTGCGCCGCGTCGTCGACGACGCGGCATGGCGACAGCACCTCAGCATCCAGGCCCGCCACACCATCCGCACCCACTTCAGCCCCCGAGCCGCCGGCCTCCGCTATCGCCAGAGACTAACCGCCCTCGGCCTCCTCCCCCGCCCCCATTGACCCATAGGGGTCGCAGCTTCAGTCGTTCAGTCTTGGCCAGGTCGCGGGGTCTTTGCCGATCGGGGGGTCGGAGCTTCAGTCGCGAGATCCACCGCATCCAAGGAGCTCCCACCCCCTTCGGGGGATCAACTGAACGGACTGAGGCTCCGACCCCTTTGGTTGGACCGACTGAACGAACTGAAGCTCCGACCCCTTTCGGAGGATCAACTGAACGGACTGTAGCTGCGACCCCATTCGTGGATTGGGCGGGAACGCCATGCCGGTATCCCTCGTGCAAAGAAGGCGCGCGGTAAGGAGATCTCTCATGTTGAGCGAAAGCAACGTACTGGCCACGATCGCCGTCAAGGACATCGAGGCCGCCCGGAAGTTCTACGGTGATGTCCTGGGACTGAAGCCCGTTCCGACCGACGAGGCCGGCGTGCTCTCCTACCGGAGCGGAAGCTCCGAGATCCTGATCTACGAGTCTCAACACGCGGGCACGAACAAAGCCACCGCCGCCACGTGGGTGATCGACCGCGACCTGGACGGTCTCGTGCGAGACCTGAGAGCCAAGGGCGTGTGGTTTGAGCATTACGACCTGCCGGACACCCGGCGGGAAGGGGACGTTCACGTGAGCGGCAACACTCGAGTGGCCTGGTTGAAAGACCCTGAAGGCAACATCCTCAGCGTGGTCAGCAGCGGGCAGAAGTAGGCAACCCGGCCTTTGGCCGGCCCTCCCGGAAGTTTTTTTTTCGCCGCCTGTATCAAAACTCCTCGCCGAACGACCTGTTCCTAAAACCCAGGAATCGGATGCCTCCGCCTGGAGCGTCAGCGGAGGACGGGATGAAGGCTAGGAACCGTGGTTGGTCACACGACCGGCACCGTCGTCCTCCCTCTCATCTCGGGAAGGAGACCATGTGATCCATACGGGCGATCCATCACAGGACCAGTTCCGCGGCCTCTTAGAGGCCGCTCCCGACGCCATGGTCATCGTCAACCAGGCCGGAACCATCGTTCTGATCAACACGCAAACCGAGACCCTTTTCGGCTACAGCCGCAACGAGTTGCTCGGAAAGCCCATCGAGGTTCTGATTCCCAGCCGCTTTCATGGCCACCACAGCGGACATCGCGACGGGTATTTCAGCGATCCGCACGTCCGCCCGATGGGAGCGGGTCTCGAGCTCTACGGGCAACGCAAGGACGGCAGCGAGTTCCCGGTGGAGATCAGCCTCAGCCCACTGCGCACGGCAGACGGGCTCCTGGTGACCAGTGCCATCCGGGACATCACCGAGCGTAAGCGCAGCGAGCGCATCCTGCAGGAGAAGAACAGTGAGCTGGAAAGGGCCAATCAGGCCAAGGATCGCTTCCTGGCCAGCATGTCTCATGAGCTGCGCACTCCTCTCAACGGAATCATCGGGTTCGCCGAATTCCTGGTGGATGGCAAGCCGGGCGCCATCAACGTCAAGCAGAAGGAGTACCTCGAAGACATCCTCAACAGCGGGAGACACCTTCTGCACCTGATCAACGACATGCTCGATCTGGTCAAGGTGCAGGCGGGCAAGTTGGAGCTGCGCCCGGAGACCTTCGCGCTCCGGGAGTGCATCGACGAAGTCTGCGCCGGAGTCGCTCCCCTGGCGGAAAGCAAGCGGATCAGGCTGCGCGTCACCATGACCGCCGATCTCGAGAGCGTGACGCTCGACATCCAGCGCTTCCGGCAGGTTCTCTACAACCTCCTCTCGAACGCGCTCAAGTTCACGGATGAGCACGGTCAGGTCGAGGTGTCTGTCGAAGGGGAGGGCCCCGACCGCTTTGCGGTTTCGGTCCGGGACAGCGGAATCGGGATCGAGCGTACGGATATCGCGCGTTTGTTCACGGAGTTCGAGCAATTGGAGACGGGGCTGGCACGCCGCTACGGCGGCACGGGCCTGGGGTTGGCACTCACCAAGACCATCGTCACCCTGCAAGGCGGGAGCATCGATGTTCAGAGTGAGATCGGCAAGGGCAGCGTATTCCGCGTGGTCCTGCCGCGCTCGCTGACGGAGACAACATGAGTACAGTCTGCATCCTCATAGTGGACGACAATCCCACCAACCTGAAGCTCGTGTCGGATGTGCTCGCGTTCGACGGCTATCGAATCCTCAAAGCCAGCGACGCGGAGGAGGCGCAGGAGATGATCAAGGACTCGCCGCCCGATCTGATCCTCATGGACATCGCCCTGCCAGGCATGGACGGGCTGACTCTCACCCGGTTGCTCAAAGGCGACCCGGAGACCAGACACATCATCGTTGTGGCCCTCACCGCATTCGCGATGAAGGGAGACGACGAGAAAGCGCAAGCGGCCGGTTGTGACGGCTACATCACCAAGCCCATCGACACGCGCAAGCTATCCGGTCTGGTTGCCGGATACCTTCAGCGGCAGCCCCCGAGCTGGCCATGAAAATCCTCATCATCGAAGACCAACCCACGGAGTTGAAGCTCGCCCATCACGTCCTCGACGCCGCCGGACACACCGTCCACGCAATCGCCGCGGCCGAAGAAGCGTTCACATCCATCCGGGAGGATCGGCCCCAGATCATCCTGTTGGACCTGGTTCTGCCGGGTATGGACGGCATGACGCTGGTGCGTATGCTCAAGAAAGACCCCCAGACCCGGGACATCCCAGTGGTGGCCGTCACGTGCTATCCCGAGAAATTCAGCAAAGCGGCAGCGCTCCAGGCCGGTTGTGACGCCTATCTCGTCAAGCCGCTCAGCACCCGCACGCTTCCGCAGGACCTGAGTGACGTGCTGACCAGGGGAAGCGGAAGCCGACCATGAACATCCTGGTGGTCGACGACCTCGCCATCAACCGAAGGCTTCTGCAAGCGCGACTGGAAGGCGAGGGGCACACGGTGGTCGCATCCGCGAACGGCGTCGAAGCCCTGGCCATCCTGGAGAGCGAGGCCATCGATCTCATCATCTCCGACATCCTCATGCCGGAGATGGATGGCTACCGGCTCTGTCATGAAGTGCGCCACCGGCCCGGGCTCGAACAGATCCCCTTCATCTTCCACAGCGCCAACGTACTCCTCCCCTGCCGACGAGAAGTTGTCCATGGACCTCGGCGCGGACTTCTTCCTGCGCAAACCCGCCTCCCTCGACGAGCTGCAGCGCGCGATCGCCGCGTCCGCAACGGGCGCGCGACGCGCACCCGCGGCCTCCCTCGATGGCATGGACGTGCTCGAGCAGTACAGCGCGAGCCTGGTCCGGAAGCTCGAGGAGAAAAACGTCCAACTGACGTCCGCGATCGGGCAGCTCACCTTGAGAAACACGGCGCTGGAGACGGCCGCCGACGCGGTCCTCATTACGGATGCTCATGGCACCATCCTATGGGTCAATCAGGCGTTCACCGCCGTCACGGGGTACTCGAAGGAAGAGGCCATCGGCAACACCCCTCGCATCCTCAAGTCCGGAAAGCACGACCAGCCTTTCTTCCGGGAGCTCTGGAAGACCATCCGGAGCGGAGCGGTCTGGCGCGGAGAGGTCACCAACCGCCGCAAGGACGGTCGTCTCTGTTATGAGGAGCACACGATCACGCCGGTGCGAGGTCCGCACGGAGACATTACTCATTTCGTGGGCGTCCAGCACGACGTGACCGAGCGCAAGCAGGGAGAAGATGCGCTCCGCGACGCCCACGCCCAGTTGCGGCAGTTGCTCGAACACAGCCCCGCGGTGCTGTATGCGCTGCGGGTGGAAGGCCACCAGGTCGTCCCCCGCTTCGGCAGCGAGAACGTGAGCCAACTGCTGGGGTTCACCGTGCCGGAGACCATGATCCCGGGCTGGTGGAACGAACGGCTTCACCCCGACGATCGCGACCTGGCCGAGGCCAGCATCTCGGAAACGCTGACCCAAGGCGTCAGCCGGACCGAGTATCGCTTGCGCCACAAGAATGGTTCCTACCTTTGGGTCGACGATAACCGGCGTCTGGTCCGCGACTCCCACGGCGAGCCGTTCGAATTGGTGGGAGTCTGGACGGACATCACCGAGCGGCGCCTGGCCCTGGACAATCTGCGCGTCAGCGAGCAACGGTTCAGCGACATGCTGCGCAACCTCCAACTCGTCTCGATGATGCTCGACCGCGATGCGCGCATCACCTATTGCAACGACCACCTTCTGCGGCTGACCGGCTGGCAACGCCACGAACTGCTCGGGCGGAACTGGTTCGAAGTCTTCGTGCCGCCGGAACGCCGGGGTGAGTTCGAGCTCGCGTTCGCCACGTTGCTCGCCGATGCTCCCGGGGCCGCGCATCACGAGAACGAGATCCTCACACGCGCGGGTCACCGGCACCTCATCCACTGGAACAACACGGCCCTGCGCTCCGGATCGGGCGAAGTGGTCGGCACTGCCAGCATCGGCGAGGACATCACTGAGCGCATCGCCCTGCAGAATCAGATGCTCCGCGCTCAACGCCTGGAGAGCCTCGGCACTCTGGCCGGAGGCATCGCCCACGACCTGAACAATTTGTTCATGCCCATCCTCATGGGGGCCACACTGATCAAACGCTTCGACTCTTCGGAGCGGACCCAGCGAGCGATCACCAACATCGAGCATTGCGTCAAGCGTGGCACCGATCTCGTGAAACAGGTGCTCCTGTTCGCGCGCGGGGTCGAAGGCTCGAAAGTGGCCGTCGATCTGGCCGGCGTCATCGCCGAAGTGGATGCCATTGCCGTGAGCACTTTCCCGAAGAACATCTCCTTCCTCACCGCGGTGGGCGGCGTGCCGAGTCTCATGGGCGACCCCACACAGTTGGCGCAGGTGCTCCTGAATCTCTGCGTGAACGCCCGCGACGCGATGCCCGACGGAGGCCACATCTCCGTCTCCGCTACAGCCACCGACCTCAACGCCGACGTGATCTCAGAGCTCGGCGGCTCGCAACCCGGACACTACGCCGTGCTCGAAGTCGCGGACGATGGCGCGGGGATGCCTCCGGAGATCATCGACCGGATCTTCGAGCCCTTCTTCACCACCAAACCCGTCGGCAAGGGCACGGGCCTGGGGCTCTCCACCGCTCGTGGGATCGTGCGCAGTCATGGAGGCTTCGTGACGGTCCACAGCGAGATCGGCAAAGGCACGACCTTCAAGGTCTATCTGCCTGCGCCGGCCGACCCCGACACGACTACGCCCCTCCGGGAGAGTCCGCACGCGGAGATCGCTCCCGGAAACGGTCAATGCATCCTCGTCGTCGACGACGAGACGGCCATCCTCGAGATCACCCGGCAGACGCTGGAGGCCGGCGGCTACGAAACCCTCACCGCAAGAAATGGCTCATTGGCGCTGGACCTCTACACGCAGAACCGTTCCAGCATGGCCCTGGTCCTGACCGACATGATGATGCCCGTCCTCGACGGCGCCACGCTCATCAACACTCTGCGCCGTCTCGATCCGAACGTACGCATCCTCGCCGCCAGCGGCCTGGACGAAGCATTCCATGATTCGCACGCGATCGAAGGTGGGATGCCGCACCTGCTCGTCAAGCCGTTCACCGTCGACCGCCTCCTGCGCTCCGTCGCCGAGTCGCTGCGACCCTGACGTACACCTGTTGTCAGTTGTCGGTTCTCAGTGGTCGGGTTGTCAGTTGTCGGTGATCAGTTGTCTGCACCCAGTCGCGCCACGGATGAGTCACCACCAACTGAGAACCGAAAACTGACAACCCAAAGCTGGAGCGGACTTTCCACGGAGCTGTACTGAGGCCCAACGTGAACGCGCGCTACGATGCGGACATGAAACTCCCTGTCGCGCACCCGCTCGCTCCGATGTTGTCGACCGCCGCGGATGCGCTGCCCAAAGGCGAAGGCTGGCAGTTCGAGCCGAAGTGGGACGGGTTCCGCGCGCTGGTCTTTCGCGACGGCGCGGAGATTCTGCTGCAGAGTCGCGAGGAGAAGCCGTTGAATCGCTACTTCCCGGAGCTGGTGGAACCCCTGCTGGCCGCGCTTCCCGAGCGATGCGTCCTCGACGGCGAGATCGTGATCACGGGGGCGAACGGCCTCGACTTCGAGGCGCTGCTCCTGCGCATCCATCCGGCGGCGTCGCGCGTGAAGCTTCTCGCGGAACAGGCCCCCGCCTCGTTCGTAGCGTGGGACCTCCTGGCCCTCGGCGACGACGATCTTCGCGGTACGCCACTCAGCCTGCGGCGCGAACGGCTCGAACAGATCCTCTCCGCCGCGCGCCCTCCCGTGCATCTCTCCCCCGTCACGCTCGACCGCTCCGTCGCCGAGGATTGGTTCCAGCGCTTTGAAGGCGCGGGTCTCGACGGCGTCATGGCGAAGCGACTGGACGGCACCTATCGCGCGGGCGAGCGGACGATGATCAAGGTGAAGCACAAGCGCACGGCGGATTGCGTCCTGGCCGGCTTCCGCTGGCACAAGAACGGTCCCGGGACACTGGTCGGTTCTTTGCTGCTGGGACTCTACGACGGCGAGGGAGCGCTCCACCATGTGGGCGTCACGTCGGCATTCACGAACGTCGTCCGGAAGCAACTCGCCGAAGAGCTCGCGCCACTCCGCGTCAACGCGCTGAAAGGACATCCCTGGCGCCATTGGGCCGAAGCGCAGGAAGAAGCGAGCAGCGCCGGACAGCGCCTGCCCGGCGCCTCCAGCCGCTGGAATCGCGGCAAAGACCTGACCTGGGAACCGCTCCGCCCCGAGCGCGTCTGCGAAGTGTCCTTCGACCACATGCAGGGAACCCGCTTCCGCCACGCCGCCCACTTCGTCCGCTGGCGCCCCGACAAGTCCCCCAGCGACTGCCGCTACGACCAACTCGAAGTCACCCCCGCGTACGAGCTCGAGAAGGTGTTCGGAGGGCGGTAGTGAATGAGACTCCTGGGATGAATGGGACGTTTGGGACTCCTGGGACGAATGGGACGAATGGGACCTATGGGACCTATGAGACTGATGGGACCGTTCTCATTCGTCCCATTCGTCCCATAGGTCCCATTCGTCCCATTCGTCCCATAGGTCCCATTCGTCCCATTCGTCCCATTCGTCCCAGGAGTCCCATAGGTTCCATTCGTCCCATTCCTCCCAGGAGTCCCATTGGCGACTATGGCCTCCACCCTCCCCAAGGATCGTAATCCGGGTCGGGCGCTCCCTCAGCGGGACGCTGCTCCTCGGGGACGTGGCGCAGATTGACGCGGATGCGCGTCCAGGTCGTCGAGCGGCCTCTCATCGAGTCGATGAGCACGTCGTCCACCGCGAGCAGCGCTGCGGCCTCCGGGTGACGTGCTTTCCAGCGATCCAGGCCGGCGAGTGCTTCGTCTTTGTGCTGTGCCTTGGCGATCGTGATCAGCGGTTGCGTCGACTGCCGGCGGGCGGTGCCCTTCGCGCCTTTCCGCTTCGACGGCGCCACGCGGGGCGGCTCGCCCTCCTGCTTGCGGTAATTCGGCGGCCACGGTGCGTCGCCGAGACCGGCCGCCTCCTGCGAAGCCGACAGTGTGAGCAAGGCTTCGAGCGAGCCCGCGGCCTCGTCGATGCCGGCCGCCGCGTCGCCGCGTTCGGCGAACCGGGCCGGCGCGGTGACGAGCGTGAACGCGGCCGGATCGCAGTCCGGGACCTCGTCCCATGTGAGCGGCATCGACACGCGTGCGTCGGGTAGCGGACGCACGGACCAGGCCGAGGCCACGGTGCGGTCTTTGGCGTTCTGGTTGTAGTCGAGGAAGACGCCGTGGCGCTCCTCCTTCCACCACTTGCTCGTGGCGATCTCCGGCACGCGACGTTCCACCTCGCGGGCCAGAGCCAGCGACGCGCGTCGCACCTGGTCGAAGTTCCAGCGACGCTCAATGCGTACGTTCACGTGAATCCCCCGCGAGCCGGACGTCTTCGGCCACCCGCGCAGACCGTGCTCGTCCAGCACCTCGCGCACCACCAGCGCCACCCGGCGCACATCGTCCCAGCTCACGCCCGGCCCGGGATCGAGATCCACGCGCAGCTCGTCGGGATGATCGAGATCATCGGCGCGCACGGGGTGCGGATTGAGATCGATGCAGCCGAGGTTCGCGATCCAGAGAAGCTGCGCGGCATCGCGGACCACGACCTCGCGCGCGGTGTTGCCTGACGGAAATCGCAACTCCACGGTCTCGATCCAGTCCGGATGCTGCTCCGGCGCGCGCTTCTGAAAGAACGGCTCCCCTTCCGCGCCGTTTACGTACCGCTTGAGCACGATCGGCCGCCCGGCGATCCCGCGCAGCGCGCCCTCCGCGACTGCCGCGTAGTACTTCACCAACTCGAGCTTCGTGTACCCCGCGCGAGGAAAGTAGATCTTGTCCGGGTTCGTGATCACCACTTCCCGCCCGGCAGCTTCGATCACGGTCTGTTGCGACTTGGCCATCGTGGTTGCTTGCTTGCTCGTTCATACCACTGTGGGCAGCTCCATCCGGCCATCACAGGGGGAACTCCATCCTCACGTCACTCTCACTTCGCGGAGCCTGAAGGCACCAAGGAGGAAGTCATGGCCACAGAGGCGAAGATCAAGAGAGTGCTCGACCTGCTCACGCTCGCTCCGCCGGCCACGGTCGAAGCGCTGAGGGCGGGGGCCAGCACGCAAGCCAAATCCATGAGGCGGATCGTGGGCACGAAGAACGTCGTCGCCGTCGGCATCAGCGAGAAGGTCACCGGCAAGAAGAAGACCGGAAAGCTGGCGCTGACGTTCTACGTCGAGAAAAAAATCTCTCTCAAGAAACTGCGGGCGGACATGCTCATCCCGCCCACCGTGCCCGAGTCGCTCAGCGGGCCGGAGGCCATCCCCACGGATGTGATCGTGATCGGAAAACTGAGACCCGAGATCAACAAGACCCGGAATCCCGTCCAGCCCGGCAACAGCATCGGCCATGTCGGCACCACCGCCGGCACTCTGGGCGCGGTCGTGAAGAAGGGCAACGTGCTGCACCTGCTCAGCAACAGCCACGTGTTCGCGCTCAGCGGGACCGCGACGCTAGGCGACTCCATCGTCTATCCGGGAGTGTTCGATGGCGGCGCCATGCCCGCGGACCTGGTCGCCAAGCTCTCCGGCTTCAAGAAGTTCGTCACCGGCGGCGCCTTCGTCAATCGCGCGGACTGCGCGATCGCCAAGCCCACCGCTGCCCGCCTTCCCTCCGTCGTCTCCGAGATCAAGGGCCTGACCTTCCCCAAGGGGACCATCAAGCCAAAGCGCGGCATGAAAGTCGTGAAGGTGGGGCGCACCACGGGAAAGACCACGGGCGAGATCCGCGACGTCAACTTCCGCTTCGTCCTCTCCTACGACGAGCTCTCGGGCGAAGTCGGATTCATCGACCAGGTGCTCTGCACGCGCTACACGAAGGGAGGCGACTCCGGCTCGCTCGTGCTCGATCAGGCCACCGGCCGCGCGGTCGGGCTCCACTTCGCGGGCGCGAATGGCGGCAGCGTCTTCAACCCCATCGGCGACGTGCTCGCCGCGCTCGGCGTCACCCTCGTGACCCAATCCCTCGGCGGCCCGCAGGCAGCCGCGAAGGCGCCCGCCAAGAAGGCCGCGAAGAAAAAGGCCGCGAAGAAGAAGGCGTCCGGGAAGAAGTGACTACAATTTCCGCCGTGGCCACCGAGAAAGAAGCGAACCTCGCGCGCGAACAACACTCCGACTCCCTCCGGGACCTCGGCGCGCACGCGATCACCATCGACGAAGTGACCCGCGGCGGAGTCAAGACCTTCGCCGTCATCGCCATGTTCGAAAAGAAGCCCAAGACCGCACCCAAGACCCTCGCCGTCAAGAAAGCCAAGGGGACGCTCGACGTCCCCCTGGTCACGCGAGTCAGCGAAAAGTACCGCCCCGAGTGACGCCAAGGTCACTCCGACAAGTGGAGCGGTGGGCTTTAGCCCACCGTCTGGAGTTTGGACATTTGTGCCGCTGTATCGAGCCAAGGAGCGCCGGCGTCCCGCCGGCTGGCCCTGCGGCGTCCCGCCGCGGGCGGTGGGCATTCGAAGCCGAAATCCAGCATCGCGAGACGAACGTCCTTCGCGCGAGGCGCGCTCCCCCGCCCGGGGCGAGGACGCCCCCCGGCCAGCCGGCGGGACTTCGGCGCTCCGCTTTCGCCGCCGTAGGCGTCGTCAATCAGGGGAGGCACTTCGGAAGACCCTGGACCACCTTGCACTGCTTCCCAGCCCCACAACTCACCAGAGCGCAGGGCGAGAGCTTCACCGCCTTCACGCAGGTCGCGACACCCCTGAAAACCATGCATGGAGCCGACTTGGGACAGGCGAGCTTCGCGCAGAGATTGTCATTCGTGAAATCGAGCGCATCGGGCCGAACGCCGTTCACGATCGCCTTTCCGGGCGCGGGCTGACATTCGATCCTCACCTGATACGGCGCGTCAGGCGCCACCATGAGCCACCCGGGCTGCTGGGCCTCGCTGATCGTGTAGGGTCCGGGGCCCGTCAGTTCCAGACAGTAGCGGCCGTCGGCATTCGTCTTCACTTCGGCGACCCTCGGACCGCCGGCCGTTGACTGAGCGAAAATCGTCCAGCCCGAGAGCGGCGCTCCTGCCTTGCTTCGTTTCATCCCACAGACCTTGGCCCAGCAGAAGCGATTTCCAAAGTTGAACTCCTGCGGCTTCATCCCGGGGCTGACGACCACGGTATGACAGGCCGGTACAGGGAAAGTCTGATACCACTTTGGTTGCGCCGCCTCGCAGAGCGTGAACTTTCCGGGCGGGAGGTCGAAGCAGTATCGGCCGCGCTCGTCCGTCGTTGCTTTCGCCACCACTTTCCCGGCAGCATCCGTGGCCGTGATCGTCCACCCGCTGAGGGTCTTCTCCCCTTCGTCCCACCTGCCGTTGCCATTGTCATCGGAGAACTTGATGCCGCAGACCCGGCTGCACAGGGACACGGACGCCGTGGCGACGTAATCGTTCTGCGCGAGAAGACTGGGGGGCGATCTGCGCTCGCCGGTGCTCGCCCCCGACTGACCCGGAGTCGCGCTCCCGGTCTGGTTCAGGGGACCCACAGGCGTTCCGAGTCCTGGAAGACTCGTCCACGTGACGGTGGCGGTATTGTTCAACGCCTTGCAGTCGCCGCACTTCGTGGACGCCCGATAGTTGACTGTGACCTTCCCTCCCACCGGGATGCTGGCGACACTCACCTTCGTGCCATTGATGACGGGCACCGCGACCCCAGCCGTTCTGACGATGGGACCCGAGATCGCGAGGCCCTGGATGCAGGCCCCTGGCGAGTCAGTAATGACGACATCGAACGCCGTCGTCCCCGCGTTATTCTCCACAAGCACCGCAAACACGATCCCGGCGGGCGTGACGACAACGCTCTTCTTGACAGACAACAACGGCTCGACGATGACTGCGTGTACGTCCGATGACGTACCGATCACGTTGGGACCGGCCTTCACTGTGAATCGATTGGTCTTGCCATCTCCGTGATTGTTCGCCGCACTGTTGAGCACCAGTGCATTGAAGGTGATGGTGAGGTATTCGCAGTCCGGATCATTGTCGTTGTTGACGAGCTTCTGAAAGCGCCAGGTGGCTGGACCTGAAAAAGTGACCGAGGCCCAGGTCATGCTCGTCGCCACGCCACTGGTGGAGATCTTCGGCGACACGTTCGGCGGCCCGATCAACTGCAAACCAGCCGGCAGAGCGTCGATGATGTCGAACGTGCTGGCGACACCCTCCGGCACTGCCACTGTGAGATTGAAGCCGGCGATCTCGCCAATGGTCAGCGGCCTCGGAGCACCGGTGCCGGTGTGAACTTCGGACGTTTGGGTGATCCGCTTGACGATCTCCTTGGGGGTCACGCAGACCGTCGCGATGGCGGAGAATGGAGGAGCGAAACCGGCCGTGACGAAGTTCGATCCCTGCTCCTGGTTCGAATATGTCGTCAACGAGGCTTGGTTCTGTGGGCAACTTCCGATCTGGACACTGCCGGGTGGCTTCAATCGCGCATCGAAGGTGATCACAGCGATGTTGTGTCCGCTCGTGGGCGAATAGGCGCCGAGCGCGCCGCTCACTCCATCGACGAGCTCCAGAGACGCGGGGAACGCACCATTCGGCTCGACGAAACTGATCGGGGTGCCGTCCCCTCGGGTCACGCAAAGCGTATTGGCCACATAAGCCATCTCGGTTGGAAGGCTGTCTTTGATGGCGATGTCGTAGGCACCACTCTGCCCGTTTCCAATGTTCTCCACGACGATGGCGAAATGGACGACGTCGCCGGCGTCTGCCAGCGCCGAAGTATTGCTCACGAATCCGCTCACATTGCCGGAATGGACCGTCCCGAAGAAGCGCGGGCAGGACGTGGCCCCGCAGATCGCGATCGGTCCGATGGCCGCCTCCATGCGGGCCTGGAATGGCGGGTTCTTGATCGGAGGCACCAGGGCACAACCACTCATCGGGCAGAGAATGCCTTTACGAATCCGCAACGACGGCTCGCCCAGTTCGAACTGCGCGATGGCCGTTTGGCAGAAGCGGGTTCCATAGGAATTTCGTTCGCATTCCTGCGCCTCATTGGTCAGAAAGAGACCGTCTGCGAAGGGATCCGTATTGACTTTGAGGGTGATCCGGAGCGTGATCGTCACCGGTGTGTTCGGCAGATTGCTCCAGTCGTTGAACGTGAACGCGAAGGAATTTCTGGCCGTGTCCGTCGTCACGATGGGCTGCGACACGGGCCCCGTGGCCACATAGCAGACCGGTTGCGATCCCACCGCACCCGCACAAGGCGGAACCTGAGGTGCAATGACCGCGGGAACCAGAAGCACAGGTCGCGGGGGCCAGTCCTCCACGGTCAGATCCTCGGCATTGCCGGACGGAATGGTCTTCTCCAGTTGATACGTGATGGTGTCGCCTCGCTGAAAGCGCGGCAGCGGAACGGAGATCGGGCCGGGGAGCGTTCCGAACAGAACGCCGTTCTTCGCCACAATCCGCTTCTCCAGGGTGTCGCCGGGCACGGACAGACAGACATTCGAATCGTCGCCGCATTTGGACTCTCCGGTCTTCTCGAGCAGAGTTCCTGCGATCTCCGCATGATTGAGAAGAGGATCTTCCTTGTCGAGCGTCTGGTCCTTGTCATAGCTCGAATGCGGCCCGTGCGCGAACTTGGGATCGATCCGGGCCTGGAAGGTAATCGTTCCCGTCGCTCCCGTGGGCCCACCGCCAGTGACGATCCCCGACGGAAAGGCTCCGGACATCGCCTTGTAAAGCACGAAGGTGATCTGGGTGCTGCCCTGAAGAACGACCGGCCCGCCCGGCGCCTGTGGCATGCAGGGCAGTGCACTCGCGTCAGCCGGACATGTATACGTGCCTTGTACGGGCGCCTTCACGATCACGTACTTCGGCGGGATCGTTCCCGCGTCGGAGTGTGCTTGATCGGAAACGCTGTACGTCGCCGAGCCTGGGACATAGACCAGACCGTCGGACAGTGTATCGGTGATGACCAGATCCCGGAACGTCGCATAGTCCGAAATACGGAAGGACAACGTGTACGTGACGACCGCGGGTGGAATGGCCGGTCCGGAGATCTTCGCGCTCTTCAGCAGGGCAACGGCCTTTCGTTGAATGGTCTTGGCCGCCGAGGCCACGATCGGATTGAGCATTGCGTCGCGCGTGTCGAGAGGTTTCCAGGAGCCGGCCGTTGCGTGAATCTCGTTGGAGACCATCGCAGAGCACCCTGCGGCGAGCTCCGGAAAGTCGTTCACGTAGAAGTGAGCGGTGATGGTGTCGGCCACGCCGGAAGGCGGGCCCGTCAATTGCGGGTACTGGACGGTGAAGCAGTTCGGCGCAGAGGAAGGAACCGTGACGGTGCCCGCTGCCGTGACTCCGATGAACGTGACGTCCTGGGAAGCGCAGTCCGACAAGGTCAGATTGCTGATCACCTGACTCGGCGCAACGTGCACCGCGATCGCGTAGTCGTCGGGAAAGTTGGGACCGGGAACCACTTCGTCTTCGGCTCCCAGGAATCGTTTGGTGAGAAAGACCGCGCGAGGCGTAATGGTCTGGGTGGTCCACGACAGCGCGTTGCTCGAGATTGCAGAACCGTCGAAGACCGGCTGATTCGGCGCAAGATTCAACGCATCATCGCCAAAACGGAACCCGCCCCGCACGTACACCGAGAGGGGATGCGCGTCGTCGGCCAGCGAGGAAAGCAGGGCCGTCACCTCGATTTTCATGGGCGGTTGCGATTGATCGAAACCGCCGAACGGAAGTGCGAGCGTGACCATTTGACTACCAGGTGAAGGCGTGGACGCGGCTGGCCAGCCCGGTGTGCTCCCGGCGAAAGGATGCGTTGCCGATCCATTACCGCAGGGTCCCACAGTGGCTGGCAGTGCGACCGGAGGCAGAGGGACCGGCGACGGATTGACTTCCACCAGCTCAGCCTTGACGAACGAGAGGCCATCGCATGGCTTGGCTCCCGCGTTCCCGTCAGCTCCATGCTGATCGAAGACGAGATCGATGAAGGGCGCGAATCCCGGCGACCCCTGGTCATTCTCGAACAGGACGCAGAATTTGACGGTCTCGCCGATCAGGGCGTCGACTTGTGGGCTGGGAAGCGTCACCTTCGGCGCCGGCATGCCGAAAGTGCAGACAGCGGCCAGAACAGCGATCCACACGGCCAGCAAAGCTCGGAAGTACATGGGAACCTCCCTTTCGAGGCGCGAATAGACGGACGCCATTCGCGCTTTCCTCCGCCACTCTGGAAATGGAGGGTGTAGTTCCGGCCCGCTCGCCACTCTCCTGTGTGAGAGCTTCTGCAGGGTGAGGTCCCCTGCTGGAAGAAGAGAGGAGCCTTACGAGCCAGGAAGCCCGCGATCTATTGACGTCGAACCTCGAGCTCATCGCTCGTGCCGTGGCGTACGCGTGCCGCAGGAACGGTTTGGATCAGGACGACGCCGAGGAGTTCGCGTCCATCGTCCACTTGAAACTGATCGAGAACGATTACGCGATCCTGCGCAAGTTCGAAGAACGCGCGAGCTTCGCCACATTCATCAGCGTGGTCGTTCAGCGCATGGCCCTCGACTATCGGATTCACGTCTGGGGAAAATGGCACACCTCTGCCGAGGCAAAGCGGCTCGGGCCACTGGCCGAGAAACTCGACCAACTGCTCCATCGTGACCGGCGTACGCTCGACGAAGCGCTGGTGCTGTTGGAAGCGCATCACGACGGCGTGACCCGCCAGTCGCTGCAGGCTTTGGCCGATCGACTGCCGGCGCATGCTCCCCGGCTCCGTGCTGTCGCGCTCGACGACACTCACCCTGCGACAGTCTCTCGTGACGACTCGGCTGAGGATCGCTCGATGGCCCGTGACCGCGATCGCGCCTCTGCACGTCTTGCCGCGGTGATGTCCGCGGTCATCGCCAAGATGCCGGAGGAAGCGCGATTGATCCTGCAACTTCGGTTCGAAGGAGGAATGGCCGTGAGTCAGATCGCACGCATGCTGAAGATCGAACAAAAGAGCCTTTACCGCAGGCTCGAGCAGCAAATGCGCCATCTTCGCGAAGAGTTGGAGGCCGCCGGCCTGCAGTCGAGCCAGGTTCTCGATCTCATCGGCCGCGATGATGTTCCTCTCCACTTCGATCTGGGAAACCGGAAACGGCGTCCGTCCATAGACCCCGATGAGACAGGAGCGACTGGCCCGGGGGCCATGCAATGAACGACGCCGCGACGAAGCATCCGGAGGTGGAGACCATGGTCGCGTTCATTGACGGACTCCTTCCGCCGAGTGAATTGGCCGAGGTCACCGGTCATCTCCGCGACTGTGCTGATTGCAGGCTGATCGTCACCGAGACGGCGGGATTCGAGAGGGAAGAAGAACGCGAGGCTTCCACTCCTCGTCCTGCGAAGTGGTGGTTTGCCGCGGCTGCGATCGTCACTGTAGCCATCGCCACGCCTTTGGTCCTCCGTAATTGGACAGAGCCGGACGCCCAATGGGCTCGTCTGGTGGAAGCGGCTCCGCCGCAGCATCGCTTCCTCGAGCCACGCCTGTCGGATTTTCCATGGGCGCAACTGCGTCCGCCGGCGCGGAGCAACGCCGTAGTCACCGACCCTGCGGATCTGCGCCTCATCGGCGCCGCCGGAGATGTATTGCAAGCGACAGAGAATCAGCAAGGCCCGGAGTCGCTTCACGCGCGCGGTGCTGCGCTCTTATTGCTCGGCAGCCATACCGAGGCCATCGTCGCGTTGGAGCAGGCCGCGACGGCATCGAATGACCCGCGCTTCTGGAGCGATCTGGCCGCTGCACGTCTTGCGGTCGCCGTCGCCGAGGAGCGCCCGTCGCAACTGCCGCTCGCGCTCGCGGCCATCGATCGTGCCATCGCGTTGGAGCCCAAGTCGCCGGAAGCGCGGTTCAACCACGCCTTGATCCTGGAGAAGCTCGGCATTCGCGATCACGCCCGCAAAGCGTGGCAGCACTATCTGACACTCGATCCCGCGGGAGCATGGGCCCTCGAAGCACGCGAGCATCTCCGTGCGCTTGAGGACCAGACACAACTCTTCGAGCCGAAACTGCTCGAGTCCACGCCTGCGGCCGAGCTGGTGCGCCGATTCCCGCAGGAATCCCGGACCTGGGCCGAGGGGATGCTTCTCGCCGATTGGGCCGACGCCGTTGCCGGCGGAGACCGCGGACGCGCAGAATCGCGCCTGTCTCTGAGCCGAGCCATCGGCCAAGCCCTGGCTTCGGCGACGCAGGAGCACCTGCTCGCCGACGCGGTGGCGGCAATCGATCGCTCTTCGGGCACCGCGCGGACGATGCTCGTGGATGCCCACCGCCTGTACCGCGATGCGCGCAAGGAGTACAGCAGGCGCGAGGCGGGAACCGCAGAAGGGAAGTTCGTTCGCGCCGCTGCGCTGTTCGACGAAGCCGGCAGTCCCATGGCCGGCGTGGCCCGCTACTACGCCGCAGGAGCAGTCTTTGCCGGTCATCGTGGCGAAGAAGCGCATGCCGCTCAGAGCCGCGCAAGCGCCACCATCGACGACCGCCGCCATCGCGCCCTCGCTGCACAACTCCGGTGGTCGCTGGCTCTGCACGCGAACGCCAATGGGGACTGGGGCGCCGCCGCGCGCTTCGCCGATGCAGCATCCGCCACGTTCCATTCCCTCGGCGAGCGCGACAATGCCGCCTCCGTCGATGGAATCGCGGCCGATGCTCTGGACATGATCGGCAGCGACGACCCAGCCTGGACCCGGCGCATTCAGGCGCTTCAATCTCTCACTGCCGCAAATCGCGGGCGCTTCCTCCGCTCGGCGGCCGTGATCCTGGACCGTTTCGGCAAGACGGCAGGTGCCATGGCGATGATCGGGTTGGCCATTGAAGACCTCCGCGACGATCCTCCCCAACGTGCAGCCGCACTCTCGGATCGCGCGCGCTATGCCGATCACCTTCAGGACCCCAAAGCCGCGGACCACGCCCTGAGCGAGGCCCGCGCGGCCGCGGCGGGCACGCGAGACCCCGCGTTGCGGGAGACTCTGAATGCCTCGATTGATGTCGCCGCCGCGGCGCGTCTGCGACGCACGGAACCGCATGCCGCAGTGGCTACGCTCAACCGGGCCATCACCTTCTTCGCCGAAGGACGTCTTCGCCACTTCCTTCCCGACGCCTACCTGGAGAGAGCGCGCGCCCATCGATCTGCCGGCAACGACACCTCGGCCCTCGCGGACTATGCCGCCGCAATGCGCGAGATCGAGAATCAGCGCACCACGATCGGCGACGCCCAGCTCCGATTGCGCTTTCTCGACACCGCGGCGCGGATTCTGGAAGAGCACGTCGAGTTGCTCCTCACGCGCGGATCGGTCGCGGAAGCCTTTCGCCTTACCGATCAGGCGCGCGAGATGTTCGCTGCGCCCCGCACTCCCCTTTCTGATGCGAGTCGCATTCGCCTGGCTCCGGGAACGGTGGTCATCGAGTATGTGGTCCTGCCTCACGCAATCGCCATCTTCTGCCTTTCCGCCGACCAGCTCACGGTGGAGAAAGTCGTCGTGGAGCGAACCACCCTCGCGACACGCATCGCCTCGGTGGTCGCGAAAATCCGAGGCCGCGCGCCCGTCGGATCGATCGAGAGTGAAGCGGCGGAGCTCCATCGCCTGTTGATCGCGCCGGTCGAGTCACGGCTTGCCTCGGCTCGCGAGATCGTCATCATCCCCGACCAGGAGCTGTACGCGCTTCCGTTCGCCGCACTTTACGACGCGTCGCGCCGCGCTTACCTCGCGGAGCGGTTCACGATCCGTTTCGCACCGTCCGCCTCATCGGCGGCCGAGAACGACGCTCACGTCTTTCAGCCAGCAGTGGTCATTGCCGACCCGACCACTCCGAGTTGGCCGCGACTGCCGGCCAGCCGAGCCGAAGGTGAACGGATCGCGGCTTTCTACAGTGCAGCGCCGCTCACGGGTGCGAAGGCCACACGCAAACGATTCCTGGATGCCGCTTCAGACAGCGCGCTCATTCATTACGCCGGCCACGCCGATTCGGACGCTGGCCATTCCTATGGTGCGCTCCTTCTTGCGGCCGAGGAGGGCGATGCGGGCATTCTGTCATCGAGTGACATCGCGCGGTTGACTCTGCGCCGGCATCCCCTGGTGGTCCTGGCCGCATGCGGGACATTTCGCGGCGATCCGGCGCATGTGGCCGGGATGTCCAGCCTCGTGCGCTCCTTCCTGCTGGCCGGTGCGCAGACCGTGATCGGTACGTCGTGGGAAGTCGACGACGACGTAGCCGCCCGGTTCTTCCTCCGCTTTCACGAACATCTTCGCGCCGGCGCATCGCCGGCCCGAGCAGTCAACGCCGCGCAGCTCGAGATGATCCACGCATCCGAGCCGCGCCTTCAGCACCCGGCGACGTGGGCGCCGGTGGCCATCACACAACAATCCTTCAGGAGAATGTCATGGACAGCGCCACCATTCATTTCATCGGCCTGGTCCTCTTCACCACCCAGGTGATCGGACCAACAGTAGGACCGCGCTCACAGATCACGGCAACCACGCTACGCGCGGAGACCACGGAAACCAGAGCACTCACCAATCAGGAACAGAAACAGGCCACCACCTGGCTGGCTCAGGAGAGGGAATCGGACGCGGAGCAGAATGACTCCTCGCCCCCAGTGCTGGCCCGGCCCAGTCTCCGCACGGAGCGAGTCGTGGCGCTCCTCCCAAAGGTGAAGCACAACCACACAAGCGGAACGACCACCATGCAGGCTTTCAGAAGAGCCTTCGGCAGAGTGATGCTCGGGCGCGCCTCACAACCCGCGAATCCGCACGTTCACGCATCGGCAGCCGTCGTCGAGGACCATACTGCGATGATCGTTTTTCAGCCGTCGCAGGTAGCCGCACCCATCGTCGGGTGGACGGCCCAAGCACTGGGGACGACCGCATTCCGCTACATTGAGCTCAAGGGAGAACAGATCTCGTTCGTCGCTAACGGAGTCAACGGAGTGGCCAGCCTTCCGGGACTGGCTTCGCCTGGCCTCGCCCCACTTCAGCCGCCGTTCCAGCCGCCGTATTCAGGCGCATCGGCCGTCTTCATGATTCCGCAAGGAACACTCACCCCCTGCCGGTCCACCGCACAAGGAGTCCAGAACCGCATCGATACAAAGCTGGAGTTGAAGAGTCACGGCACGTTCGCCATCACGGCTCCAGGGAAGAGTCTGACGCTCACGGCCGGTGCCAAGGTCTATGTGGTAAACGTTCCGTTCGAATGGGCGGCAACGAGAACGAAGACCACCAGCCCGGTCCCGCACTACAAGGTCTACTGCGACATGATCGGAGGGGCTCCGTGCAACTTCCCCGCAGCGCTCACCGCCAACACAAGTGGCATCGCGGCGACCTGCAACGACTCAGCGAGCATGAGGGTGATGGGCGGAGCAAAAGCGGCGCCCCCACCCGATCTCCCCGTTGCGATCGACGTCTTCTGTTCCAACACTCAATGGCCGTAGCGTCCCGTGGAACGGTGGGCCTTGGTCAACCGCTCCACATAGGGGGGAGAAGGTGGCCAGCGGCCGGATGAGGGGGGCGATGCAGCCTCCGATCCGTTTGCATCGCGAGAAGGCCCCAGCGAGCGGAGCGCTGGCGTCTCGCCGGCTGGCTCGGGGGCGTCTCGCCCCCGGGGAGGGGATCGCGTTTGGGCGATTGGGCACCCGCATCGCGATGTCTCGCTTTCGGGCTTCGAATCCCCCGCCCGCGGCGGGACGCCGCTCCGCCAGCCGGCGGGACGCCGGCGCTCCTCGGGCCAGGTGGTGAATCCCCGCGACGGAGAAGCGGCGCTCAAGCCGCATCCCCACCCAGGTTGCAAAACCTCCCCTCCCTAACTATTCTTTGACGTTCGTCCACAAATCGTCAGGGGTGCGCGGGTGGGAGTCGTTTCATCGATTGGCCCCTCATCAGGAGAACCCCGTGCGTAAAAGACTCGCATTGGTGTCGCTTGCCGTCACCTTTCTGGCCTTGCCCGTTGCGGCCGAGGTGCTGTTCCCCACGCCACTTCACCTCACCCGGCGCATTCACGATTCCATCGGCAACACGACCACCGTCGTCGATCAGTACTGCTATGCCAATCGCGTCGTCACGGTCCGCGGGCACCTCACCTCCATCGCCGACTACGAGAGGGGTGAGCTGACCGAGATCAACCGCGACGACAGCACTTACAGCGTGACCCGCTTCGACGAAGTGGCCAAGGCCCTTGGCGCGGCAGGACCTCCCTCCGCCGCTCCTGCGAAGAGCGCGTGGAAGGTCCGCAGCTCGGGCGTCCAGCAAGTGCGCACCAATCGTTCCGCGGATGTCTTTGAAGGTGAGTTGGAAGAGGAAGGCGTCACGCGGCGCACGCGCGTAGCCGTCGACCGCAGTGTCTCCCTCTCCAAAGATGCGCTCGACATCCTGATCGGCGCCGCCTATCCGAGCAGCCGCAAGGCCGAGGACCAGGTCGTCGTCGAGGCAACCCGCACCCGCACGAACGTCTCCACCAACCAGAGTGAAGGAACCGCCCAATCCCGAAGCTACGCGCTTCCGGTCGAGCAGCATTCCACCTACGTGATCGAGGGGATGGAGGCAGAGGTTCGCGACACCGTGACCCGTGTCGGGGCCGAGCTCGTGCCGCCCGATCTCCTCTCGATTCCTCCCGGGGCGAAGCTCGTCGAGTCTCGTCTTCTGCAGCGCATGCACGCCGTCGAGATGCTCGACACTGTCGCGCGCACTCCCGCCCCCCGTCCCTAACGCCGTCGCAGCTCGAGAGGTCTTTTGGATGAAGCTCGTGAGACGCGTCGCCACCGCCGTCATCTCTTTCCTGCTGCCCCTCGCGGGCGGAGCGCTCCATGCGCAGCACATCGCCTCCGCCGACCTGCAGATTCAGGGCGCCGGCCTGCGAGTGGTCACGGTCTCCGTCACGACCGGCATCGACATCCCCGCGTCGATCCAGACCGAGTTCGGCGGCAAACAAAACGATGAAGCGCCGGCCGTCGAAGGTCTGGTTGCCGCCGGTGAGTTGGACGGCCCTGGCATCGAGCTTCCCATCCGGCTCGAAACCGCTCCCGGCCACAAGTTCTCCATCCCCGCCCTGGCCCGCGAAGGCGTGTACTTCCTGCGCAACATCCGGCTGCTCAACGGCACCGAGTTCCTCCAGTCCGCGACTCCGTCGATCGCCACGATCACCGTCTCGAACCTGCTCCAGACCGCGGTGCGCGTCCGCCAGCTCACCCCCGAGGAATTGCGCGCGCGCGGCATCGTCCTCGACGCGCGCAACTACGACGTCTTCGAATACACCTTCTCCTTCTTCATCGAAGGAAAGCTCGTCGAGATCCCCTATCCCGTCGTGATCGACAAGCGCACGCGCGAAGTGCGGCCTTTGCCGCGCGAGTCGGAGTACGTCCTGCCACCGATCCAGAACGTCATCCCTCCGCGTTGGAGTCCACCCTCGGTCATCTCCTTCGGCCTGGGTGGCGGCGGCGAGCTCCCTGAGGAAGAAGGAGAAGCGGCGCCTGCACCGGCTGCCGGAGGTGGACGGCCCTCGATCCCCGCCGCCCTGGTGATCCCGAACAACCTGGCCGTCCTGCATCAGTTCTTCGCGGTCACCCTGATGGTCACCAACGGCGCGCCCGACGGCAGCGAAGTCACGCTCGACGGCGTGACGGCCATGATCCGCTCGCCCCGCGAGCTGCGCGTCGTCAAGTCCGTGCCTGCGGCCGCGTTCAACCAGCCCGTGCCCGTCGTCGACGCCACCACCGGCGTCACGTTCCTCATCGCGCAGGCCAAAGGCGACGTCGACTGGACGATCGAGGGACTCGAGCCCGGCACGCACACCCTCGAGGTCGAAGTGCGCGCGACGTACAAGTCGCCCGGCCAGGCCGACTTTCCACTCAAAGGCATCGCCCGGGCCTCGGTGGTCGTCCACGACCCCCGCTTCAACATCAACTTCTCGCATCCCGACACAGTGCGGAAGGGGATCGACTACACCACCTACTCCTTCATCACCAACATGAGCGCGGTCTCGCAGACGATCCGCGTGAACAGCGGCGTGCCGTCGTGCGAACAGTCCCCGCTGGCGAACATCTGCCGCGTCGAAGGCACGCCCGAGTTCCACGAGCTGACCATTCCCTCCGGCGAGATGCGCATGGTCGAGTACAAGCTCCGGCCGTCGCTCACGGGATTCGTGTTCGCCAACGCGGGCAGCGTCAGCGACGACAACATCATCGCCTCGGTGCAACTGCACATGGGCGTCAGCGAGAGCGGCATCCCGCTCTCGCCGGCCACGCTGGTGATGCCGCACTACGCGCAGTACGTGAATCAGGATCTGGTCGAGGCCAACCTGCAGCTCCTGGGACTCGGCTACTCGCTGGCCACCGCGCCGCTCACGCAGGCCATGGCCACGCAGCCGAAAGTCATCAAGACCGACGTCTTCCTCCGCGCCGTCGACATCGCCCGCGCCGGCCAGCACATCTTCCTCGGCGAAGAACCCCGCGACGCCATGGCCCACATGACCCTCGACCTCCTCGGCAACGGCGTCGAGCTCCGCGAGTGGGACGACCTCCGCCGCCGCGAGAAGAGCGGCCGCAGCGCAGGCGCCTCCGTCATCCGCGAACTGGAAAAGGGCACCGCGAACGGCACCAGCATCGAAGACTTCGCCGGCCGTTTCGCGGACAAGACCGCGCACCGCACCGGCTACGCGCTGGCGATCCTGCACGGCCCCAGCGTGGCCGGCAACGAGCGCCCGTTCGCGCTCTCCGCGCGCGGCGTGACTTCAAACCGCAAGCTGGCCATCCCCAATGAAGCCGCCTCGGGCTGGGTGCGCGAGCTTCCGTTCGCCGACCTTTCCCGCTTCACCTCTGTCGACGGCTCGCGCACCGGCGAGATCGCGGTAGTCGGACGCTGGACCGAGTCACTCGAGCTGACGATCGTCCCGTCGGTCGCAGGTCCGCATTCCCTCGAGCTGATCTATCCCGCCGCGACCGACGGCACGCTGTTGCGCGCTCACGTCGACCTCGACGGCCCGGCCGGCCGCATCGTCACGCTCACCTTCGACCGCGGCGAGCAGTCCCTCACCGTGCGCAACGACCTGGGTGGCGTGGTCGGCGTGGCCACGGTCACTTCCGTTTCGCCCGAGCCCCTCGTGCTCATCGGCGCGCGGCAGGACCTGCACCTCGACAGCGAGGGTCACAAAGTCTCCGTGCTCTTCAACCGCGCCGCCACCATCGCGGACGGAGACGACTGGCTGACCAAGTTCCACGCGCAGATCGTCCTCAACAAAGACGGCGTGAACTACACCGGCGGACGGCCGATCTCCTCGGCTGCCCTGCAGGGCAGCGGCCGCGTCGTGAACCTGACCTTCGATCACGCGCTGTCGCAGAACGCCGCGTACTCCCTCGCCGTCGATCCCGTACGCGATCCATTGACTCAGGCGGACGTGACGTTCCCGCAGGCACTGACGCCGGTCATCGACAACGATCGTCCGGGCGGGATCATCTTCGGCCACGTCTACAAGGGCGACAACACGCCCATCGCCGATGCCCAGGTCGTGCTCTCGCCGGCCAAGGGTGCCGCGCAGTACGACCTCTCCCGCGAAGGCGATGGCAGTTTCCTCTTCGAGTTCGTGGCCCGGGACATCGACAACGACATCAGCGGCGCCTACTCGATGCGCGCCATCACGACCGAAGGGAAGTCCACCACGGTCGAAGGCGCGGTGCGTCTGCCCGGTCGCGTGCATTTCGTGAACCTCGTGTTCCTCGGGCGGGGCAGCGCCGAGGGATACGTGCGCTATGACAATGGCGACGTCGTGGCCGGCGCCAAGGTGACCATCGGCAGCACCATGTTCGCGCAGTTCAAGACCACCGAGACCGATGCCGGCGGCTTCTATCGCATCAGCGATCTCCCGGTGGGACCGCTCACCCTCAGCGCCACCGACGAAGACGGCAACGTGACCTTCGCCGCCTCCGAGATCAAGACACCGGGACAGGTGCTGCTGAAAGACCTCTCCATCTTCCGCCGTCCCTTCCCCGGTCTCGGCGTCATCCGCGGCATCGTCAAGCGCTCCGACACCGGCGAAGCCGTGCCCGGCGCGCACGTCGGCGTCTACAGCCAGGGCTACGGGCTCGTCGACGACTTCACCGACGCCAACGGCCGCTTCGAGTTCACCCGAGTGCCCACCGGATTCGTGACCGTGCTGGCCGCCGAGTGGACCGTCTCCCGCGAGAGCGTCGCCCTCGACTTCGACCTCGCGCCCGACGAGCGCCGCGACGTCACCATGACCCTCAACGTCGCCCCCACGGTTCCTCTCGCCACCGTCGAGGGCACCGTCGTTCGCGAAGACCCACTCTTCCCCGGCGACGCCAGCAAGTACCAGAACGTGGCCGGCGCGCTGGTGAAGATCGAGAGCGGACAGGTCGTCACCGCCGACGTCAACGGGCACTTCGTCATCGAAAGCATCCCCGTCTCCGCGAGCGGAAAAAACATCACCGGCTACGACCCGCTCACCACACGCTCGCGCACCATCGCCCTGCCCACGCTCAATCCGGCCGCCGTCAACAACGTGCCCATCTTCATCTCCGCGGCCAGCGGTCAGGGCCAAGGCACCGTGCGCGTGCGCGTCCTCAACGCGGCGGGACAACCCGCGACCGGACTGCGCGTCATCGAGCCCGGCTTCCCGCCCACGATCCTCACCGAAGGCAGCAACGGCGTCTACACGATGAGCAACGTCGGCGTCGGACGCACCGTCGGCGTCTACGCGATCTCCCTCGGCGGCACTTACGGCGATCAGTTCACCAGCGGCTCGGTGAAGGTCGAGTTCAACGGACACGTGGCCGCGCTCACTCTCCGCCTCGGCGGCCAGGGCACGGTACGCGTCAAGCTCCGCTCCGACATCGACATCATCGGCGACGTCAACCTCACCTACACCGTCTGGGACGAAGCCGAGCAGGGCCCCAGCCCCAAGACCATCACCGACACCACCGCCAAGAACGGCCAGGCCGATTTCGCCGTCTTCTCGAAGATTCCGGCCGCGACGCAGAACTACAGCGTGGCCAGCGTCCATCCCGTCTACGGCTACGCCGGCCAGAGCGGCAAGCTCGGCTTCGACGGCGACCTCGCCAACATCACCCTCCAGCTCAACAAACTCTCCACCGTCCGCGGAACCGTCTACGCCATCGACGGACGCACGCCCATCCCCGGCGCGCACGCGCGCATGGAAGACGGCCGCCAGGATCAAGGCATCTACACCACTCTCCCCGACGGCAGCTTCGTCTTCCACAACGAGCCCGCCGGCATCGGCTTCCGCGTCACCGCGGAGATCACGCAGAACGGTGTCTATCGCACGGGCTACGCCTCCGGCTCCACGCCTTCCCTCGGCGGCCCCGTCGACAACGTGGCCGTGGTCATGCGCACGCAGGGCTCCATCGACGGGCGCATCGTGTACTCCGCGTACAAGGTCTACGACCCGCAGAACCCCGCGAACAACGTCCTCGACGACACGCCCAACGACCTCGCCGACAACGCGCCCGTCCCGCTGGCGCGCTTCTACATGAAAGAGCTCGACTTCCCGCGGCGCGACTTCGGCACGCTGCAGGCCACGCTCAGCGCCGACATCCTCGGTCGCTTCTCCTTCAACAACATCTTCACCGGACCGCTCCGCGTCAGCGCCTCCGATCCCGGCAATCAGGAACTGCGCGGGACTTGGACGGGCACGCTCACGCAGGAAGGCGAGCATCTCACCGCCATTGTCGGCATCGGCGGCACGGGCTTCGGCGACGCGACCGTGACCGTGGTCGATCCGAACAACGGCAACGCGCCTGTCCTCAACGCCGAGGTGTCGCTGTTCCGCGGCGGCTCGGTCTTCGACTTCGCCACGACCGACGGAGCGGGAACAGTCTCCTTCGAGCAGATCCCCGCGGGCAGCTACAGCATCTCCGCGTACTCGAAGGCCCTCGGCAAGTCGGGCAGTAGCGGGACCTTCACCGTCACCGCGAACGGCGTCGCCGACATCCGCGTCGTGCTCGAGTTCAGCGGCGAAGTGACCGGCAAGCTGATCGACCCCGAGGACAACGACCGGGGGATCCCCGGCGCGCACGTGACCCTCACCGCGTTCAACTACTCCACGCGCGCCACCACCGGCGGCCTGGGCGACTTCCTCTTCGAGGGCGTCCGCGAAGGGCTGTTCAACCTCAAAGCCAAAGACACGCTCACCAACCGGCGCGCCTCCGCGTCACGCTCACTGACGCAGGCCGACCCCAGTCCGTTCGTCGAGCTCGAGCTCGAGCCGACCGAGACCCTCTTCCTGTCCGTGTATCAGCCCAACGATACGGGCGGCAACTCGAACGTGCTCGTCCCCGTCGTCGAGGCCGAGGTCACCCAACGCTGCAACCCGTGCGACTTCCTCCGCGCACTGCAGGGCAACGCCTTCGAGATGGAGGGCCTGCTCGAGCAGTCGCCATACACAGTCTTCATCAAAGAGATCGGCGGCCAGCATCGCGAAGTGCGCACCAGCGCCTCCTTCCCGAAAGGCTCCGCGGCCGATCCTCTCGAGATCGTGCTGCAGGCGTACGGAAACGTGGAAGTGCGCGTCGTGCAGGCCAACGCTCCCGCGGCCAACGCACGCGTGACCGTGTCCGGTGGCGGACGCAGCGCCACCGTCTTCACCGACAGCGCCGGCATCGCGTTGGCGAGCGGCATCGGCCTCGGTTCCGTTTCCGTGCAGGCCTCCACCGTCGACGGCGCGTTCTCCGGTTCCGCATCGGCGACGCTCAGCAGCCAGACCACTCCCGCCATCGTGACCATCACCCTCGGCGCATTCGCCGGTGTGACCGGCTACGTCGAAGCCGAAGCGGGCGGCGCCTCCGTGGGAACGCGCGTCGTGGCCACCTGGCCCGGCCGCACGCTGGAGATCCTCACCGACTCCAACGGTCGCTACACCTTCCAGGGCATCACCACGGGCAGCACCGTCAGCCTCGTCTACGTCGGTCCCGACGAAATCACCGTCGGCGCGCGGCAGTCGTACGCCGTGAAGACGAGCGATGCCTCCCAGACCGTGACCCTGCCGAACGTCAAGCTCGACGCAACGCCTCCGCAACTGGTCAGCTTCACGCCCATCGACGGCGCGCAGAACGTGTCTCCCGATACGACCCTGCAGTTCGTCTTCAGCGAGCCGATCCAGTCGCAGTACGTCAACCGCACCTACATCCAGCTCATCCCCGCCGACAGCTCCACCGCCGTGAACGGCACGTACACGTCATTCACCGAGGCCTCAGGCGCGTTCGTCGTGCGACTCACACCGCCGCCGCCCTCCGCGGGCAAGCCGTTCCCGCTGGAGAGCAACACGCTCTATCGCATCGTCGTGAGCGGCGAGATCCGCGACCTCACCGGCAACAAGATGCCCAGCTCGCGCGGCGCGGTCTTCGTCACGACCGACTATGCCGAGCCGTCCGTCGTCAAGGTCACTCCTGTCGTGACCTCACCGATCCAGCCGGCGACCATCTTCCAGTTCCAGTTCAACGAGCCCATCGATCCCGCGCCGTGGCAGAGCGGTGGACCCGGACAATTCCACCTCTACAGGATCAGCGCACCCGGAGCCGCGGGCGCGATCCTGCGCGAAGTCCCGGGCCGCGCCTTCGTCGATCCGGAGACGAACCTCACGCTCATCTTCTCGCCCGACGAGCCGATCGAAGCGCAGTCGTTCTATCGCACCGTCTTCTCCGGCGTGCGCGACCTGCAAGGCAATCCCGCGCCCGAGCAGACCTTCCACTTCTTCTCCTTCGACACCATCCGCCCGTTCGTGATCCTGAACTCGCCGCTGCCGGACGGCTTCCCGCTCATCAGCGGCGTCGAGTACACGCTCACGGTCAACATCCGCGACACGGATGCGAGCGGTCCTCCCGCGACCGACATCGCCCGCGTCGACTACTTCCGCGTCGACGGCACGACGCCGGTGTTCATCAAGAGCGAGACGAAGACGCCGTTCTCGTACAAGTTCGTCGCGCCGGACGTCCCAGCCGGCGGCGCACCGCTGACGCTGAGCGCCGAAGCGCTCGACCTCTCCGGCAACCCCAGCGAGCAGGCCTCGCGTACGTGGGATGTGCAGCCGAACCAACCCCCGCAGAACGTGGCCCTCGTGCTCACTCCCTCCACTTCGATCTACGCCGGCAATCGCGTGAACGCCTCCGTGACCTTCAATGACGAAGGCATCCTGGCCACGGTGCAGGTCGAGCTCGCGGCCACGCAGAGCGACGGCAGCCCGTACACGAAGTCGCTCGTCAAGCAGGCCACGCGCGCCAGCGTCAACATCCCCTGGACCGCGGTCACCTTCGACTTCGACCTCCCGGCCACGCTGAAAGAAGGGACCTCCGCGAACTTCACCGCCAGAGTCACCGACGCGCGCGGCCAGGCCACGGTCGTGCCCGCGTCCATCGCGATCCTCGAGGACCTCACCCAGCCCTCGCTCGTCTCGCTCGTGCCGTCCGCGGAGTCGCGCTTCTCGATCGGCACGCAGTATCAGATCGAGGCCGTCGTGCAGGACATGGAGAGCGGCGTCCAACGCGTCGTCTTCGACTTCGACGGCCAGACCGTCACCGTCCTCGGCACCAGTCCCACCGTCACCGCAGGCTTCCAACCGCGTTCGTGGCGCTTCCCCTCCGGTCCCATCACCGTGCCGGCCAAGAACGCCGACACGCGCATCCCCATCACCGTCACCGCCTACGACTATCACGGCAATGTCCTCACCTACTCGCTCGAGATCATCTACATCGGCGTCAACGATCCGGCCATTCCGAAGGGCACGTGGCTCTGCCCCATCGACCGCGCCACACTCCCGGCGAACCAGACCGCGCTCTCCCTCAACCTGCAGGTGCGCGCCACCGACGACATCTCCGTCACCGGCGTGAAGTTCGTCATCCCCGGCATCACCAACCCCGTCTCCGCGACGCGCATCGGGACGACGGAGGTGCATCAGGCCACGGTGAGCATCGCCACGCCCGCGGCCGGCACGCCGTTCGTCATCACCGCGATCGTCAGCGACGCCAGTCCAGAGCACGACGTCTCGCTGCCGATCTCTCTGCAGATCGTCGACGCCGACATCTTCGTCGACGACCGAATCCAGGCCATCACCGCCGGCGATGTGGCGGCCTATGAGAACAAGACCATCGTCGTGCGCGGCGCGACGGCGCGCCTCGTGCCGCACGTCCCCATCACCTTGAAGAACCTGATCGTGCTGCAAGGCGGACGCGTGGAGACGCTCTCCACCTCGATCAGCGTCGAGCGTCGTCTCGATCTGACCATCACCGATCACCTCTACATCGACTGCGCCTCGTCGATCGACGTCACGTCCCGCGGCTACCTCGGCGGCTGGGGCGTGAGCGCGGACGGCAGCGGCAAGAACAACGACCCGCACGGGCGCACTGCCGGCAACACCATCACCGGCGGCGCGACAACGTTCTCTTCCGCCTCTCACGCCGGCATGGGCGGGTTCGATTCGACGGGCGTGCCCAACGCACCCTACGGCTCGATCACGAATCCGACGGACCTCGGCGCGGGCGGCGGCGGCGCCACGAACGGCACCGCCGGCGCCTCCGGCGGTGGCGCGGTCAAGCTCCAGGGCGGCACGTTCGCCATCGCGGGCGCGATCCACGCGGATGGCGGCGGCCGGTTCGGCAGCGCCCACGCGGGCGCCGGCGGCAGCGTCAACGTCAACGTCCGGCAGTTCCTCACCGGCCCGTCCTCGCGCATCTCCGCCAACGGCGGCGACGACGACGCCGTCAACAACGCCTCGCGCGGCGCGGGCGGCGGACGCATCGCCATCACCGCCGCGGAGCGGTTCGAGGTCGAGAAGGCCGGCCTGCAGATCGCCGCGCGCGGAGGCCGTAACGGAACGACCAACGAAGGTGCGACGTATCTCGACGGCGGCGCCGGCACCGTCTTCCTCCGGCGCCCCGGCCAACTCCTCGGCGAGCTGTTCGCCGGCAGCTACGACGAACGCTTCCCCACGACCTCGCACCGGACGCGATACACAGCCGTCAGCGATCCGTCCGGCACGCTGCACTTCGACCGCGTCGAGCTGGGAGTGCGCGCACTTCTCCGCGCCGACTCCTCCATCGACATCGGCGGAGTGATCGACGATCGGACCACGTTCGTGGCCGACGCAAGCGCCGTCGTGATGCTCCCCAACGACCGCCCGATCATCACCGTCAACACCACTCCGCCCGCCTCGACGCCGCTGGCGCAAGGCGCCACGCTCAGCACCACCTACAGCGCCACGTCCCTGGCGGGCATCGGCAACGTCCTCGTGCAGTGGACGCCGGTCACTCCCGATCGCAGCGACAACTACTTCAGCTACCCGGCCACGGCCGCGCCGAGCGCGATCACGCTGGCCATCCCCACCAGCACTCCCGTCGGCCCGGCTACGCTCACCGTCAGCGCCACCGATCGCGCCGGGCGCGCGACGCAGAACGCGCCGCTGGCGTTCACCATCGCCGCGAATGCGCCGCCCGCCATCACCAGGTTCGACGTGGTGCCGCCGGCGCTGTACCCGGGTAAGAGCCTCGTGGCCACGGTCTCGGCCACCGACGACCTCAAGGTCACCAAGCTCACGCTCACCACCACGATCAACAACGGCACACCCGCCACGCAGACGAAGACGCCGAACACCGCGGTGGTCACCGACTCGACCTTCACCGTGGCCGTTCCCGTGACCACACCGGGCGGCGCGCCCATGTCGCTGACCCTCGGCGTCGAAGACGCGTTCCCGGGCCGCACCGCCACGACGCAGACCTTCGCCGTGACCATCCTCACGGACACCATCGCGCCATCGCTCACCGTCACGTCACCCGCGAGCGGCACGCTCTACCAGGAAGGCTCGGGCGCGCTCATTCAAGTGCGCGCCACTGCTCTGGACGCGCAAGTGGCCGTGCAACAGGTCTATGTCCAGATCGACGACGGAACGCAGTTTCCGCTCACCGCCGGATCGGCCGGCTCGTACTCGGCGAACATCCCCGTCCCGAACGTCGACGGCGTGGACATCGTTACCAAGCAGCTCGTCGTCACCGCGAAAGACCACGCCGGCAACGCCGCCGTGTCCAACGCCATCCCCATCCAGATCCGCCCCCTCAACGATCCCAATGCACCGGTTGTGAGCTGGACGTGCTCCACCACCGGGGCGATGTATCCCGCGGGCGCAGCCGCGAAGCTCCGCGTCTTCGCCCTCGGCAATGACGCCGGCAACGCCGCGAACGGCATCCAGAAGATCGAGCTCTTCGCCGGCGACTCCACAACACCCATCACCGCAACCGCGACCAGCGGCCTCCCCAATCACTACGAGGCCGCCTACACGGTTCCGGCTGCGGACGATGGGACCGCGACCACCATCCGCGCCGTGGCCACCAACACCGCCGGGCTTTCGTCCGAGGTCGTCACGCAGATCGTCACCGTCACCGGCACGACGATCTCCGCCAATACCAGCATCTCCGCGAGCGATACGACGTACGACGGCCAGACCGTGATCGTGCAATCGGGCACGCTCACCATTACCGGACAGCACTCTTTCGCGCGCCTGATCGTCCTCGGCGGCGCGAAGGTCAATCACCTGGCCACCGACGCCACGACCATCCAGCGCCTGACCTTCGACGCCGGCGCGGTCTACGTCGCCTGCGACGCGTCCGTCGACACCTCCGGCCTCGGCTTCGCCGGCAACGCGGCCGGCTTCGGCCGCACGTGGCCGAACACGACCACCGGCGGCAGCTTCAACGGCGCCGGCGGCAGCCACGGCGGACGCGGCGGCGCGCACGACGCCAACGGCGACTCCGCACAGGCCTACGGTTCGGTCCTCGATCCGAACGAGCCGGGCGGCGCAGGCAGCCAGTGGAACTCCGTCACCTGCAATCCGTGCAACGGCGGAGGCGGCATCACCCGGATCACCGCGGAAGACTTCGTCCTCGATGGCAAAGTGCTCGCGAACGGCATCGTCGGAAACAGCGGCGCGGGCGCGGGCGGCAGCGTGCGACTCGACGTCGACACACTCTCCGGCGCCGGAGAGATCCGCGCCGACGGCGGCCCGACCGTCCACGCCGCGGGCGGCGGCGGTCGCATCGCCCTCTACTACCAGAACCTCTCCGTCGACCGCGCGAAGATCACCGCGTCCGGCGGCCTGCACACGGGCAACGCCACGCGCACGGGCGCACCCGGAACCGTCTATCTCCAGCAAGTGGACGCGTCGCGCGTGAAGGTCGCCGACGAGCTCGTGCTCGACAACACCGATCGCGTGTCAGCGAGGACGTCCGTGTTGCCGTTCCTCGGCAGCGGCACCGTCGTCTCCGCGAGTGGCAACGTCCTCACTCTGTCCGGCGCGGTGCCGGAATGGATCGAAGGCTCGGTGCTCGAAGCCGGCGGAGCGAGCTACACCATCACCGCGCGCACCGCGACCACCGTCACCGTGGCCGGCACTCCCAGCATCGGCGCCGGCACGGCGTACCGCGGCCTGTGGCGATTCGACCAGATCACCGCGCGCCGCCAGGCCACGCTCGACACGGCCACGCTTCGGACGCCGCTCGTCGAGACGACCTCCACCGGTCTCGTGCGCGTCACCGATTGGAACGGCACCGATCTCGCCCTCCGCGGACGACTGGAAGCCACGAACGTGGACGCGGCCACCCTGGCGCTCCAGAACGGCGCGCTCCTCACACACTCGGCCACGACCAGCACGACGATCAACACGTTGACCATCGACGTGGACGCTCTCACCGTCGACACGGCCAGCTCCATCGACGTGTCCGGCCGTGGTCTCACCGGCGCCTCCGCCGGCTTCGGCAGGACCTGGCCCAACACCACCACCGGCGGCAGCTTCAACGGCGCCGGCGGCAGTCACGGCGGACGTGGCGGCGCCCACGACACGAACGGTGAGTCCGCGGGCACGTACGGCTCGCTCTTCGATCCGTCCACACCGGGAGGCGCGGGCGGCCAGTGGTCGAACGCCACCTGCAATCCGTGCAATTCGGGCGGCGGAGTGGCCCGCATCCACGCGCAGACGTTCACGCTGGACGGCAAGCTCCTCGCCAACGGCGTGAGCACCGGCAGCGGCGGCGGCGCCGGCGGCTCCATCCGCGTCGACGTCGAAACGCTCTCCGGCAGCGGCGAGATTCGCGCCGAAGGTGGCCCGACCGTCCACGCCGCGGGCGGCGGCGGACGCATCGCCGTTCGCTATCAGACTCTCGCCCTCGACAAGTCCAGGATCACCGCGGCCGGCGGACTGCACGCCGGCAACCCCACCCGCACCGGCGGCGCGGGCACCGTGTACTACCGCCAGGTCGATGCGGCCGGCACGCAGCTCGACGAAGAACTGGTGCTCGACAACCGCGATCGCGTCACCAACCGCATCACGCCGTTCGCGACCGCGGGCAGCGGCACCGTCACCGCGGTCAGCGGCTCCGTCATCACGCTCTCCGGCCCCGTTCCCGAATGGATCGAGGGCTCCTGGATCGACTTCTTCGACGCCACCGGCGCGAAGGTCTCGCAGTACCCGATCCTCGCACGCACGACCACCACCGTCACCGTCAGCGAGGCCGCGCCCGACGTCTCAGTGGGCAACACCTATCGCGGCGTGGCACGCTTCGACTTCCTCACGGTTCGTGGCGCGGCCCTGGTCTCCTCCGATTCTCTCGACGCACCGGAGATCGCCACCACCACCAACGCCTACCTCGAGCTCAATGAGCTGCGCAGCGCTTCGCTCACGCTCCGCGGCTGGGTGAAGGTGGCCGGCAACGTCGGCGTTCCCACGCTCGCCCTCGATGGCGGCGCGAAGCTCGAGGTCGACGGCCTCGTGAAATCGACCAGCCTCACGCTCACCAACAACTCCGTCCTCACGCAGATCCCGACCACCACCACCAACGTGACCCGCCTCCGCGTCGACACCGCCACTCTCGACGTCGACGCCACCAGCTCCATCGACGTCTCCGGTCGCGGCTACACCGGAGCCGCGGCCGGCTTCGGCAGAACGTGGACGAACACCACCACGGGAGGCAGCTACAACGGCGCGGGAGGCAGCCACGGCGGACGCGGAGGAGCGCACGATGCCAACGGCGATTCCGCGCAAGCCTACGGCTCGCTCTACGACCCCGACGAGCCGGGAGGCGCGGGCGGCCAGTGGTCCAACGGCACCTGCAATCCGTGCAACACCGGCGGCGGCATCGCCCGCATCGCCGCACAGACGTTCACGCTTGATGGAAAGGTTCTGGCCAACGGCGTCAACACGGGCAGCGGCGGCGGCGCGGGCGGCTCGATCCGCATCGACGCACAAACGCTCACCGGCACCGGCGAGATTCGCGCGGACGGTGGCCCCACCGTTCACGCGGCCGGCGGCGGTGGACGCATCGCGCTCTACGTGTCCGACCTCACCCTCGACCGCACGAAGATCACGGCCGCCGGCGGACTGCACTCCGGCAATGCCACGCGCACCGGCGCAGCGGGCACGGTCTACGTGCAACAAGGCGACGAGGTGATCTTCGACAACAACGATCGCGCCTCGGCCAAGGACACGACCCTGCCCGCATTGGGCAGCGGCACGGTCTCCGCGATCAACGGCAACACGCTCACGCTTTCCGCTCCTGTACCCGAGTGGATCGAGGGCTCGTGGCTCGAGCTCGCGAACGCCTCGGCGCGGATCGTGGCGCGCACCGCCACGACCGTCACTCTCGACGACAGCATCAGCGTCACGCAGGGCGACTCCTACCGCGGCGTGTGGCGGTTCGAGCTCCTCACCGGACGGCGCCAGGGAGTGTTGCAGAGCGACGTACTGCGTACGCCCGCGATCGAGACCACCAGCACCGCACTCGTGCGCGTCACCGAGCTCCGCGGCGACGATGTCCTGCTGCGCGGCCGCCTCGAAGCGAGTGACGTCTTCGCGCGCAACCTCACCTTGCAGAACGGCGCGTTCCTCACCCACGCGGCGACCACCTCCGCCACCGTGAATCGCCTGAACGTCGACGTCGACCAGACCGTGGCCGTCGACGCCTCCAGCTCCATCGACGCCTCGGGCCGCGGCTACACCGGCACCTCCAGCGGCTTCGGCAGGACCTGGCCGAACACCACCACCGGCGGCAGCTTCAACGGCGCCGGCGGCAGCCACGGCGGACGCGGCGGAGCACACGACGGCAGCGGCGACTCCGGTGCCACGTACGGCTCGCTCTTCAATCCCACTCTCCCCGGCGCGGCTGGTGGTCAGTTCTCGAGCGCCACGTGCAACCCATGCAACGCCGGCGGCGGCATCGTGCGCATCACCGCGGGCACAGTGGCCCTCGACGGCAAGGTGCTGGCCAACGGAATCACCGGCAATAGCGGCGGCGGCGCGGGCGGCTCGATCCGCATCGACGCGCAGACCGTCTCCGGCGCCGGCGAGATCCGCGCCGACGGCGGCCCGACCGCGCACGCGGCGGGCGGCGGCGGACGCATCGCCGTCTACTACGACACGCTCACCCTCGACCGCGCGAAGATCCTCGCGCCGGGTGGACTGCACAACGGCAATGGCACGCGCACCGGCGCACCGGGCACGGTCTATCTCAAACAGACCGCCCAGCAGTACGGCGACCTGATCGTCGACAACATCGGCCGCGCGACGAACAAGAACACCGCGCTGATCAGCATCGGCTTCGCCACCGTCACCGAGTCCGGCGCGACGTTCGTCCGGGACGCGAACGCGAGCTTCCCCTCGCCCGACTTCCTGAGCCGCATCCGCCTCGTCCTCAATCACGACAAGACCACCACCTGGCCCATCGTCACCAACGACGCGAAGACGTTGAACGTCGACGTGTCCGCCAACGCCCTGACCGCGCAGAACGGCCAGACCTTCCGCGGGCTCTACCGCTTCGACAACACGAAGTTGCGCAACGCCCGCCTCGAGGTGCACGACCTCTTCGAGAGCGTCGCCGCCATCGACAAGGACGCGCCTTCGGTCCTCCTCGGCAGCAACCTCGCGCCCGTGCTCACGCCCGGACTGATCACCCTGCAGAGCACGGCCACCGGCTCTGCCCTCATCGGCGCGAGCGGCGCGGCCACCGATCCCGATCAACCCCTCACGCTCACGGCGACCAACGTCAACACCGGCAACAGCTACGTCGTCATCGCAAACCTCGACGGCTCCTTCGCGCTCCCCGTGCAAGGCAACGCCGGCGAGGCCATCACCCTCAAGGCCAGGGATTCCAACTTCTTCCCGCTCGAATCTCCCGTGCTGAACGCCGGCACGCTGCAGTTCGGCACGCCCGCTCCCACGCAGATCGACAAGAGCACCTGGACCTCGGACACGAACTTCCGGGCCCGGCACTTGGCCATGGATGCGCGCACCCTTCTCGTGCATGGCGGGGCCGCGGATACGCTGGCGATCCTCAGCATCACCGATGCGGCCCGGCCGGCCTTCCTGCGCACCGTCGACTTCGCCAACGGCGTGATCAACGACGTGACCATCGACAACGGCTGGGCCTTCGTGGCCTCGAACGACCTGGCCGTCCTCGACCTCAACAGCACCACCTCCTCGCCGATCTACCTGCCGGATCAGGGCAATCTCGAGTTCGCCGTCACCGTCGCGGGCGGGTACGCCTACACCGCCACCAACCACGGCAACGACGGACGCATCCGCATCTGGGATGTCAGCAATCCAGCCACACCGCGCTACATGCGCGAACAACTCATGAGTGTCAGTGGCCTCACATGGTCGTCGCTGCTCAACTATCAGAACTACATCGTGGCCATCTCCAACGCCCGCCCGGGCGGCATCGGCCACGACGTGGTGATGATCGACCGCACCAACATCCTCGCGCTCGTGAAGGTGGCGGACCTGGACATCCCCAGCTTCGATGCGAACTGGGGCTATGTCTCCGGCACGCGTCTCTATCTCACCAGCGCCACCAGTCGCGACCTGGTCATCGTCGACCTCTCGACGCCCTCCGCCCCCACGGTCCTCGGCCGATCCACCATGCCCGTCAACGCCGGACGCCCGAGCGTGGTCAAGCACACCGCCTTCGTGGCCGACATGGCCAGCGGTCTCATCGAGGTCGACGCCACCAACGCCGCCACGCCCACCGTCGTCGGTGCGATCAACACCACCGGCACCGCCTACGACGTGAACATCACCGCCCCCTACGCCTACGTGGCCAATGACACGGGACTGGCCGTCCTCGCCGTCTCCACGCCGCCCCAGGTGCAGACCTCGCGCATCGCCATGAGCACGCAGGGCACCAATGTCCTCGTCACCGGCACCGCTCGCGCGATCCTGGGCGCGCCGCCCCTCAGCGTGGCCGTGAGCGACCTCACCGCCGGCACCTCGGCGTCCGGACCGGTCGCCGGCGACGGCAGTTTCTCGGTCACCCTGCCCGCGCTCGCCAATGACCTCATCTCCCTGGAGGCCACGGACGGCACGGCGCGGACTTCCGGGCCCGTGCCGCTCGGCCGCGTTCCCTTCGGCTCGGGCGTGAGCTTCACTCCTCTCACCGGCGCGCTCACCGGCGAAGCCAACTTCCGCGCGCGCACGCTCGCCACCGACGGGACGAATCTGATCGTCGGCGGCTATGGCGAGACCGGCTCGGCACGTCTGGTCATCTTCGATGTGACCAACCCCGCCGTACCGGTCTACAAGCGCACCGTCACCCTCAGCAACGGCGCGATCAACAACGTGGCCATCCACAACGGCTGGGCCGTCGTGGCCGCGAACGATCTGGTCCTGCTCGACCTGAGCAGCCAGACCTCCACGCCCGTCTACGTACCCGATCAAGGGAACCTCGAGGCCGACCTCCTGCTCCGCGACGGCTACGCCTTCACCGCCACCAACAACGGCAACGACGGCCGCATCCGCATCTACGAAGCCAGCGCGCCACCCGCGATCCGCTTCCTCCGCGAGCAGTCCATGGGCATCAGTTCCCTCACCTTCAACGGCCTGGCCGCACTCGACTCCCGCTACCTCCTCGCCTTCAGCGAAGACCGCCCAAGCGGCATCGGCCACGACGTGGTGGTCATCGACCGCTCGAACCACTCCAGCCTCGTCAAAGTCGCGGATCTCGACATCCCGAACTTCAACGCGTTCCGCGGCAGGGTCATCGGCACGACGCTCTACCTCACCGGCTCGAGCGGCGGCCTGGCTGTGGTCGATCTCTCCGTGCCCACGGCGCCCGTCCTGAAAGCCGTCATTCCCCTGGCGGATGCGCGCGGCGTCGACTTCGCGGGCGCCACTGCGGCCGTCGCCAACGGCAGCGCCGGAGTCACCTTCCTGAACGCCGGCAACCCGCAAGCGCCGGTCAGCGCGGGCGCGCAGAACGTCGGCGGCTCGGCCTTCAGCGTGGCCTTCAACCGCGGCAACCTCTACATCGCGAATCAGCAAGGCCTGGCCGTCATTCAGAACTTCAACACCGTCCCGATCGTCGACGCGCCCCGCGTGACCATCACTCCCGTCAGCGGCACTCTGGCCATGATCACCGGAACCACCGAGAGCGTCACCGGCGCGGAGCCGTTGCGAGTGGAGATCAAGAACACTTCCACCGGCACGGCCATCGCCAACCGCACGGTGGCCACGGACGGCAGTTTCTCCGTGCTGCTTCCGGCCATGGTCGGCGAGGCCATCACCGTCGAGGCCACCGACTCCGTGAGCCGCCTCTCCGGTCCCGTCTTCGTCGGACACGTCCCGTTCGGCAGCGCCATCAATGCCTATCCGATCAACAACGCCCTCACCGGCCAGAACTACAGCGCGCGCACGCTGGCCACCGACGGCACACACCTCATCGTCGGCGGCTACGGCGACTCGTCCTCGACGAAGCTCATCGTCTACGACGTCACCGACGCAGACTCACCGGTCTTCCAGCGCTCGGTCACACTCAACGACGGCGCGATCAACAACGTGGCCATCCACGACGGGTGGGCCATCGTCGCTGCAAACGACCTGGTCCTGCTCGATCTGTCCAATCCGGCTTCCGCACCGGTCTACCTGCCCGATCAGGGCAACATCGAGCTCGACGTCCTGATGTCCGGCGGCTACGCCTTCACCGCCACCAACAACGGCAACGATGGCCGCATCCGCATCTACGACGTCTCCCGTCCGGTCAGCCCGCGCTTCATCCGCGAGCAGTCGATGGGCATCAGCTCGCTCACCTTCGACGGTCTGGCCGCACTCGGCTCGAACTACCTCGTCGGCATCAGTCAGGACAAGCCCAGCGGGATCGGCCACGACGTCGTGATCATCGACCGCTCGAACATCCACGGACTGGTCAAAGTCTTCGACCTCGACATCCCGAACTTCAATGCCTTCCGCGGCAAAGTCGTCGGCTCGAAGCTCTACCTGGCCGGCAGGAGCGGCGGCCTGGCCATCGTCGATGTCAGCAATCCGAAGGTGCCTTCGCTGATCAGAGTCATGCTCACCGCAGGCAGCCCGAACGGCGTCGACGGCACCGGCTCGCTGCTCGGCGTCGCCGACGGCGGCTCCGGTGTGACGTTCATCGACATCGAGAATTCCGAAACCGCGCACGTCATCGGCACGCAACGCATCGGCGGCAACGCCTACAGCCTCGTATTCAACCGCGGCAACGTCTACGCCGTGAACGAGCAGGGGCTCGTGGTCATCCGCGACGTGGGCGCCGCGCCGACCGTCACCGCGTCGCTGGTGACCCTCACCAGCGACGGCGCCGGCACGGCCACCATCACCGGCGCGGCAGGCTCGCTCTCCGGGTCCGGGGACCTGTCCTACGAAGCCCGAAACAGCAGGACGGGCGTGACCGCCGACGGAGGATTCGCGAGCCCCAACGGCAGCTTCTCGGTCTCCATCGCCGGCCAGCCCGGCGACACGATCACCATCGAAGTCACCGACGACGCGAACCGCAAGTCGGGCCGCGAGCCGGTGGGAGTGGTTCCCTTCGGCGACATCTCCACCGTGCTGATCACGCCCGCCATGAGCGACGCCGGCTATCGGCCGCGCACCCTGGCCACGGATGGCACCCACCTCATCGTCGGCGGCTACGGCGAGACCGGCAGCACGCGCCTGATCGTCTTCAACGTCAGCGATCCCGCCGCGCCGCAGTTCGTGCGCTCGGTGGCCTTGAACGACGGAGCCATCAACGCCGTGGCCATACAGAACGGCTGGGCCGTCGTTGCCGCGAACGACCTCGTGCTGGTCGATCTGAGCAGCACGACCTCTACGCCGGTCTACCTCACCGATCAGGGGAACCTCGAGCTCGAAGTCCTCGTCTCCGGCGGCTACGCCTTCACCGCCACCAACAACGGCAACGACGGACGCATCCGCATCTACGACATCGCCAATCCGGCCACGCCGCGCTTCATCCGCGAGCAGTCGATGGGCATCAGCTCCGTGACCTTCAACGGACTCATGGCCCTGGGCGACGAGTACCTCGTGGCCACCACCAACGATCGTCCAGGCGGCATCGGTCACGACGTCGTGGTCATCGACCGCCGCAATCTCTACGCGCTCGCCAAAGTCGCCGACCTCGACATCCCCGCCTTCGACGGCTTCCGCGGCAAGGTCCACGGCACAACGCTCTACCTCGGAGGCGTGGCCGGCGGCATGGCCGTGGTCGATCTCAGCACGCCCGCGGCCCCATCTCTTTCAATGATCCTGCAGACCTCGGGTGACGCCTTCGGCGGAGACGGCAACGGCTCCACGTTCGCCGTCGCCGATGGTGGCGCCGGCATCACGTTCCTCGACACCACCAACCCGCTCGCGCCGCAGGTCATCGGCACGCAAGCCACCGGCGGCACGGTCTGGGCCACGCAGTTCAGCCGCGGCAACCTCTACGCCGTCAACGAGCAGGGTCTGGTCGTCATCCACAACGTGGCCGCGCCCGTGATCGAGCGTTCGCAGATCTCGCTCGTCCCGAACAGCCAGAGCGAAGTGGCCATCACCGGCGGCACGCGCGCCATCGCCGGCGTCGCGCCATTCACGGTGGTCATCCACAACACCCGCACCAACGCCAGCACCGGCCCCGTGCTCATCGCCGGCGACGGCAGCTTCGCCACGACGTTGGCCGCGGTTCCCAACGATCCCCTCGAAGTCACCGCCATCGACGGAGGAGGCCGCGTGAGCGTGTTCCCGCTCGGACGCTCGCCGTTCGGCGCCACCACCAGCGTCCCCGCAACGGCCGCGCAGGCAGTCGGCGACAACAACTTCCGCGCGCGCCGCGTCGTCAGCGACGGCACCAACACCGTCGTCGGCAGCGGCTCGGATTCGGGCCTCACCGTCACCGGCTCCAGCCGAGTGGTCGTCTATCGCACCGGCCTGACCAAGGCCTACACCGCGTCCGCGAACATCAACGAGCTCGTCCTCCACAACGGCTACGCGTTCATCGCCGCCAACGACTTCTGCTCACTCAATCTCGCCGACACGAACGCCACCCCGTTCATCGCGCCCGACCAGGGCAACCTCGAGTTCTCCGTGACCATCCTCGGCACGTACGCGTTCACTTCCACCAACAACGGCAACGACGGACGCATCCGCATCTACAACATCACCAACCCCGCGCAGCCTGTCTTCTTCCGCGAACAGAGCATGGCCATCTCCTCGATGACTTTCGATAAAGTCCTGACCCTCGGCACGAGCTACCTGGTCGGCATCAGCGACGACCGGCCCGGTGGCGTCGGTCATGACGTCGTGCTCATCGACGCCAGCAATCCCTCCGCCCTGGTCAAGCTGGCCGACATCGACATCCCCAACTTCAACGCGCTCGACGGCGTCCTCGAGGGCTCGACCCTCTATCTCGTCGGCGGCGATGCCGGCGTGGCCGTCATCGACTTCATCGGCTCGCCCGCCGCGCCGCAATACACCACCGCCATCCTCGATACTCCCGGCCACGCACGCGGCATCGCCCTCTCCGGCTCCCGCCAGGTGGCCGTCGCGGACGGCTCGTCCGGCGTGACGTTCATCGACGCCACGAATCGAACCGCCCCCGTGCTTCTGGGCACGCACGTGCTCTCCGGAACCAACACCGTCGGCGTCTCCGTGGCCGGCAACACCGTCTACGCCGCATCCGACAACCACCTCCACACCATCACGAGACCTTGAGCGAGATGAACGCGATGATTCGAGCACTTTCTGCATTGGTTGGCGGTTGGCGGTTGGCGGTTGGCGGAAGAGCCGGCACGCCGGATTCGCTGTCCACCACGTCTCGCCCGACAACCGGCAAACGACAACCGGCAACCAGGATCGCGATCCTCCTCGTCGCACTCGCGCTTCCCGCGTTCGCGCAGACCGAAGTCGTTCATCGCGAAGACTTCCAGACCTACAAGACTCCCTCCAACCCTCCCGGCTGGGTCGACACCTCGGTCGGCAATCCGCATCCCTCGGCTTCCGGCTTGTTCAAGGCCTGGAACGATCCCCTGCAAGGGAACCAGGGACCCAACGTCGTCTACGGCACCAAGCAATCCTCCGGCAAACCCGAGGGGAACAACCCGCGTATCGGGACCTTCTCCACGCTGACTACCAAGACCTTCAACGCCAAGGGCCGCTTCGAGTACCAGGGCCGCCTCATCCGCACCAACACCGACTCGCGCATCGGACTCACCTTCCTCTCCTCCTATCCGGAACAGGACAAGTACTACCTGCTCGGACTCTGGTCGCAGCCCGGCACGACCCGCCTCACCATGCAGCTCTTCGGCTTCGGCGCCGGTACGCTGCAGGGCACCGTCGACAGCAACCTCGTCATCGATCCCAACCGCTGGTATCGCTTCTCCATCCAGGTCGACGACGTCGCCAACACCACGCGCATCCGCGCGCGCTTCTGGATCGATGGCACGACCGAGCCGGCCACCTACGCCATCGACGCGACCGACGCCGCGCCGACCCGCCTCACCGCCGGGCGCATCGGCATGTGGGCCGCGTCCAAAGGCGACGCCTACATCGACGACCTCTTCGCCAAGAGCCCCGTCGATCACGCGCCGCCGGTCATCACGTTCGTCGATGCCGACACGCAGCGCGTGCTAGACCCCGCGCAGCTCGCACTCTTCAAGACCCCCGCGCGCGTCGAGATCCGCGTCACCGACGACCTCTCCACCGCGACCTACACGGCCAAGCTCGACGGCACCAACTACATCTCGGCCACGCCGATCACCGTCGACGGACTGCACGAGATCACCGTCGACGCCATCGACGCGCCCGGCAACACCGCCACCGCCTCACTCGACCTGCTCGTCGACCAGGTGCCGCCGCTCATCACATTGCACATCGATGGCGCGCCGTTCGCGACCGGCGCGATCTTCAACCGCGACGTCACACTTTCCGCCGTCATCCAGGACATCTCCACCGTCACCTCGACCGCGACGCTCAACGGTGCCGCGGTCACACTCCCCCAGCCGATCGCCGAGGAGCGCGTGCATGCCATCTCCGTCACCGCGATCGATCAAGTCGGCTGGGAGTCGGTGCGCGCCTCGTCGTTCATCGTCGACAAAACTGCGCCGGTCCTGACCATCCTCGCCAACGGCGTCGTGCTGGGCGGGGGCGAATCCTTCCGCGACGACGTGACGCTGACCTGGTCCGCCACCGACCTCACCCTCGACCGCATCGAAGCGACTCTGAACGGCGCCCCGATCTCCTCGGGCACGACCATCAGCGCCGAGCGGATCCACGACCTCGTCGTCACGGCCTACGACCGCGCCGCGCACTCCACCACCGAGACGCGCCGCTTCGTCCTCGACAAAACCGCCCCCGAAGTGCGCCTCGTGGCCAACGGCCAGACCTTCATCGCCGGCACGACCTTCAACGCCGCCGTCACGTTCACCGCCGACGTCAACGACACCACGCCCACCACCGAGGTGGCCACGCTCGACGGGCAGCACTACACGTTGGGCACGCCCTACAACGTCGAGGGTCCGCACACGATCCAAACGGTCGTCACCAACGCCGCGGGCCTCTCCACCACCGTGGGTCCCTCGCCATTCACGATCGACCTCACACCCCCGACCATCACCCTCACCGAATCGGGTCAGCCCTTCACCAGCGGTCTGAAGTTCAACCGCGATGTGAATCCCGTCGTCACCGCCTCGGACAACCTCACCTCGAGCCCCGAGCGTGAGCTCTTCCTGAATGGCATTCCCTTCCCGCTCGACACCCCCATCACCGAGGAGAACGCCGACCACGTCATTTCCGCGAAGGCCACGGACGCGGGTGGCAACAGCGCCAGCGTCGGTCCGTTCCACTTCCTGCTCGACAAGACCAAGCCCGTCGTGACGATCGTCGAAGACGCGAGCGGCCAACCCTTCGAGCCCGATGCCCTCTTCGCGCGCGCCGTGCGCGTGAGAGTCACCGTCACCGACATGACCGCGACCACCGTCGCGGCCACGCTCAACGGTGCCCCGTTCGATCCGTCTTCTCCCGTCACAGCGGACGGCACCTACACCGTGTCCGTCGTGGCCACGGACGAAGTGGGCTGGCAGAACGATCCCGTCACCGCCAGCTTCACCATCGACACCACTCCGCCGCGGTTGACCTTCACCTCGCACACGGAAGGCGAAGTGGTCACGACCCCCACGGTCATCGTGAGAGGCGGCTCCGACGACGCCATCACCGTCGTCGTCACCGGCGTGCCCGCGACGGTCGACGTCACCGCCAAGACGTTCGTCAGTGAGCCCGTCGCGCTCGTCGAAGGGACGAACACCATCACTGCCACCGGCACCGACAAGGCCGGCAACATCGGCACCGCGCAGCTTCGTCTCGAGCTCGACACGCGCGCGCCCGAGGTGGTCATCCTCACGCCCGCGGCCGGCGCTTGCGTGGACGTCGCGACGCTCACCGTCACCGGCACCGTCAGCGATTCACGCATCGCTACGGTCAAAGTCAACGGCGTCGAGGCCACGCTCACCGGTGGCAACTGGACCGCCACCGTCCCGGTGAGCGAGGGTTCGCAACTCCTCACCATCGTGGCCACCGACACCCTGGCCCACAGCACGACCGTCACCCGTAACGTGCTCATCGACCGCACCGCGCCGGTCCTCGACGTCCGCGAGAGTGGCGCGCCGTTCACAGGCACGCTGTTCAACCGCGTACTGTCGTTGCTGGTCCGCGCGGTCGACGCCGATCCGGACGTGCAGCTCACGGCGGTGCTCGACGGCGCCGCGTACACGAGCGGCACCGCCATCACCGGCGAAGGCGCGCACACACTCGAGGTCACGGCCACCGACTGCGCCGCGCACCGCACGACGCGCACGTTCGCGTTCACGATCGATCGCACGCCGCCCGCCATCCGCAACCTCAATCCGCCGAACGGCGGCACGGTGGGCGTGATGCCGAACGCGATCACCGGCTCGACCGATCCCGACGCCGTCACGATCGAGTTGCTGGGAACGGGTCCCGCGGTGACGCCGGCGCCCGACGCCACGTTCACGCTGAGCGGCGTGGCCTTCGCCGAGGGCACGAATCGGTTCGTGCTCCGCGCCACCGACCGCGCGGGCAACAGCTCGCAGACCGACTACGTCGTCACGGTCAAGACCGCGCCGCCGATCGTCAGAATTCTCGAGAACGGCTCGCCGCTCGTCTCCGGCACGATCTACTCGCGCGTGGTCACGCCGGAGATCAAGGTCAACGACTCCGGGGCGACACCCACCGCGACGCTCAATGCGACGCTCAACGGGGCGCCCTACACCAGCGGCACGCCCGTCACAGCCGACGGCGACTACCGCCTCATCGCCACCGCGACCGACACACTCAACCACATCGGGACCGCCGAGACACTCTTCACCATCGACCGCACCGTCCCCACGGTGCGCATCACCTTCCCTCTCTCCGGTCCCGTGTCCGCCGACCAGATCGAAGTGCGCGGCACGGCCACGAGCGCCGTCGTCGCCGACGTCAACGGCATCCCCGTCGCGCTCGATCCCAACGGCCTCTTCGTCCTGCCCACGCTGAACATCGAGCTCGGCACCACACGCATCATCGCCACCGCGCGCGATCGCGCCGGCAACGTCGGCGTCGATGAAGTCGAAGTCGTCCGCGACGACACGCGACCGGGCATCATCCTCACCTACCCGCCCGATCGCTCGCTGACGAACCGACCCACCACGGAAGTGCTCGGCCGCGTGCTGTCCCCGAATCCCGACGGCGTGGTCACCATCGGCACGAGCACCACTCCGGTCGATTCGCTGGGCGCGTTCCGGCGCAGCGGCTATCCCCTCGTCGAAGGCGACAACACCATCACCGCCTCGACGAAGACCGGCAGCCCCGCGATCAACTCCGCGTCCGTCGTCGTCACCGCGGACTTCACGCCTCCCGCTCTGACCATCCTCGAATCCGACCAGCCCCTGAACGACGGCGCGCGCTTCGCCCAACAGGCCGTCCTCTCGCTGCAGGCCTCCGACAACCGTGGCAGCGTCACCGTCGAGCTCACCGTCGACGGCGCCAAAGCCGCGACGCTGCCGCACACCGTCACCGCCACCGGCGGTCACGTGGCCGTCGCCGTCGCACGCGACCAGGCCGGCAACGAGACCCGCGTCGAGCGCACGTTCTTCGTGGGCGCCACCGGCGGCGGCTCGGCCACCTGCGTCCTCGACAACTTCGATCCCGCGCACGGCGCCGTCGTCCTCTCCGCCTCCACCACGCTCCTCGGGCGCACGAGCTCCGAAGGGGTGAAGGTGAGCGACCTGGCCGCGAGCGTCGCCGACGGCTCGTTCCGCGCCACCGTCGAGCTCCCGCTCGAAGGCGCGAACATCGTCACGCTGCGCTGCACCGACGCCGCGGGCGCCGTCTTCGGCGATGCGGTCGCCATCACCCTCAACCGCGTCACCGGCGATCCGTCCATCGAGATCACCACCCCCACCGAGAACTTCGTCACCGCCGACGAGACCATCATCGTCACCGGCACCGTCGGTCCCGGAGTCGTCACCGCCGACATCAACGGCGCACCGGCCGTGATCGCAGGCAGCGACCCGTCCGTCGCGCGACCGTACACCGTCGCCGGCGTGCGGCTCGCGAGCGGCTTGAACATCCTCGTCGCGCACGGAAAGAACGCCGCCGGCCGCGTGGCCACGGCCTCGCGTCGCGTCTTCGCGCTGCGCAATCAGCCGGCCATCTCCATCAGCTCGCCGCTCTCCGGGACGATCACCGGCACGCCGAAGATCGACCTGGCCGGCACCTACAGCAACCTCGATCCCGCCACGATCGTCGTCACCAATCTCGCCACCAACACCAACACTTCCTCGCAGACCACGGCCGCCAGCGACACAGGCGGAACGTTCTCCGCGTTCGAGATCTCGCTCGTCTCCGGCGAACAGACCTTGCGGGTGACCGGACGCGATCAAGCCAATCGCCAGGCCACCGCCAGCGTGGCCGTGCGGCTCGTGGCAGGCGCGCCGTCGATCAGCATCACGGCGCCCGCGAACAACTCCTACTACGGCCCGGCCGCGGGCGACAGCTTCACCATCTCCGGCACCTTCGCCGCCGCCGCGGGCGCGACCGTCGACGTCGCCGGCACCGGGGCCACGCTCGACGGCGCGACCTTCACCGCCACCGCATCCTTCTCCACCATCGGCGCGAACACCTCCGTGGTCGCGCGCGTCAACGAGCCCGGCGGCGCCAGCGCCGTCGACACGGTCGTCGTCACCAAGCTCGCCGCCGCGCCGAAAGTCATCGAGTCCTTCCCGCCGCCCAACGCCGTCGAAGTCGACGCCGGCGCGCTGCTGCTCGTGCTCTTCTCCGCGCCCATGGATCGCGCCACGCTCGCAGCCGGAGCCTTCCGGCTCGACGACTCCGGCGGCGCACCGGTCAGCGGCACGCTCTTCCTCGATCGCGACGTGCTGACCTTCGCGCCGGCCGCGCTGCTCACCCGCGGCGCGCGCTACACGCTGCGCGTCAGCACGGCCGCCAAGGATCTGGCCGGCACGGCACTGGAAAGCGAATGGGTGGCCGCCTTCACCGTCGGCACCAGCGCTCCCGCCACGCCTCCGTCGATCGTGCCCGTGTCGGACGCGTTCTGCGGACAGACCGTGGCCATCCGCGGCACCGCTCCCGCAGGCGCGCGTCTGCAGCTCGCGTCCGGCGCGCTCGTGCTGACCACGCTCGCGGACGCGCAGGGCAATTTCAGCTTCGACTTCCCGCTCAGCGGGCAGTCCGGCTACGCCGTCGTGCGCGTGCGCGTCGTCGGCTCGGACGGTAGTCTCTCGCCCGCCGCAGAGCTCACGTTCCGCGTCGACTGCGTGGGTCCGCAGGTGCTCAATGCGACGTACGACCGCGGTGGGCCGAACCGGTTGACCATCGACTTCTCCGAGGCCGTCGATGCGGCGTCGGCGACCACGGGCGGCAGCGGCGCGATCTTCCTCACGCTCAGCGACGGCCGCAACATCGGCGGCACCGCGACCGTGTCCGGCCAGGTCGTGACCCTCGTCCCCGCGGAAGATCTCTCCGCGCGCTCCTTCACGCTCAACGTCGGCACGGCCATCCGCGACACGGTCGGCAACCGTCTGACCATCCCCTCCACGCAGAGCTTCACCACCGGCGGCGAGCAGCCTCCCACCGGCGACGGTTCCGGCTTCATCTCCGGCGAGGTCTACGACGCCACCACCGGCAGGCCGCTGGCCGGTGCGAGCGTCACCGTCGAGATTCCCGGCGCCGCGTTCACCACCAGCAGCGACGCGCGCGGCCGCTACCTCGCTCGTTTGCCCGAAGGCGCGCACACGATCCGCGCGGCGATGGGTGGCTACAGCAGCGTGTGGCGGCAGATCGTCGTGCCGGCCGGCGCAGGCGTCGTGCCCATCGACATTCGCCTCACCCGGCGCGGCGACACGCAGACCTCCACCGGTGCCGCACTCTCGCTGGCACACGGCGGCGAGACCGCCATCACGCGTCCGGTCGCGCTCGAGATCGCGGCAGGCGTCGTCGCCGGCGGCAAGGCCGTCTCACTGACCGCGATCGGCGCGCAATCGCTGACCGGCCTCTTGCCCCTGGGCTGGTCCCCGCTCACCGCCGCGGAGATCACGGTCGAGAGTGCGATCCCCGGCGCACAGCTTCTCTTCACCGTGCCCGCCGCGGACATCAGCGCCGCGTCGCAGAACCTGGCCGCCGTGCGCTACGACGAGGCGCGCGACGAGTGGAGCGTCCTGGCCTCCGTGACCAACGTCTCCCCTGACGGCCGAGTGACCGTCCCGATCGCGCAGGCCGGCTCGTACGCGCTGGTGTTCGCCGACAAGGCGCCCGGCCTGCCCGTGCCGCCGCTGGCCCAGACCGGCGCGGTGCTGGTCGGAGTGGCCGCTCCCGAGGAACCGGCCGCGCTGGTGTCGCGCAGCTTCACGCTCGACCCGCCGATCGTCCTCCCGAATGGCCGTGCCGTGGCCACGCTGGAGATCGAAGGAGCCGGCAGCGCCACCTTCCCCAGCGGTACCGCGGTACAAGCGTACATCGATGAAGAGCTGCGCCTGGCCGACGGCTCGCGCCTGCTCGATCCTCCCTTCGCCACGGACCTGCTTCTGTACCGCAACCTGGCCGGCGCCATCGGCACCGCCGGCTTCCACCTCGCCCCCAGCCCGCGCGCCGCGCAAGTCATCCTCGAAGTGGGCTTCGATCACATCCGCGTCGTTCCGTACCCGGGGCGCCTCGACCGCGGCACGCTCGTCGGATCCGAGGGTGGACGCATTCCGGGCGATGACCGCATCGCCATCGACATCCCCGACGGCGCCACGCCCGAGCCGCTGCGCGCCACGGCGTTGTCGCTGACGCAACAGGACCTCGACGCCGCCGGCGCGATCGCCGGGTTCCAGGTCCTGGGCGGCTTCACCCTCACCCTGCAGCGCGCCACACCTCCGCCACCGCAGGACGCAGACGGCGACGGCCAGGCCGACGCCGAGCCCACAGCGGTCGAGCTCTTCAAACCCGCGCGCGCGACGTTCACGCTGAACTCGCAGCACTCAGCACTCAGCACTCAGTTGATCCTCGTCGAGCTCCTCGACCAGACCCCGTACGGCCGGATGGTCCGGCTCGCCGCGCAGATCGAGCGGCTGTCTCCCATCCGCGCGACCACGACGAGCATCGACCGATCGATCCTGCCGCTCGACGGCGTGGCTCGCGAAGGACGCTACCTCCTCCTCGCCGCGGACGCCCCCATCGCCTTCGCCACCGGCGTCCTCCGGCTCGCTGGCAACACTCTCCTGGCCGGCGCTCGCATCACCGCAGGCAACCTCGGAGTTGCCGAACTGACGCGGATCGACGGCATGTACAACATCCCCGTCCCCGCGACTCCGGCCGCGCCGTTCTCACTGACACCGCGGCACACGGAGACCGGCAACGGCGCGGTGTACGTCCATGCCTCGTCGCCCGCCCCCGACGCCGTCGTGCGCGTCGATCTCGCGCTCGTCCCTCAACCTCCTTCGCTCGTTTCCGTGACCGTCCTCGCCGGACAGCCGCCAGCACTCGTCGCCCTCGGCGCGAGCGCCGTCACCAACGTCTCGCTCTCGACCGGTGTACGCGCAACGTTCTCTCCCGCCATTGATCCCAGTTCGGTCAACGACACCTCCATCACCGTCGTCGACGCGTCGACCGGAATCGCCGTGGGAGGCAAGTCGACAGCGGACGGCACGATCGCCGTGCAATGGACGCTCACTCCCGGCACGACGCTGGAATCCGGCCGGCGCTACACCGTCCTCGTCTCCCCTCGCATCCGCGCCGCCAATGGTGCCGAGCTCGGAGTGGTCACCTCCTTCGGCATCGTCACGTCCGTGGTGGTCACCAACGCGGAAGTGCGCGCGGAGCTCATCTCCATCACCATCCCCGACGAGAACGGAGTCTCGCGCGTCACCGGCGGCGCCGGCGCGCTGCCGGCCAACTGGCAGGCCCTCGTCGTCCGCCGCCGCCGCGACTTCATCACCCGGTACCAGGCCACCGCCACGCCGGACGGCAGCTTCACCTTCCTGGTCGGCAACGGCGGCGAACACTCCGATCGCGTGACCATGGGCGACCTCATCGACCTGCGGGTCGTCAACAACGCGGGCAACCTCGCCGCGATCATCCCCCTGACGCCATTCGTCACTGCCGATCGTCGCGGCTTCGTCGTACCCGCCGGCGAGGCGGTCCGCTTCGTGACCGCCGACAACATCGTCGTGGACGTCCCCGCGGGCACGTTCGACGAGGCCACGATCGTGACCGCCAACGTTGCCGCGAAAGCAGTCTTCGACGACGTTCCGTCTCTGGACCATGACGTCAACTTCGCCGCGAGCGTCCGGCTCGATTTCGAAGGGCGCGCCAACCAACCGATCGAGATCGAGATCCCGGTCCCGGCCGGAATGGACACCACCAACCGCGACTTCATCCTCGCCCTCAAGGGACAGTCCATCCGCGGGCCCAGGCTCATGGCCGTCGACACCATCCGCATCGCCGGCGGCAAATTCACCACGACTCCCGATCCGTCGCCCGGCGCCAGGCGCGTCTCCGTCCAGAGCCAAACCGGCGGAGTGACCGCGAACGAGACCCTGACCGGCAACGACCTCAAGGACTACCTGATGCGCGTCGAGCGCAGCGGTGTCTACATCGTTCTTGACATCCGCGTACCCGTGGGCGGCGCGGTCGGCTGGGCAGCGATGAGTGGCATCCAGGCCTCGTACGACATCTTCTGGAACGTCATGGCCTCGTTCTACGCCGCGCACTACTACGTCGTGGAGCGTGGCCGCATCGCCATTCCCGTTCTGCAGGGGCAGCCCTTCACCGTCGTCGGCGTCGACGCGTCCACGGGCCTGCAGGCGTTCACCAAAGCCTACGACCCGCTGCCCATCGGCGATCCCGGCGTGAGCACCCTTCCCTCTCCGCAGAACAACCAGGGCGGACCGCATCCCGTGTTCGCCACGCCCTTCCGCGTCGATGTGATCGACCTCGCCGCCGCCAACGTCAACATCCGCACCGCGCGCAACTTCGTCATCCGACTGGCCAACGATCAGGTGACGGTCGTTCCGTCCGACGAGCCATTGCCGTCCGAAACGCTGGTGGAGATGCTCAACGTCAGCAACGGCCAGCATGTCTCCGGCACCGCCGCCGGCGGCCTGTCACTGGCAGCCAAGCGCGGCCACCGCATCGTCCTCCTCGTCGAAGAACGCGAGGTCGATCCGAACACTCCGATCACGGTCGTCTTCAACGAGCCGATCTTCATCGAAGGCACGGACGAAGACACCATCCACGAGTTCCTGAAGACCAGGATCGCGCTGCGAAAAGCCACCCTGCCGCCGGATGCGTCCACCTGGCCCGACTTCAGCGACATCACGGACATGGCCCGGTTCACCGCAGACTCGGGCGGCCGTCGCGTCACCATCACGCTTCCCTCTTCGCTTCAGCGCGAAGCCATCTACCGAGTCGTCCTCGACGCGAGCATTGCCGACCGCGGCGGGCCGGACAATACGGCCGGGCTTACCCTGGGCCAGGGCGCGGACGCGAACGGCAATGCCGTCGGCGGCAGCGGCGACCTGCAGCTCGACCTCCGCGTACGCAAGCCCGGCGGCACGATCGGTTCCTTCGAGCTCCAGGAGGGAGGGGCCGCCCGCGATCTCGCCTTGAACGGAAACGTGCTCTTCGTCGCCGCGTCCCTCGGCGGTTTGGTCGCCTACGACGTGGCCGACCCTGCGTCCCTGAACGGAGTCCCGGAACCCATCGCCGTCGCCCCCGCGAACGGCAGTGAGGCCTGGGCCCTGGCCAGCGATCATCACGGCCGCATCTACACCACCAACCTCGGGCCCGTCGCCGGTCAGCTACGAAGCTACCGTCTCGAAGATTTCACCGACGGTGGCACCTGCTGCAGGATGATCGGTAGCGCGCTGACGAACTGGCGCGTGGGCTACAGCTCCAATCTCGGACTGGTCAGCAACACCTTCCTCTCCGACCGGCCCGAGTCTTTCCCGCGCAAGATCCAGCTCGCCCTACAGGATCTCGACACGCCCTACCAGGGTCGCCAGGCCTTCATTGACGGCACGGGCGCTTCGATCGTCGCCAACTACTCGAACGACATGGCCACCCTGCAGGCCTCATTCGACACCAGCGCCGACAACCCGTACCGCCTCCAGCGCATCACCGTCGAGAACCAGACCCTGGACATGCGCTGGTCCGCCGATGCCAGTGCCGGGCAGCCCGCGGTCATCGAGAACATCCTGGCCGGTCCCACCGATCGGCTCCGCGTCATCCGCAACCGCACCACCTACGGCATCATCTCTCACCTCGGCTACGGCGTCGGGATGTACGACCTGAACGCCATCGAGTCCAACCGCGTCCCCAATCCACCTACCGGCTACCGGATGATGGCCGAGCAGGTCTCGCTGACACGCGGCAAGAACGTCCCGTCGTGCTTCCCCAGCGGCATCGTCCCGCCAGCGCCGGCCATCCAGGAGATCTGGCTCAGCGCCGACACCGCCCTGCGCCCCGAGCCGGGCACCACGAACATCCTCGCCTACGCGCCTGAGCCGTACCGCGGCCTGCTCGACCTCCGCTTCAAGCCGCCGTCCGCCGCCGGCGCGGGCACCTCGATCAACAACTCCAGCGCGTGCGATGAACGCGGACGGCACGGCCTCATCGTGCGCGGCGTCGACCCCGAAGACGACCACCCTCGCGTGAAAGCGCTCAAGGCCGCGTACACCGCCGCCAGCGGACGGCAGCCATATCCGCACTTCCTTTCCGTCGCAAACTACACGTGGCGTCTCGAAGCCGCCGACAACAAGAAGGGCGTCCGCAGATCCGTCGCGAACCAGACCGTCCAGCGGGACTACGTGCTCCTGGCCAGCGGCGACCTCGGTCTCCTGGTCGTCGAGGTTGGTGGCGACCCCAGTCCCACTCCCGAGTTTCCCTACTGGCCGCTCGAGCCGATCCACCTCGCCGACATCATCTGGGTGCCCGGCGGCGCCCTCGCGGTGCGCACCGTTCCGCGCACGAACCTCGCGGTCGTCGTCAGCCGCTTCGGGCGCGTGCATCTCGTCGATCTCTCCCGCATCGACGAGCGCTTCGGCCCCACCGGGGCGGCCATCAGCTCCGACGAGCTGTTCCCGACCGCCAAGGCGGCCATCGCCGGCGTCGCGCAAAACCCCGAGGACGTCGGCGCGCCGGATCCGCGCATCGTGTGGACTTCGGAGCCCAACACGGCACTGGGCGTGCTCGCGCCGGTCGTCGATCCCGACACCGGGATGATGTACGCGGGCCACGTGGTCCGAAAAATCATGAAGGCCGTCGCCGCGATCGACCCACGCGTGCAGATGAAGGTCGACCTCGGCCAGGAGGCGCTCAGCGAAGTGAGCGGCATCGTGCCGCACGGAATCGATCCGCCCCAGCGAATCCTCGACGACATCAACAACCTGCCGCCCTGCAACGGCGAGACGCCGCGCTGCAAGGAAAATGCTTCCCTGGGCACGTTCCGTCTCGAGGTGTCGCTGCCCGGCTCCATCGCCCAGTTGCTCACCGAGTCGAATAACGAGCTCCAGGTCGCCGTCGAAAGCGAACGCGTCTTCAGCGGCATTACCGAACAGACTCCTCCGGGATTTCCGCGCTCGCACCTCCGCCGCTTCCGCCGCGATGGATCACCCGAGGACCCTGATCGCGCCGCGACGAGCTTCCGGCTGCGCCGCCTGATCCCCGAGGATGCCGCCCTCGAGGAAGCCCTTCGCTACCAGAAAGGCTTCAACAAATTCGTCTCCCCATGGATCGTGGCCATCGCCGATCCGCGCGCCAGCTCGAAGTACCTGTGGCCCAGCAACACGACCGCGGATGAAAAGGCGGAGGCGGGATGCCGTTTCTGCAACCGTCCGCAATATCTCCAGAGCCTCTCCGAAGACGACGGCGTCTACGAGCTCTGGACCAATGGACGCATCATCGCCGTTCGCCCCGAGATCGTGGCCAACGGCAACAACATCTTCGAAGACACGCCCTACGCTTACCTCGGCGAAGAGAATCGCCTCGTCACCCGCTTCGTCACCGTCATGGCCGATACCGTCCGCGCGAACGACGTGCGCGTGGCCGGCCAGAATCCGCCCGTCGCCGATGGCGCCGTCCAGGACACCATCTACCTGCACTCCGGGGAAGTGCAGACCGGCACACTCGACCTCGACGCTGGCGGCCGCGCCGGTTTCGACGTCATCTTCGACCGCACATACCGCTCCCGCACCCTGGGCGGCTCCGTCCTCGGACAAGGCTGGGAGTCCTCCAACTTCCGGCGCCTGCGCGTCCTCCCCAACGGCGACGTCGAACTGCGCGACAGCAGCGGCGAGATCTGGCTCTTCACCGTCAACCAGGACGGCACCTACCAGTCGCCCAAGGGCTTCTTCATGAAGCTCCTGCGCATCGACCGCGGCTGGATGCTGCTCGATCAGAAGTGGCGCGCCACCGCCTTCGACGACATCGGCCGGCTCATGTTCGAGACGGATGAGTTCGCGGACGACATCGCCGTCGCCGCGGGCACCAACAAAGGCAACGTCATTCGCTACCTCTACGACCACACCGGCCGGCTCGCGCAGATCGTCGACCCTGTGGAGCGAGCCAGCGACCTCACATACTGGAAGGAAAGCGAAGCCGCGCAGACCGGCGCGTTTCCCGGCCTGCTCAAGGAAGTGAAGGACTGGCGGCTGCGCTCCGTGCTCTACGAGTACGACGAGCTCGGGCGCTTGTCCATCGTCAAGACGCCCGAGGTCAAGGCCGCCGATGGCGTCCCCTCGGATTTCAACTTCACCGGTGGAAACCGCCCCCGCATTGAATACGGCTATCCCTCGGTACCCCTGCCTCCATCGGCTGCGACCCCCTCCCAGGACTTCAACGACTATCTCGAATTCGTTGGCAATCTCAGGACCATCAAAGAGCCGGACCAAGTCGCTGCCTCCGGCGGCACCCCGCGCGTGACCCTGGAGTACGGCACCAGCGGACAACCGCGCGACCGCATGACCACCCAGACGTGGGGCACGGACGAGACCGTCACCTTCACGCATTCCAGTCCCACTGCCGTGTCGAGCGTCGACGCCTACGGCCAGCGGCGCGAGTACACGCTCACGTCCATCGACGCCCATGACGGGCGCCCGCACCTCGCCGAAGGACTCATCGCCGACGTGGCCGTGATCGAGACCTCCTCCATCAGCGGTGCCGCGGACGTCAACCTCTCCCACTCCTCCTCCGATCTGACCGCGAGCTTCACTTACAACGATGAAGGTCTCCACGAGACGATCGAATACGCGAACGGGCTGCGCGTCGAGAACACGTGGCGCTACGCGAAAGACCCCAGCTCCACGGGCGAGCGCGACCCGAGCATCGCGCCGGGCATGGTCCTCGAGAAGGCCGTCACCACAGGCCCGAATCTCCCCGCGCCCGTGCAGACTGTTCTCAAGTACGACAAATCGAGCCCCACGGCCCTGGCCACGCAGACCGCGGTCGGGCGCGGGGACGGCAGCGACGTCGACTATCGCGACGACCAGAGTCCGAGCCGCGATCGCGAGACCGTCACCGCACAGGAAGAAGGCTTCACCACCGAGACCACCTACAACGACGCCGGCCTGCCCTCCCGACTCACCAAGAAGGACGGAGGCACGGTCAAGCAGGAAGTCACCACCGACTACTACGACCCCGACGCCACGCCGCTGTTGTCGCGCTCGCGCACGAAGAAGATCGCGTCCGGCAGCGACATCAGCCAGTCCTTCACGTACAGCGACCTCCCCTCGGGCGGCGAGAAGATCCTCATCACCGACGACCATCGCGGAGTCAACACAGAGACCCATCTCGATACACACGGCCGCAAGACGTTCATCCAGGTCACCGACGCCAACGGCACCGTCCTGACGAAGGAATCCTTCGGCTACGACGCCGCCGGACGTCTGGCCTACTTCTCCAGACAACAGACCGGCCTCGGCAACGTCGAGACCCGCATCACCTACGACGCCATGGGCCGGGAAACCTCGACCTCCACCACCCAAGCCATCGTCGAAGGCTCCCCCGCCACCCTGACCACGAACACGGACTACGACATGGCCGGTCGAAAGACCACCGAGACTGGTCCCTCCGCGGGCAGCGGCGGCGTGCGGACGGTGACCACGGTCGACGGCCTGGGACGTCCGCGCCTCACCGAGCGGATCGGCTCGAGCGGCGAGCTCGTACGAACCATCACCGGCTTCGACCGCAGCGGCTCCGCCTCGTATCAGAGCGACGGCGTTCGCAGCGCGATGCTCATCCTGAACGACGCCCGCGGCCGCGAGACCGGCTCCGTCACTGCCGATGGTTCCCGCAGCGAGACCGTGTGGGGACCGTGGGACGAGCCTCTCGAATTGATTCAGCGCGGCGACGATGGCGCGATCATCGGAAACACCAGGAACTTCTTCACTGAGTTCGGCCGCCTTCGCAGTACAAACGAAGCTGTCGATTCCGGTGGCCGTGCCCGCGCAACCTACTTCACCTGGAACGCGGGGGACACGGAGCGCGGTACACGCGTGGGTCCGGTGGCCTCGATCTCCACGGCCGCGCCATCCGGCGCCATGCGCGTCCAGCAGCAATATTTCAACGAGGCTGGGCGGCTCACACGGGAGATCTTCGGGGCCGGGAGCGGTACCGACGGCGCGCCATCCGCAACAGCGCTTTTCGGAGAGAGCGAATACCACTACACGGCAGGCGGCGTGCCGAGCTCGGTCACGATCCGGGAGCCTCGGGCGGGTGCGTCCTCGACGACCACGACGGTCTTCGACGGTCTCGAGAGACCCGTGGAATCGACCGTCGAAGGAGCCGGCGATTCGACCCGGATGACGTATGACGAAGCTGGGAACGTCCTCGCGATCGACGCGCCCGGCATGGACTCATCGAGCGCGACATTCGACGGTCGCGGCCTCCTGACCAGCAATACGCGTCCTGGCGGCGGCACGATCGCGCTCACGTACGACGCTCTCGGGGCCACCCGTTCGTACAGGGACGAAGGCGGGGCCACGACCTCGTACACCAACGACGGTCTCGGCCGGCCTGTACGCGCCGACTATCCCGACGGCACCAGTGAAGAAACACGCTACGAGACCGGAAGCGGGTCGATCATCGCGAAACGGGACCGGGGTGGACAGTGGCTGTCCTTCTCCTACAGCCCTGGCGGGCGCCTCGACTCCGTTCACATTGGCGAGACCCCGTCCGGTCCCAAGCTCACGCAATATCTGTACGACTCTGCTGGTCGCGTTTCGACCGTGCGCAACAAAGATGCCGGCATCGGCTACGACGGCTACGATCTTCTTGGCCGCCCGACGATCACACGAACCTACCGTTACGCGAACGGCTCCGGCCTGACTGAATCTCCGGTCGTGCTCGACGTGCACACGCAGACTCACGCATGGTCGGTATTCGGCAGTGAGCGCGAATCCTGGCGGATGCCAGCGGCAGGAGAGTCTCCAAGCGGCGACAATCCCGCGTCGCAGTGGCTGCAGACGATCACGGAAACGCGAGATGCGGGCTCGAATCTCACCCAACAGCGAAGCGCGTCGACGCTTCTCACCAGCGGTGAGGGCAGGGCTCTCCAGAAGCTGAGCGCGCGCCAGCGCTCGGCTGGTCCCACGTTGCTCGAGACGCAGTACGCCTACACCGGCGACAGCGGCACCGTCGGCACCAGATCTTTCCTCATCGCCTCGGCATCTTCGAAGGTCGGCAGCACGCCCGTCGGCGGGAGTGTCAACGAGCGTGACAGCGCGGACCGGGTCACGCGCACCCGCGATCTAGGGTTGAGCAACCGCGTTTCGGAGTGGTTGTACGACACGCGCGGCCGGCTCGAACGCGCATGGCTCGACGGCACTTCCGCCGCCGCGGGCACGCCCATCGCCGACACACTCACCCCCGGTGACTTCCGGCAGGCGCGCACCCTTCCGCCGGTCCTGAGTCCCCAGCAACACCAAGTGCTCGGCGCGAGCGCTTCGACGATCGAGGCCTTGAGCTGGTCCGCAACGGAGAACGCGGCGCACCAGCTCGCGACTCGCGATTCGACCCTCGACGGGCAGGTGGTGGACGCTCGCGTCTACACGTTCACCGGAGGACGGCGCACCAGAGACGGCGCCTGGACTTCGGAGTTTGACGAGATCGGCCGCCTCGCGGCCATCACCAACACCGTCACCGGACGCCGCCTCGAGTATCACTGGGATCCCAACAACCGGCTCGTAGGCCGGTCCGCTTTGCGCGCCACCACCGGTGGAGGTTGGACGCTCGAGGACCGTGCACCCGTGATCGCCAGCGATGGCCTTCCCCCACGCGCGACGTTCGTCTGGGATTCGCTCATGGATCGCCTGGTCGCGATCTTCGAAGAGGGACGCAGCACCTCCGCAGCCGGTCCCGAAGCGGGACTCCTCCGCCAGTACCTGCATGGTGATCAAGGCTACGACGACCCGGTCCGCGTGGTGGCCGCGGACGCCAACGGCATCATCCGCACCTATCTGCCGCTCATCGACGAAGCCGGCACCGGCTCTCTGCAGAGCGTGATCGACGCCGCGACGGGAGATATCGCCGAGCGCGTGCTCTACGCCGACGCTTACGGCGACGGTCCCCGGTATCTCCAGGGCGCAGTCGTCGATTCCATCGATCTGGAGGCGAAGAAGAACGCCAACGGCGACATCGAGAAAGTCACGGTTCGCGTTCATTTCACCGAGGCGATCGATCCGGCGTCGCTGGAAGACGGTGTCCGGCTCGGCGCCATCGACGCACAGAACGTCATGGTCTACCAGACCACCTCCACACCGGAACTTCAGGACGAATATACGATCCGCTGGGAGCTCGAGTCCGCGCACTGGGCGTCGATGTCCGCGGCTGGCGTGGCTCTGGAAATCGCGGTACTGGATACGTTGCGAGCCACGCGGTGGGGCAGCACTCCGGTCAGCAATGCTCCACCCTGGGCCGCTGAAGTCTACGGTGTCCACTCCGCACCGGACGCGCCGGTGATCGCGCGGCAGTCCTTCGGATTGATCAGCGGATTCGTCGGCGCCATTCCGGCCGGTCAAGCAAAGACATCCAACGTCTACGGAATGGCCGATCTTTACCTGGCCGCGAGCACCATCTCCAAGACCAACCTCTTCACCGGATTCAAAGCGGCGCCTTTCATCGAGCCAGCCACCTCCCTGGTCTACCTGCGCGCACGCTGGTACGACCCGGCCACAGGAACATTCCTCACGCCCGACCCCTCGGGATACAAAGACTCTTCGAACCTCTATGCCGGCTTCGGCCAGGATCCCGTCAACAACACCGATCCGACGGGCAAGGTCGTGGAGTCTCTCTGGGATGCAGCCTCCCTCGGCATGGGCGTCTACTCGATCTCGCAGTGGGACGAAAACACCTCCTTCTGGGAAAAGGCGCTCGATGTCGTGGGCGTCGGTCTGGACGGCGCGGCGCTGGCCTTGCCCTTCATTCCCGGCGGAGTCGGCGCCGCGCTCAAGGCTTACCGCGGCGTCAATACGGCGTGGGACGCGACCAATGCCATGCGCAAGGCCAAGAAAGCCCTCGACGTCGCGCAAGCCGTCGAACAGGCGGCCAGCGCGGTGCAGGCCGGCGTGCGCGTCTACGAGGACTATGTCAACGGCGAGCTGAGCGCCAGCAACATCTTCGACGTCGTCCAGATGGGCATCGGCATCCGCAAGGCCGCAAAGGCATCCATGCCGAAGAAGGCCCCGTCTGCCTCCGCGGCGCCTTCCGGACCTTGCCCGCTGCGACTCATTCCCTCCTGCGTCGCCGCGGGCACACCGATCGCCACACCCGACGGGGCCTCGACTCCGATCGAGAATCTCCGCGTCGGTGACCGCGTCGCTGCAACACAGTTCAACGCCCCGGACGCCGAGAGCGAGATGGAGCTCGACAGTCGCGACTGGCACCTCGTCAAACTGCGGATGTCGAATCCGAACGACCCTGAGGATTCGTTCGAGATCGAATCCCTCCGTCCGCTCGCGTGGATCGTCGAGCACGAGGCGTATCCCGGACGCACCATCACGTTTGCCACCGAGCGCCATCCGAACGATCGCGCGGAGGTCCTCGCGCTCGAGCGGATGCCCGAGATCGCAAAGGGTCCCGGTCGTGTCGTCCTTTCCACCTTCACTCATCGCGATCAGATCCTCACCCTCACGTTCAAGGACGAAGCGGACCCGCTCGATACGACGCCCTCCCATCGGGTGTTCTCCATCGACCGCGCCGACTGGGTGCCCGCATCCGAGCTGATCGTCGGGGACCGCGTGCGCACGCGCGATGGGGCCGCCACGATCGCGGCCATCGAGCAAACGGAATCCGCGCGCGTATTCGACATCGAAGTCGAGATCGACCACTCCTACTTCGCCGACGGCGCGGGCGTACTGGCGCACAACTGCGGATCGTCGATGCCGACCATCCTCCCGTCGTCCCAGATGAGGACGATCGAGCTGAAGAAGGGTTGGAGGAGAACGACTTTCAACAATCCGCAGGAAGACATCATTTACATTCTCAAGGACCTGGACACGAACCAACTGCTCAAGGTCGGCAAGACCACCGCAGGCAAATTCCCTGGCCGCTGGTCGCCGTACGCCGCGGCTCAGAAACACACCAGCCGGCGACTGGGACTGGATGTCTTCACGATCTCGAAGGGCACGAACTACACGGCCGAGGCGGTGGAAAAGCAGGTGCGTGAGCACATGACCCAGACGCTCGGCTACAAACTGCCGTGGGACAATACGGGAGGAAGGCTGGGTAAGGGCCCGGGCGTGCCCGGAGTGCGGGGCGACAAGCAGTGGTCCGAGGCCGGTTGGAAGTGGGTTGGAGAGGTCTTCACACCGCCTCCGGGAGTAACGCAACCATGACAGAGCACGATCAATCTTCTTTCACTCCCGATGAAATCTCCGACTGGTTCTGGTCGCTGATCGAGCGCGCCGAGGGAGACCCGGATTCGCTTCGCGCGACTCTGGAGGACCTCTCCTCGGAGGACCTCGTTCGCTTCGAGGACGAGTTTCAGCACGCAGCAGCGCAGATCCGCGCTCGCCGGTTCCAGCCGTATTTGCACCCGGACCTGAGTGAAGACGGTGCGCAGGACGTCGCGAACTTCGTCGTCAGCCAGGGGAGAGCCTTCTACACGGACGTCTGGCGCGATCCATCCCACATCCCCGCGCGGGTCGACGAGGACGACCCGCGCATCCTTTCGGGAATCGCGGGAGACGTGCACTACGAGAAGTTCGACGAGGAGATCGAGTTCGAACTGAACCACGAGTTCAAACCCTATCTGACCTGAGCCGGCACGGTAGAAAGAACACTGCCTTCGGAGCGCCACGCTCGCCACGCGCAATGAGCGCGGCATTCCGTCGCCCTCCGCGACCTCTCGCGAAGTCCGACTCCCATGTGGCTTTCGGACGAGAATCCGACATAGAAAGTGGACCGTGAACTACCGCGACCATTTCAACCGCGACACCGGCATTTGCGGCGGCGAGCCCGTCATCCGCGGTACGCGAGTCACGCTCCGGACGCTGCTGGCCAGTCTCGCTGAAGGATCCGACGAGGAAGACATCCTGCGCGACTTTCCTGCGGTGACGAAAGAGGATCTGAAAGCGGTGATCGCCTTCGCGGCCGCTTCCGCCGAGGAGGACCTGCCGGTCCTCGAAGTCCCGGCCGTCTGATGCGAATTCTGCTGGACGAAAACCTCCCCGCGAGTCTGGTGGCGATCCTTCGCGCGCTCGGACACGATGTCGAGCACGTTTACTCCAAAGACCTCTCCGGGCATCCCGATCCGGACGTGCGTGCGGTCGCGGATTCCGAGCAGCGTCTCACGCCGAAACCTTGCGCTTCTCCGCGCCGGCCAGCAGACGTGAGGTCGAGACGACCGCGCGTTTGTGAGTTCCCCGTCCGACCTCGCCGGCGTCATCCGCCGCGATCACTTCGAACAGGTACAGCTTCCCTTCCTGCCCAACATAGCGTGCCGTCGCCGTGACGACCGCACCCACACGCGTGGCCGCGGTATGCACGATGTTCACGGCCACACCCACCGAGAGCTCATCGCCCTCCAGGTGCGGACGAAGAACGCGCGACGCCGCCACCTCCATCAACCCCACCATCCGCGCCGTCGCGAACACGTCCGGAAACGGATCATCGCCTTCGAACCCCAGCGAGCTCGCGAGCTCCGACTCGGTCACGCGAACCTCCGCGAGGCCAACGGTGTCGATCTGTGGTGTTTGCATATCGATGTCTCTCCTCGTCCTGGCGAATGGTACCGGGTTGGCCGCTTCGCCAAACGTCCGGACGCGTAACGATCGCGATGGCAGCCCGGAAAACGGCACTCCTCGTCCCTCTATCAGGTTAGGGCTCGGGACAGTTGCACGCGGCGGGACGAGATGTGACCACGCGCACCACGGAGAGACGACGGCTGGCGGACGTGGGGGCGAAAGCCCCTGCGTCGATTGCGGTGAAGCTCGCTCGCTCCATCCGGCCGGCCTTCTCGAAACACTCGCGTGAGCTGCGGGCCTCGCTGCCGGCCTTGCCACAATGCTTCGCCTTTCTGGTGGCGGGGACCTTCGCCGCGATCGCCAGCACGACACCGCTTCGCGAGTCCTTCAGTGCCAGTGGCGTCGAGAACGCCAAGGCGGTTCTCAAACTGAGAGAAGCCGCGCGCGGCCTGAGCTCGCGCGAAGTGGAAGGGCGGTTGAGCGGTGGCTTCGACCACAGGCCTTTCCGCGCCGGCGCTTCCGAGGCCGCGGAAGCGGATCTCCTTGCCACGTTGCGCGTGTCCGGGGCCACTGCCGCGATTCAGGATGCAATGAGCGAACGGCGAGCGTCGCTGTCGCACGCCCTGGGAATCGGCCATCTGCTCCTCGGCGACGGGCAGCGCGCCATTCTCGAGCTTCAAAGAGCGTTGGCCGGCGACACAGGCATGGCCGACCTCTCCGACGCCATCCGGCGCTCCAGGAACGGGCCGCTCTTGAACGATCTGAGCGTGGCCCTGTCCAATCGGGGTCAGCCCGCGGACCTTCGTCTCGCCCTCGAGGCCGCCGACCGTGCCCGCATTCTTTGGAAGGGACCTGAGACGGCCTGGAACTATGCGCTCGCCGTCGCGGGAGTCAACATGGACGAGCCGGCGCTCCGCGCGTGGCGCGAATACCAGAACCATCACGAGACGAGCGGGTGGCACGCGGAGTCGGTCCGGCATGTGGCCCGGCTCACGCGGCGATCGGCCGCAAGCTCGTGGGCCGGGCACCGGCCGCGCCTCGAAGCCGCGTTCGTCAACGGGGATGTCGCGGGGATGCGCGCGGTCCTGGTGGCGTTTCCTCAACAGACGCGCGAGTGGATCGAGGAGACCGCTCTGCCGTCGTGGGCAGGCTCCCTGTTGGCCAATGAGGCCATTGCCGGTCAGAAGTTTCGCGCGATCGCGCTGCTGGCCCGGGAGATTGAGCGCATCAGCGGCGACCGCCTTCTTCTCGACCACACGGACGCATTGCAGCGTACCGCGCGCCGTCCTCAGCTCCTTGCCGAGGCGGCGCGCGCGCATCTCGCCTTCCAACGCGGACGCGCGCTGTACGACCGCTCCGAGGTGCTCGAGGCGTTGAAGGAGACGCAGCGCTCCCTGCTCGCCTTCCACCGCCAATCGCTTCCCTTCCGGCACGTGAGCGCCCTCACTGCAGCCAGTTGCCAATACATCCAGCGCGATTACACCGGGACACGAACGCTGGCGGCCTCGATCCTGAACGCCGCCGATTCCCGCCAGTACCCTTCCTTGGGCGGACGCGCACACTGGCTCCTCGGGCTGGTCGCGGTCGAGACCGGAGACCCTCGCCAGGCCATTGCGCACTATCGGCAGTCCGTGGATCGGTTCACCCGAACCGGTGAGCTCCACAATCGCGCGGGCGTCACCAGCCTCCTCGCTCAGGCACAGGACGGCGTAGGACTCACCGACGACAGTTGGCGCGGGCGGTTCGACGCCTTTGCCCTCTATCCCCACATTCAGACCGTCCGGGGCCGCCACGCAATCCTCATTGAGAGCGCCATGGCCGCCGTACGCAGCCGCGACTTCGCCTTGGCCCGCCTGCTGCTGGACCGCGACGTGAGCGTCAATCTCGAAGCACGCGACCCCCTCGGGCTCTCCGCCACCCTGCGATTGCGCAGCATGCTCCACCATCTCCTCTCCGAGGACCAGTCCGCGGAAGCCGATCTCGCGTCCGCCCGAAAGGTGGCCTCCTCATTACGGGATCCCGTCACACGCGCATCGTTCATGACGCGGCTCGAAACGACGGCCGCGCTGCAGATGCTGCGTCGTGACCCGGTCCGGGCACAAAGAATCCTCTCGCCCGTCCAGTCCTCCCATGGCACGCTCGCCGATGTCGCGGAGATGAGCCTCGCCCTGAGCGACGCGTTCTCAAACGACCCTGCCTCCGCCGTACGCCGGCTCTTGAACACCATCGATGTGCTGGAAGCGCGCTTGACCAACGATGACGGCGAACTGTGGCGGTCCCCGCTGGTCGCCCAGCCGCTGATCTCGCTCTATGACGAGGCCATTACATTGCTCCTCACCTCCGGACGACCGGCGGAAGCGCTGCAACTGAGCGAGCGTGCGCGATTGTCGGTCCGCCGGCTCAACGGCGTGGCCACCACCGCGGCCCATGGCGACTGGATTCTGCCGTCCGATTCCGCCGCCATCGTCTTCTATGTGGCTGGCGCCGACGTCGTCTCGTGGTCGATCCGGCGAGGAAGAGTCCATCCCATGCGCCATGCCGGCGCAGCAGCCCAGGTCCGGTCGATGGCGAGAGAGAGTGCCTCCTCCCTCGGCACGCCTCGGGGGGAAGAGGCTTCCCGGTTTCTCAGCGCCATGCTGATCGCTCCCCATTGGGACATGGTGTCCTCCGCGGATCGCCTGCTGCTCGTTCCGGACGACGCTCTGTGGATCGTTCCGTTTGCGGCGCTTCGCGGACCACACAACCACTATCTGGCCGACGACTTCGTCATCGAGCTGGCCGGCTCGTTGCGCGACTCCATGCGCTGCAGACACCGCGCCTTCGGAAAACCGCGCACCGCACTCCTCGTCGGCGCCGAGCAGCCCCTCGTGGCCACACTGGCGGCATTGCCCGAAGTGCGGGGTGAGATCACTCAGGTCCAGCGCAGCCTGCGTGCCGCAGGCGTCACCGTCATGGAACGCTCCTTCGCGGGGCTCCCGGAAGCGGCCGCCAATGCGGACATCGTTCATTTCGCCGGCCACGCCGTACGGAACGCGAACGAGCCGGGACTGTCGCACCTGGCGCTGAACGCAGGCGCACGCCTCTATGCGCGCGACATCCGCCGCTGGCGTCTCCGGGACGGCGCCGTGGTCGTATTGTCCGCGTGCGAAGGGGCGGTCCGGGACGGCAAACATCTGGACGCGTGGGGCAGCATTGCAGATGCCTTTGCCCATGCCGGCGCCGGAGGAGTCATCGGCGCGACCACCCCTGTCGACGACCGCGAAGCCAGTGCATTTGCAACGGCCTACTACAAGGAACTGACCACGTCCGACCCCGCCGCCGCGCTCAATCGGGTTCAAAGATCCAGGACGCGCGACGGAAACCCCGCGCCGTCGTGGCCCACCTATGTCTACATCATTGGAAACTGTTCATGAGCTGAGGAGATCCCCATGCCATACACCTTGCAACTCGTGGCCACCGGAATGGTCACCTTCCGGCCCGCTGCCGTCACCTTTCCGGCCACAGTGCCGGATCTGACCTTCGTCATGATGGACAATCCCACCCGGCGACTCTCCGCGAACTATCCTGCCTTTACGATTCCAAAGCATGTCGGGTTCCTGCTCGCCGAGCAAAGAAACGTCGTCAGTGGCAGCGCCTGGCGGGCCCTGGACTTTGCGCCCAACCGGTTCGGCTATGCGGGATTTCTGCTCGACAAGGAACGACTGTCCTTCGCCAGCGACCCGAACCGGCCCGAGACCCATGCCATCGCCTTCGACTCTTCCATGAATGAGATCGCCCACATCGCGAACATCGATCCCGCTCTTTCCATGGAGCCGCTGTTTGCCACGCTCACCCCTCCTAGCCTCGACCCGATTGCAGGGCAGTTCTTTCTCGAGAGCGGCTCCGTCTGGGCCGATGGGCGGGCCTCGCGCGTTCGCTTCCGAACGGCGGCAGGTACTCCGGGGCCGGAAGTAGTCATCAAGAACGAGGTCTACATTTCGATCGACCTGCCGAACGACAGCTTCACGATCGTCTCTCAGGCACTGAGAACGGGCACCGACCTCTCCCCAATGCGCTTCCGGTTTGCCGCCGGCCAGAACCGGATGCGAATCTATTTCGGAAGCGCTCCCCCCGGCGCGCTGCAAGAGGTGCCCTCCGGGACATCCGTGCTCCCGCACCCGCAGGACATCGACTTCGAGCTGTATTACGACATCAGCAGAGGCGGTCCGGCCGCACACCGGCCCATCCCGCATCGACAGGGGGGCGGCCCCGTTCCGGGGTCCGAACGTTGTCCGCCCTTACAGAACACCTGACCAGGAGATCGCACGATGGTGGCGTCCGCCAGGACTGACTCACGTGACAGCCACGTGGTCGAGATCGAGTTCGAGAAAGGTGTTCCGACCGCGGACGTCGTGGCGTTCATCAATCTCGTCAATGACAACAAGGTCCCGATGCTGGCCGGGCCCGACAATCGAGCTCGCGCCGAATTTGCAATCCCTGGAGCGATCGGCGTCGCTGACCGCCTGCAACCGAAGCGGGATCGCTTCGTGGCCGTTCGCGTTCCCGCCGGCAAGCGCGCCGACGACATCGCGCAACAGTTGTTGGCGACGTCCCGCGACATCAAGACCGCGGCTCGCCGACCCATGTTCATCCCGGCCTCGACCATCCCGTCGGACCCTCTCATCGGTGAAGGCGCCCTATCCCTGATGAACGGCCGGGCCGCCCAGTGGTACCTTCACCGTTGCAACGCGCCGGAAGCGTGGAAATACAGTCAGGGCGCGGGCGTCATCGTCGCGGACATCGATTTCGGGTTCGACCTCGGTCATGTGGACCTCAAAGGCCGTTTTGATCCGAAGGCATCGTTCAACGCTCTCGACAAGAGCGATAACGTCAGCGACGGCGAACTCGCGCACGGGACAGGCACCGCCGGTCTGATCGGAGCCGCTGCCAATATCGACGGCATCGTCGGATTCGCGCCCGAGTGCACGTTATGGCTCGTCCAGGCCGGTAAGATTGAGTCCGGGTTCGCGGTGGAGCCCTCCGACCTCGAGAACCCGTGGGCAACGGCAATCGAATGGGTGATCGACCGGGACTCGCTGATGAGGAAGGTGATCAATCTCGAAATCCAGAGCGGCTTCGGCCACATAGCCGAAAGCTCCGTGGCCATTCAGGGTGCCGTCAAGCGGGCAGTCGACGCCAATGTCTTCGTGTGCATCCCCGCGGGGAATGGTGGCACCGCGGTCGAGTTCGGCGAGGATGGCCAACGAATTCCCGCGACGGGATCCATTGTGGTCGCCGCGACCGGATATGACGACAGTCTCAATCCGCATGCACAGTTCAGCAACTTTGGGAGACGTGTGAGCGTCGCCGCTCCGGGTGATCCCGAGCACGATGTCACATGTGCCGTTGGCAGCGGCTACACCGAGAATTTCGGAGGCACCTCAGGCGCCTCGGCCAAAGTGGCCGGCGCGCTGGCTCTCATGCTCAGCCGCAATCCCGCGCTCACTCAGTCAGAGCTCCAGGACATCATTGCGGATCTTCCTCTTGGTGTGTACAGCAGGCAGCCAATCGGCAGATTCTTAGATTGCAAAGCGCTTTCCGACGCCGCCGCGAACGCCGAAACCATTTCGAATCTTGTGACTGTTCGAAACCGATTTCTCCAGCGCGGTCGCCTCAAAATCCAGGGCTGACCCGACATCGAAACCGATTTCTTCGGCTGCGTGGATCATGCCTTCGACGGATCGCGGCCAGGGCACCGGGCAGTGTGATCTCACTCGCGAGGCCGAAGCATGCTCACTGCCGGGGTGGGGCTCCGCTCACGTGCGCGACGATGGCTTCGTTCACAAGGGTGGCGTGAGAGATGGGGCCCATGTGACCGAGACCGGGGAGGATGCGCGCGGTCGCGTGAGGCAGGGCCGCACCGAGCTTCTCCACGACGCGCTGCTCCGTGAGCGGTGACTGGGCGCCGCCGAGCACCAGAGTGGGCGCGGTGATGGTCGCGTAGGTGGCCCGATCCGTCCGGTCCGCGGCCAGGCTGATCACTTCCTGAAACACCTTCCAGCCCATTGCCCGAAACGCGGCCCGCGTCTCCTCGCCCAGCCGCTCCCACGCCCCCTCGCCGTTCCACCAGTCGATGAATCCGCGCAGCCAGACCTGGTCCGCGCCGCTGGCGTCCGGCTCCCACTCGCGCTTCACCAACTCCAGCGCACCTCGCACGTCCGCGTCCGCGACCTCGTCCAGGATCCCGAACGCCACGGGCTCATACACGGCGATCGTGCGCGCGATGCCCGGCCGCCGCAACGCGAGCTGCAGCGCCAGGAACCCGCCGTACGAGTGTCCGACCAGATGCACCGGCTCGTCGTCACCGCTGAGGAGTCCTTCGAGAAAGTCCAGGTCCTGCCGGAAATGAAACGGAGCGTTCTCAGGCCATGGCCCGGATTCGCCATACCCGAGGAGATCCGGCGCCAGCACGCGATACGACGGCGCCAGCCTCTCCCCCAACTTCCGCCACTGCCGCGAAGTGAACCCACCACTGTGAATGAGAAGTGCACGCTCCATGGTGTGAAACTACACCAAGAGGGGGACCGTTCACCACAGAGGCACTGCGCGGGATGTCATCCTGACAACCCAACGCTGCGAGCAACTGTGGAGCGGTGGGCTTTAGCCCTCCGGGCGCTCGCGATGAGTGCGCCGAAGTCGCGTGAGGCTCTCGGGACTCTCGTGCCGAAAGCCGCGTGCTTCGCCCAAGCCGAAACGGCAGAGGGGACGCTCTTCGCGAGAGCCCGGAGGGCTAAAGCCCACCGCTCCACAGCAACCGTTCCTCTGACCGCACGACACTGCGCCGCGCCCAAGAAGCTGGAGGCTACCGCG
>Ga0307505_10000200_pt1 | contig 73092 bp, 68 predicted proteins | sample 23_S_MG_FD_202183 | JGI IMG/M metagenome (GOLD analysis project Ga0307505, IMG submission 202183) | Soil microbial communities from Populus trichocarpa stands in riparian zone in the Pacific Northwest, United States - 23_S | ecosystem: Environmental > Terrestrial > Soil > Riparian zone > Trees... | reverse complement strand
TTGTCGATCTGCGCCGCCGTGTCGGCGAACTGGCCCGAATAGGCCATGATCAGACCGATCTTGATCGTGTTCTGCGCGTTCGCCGCGGTCGCGACGAGTAGCGCTGCAGTCAGGCCGACTGCACCAAGTAACGCTTTTCGCATTTGCTTTCCTCCCACAGTGTCAGGATTGTTGGCCGGGGTAGTCCGTCCCCGGAAAATTGCCGCGAGATTAGTCCCGAAGGGCCCGGAACGTCAATTTGCCGGGCACTTTCGCCGATTGTTGGTTATCCAACTGCTTCGATTGCCCCACGCATGTAGCCGATGGCGCGGGCGGCGCAGGTGGGACCGTCGGGCTCGTAGATGAAGGGCTCAATCGCAGCGATGCCGCCGTACCCGACTTCTCGCAGTGCGGCGACGATGGGACCGAATTTCATCTCGCCCTCACCCGGCCCGCGTCGATTTGCATCGTTCAGATGGATGTGACGGATCGCGCCGCTCGGCATCCACTGATGTATCAGTTCAGGCACCGACTGCGTCTCGCTACGCCCAGCGGCGGAGCAGTCGATCATGGTCTGCAAGCCGGGGTTGCCGATCTCGTGGACAATCTTCACGGCCTCGGCAACGGAGTTCACGAAGGCGGTGTGATCCTTCGCGAGCGGCTCCAGTAAATATGTAACCCCCGCGGCACGAGCGGCTTCCCCCGCGGCGGCGAAATATTCGATGCCGCGTTTGTAGCTGTCGGCCTCGTCGCCGGGATCAAGCTGCCGCTGCACGGGGGAGCCATGGATCATGAGCTTGCCGCCAAGATCGGCGCACAACTGCACCAGGCCGCGCATGACCTCGAAGGTCTTCTGGCGGACGGCAGAGTCCTTGGCGGTGATCGAAAGCCCTTGCGGCGCGACCATCAGATAGTGAAGGCCGGTCACGGGTATGCCCGCGTCCTTCGCCATCTTCACGATCTCCTTGCGGCGCGCGGCGGCCAGGAGATGCGGCTCGTCGCTCAGCGTCACGGGCGCGATCTCGACGCCGTCATAGCCGAGCTTCGACATCACGTCGCATTGCTTCTCGAAGGGAAGCTCCGCGATCACTTCATTGCAGAGGGAAATCTTCATGACCGGCTCCGAACGCTTGGTAGAAGCGTTTCGGCGGGCGCGGAGTCAATGAAAATTTCGGCCTTTGGGCCAAGGTGTTTTTCCGCGGCTTGGATCGAGCCGTGGTGGGTGCGCAGCGCGAAGCTTTCCGCGGCGCACAGGCTTATGGGCGCTGCCGGGTGCGGCCTGCACGAGATCGGCGGTATGGTCTCCGTCGGCAGAGGCAGCGAGCAAATGCTGGCGCAGGTTTTTAGCCCGATGATCGGCACGTTCCTGCGGGTGCTTCACTTCGTCGGCACGTGAGAGCGTTTCGGGTGAAGGCCCTTCGCCGAGACGAGCGAGCAAGCCGGTTGCATCGATGATCTCATCGGCGACGACATGGACGACATTCGATTCGTTCTGCACCGTTCCCTTAACCAGCAAGAGCCTGCCACCGAGCACTTCAGGGCGATAACGCTCGAAGGTTGCCGGCCAGACAATCGCATTCGCAATGCCGGTTTCATCCTCGAGCGTCATGAAGATCACGCCATTGGCCGAACCGGGCCGCTGACGGATGAGCACAAGCCCGCCAACGACGACGCGTCTCCCGGTCGGAAGACGGCGCAACATTTCGTTCCTGACCACGCCGTGCCGGTCGAGTTCGCTCCGCACGAATTCAATCGGGTGCTGGCGCAGCGAGAGCCGCAGAATGCGGTAATCCTCGACGACTTCCTGGTCGGGCGGCATCTGCGGCAACGCAACATCCGGCTCGCAGAGATGCGGCGCGGGTTCGGCGAGCTTAAGCAGCGGCAAGTCGTCCTTGTCACCGGCGTGGCGCAACGCCTGACAGGTCCAGAGCGCCTCACGCCGTGAGAGGCCGAGCGAGCTAAAGGCATCGGCTTCGGCAAGACGCGTAAGTGTCGCGGGATCGAGTCCGGTGCGCAGCCACAGATCGCGGATCGAGTCGTAGCCTCCAGCGCGGTGCCGTTCGATCAGTTCCGCGTCATCCTTGCTCATGCCCTTGATCTCGCGCAGGCCGAGCCGGAGGGCGTGTGTGCTGCGAATGTCGAGGCGCATCTCTTTATGAAGCAGATGCAGATGCTCGGCCGCGCGTCGGCCGGGTTCGAGCGTCGCGTCGTAGCTCGAAAAATTCACATCGGGGGACCGCATCTCGACGCCATGGTCGCGCGCGTCGCGCACGATCTGCGAGGTGGCGTAGAAGCCGAGCGGTTGGCTGTTCAAGAGTGCCGCTGCAAAGACATCCGGGTAGCGGCATTTCAGCCAGGCGGAGACATAAACGAGGATCGCGAAGCTCGCGGCGTGGCTTTCGGGGAAGCCGTATTCGCCGAAGCCTTCGATCTGGCTGAAGCAGCGTTCTGCGAAGCTCTTGTCGTATTTTTTCGCGATCATCCCGTTGATCATCTTGTCGCGAAAAGTGCCGATCTTGCCGGTGCGTTTGAAGGTCGCCATGGCGCGGCGCAGCTGGTCGGCTTCAGCGGGCGTGAAGCCTCCCGCAACGATGGCGATCTTCATCGCCTGTTCCTGAAAGAGCGGCACGCCTTTTGTCCGACGAAGGATTTCCTCGAGTTCCTTTGAAGGGTACGTGACTTTTTCTTTCTCCTCCCGCCGTCGCAGATAGGGATGCACCATGTTCCCCTGAATGGGGCCGGGGCGGACGATCGCAACCTCAATGACAAGATCGTAGAATTCCTTCGGCCTGAGGCGCGGCAGCATACTCATCTGCGCGCGGCTTTCGACCTGGAAGACGCCGAGCGAGTCGGCGCGGCCGAGCATGCGGTACACCGCTTCTTCCTCGTTCTTCATGATGGAGGGAATGGTCCGGGACTCGCCGTAATATTGTTCGAGTAGCGCCAGCGAATTCTTGATGCAGGTCAGCATGCCGAGACCGAGCACATCGACCTTCAGAATGCGGAGCGCATCGAGATCGTCCTTGTCCCATTCGACGTGAGTGCGCTTGTCCATGCCGCCGTTCATCAGCGGGACCACTTCGTCGAGGCGGCTTTGGGTGATCACGAAGCCGCCGACATGCTGGGAGAGATGGCGCGGGAAGCCGCGGATTTCCCTGAGCAGCGCCTGCATCTTCTGCATGCGCGGCTCGTTCAGGTCGATGCCGATACGGGCGAGGTCGTCCTGGCGCACCGAGCCGCCGCCCATCCCCCAGATCGACGATGACAACGCGCCTATCGTGTCTTCGGACAGGCCGAACACTTTGCCGATTTCGCGGCCCGCCGAACGGCCGCGATAGGAGATCACCGTCGCGGCGATACCAGTGCGCTCGCGGCCATAGCGTTCATAAATGTGTTGAATGACTTCTTCACGCCGCTCGTGCTCGAAGTCCACGTCGATGTCGGGCGGCTCGCCGCGGTTGCTCGAAATGAAACGCTCAAAGAGAAGCTCATGCTTGGATGGATCAACTTCCGTGATGCCGAGACAGTAGCAGACAGCGGAATTCGCCGCTGAGCCGCGCCCCTGACAAAGGATTTTCTTTTCCTCGCTACGCGCAAAATTCACGATATCGTAGACGGTGAGAAAATAAGGCGCATAACACCGCCTCGCGATCAGTTTCAATTCGTGTTTGAGAGCGCGTTTGATTTTCGGGGGGATTCTTTGAGGATAGCGCTTTCTCGCACCCTCCCATGCGAAATGCCTGAGCGCTTCCTGCGGCGTGGCGAAGCCTTCGCGGGTTTCGAGCGGATATTCATATTGCAGTTCGTCGAGCGAAAACGTCAGCATGGCGTCGAGCCGTAACGTCTCTACCACCGCTTCGGGATAATCGCGGAACAGTCGCGCCATTTCCTCGGACGGCTTCAGATGGCGCTCGGCATTGGCGGCGAGCAGATGGCCCGCCGCGTCGATCGTTACATGATGGCGAATGCAGGTGAGGACGTCCTGCAACTCGCGCCGTTCGAACGAATGATAGAGCACGTCGTTGACGGCGATCAGGGGCAGGCCAAACTCGCGCGCCAACGCGGCGCGCGCCGCAAGCTGCGCGCGGTCGCGGCCCCGGTGCAACATGCGGGCGGCAAGCCGCACGCGGCCGGGTGCGGCTTCTTTTAGAAACGACAAGTATTCGTCCGGTTCATATTTCGATTCAAAGGCTCGGAGTGAAACGCCGGTTTTTGTCTTCCATATTTTCTCTACTTCAGGCGCAGCGTCCTGCGGGCTGACGTCGTCGACATAAGACTTGCGCGCGTGGTGCAGGAATTCCGGCGGCGTATCGCGCGTCGATTCCGGCATCACAATCAGCTCGAGTCCATCGATGAATTCGAGCAAGTCGGAGATGTAAAGAATGCACTCACCTTTCTCGGCGCGCAGGTTGCCGCGCGTGAGCAAACGGCAGAGCCGGCCCCAGGCGGGGCGATCGCGCGGATAGGCGAGGATGTCGGGTGTCTCATCCGCGAAGACGAGACGTGCGCCGGGGTGATAGCGTAGCGGCAATTCTTTCTCGCGCTTCAGGACATGCGCGCGTACGACGCCGGCGACCGAGTTGCGGTCGCACAGGCCGAGGCCCTTGAGGCCGATCACGTTGGACTGCAGCGCCAGCTCTTCGGGATGCGACGCGCCGCGCAGAAAGGAGAAATTTGAGGCGACGGCGAATTCGACGTAGCTCATGCGAAGGTCCCATGCATGAACCAGCGCGGCAGAACATGCTCGCGCCCGAACAGGCCCTCGCGGAACAGCCAGAAACGGCGGCCCTCCTTATCCTCGACGCGATAGTAGTCGCGCGTCGGACGGCTTTCTTCCGCCCGCCACCATTCGTCGGCGATCCGCTCCGGCCCCTCCGCGCGCACGATCTCGTGCAGCACATGCCGCCAGCGGAAACGCGCGGGCGGCCCGTCGGGGACGACGGCGACCACTTCCTCCACCGGCTCGGGCTTGAGCAGAAGACGCAGCGGCCGCTCGGGTGGCGCTTCAGGGTCGGCGATTTTCCATGCCGCCGCGCCGGCGCCGCCCACCGGGACATGCAGCACCGCACGTTCCGGCAGATGGCTCTCGAAAACCTCCTGCCACACGATGCGCGAAGGACCGAGCCGCGCGCCGAGATGATCGATCAGCCGCGCCAATTCTTCGGCATTATCGGGACCGGCCAGATCGCTCTGCGCGGCGTCGATCCGGTCGGCTTCGAGCACCGACAAGCGCACGAGGTCGTAGCCGAAACCAGGATCGAGATCGTCGCGCAGCACGTCAATGCGCGTGGAAAAGAGATCGGCGATGGCCTCCGGGTTGTGCGTCGCACGCGACGTGGCGGCGGTGACAGTGAACACGGCGCCATCGGCGCGGAATAAAGAGAGCTCGAGGCGGCGCGCGCCCTCCCCGCGCCGTTCCAGCATTGCTGAGAGTTTTTCCGCGAGGCAGGCGACAGCGCCCAGCACATCTTCCTCGCGCCCAACGGGTTCGGCGAAAGGACGCTCGGCCATATAGGGAGCGACTTCGAGGCGCGGTGAAAGCGGTTCTTCCAGCAAGCCGAGCGCGCAATCGAGGCGGTCCAGCAGAATTTTCCCGAAGCGGGCGGCGAGCGGCGCGCGCGGCAGTTCGTACAGATCGCCGATTTTCTTCAGTCCGACACGCGCGAGCGCCGCAACGGTTTCGTCTTCGATGCACAGCGCGGCGAGCGGAAGCTTGGCGAGCGTCCTGCGCTCGGAGCCCGCGGGCAAAATCGCCTCCATGCCGAAGCGCGAAAGCGCCCAGGCCGCGCCCGCCGTCGACGCGATGGCCACGCGGACATGAAATCCCTGCCGCGTCAGGCGCGCGCGCAGGTCGGCGCCAAGCTCTGCTTCACCGCCGCACAAATGCGCGCAGCCGGTGATGTCGAGAAAAATTCCGTCGGGAGCGTCGCTAGCAACAAGCGGCGTCCAGCGGCGGCAATATTCCGCGACCGTTTCCAGCAATTTCGTATCCGCCGGTGAGTCTTCATGCGCGACCTCAAGCCGCGGAAAGCGCGCGCGGGCATCGGCGAGCGCCATGTCCTCGACAAGGCCGAGCGCTGCTGCATCGTCGTCGAGCGCGACAACACAGAGCGCGCTCTTGCGATCGCCGACAACGACAAGCGGAGCTTCAAGCGGAAGCGCGCCGCTCTGCCTGCGCCGGCGCATGATGCGGTCGGCCGACAGGCGGCGGAGCCAGACGCTCGCGTAGCGCCGGGATGCGGAAGGTTCGGTCATGGATACGCCACTCAAGAGAGAAACTGGCCGCGGAACCGCGGCGATTTCGGATGAGATCGGCTTTCATGCGCGGCAGGCCGACGCCGTTCGCGGGTGCGTCGCCGGACGCGCGCGCGGCGATCCGCCAGCGGGTCGCGGCGGCAACGGGCGCGCGCAACTGCTCGCCCGCGCCGAGGCGCAAGAGGAGCGCGGGCGTGGCGCCGTGACCGGCGGCGAGCGCGAGCCGGCGCGGCGCACGCAGATCGAGTTTCGCGTTTCCACGCAACTCACCGAAGACGGCGGCGAGCGTCGCGGACCGCAGCGCATGTTCCATCGCGTCGAGCACTTCATTTGCGTTCGACGCGAGCACAAACAGGATGCGCGCGACGTCGAGACCGAGTGCTTTGAGCCCCGGGCCATAGGGTGCGCCGTCTTCGACGGTCGCGAGGTCGTGGCGGATCCAGAGAATCGGTTTTGTCTTTTCGCGTGCGAGCGCGCGCACGAGGATGCCGGCGCAAAAGCCGCCTGCCACCGGCGCGTCACCCTCGGCCTCGGGCGCCACTTCATGGAGCGCGCCGCGCATGAGGCCGCCGCCGAGGGTCCGGTCGACTTCGGCTTCCCCAAAGGGCAACGAGCCCGGATCGATAGCCGGCCGCGCAAGCCGCGCGATCGCGAGCCGCAGGCTGGCGGGCGAAACATCCGTTGCCGGTGAAACGTCACCGGCCGGTTGGGCGGCCTCATGAGGCATCAACAAATGTTCCCTATTTGTTCTATTGATTCCACCTGCCGATACCGCCGTCAAGCGCCGTTCAATGCGAAATCGCTCCAACCCACTTGGCTTGAGGCGGGATTCTGCGCAAAACTGCGAATAATCAACAAGCCCAATAAGCCTGACGCCAATGGATACCATCCTCAAACAAGCCCAATAAGCCTGACGCCAATGGATACCATCCTCAATATGAAGGCCTTTCTGGCCACTGCCCGCAGCGGAAGCTTTTCCGAAGCGGCGCGCCAGCTCTCGGTCGCGCCTTCGGTCGTCTCCAAGCGCGTCAACCAGCTCGAATGGCAACTGCGATCGCGATTGCTCGAGCGCACGACGCGACGCGTCCGGCTCACGGAAGTGGGCGAACAGTATCTGCCCACGATCCGCGGCATCATCACCGAATATGACGATCTCGTCGCCGGCAGCCTGCGCGCGCCGGGCGAGCTTGAAGGACAGATCCGCGTCAAGTCACCGGCCGCTTTGACCAACCTGCATCTCGGCAAGGTGTTCACGGAATTTCAGCGCAAGCATCCGCGCGTCACGCTCGAAATCGTTCTCATCGACCGTTCGGTGAACCCGATCGAAGAAGGCTTCGATGTGGTGCTGGGGCTTCTGCCCGCGTCCTTCGACAACGTTGTCGAGGAAGCGCTTGTCCCCTACCCGCGCATCGCCTGCGCATCACCGAAATACCTCAAGCAGCGCGGCGAGCCGAAGCATCCGCGCGACCTCGCCACTCACGATTGCCTCGTGTTTCAACCGGCCGGCTCGACGTGGACCTTCCAGAGCAAACGCGGACCGATCAGCGTGCAGGTACGCCCGCGATTCAGCTCGAACGACATTCACCTGATCGTCGAAACCGCGAAAGACGGCGGCGGCATCGCGGTGCTTTCAAAGCTCATTTCCAGGCAGGCGATGAAACAGGGCGCGCTCGTTCCGGTGATGCAGGAATTCCCGTTGCCCGATCACTGGCTCAAGGCATTCATTCCGCAAAGCCGTCTGGTCGTCGCGCGCGTGCAGGCGCTGCTGGCCGCCGTGCGTGGCGCATTTTCGCCGATTCCGCCGTGGGACATTCCCTAGCTGGCGCGCCGAAATCCTTCGCGATTCAGGATAGCTGACAGCGCAAGATACCCGGTTATTCCAGTGTTTGAATTGCAATACCGTTCCTGTGCCTGAACGGGCCAAACAGCAAGAAAACAAGACAGGGAGAGCAGCGTGACGGATGCGGCGCCGACGTCGAAAACGAAAACCGTCAGGCGCAACGGCGCGGGCGCGCGCGAAGTCAGCGCAGATATCTGCGTTGTCGGCTCGGGCGCGGCGGGAATGGCGGCGGCGCTTGAAGCCGCGAAGCTCGGCCGCAAGGTCATTCTCGTTGACGGCATGCCCGCGCTCGGCGGCCAGGCGGTCAATTCGATCATCGGCACATTCTGCGGCCTGTTCTCGAACGGCACGCATGGCTACCAGTTCACACATCTCATCGCCGACGATTTCCTGCGCGCGCTCGAAAAAATTCCGAACGCACTTTATTACCGGCACGGACCGCACACGACGGTCGTCTATTACGACGAGATTGCATTCGGCCGCTGGGTGGAGAAATCCGTGCAGGCGGCCGGCATCACGCCGCTCCTCGGCGCGATCCTACGCAACGTGAATGTCGAAGGCCGACGCGTGAAGTCGCTGGAATTCGCGACACGATATGGCGACGTGACGGTGAAGGCGACGGGCTATGTCGACGCGAGCGGCGACGCGGCACTTGCGTGGCAGGCGGGCTTCGCCTGCCGTGAGCCAGAGCAGAACCGCGTCTTCGGCACACAGATGGTCGTGCTGGAGAACATCGACGAAGCGAAGCAGCCGACACGCGAAGAAATCTCCGCGAAGATGAAGGAGAAAGGCGAGCAGTACGGGCTGCTGCGGCGCGAGGGTCTTGCCTTCATCATTCCGGGCCGCGGCGTCGCCGCGATGAACGTCACCCACGTCGAGACGCCACTGGAGCCGCTCGCGGCGTCCGAGAAAGCGCTCGAGGGAAAAGATCAGGCCGAGCGCGCCGTCCATCTCCTGCAAACGGAATTTCCCGAATGCTTTGGTAAATCCCGCGTGCGCGCCTTCGGCTTTCCCGGCATCCGACAGACGCGCTGGATTGTCGGGCGGCAGCAACTGACTGCCGAAGACGTGCGGAACGGTAAGCGTTTCCCCGACTCGGTTGCGCGCACCTCGTGGCCGATCGAATTGCACGACCACAGCGCCGGCCATCACTGGCATGTCTTCCCGGAAGACCACGTACATTATGTGCCTCTCGGCAGCCTCGTTCCGGCGGACGGCGATAACGTGGTCGCCGCGGGCCGCTGCATCGACGCCGATGTCGCCGCACTTTCGAGCGTGCGTGTGATGGGTCCGTGCATTGCGATGGGTGCGGCCGCCGCGCACGCGCTCGATCTCGCGGGCTCCGGCAGCGTGCATCAGATCGACGTGGTCGCGCTCCAGAAGCGGCTCACGGACAACCTCGACCGTACCGACAAGCCGTGGTGATAGAGCGATGAAACTTGCCGACGACGAAAAGGCCATGCTGGACGGCGCCATGGGCAAGGCGAAGCAGAAGGCCATGGACCTGCTCCTTCGCTACGGCGAGGCGCTCGGCGCGGAGCGGCTCGTCAACGTCACGAATGTCGCGAGCACGTTCAATGCCGGCTCGCCGGCATTGAAGCCCTACGCCGAACAGGGCATGGATGCCGTGTTCTCGAAGTTCAATCTCGACAGCGATGAAGTCGTCGAGACCCCGCAGGTCGAGGTCTACACCTGCCAGCTCATTCACGGCATCGACACGCAGAACGCGCATGTCACCGGCGTCGCGGAAGAAGCAGTGAACCGGCAGAAGACCGCGGAGCGCTTTTTCGGCGAGCGCGGTGTTGCGATGTTCAACACCTGCACGCCCTATCAGGTCGGCAACGTCCCGGTGAAGGGCGAGCACTGTGCGTGGATGGAATCCTCGGCGGTCGTCTATTGCAACTCGGTGCTTGGCGCGCGCACGAATACGGAAGGTCGCGAGAGCACGGGGGCCGCCAGCATCACCGGCAAGATTCCTTACTGGGGCTATCACATTCCCGAAAAGCGAATCGGCACGCATCACGTCGATGTCGAGATCGACGTAGACGGCATGATGGACTGGGGCCTGCTCGGCTATTACGTCGGCGAGATCGTCGAAGAAGACATCCCCGTGCTCGACGGCATCCGCAAGGTGCCGAGCATGATCAAGCTCAAGCATTTCGGCGCAGCCGCGGCGTCGTCCGGCGGCGTTGAGATGTATCATATCCCCGGCATTACGCCGGAAGCGGACACGGTTGAGAAGGCATTCGGATCGAAGAAGCCGCGCGAACGATTCAAATACGGCAAAGCGGAACGCAAGATCGCCTATGACAATCTGAATTCCTCGGCGAAGAATACAGCCGTCGATTTCGTGATGCTCGGTTGCCCGCACAACACGGTCGAACAGGTGTGGACCGTCGCGCGACTGCTCGACGGAAAGAAACTCTCGCCGAACACCGAACTCTGGGTGTTCACGCCGCGCGCCTTGCGCGACGCCGCTGAACTTGCGGGCTACGGCGATATGATCCGCAAGGCCGGCGGGCACCTGATGAGCGACACCTGCCCGGCGATCGGCCGCATCATGCCGAAGGGCACGAACGTCATCGCTACCGATTCAGCCAAACAGTCTCATTATCTCCCGGCCATGCTGAAGACGGAGACCTGGTTCGGCTCGGTCGAGGACTGCGTAAACGCGGCGCTCACCGGCCAATGGCGCGGAGAACTGTCATGAGCACGCTGGTGCTGAAGGGCCGCAAGGTCGTCGGCGGTGTCTCCGAAGGTGAAGCCCTCGTGACCCGCGACACGATCTCGGGCTGGGGCGGCATCGACAGCAACACGGGCACGATCATCGAGCGGCGGCACGAGCTGGTCGGGCAGAGCTTCAAGGACAAGGTGCTGGTGTTTCCTGGCGCCAAGGGCTCGTCGGGCTGGTCGCACTTTTTTCATCTGGCGCGCGTTGCGGGCGCTGCGCCCAAGGCCATGCTCTTCAACATCATGACGGCGAAGGTGGCGCTCGGCGCCGTCGTTACGCGCGTGCCGGCAATGACCGACTTCGACCAGAACCCGCTTGACGCGATCGAGACCGGGGACTGGGTGAGGGTCGATGCCGACCGGGGCATCGTGGAAGTCACCAAGAAGGCGGGCATGAAGCCCGCGACAGCCGCGGAATAGCCGCGCGGAGATAACGATGAAAAAGCAACTGCGCAGCAATTTTGAACCGGGCACGTCGCGCTGGGCGGTCCGCCGCGCGCAATGGCGGGCGCTCGGCCTCTCAGACGCCGACATGGAGAAGCCGAAGATCGCGGTCGTGAACTCGTCCTCGGAAATCTCGATCTGCTTCAGCCATCTCGACGGTATCGCGAAGGTCGTGAAGGACGCGATCCGTGCGGCGGGCGGGCTGCCGTTTGAAATCCGCACCATGGCGGTGAGCGACTTCATCACGAGCGCGGGGCGCGCCGGCACGTTCCTGCTGCCGAGCCGCGATCTCATCACCAACGACATCGAGGTGCAGGTCGAAGGCGCGCAACTCGACGGCATGGTGTTCCTGTCATCCTGCGACAAGACCCCGCCGGGCCATCTCATGGCCGCCGCGCGGCTCAACATCCCTTCGATCTCTGTGCTGTGCGGTTACCAGAAGGCGGGCGAATACAAGGGTCATCACGTCGACATTGAAGAGGTCTTCCTCGGCGCCGGACATCACATCTCCGGCGCGCTCAGCTTCGACGACCTCAAGGGCATGGCCGACAACGCGATCAGAAGCCCCGGCGTGTGCGCCGGCATGGGCACCGCGAACTCGATGCATTCGGTTGTCGAAGCGCTCGGCATGAGCCTGCCCGGTGGCGCGCCGGTCGAGGCCAACAGCCCAAAAATGTTCGCCTATGCCAAGAATGCGGGCGAGCGTATCGTGCAGATGGTGTGGGACGACCTGAAGCCGCGCGAGATTCTCACGAAAGGCGCGTTTCTGAATGCCGCCGCGGTCGTGCTCGCGGTCTCCGGCTCGATCAATTGCATCAAGCACCTGCAGGCGATCGCGCATGAGGCGCAGACCGATGTGAATGTGTACGAACTGTTCGAGGTGCTCGCCGACCGCGTCCCGATCCTTGCCGCTGTCATGCCGATCGGCAAAAACACGATCGAGGAGTTCGAAGAAGCAGGCGCGGCCATCGGCGTGATGAAGCAGCTTGAACCGATGCTAGAGACATCGGCCATGACGGTGACGGGAAAGACGCTGGCCGACAATCTCGCGAGCGTGACGGTCACGAACGCCGATGTCATTCGCCCGCTCGACCGGCCGTTCGCCAGCAAGCCGGGCATCGTCATCCTGCGCGGCAATCTCGCCGAGGACGGCGCGATCGTGAAGATCGGCCTGCGCGGCGAAGGACGGCCGCTCTCGTTCCGCGGCCCGGCCATCGTGTTCGAGAACTCGCCCGACGCGGAAGCGGCGCTCAAGGCCGGCAAGATCAGGAAGGGTCACGCGCTCGTACTGCGCGGCCAAGGCGTGCATGGCGGCCCCGGCATGGGCGGCGCGTCGCGGCTCGTGTTTCAGGTCGATGGTGCGGGGCTCGGGCCGGACGTCGCGGTCGTCACCGACGGACAGCTTTCGGGCCTCGTGAACAAGGGACTCGTGCTCGGCGAGATCGCGCCGGAGTCCGCAACCGGCGGGACGCTGGCGCTTGTGCAGGATGGCGACATCATCGCGATCGACGTCGAGAAGAAGTCGGTTGTGCTTGAGGTCTCCGACGCTGAGTTGGACGCGCGGCGCGCGAAGCTCAAGCCTTTCGCGATCAAGCACGACAGCGGCTGGCTGTCGATCTACGAGCGCACCGTGCAGCCGTTGCACAAGGGCGCGGTGTTGCTCAAGGATAAGTAAGTACCCCTCATGCGCGGGCTGGACCCGCGCATCCAGACGGCTGTGCCTTTTGTTCTGGATGGCCGGGTCTTCGCCCGGCCATGAGGGAAATTTTCTTTCGGTTCAGTTTTCAAACAGCGATCATTCCCCATCGTCATGCCCGCGCTTGTCGCGGGCATGACAGACTGTTCTCGCGGTGCGAATGCACCCGAGTTTTGAAAATGAGGGGGACGGAGCGCCATGAAAGCGCACGGTCCTTTTTCGGTCGCGCCACACGATCAGCTTGCGAAAGCCAACCGCGCCGGGCGCGCAACGCCTCACGGCGCTCCGTCGCGGCGTCTCTTCGGTCCGGGCCGCGCTTTCGCGGGCAATTCGGCCCTTGCGTCAGCCAAGCTCCTGGCAGGCGGTCCTAGTGCCGCCGGGCGGAGCCCCGGAACCGCCCGGTGCCGTGCTTGCGAGGCACGGCAGCGGGCGCCGCATCCTGCTCCACTCAAGACGACGCCTCGCGAGAGCGCCCCTCGTGAACAGGACGCGCTGAATGTAAGGCCGCTGGAATCGATGGGGAAAAGGAAATTTTTTCCGGGCGAAAGTCATGCGGCCGGAATGACTTAGCCGATCGGGCGACGATTCAACCGACGCCGACCAGCGCGGGAAATTCCGCGAGCGATTTGATCTCGCGGTCGGGCTTGCCGGGCAGCCGCTCGGGGCGCTGGCCGTAACGGTTGCACCAAATGACCTTCATGCCGAAGGCGCTCGCGGCCCAGGCGTCCCATCCGTTCGACGACTGGAACGAGATGGCGCTCGCGGGCGCTTCGAGGCGGTCCACGGCAAGCTGATAGACGCTGCCATGCGGCTTGAAGACACCCGCCTCTTCCACTGACAGCACTGCGTCGAAAAAGGATTCAAATTTCGCGGCGCGCACGAGCGGCGTCAGCATGTCGGGCGAGCCGTTCGACAGGATCGCCATGCGCATGTCGGCGGCCTGCAGGCGTTTCAGCACATCGGCCGCTTCGGGAAACGGCTCAAGTGTGAGATAGAGATTCATCAGCCGGTCGCGCAGGCCGGGCTTGACGAGATTCATCGACTCCAAAGTGAAGTCGAGCGCATCGCCCGTAACCTGCCAGAAATCGGCATGCAGGTTCTGCACGGCGCGCAGCCAAGTATACGTAATCTGCTTCTCGCGCCAGAGCGCGGTGAGCTTGTCCGCATCCGCGCCAAGTTCGTCACGGCAGGCGCGAGCGGCGGAACCGAAGTCGAACAGCGTACCGTAGGCGTCGAAGACGCAAGCTTTGATGCCAGTGAGCGGTGTCATGCGCGCAACCTACGGAAAATGCTCGGCGTGCCAGTCCGCTTCGAGATCGGGGCTGATCTTGCCGTCGATCACCATCACGCCCGGCGCGCCCTCGGCGACCCAATTTCGCAGCGGCTCAAGGTCGGGGAGCGTCCGCACCGTGATCCCACGCGCACCGAAGCCGCGCGCCATCGCCGCGAAGTCGGTGTCGGGGAATTGCACGATGTCGATGGGATAGCCGCGCCGGCGATAGAGATGGACCTCGGCCGCGTAGGAACTGTCATTGTAAAGAAGGATGCACATCCGCAGCTTCATGCGGACGGCCGTCTCAAGGTCGGCCAACGACATCAGGAAGCCGCCGTCGCCCGCGCCGAGCACGGCGAGCTTGCCGGGATTGGCGATCGCGAGGCCGATGGCCGATCCGAGGCCGAGGCCGATCGACTGGAACGAGTGGCTGAGGCACGACGCGCGCGCGTTCGGCACCCGCAGATAGCGCGGCACCCAGCCGCAGAAGTGCCCTGAGTCCGATGCCACCACGCGGTCGGCCGGCAGGATTTCATCGACTGCCTTACTTAGCGTGCGCGGGTCGATGAACTCGGCGGTCGAGACATCGTCATAAGGGCTGTGATGATTGTCGCCCGAGACAATCCGCTTCCGGATGGAATCGATGCGCTGGCTGCTCGCCGAGACTTTGCCACGATCAAGTTCAGCGAGCAGCGTCTCGGCGGTTGCGCGCGCGTCCGCATGGACGGCCAGCTGAACGGGCATCTGATAGCCGAGCTTCGCCGACTCCACGTCGATCTGCGCGACGCGCGCCTTGGCGACGAGCTTACCCCGCTTGGTCGTCCATTGCGTCAGGCCTGCACCGAATGCGAGCACGAGATCGCTTTCAGCGATCATTTCATCCGCGACGGGCGATGAGAAACCGCCGCTGATGCCGAGCGACCATGGGTTGCCCGCAAACAGTCCGTGGCCGCAGACGGTGGTCGCGAGCAGCGCGCCGATGCGATCCCCAAGCGCGATCAACGCTTCTTCCGCACCCGACACCACCGAGCCGCGACCCGCAAGAATGAGCGGGCGCTTCGCACTAAGGATTTCGTCGGCCAGCGCACGCACGGCGTCCGGTCCGGGATACAAGCGGCCGGTTTCGGGCGGCAGCGCAAGCGGCTCAAGGTTCGAGCCGAGCTTCGCGTCCTGTACGTCGCCCGGCAGGCTCAGCACGACCGTCTGGCGGTCGCGCATGGCGCTTCGAACCGCGCGCAGCGTGTCGTCGCGGGCCGTGGCCGCCGTGTGCAGCCGCTCCGGGACGGCGCCGACGGAGCGGACCAGTTCTGCCTGATCAAAATAGAAATTCGATTTCACCGCGCCGGTCGGCACGTCGCCCGCCAGCACAACCAGCGGCGTGCGGCTTTTTGCGGCTTCGCCGATGCCGGTAATGGCGTTGGTCAGGCCGGGACCGGAATGGAGGCTGAGCAGTGTCAGTTCGCCGGTCGCCTTCGCGTAGGCGTCGGCCATCGCCGCGGCGTTGCCTTCGTGACGGGCGGACACAAGCTCGACTCCAGCTCCAGCGAGCGCGAGCGAAACCCGGAAGTTGGCGGTCCCGAGCAAGCCGAAGCAGCGTTTCGCGCCGAGCGCGGCGAGATCCCTGGCAATCACTTCGGCGACGATCTGGTCGGATTTCATGTCTTCACATCACTTGATGAGCAGGTTCGGGAGCCAAGTCGCAATCGAAGGAAAGAACAGTATCAGTCCCAGCAGCAGGAGGCTCATGCAGACATAGGGTGTCACGGCCTGAAAGATATGGGCGAACGTAACCTGCGGCGGTGCGACCCCGCGCATGGTCATCAGCAGCAGGCCATGCGGGGGCAACAGCAGGCCGAGTTGCATGCAGATCAGGAACAACACGCCGAACCAGATCGGGTCGATGCCGAGCCGCTGCACGATCGGCATGAACACCGGCAGCGTGATCAGCATCATGCTGACCTGATCGACGAAGATGCCGAGGAACACGAGGATCAGCATCATCAGCCCGACCACCGCGAGCAGCGAGAAGCCCTGCCCCAGGATCGTTGAGACCAGTCCTTCGGTGGCGCCGGAGAAGCTGAGAATTTGCGAGAAGGTCGTGGCGCCAAGAATGATGAAGAGGATCATGCCGGAAATCGCGACCGTGCCCTTCAGCGCCTTCATCAGCGCATCCAAGGTCAGTGCGCGGTAGATCACCGCCATAGCCATGGTCGCAATTGCGCCGAGCGCGGCGGCTTCCGTGGGCGTCGCGAAGCCACCGGACATCGCCCCGACAACAACCGCAAAGATCGCGACCAGCGGAATGACGTAGAGCACGAGCGTCCGCCAGTGCCCCCAACCTGACTTCGTATCGATGGGTGTTTCAGGCGCGAGCGATGGCGTGATCCGCACACGCAGGACGATGTAGATAATGAACGCGGCCGACAGGATCAGACCGGGGATAACGCCGCCGATCAGCAATTTGGAAATCGAGATGCCGGATAGGCTGCCGAGCAACACGGTGAGCGCCGATGGAGGGATCAGCATGTCCACCGCGCCGATGGCCATAATCGGACCCGCAGCGATGGTCGGGTGGTAGCCGCGTGCGAGCATGATCGGCAGCATGAGCGAGCCGAGCATCGCGGTCGTCGCGATGGTAGAGCCCGACACCGCCGAAAAAATCGTTCCGGCGACAACGGCGACAACGGCGAGGCGCCCCGGCACCTGCTTGATCAGGCGCTCCACCCCGTCAATCACTTTGATGGCGAGGCCGGTGTGAAAGAGCACCTCGCCCATCAGGATAAAGAGCGGGATCGGTGTGAGCGAAAAACTGGTGACCGACACGATGCTATTGCGCACCACCTGAAGCAGACCGGCCTCGCCGTTCAGGAACAGCCACGCGCCGATAATATTGATGCCGATAAACGAGAGGGCGACCGGCAGGCCGATGAACAGCAGCACGGTCGAACCGCCAAGCAACAGCAGCGCTGCGAACTGCCAAGTCACGCGACCGACACCGAATCCGAGCGCGGCGCGCGCTCCGATTTGCTCAGCCGATACATGCGGAAGACGAACTCGACCGCGACGAGCAGGAACGCAAGGGGCAGCGGGGCGATCAGCCACCATTCGGGCGTGACGAGCGTCTTGATGGTGATTGCGCCGGCGGCATAGCTCGCGCCGAGCACCTTCGTTCCGTACCAGACCAGATAAATGGAACAGGCGAGACCGATCAGGTCGCCTGCCCATTCGAGATACCAGCCGATGCGCGCGGGGACCGCCCGCAGCAGGATATCGACGCGGATGTGCTGCCCTTGCCGGAGCAGCCAAGGCGCCGAAAGCAACGTCAGGAGATAAAGGATGCTTTCGGAGACTTCGTTACTCCACTCGATCCCGCCCATGCCGACGTTGCGCGTGAACACGTCGCCGCCAATGATCATTGCCATGGCGAACAACAGCAAGCACGCGATCAGCATGAGGCGGTCGAGCAGAAGACCGAACGCTCCCGACAAGCGATCCATGGCCGCCCGTACCAAACCCGTCGCTTACCTGGCGAAGAACCCCCACAGCTTCGGGCCGTGCTCCGGGCTCTGCTTGATCACGCCAGCCCAGCCCGCCGCATAAGCCTTGGACAGAAAGTCTGCGCCCTGCGCGTCCTTGAACTCGATCGTCTGTATGCCGGCGGCTTTCTGCCTGGCGGTGTCAGCCGCGTTCTCCTTCACGATCTCGGAATTCTGCGCCTCGATCCACGCCGCCGCGTCGCTGATGATCTTTTTCTGCTTGTCGTTGAGGCGGCCCCAGGTGTCCTTGTTGATCAGGATGCTGACCTCGGCGCTGTAGAAGCCCGGATCGACGCGATACTTCGTTTTCTCGTGCCAGCCGAGATCGAAGACGCCGGTGATCGGCCAGCCATAGCCGTCGACCACGCCGCGCTCGAGCGCCGTGTACACTTCACCCGGCGCGGTCTGCACGACCGTCGCGCCGAGCGACTGGAAGAAGTCGCGGTACACCGGCGTGATGCGAAGCTTGAGGCCGGTGAGGTCAATCTTGTCGATCGGCTTGTTCAGGTAAATGTGGAACGGATTGTTGTCGATGTGCCGCGCGAGGAAGATCGCGTTGAGCTTCTGATCGTAGAGCTTGGCCATATAGTCGAAGCCGCCGTTCTTGCGGATTTCCGACATCGGCTTCTGTGTCAGCTTCCAGGCGTCGGCCTCCGGCATCAGGTTCGTGTAGAAGGCGCCGGTCGCATTGGCGATATCGACGACGCCACCCTTGAGAGCGTTGCCGACTTCGAACGGCGGCATCGCCTTCGGGCCGCCGATATAATTGATCTGGATCACGCCTTTTCCGTCGGCGTTGACCTTCTCGATAAAGCGCTCGAAGCCGCGCGAGTAGAAAGTCTTCTCCGCGAACGACGTGATCCCTTTCAGGGTCACTTCCTGGGCGTTCGCCGCGCCGAGCGATCCCGCCGAGATCAGTGCCGTGAGTGCGAGTAGTTGCCTGAACATGATTTCCTCCCCCAAATGACGATGCTTTTTTAGGAGCATAGCGCCGGATACGGGAGGGAGAGCAAGGGGCGCGTGGATACGCCCAAAACTCCGCTTTCCGACAGCAAAGATCGCCATCCAGGAGCGCGGAAATATATTTCGCGCCGCGAAACCGCGCTATCCCTCAGCCCTTGTACTTCGTCACCAGCGCGTCGGCCCCGCGCGCGAGAATGCCGACATCGGCGCCGACCGCGACGAACGTCGCGCCGAGCTTGAGCCAATGCCTGGCGAGATCTTCGTTCGCCATCAGGATGCCGGGCGCCTTGCCGGACTTGGCAATCCGTTTGATCGCGTCGTCGATCACCGTCACGCCCTTCGGGCTCGATACTTCGCCAAGCATGCCCATGGAGGCATGCAGGTCGGCCGGACCAATGAAAAGGCCGTCAACGCCGTCGATGGCCGCGATCGCCTCGATGTTCTTCAGTGCCTCTTCGGATTCGAGTTGCAACAAGAGGCAGATTTCGCCGTCGGCTTCGGGAAAGTAATTCTTCACTCGTCCGAAGCGCGACGAACGCGACAGGCCGGCGACACCGCGTTGTCCGGCGGTCGGGAAGCGCACATAGGAGACCGCGGTCTTTGCCTCTTCGACGGTCGTGATCTGCGGGATCATGATGGAGCGAACGCCGATATCGAGTACGCGCTTGGTCGCGACGATGTCGTTCCACGGCACGCGGACCACCGGCTCGGTCGCCGGATAGGCGGCAACGGCCTGCACCATCCGGAGCACCACCTCGATGTCGGTGGGCGAGTGCTCGGTGTCGATCAGGAACCAGTCGAAGCCCGCACCCGCCACCACTTCGGCGGTGTAGTTGGAGGGAATGCTTCCCCAGAGCCCGATCTGGGCCTGACCCGCCTTGAGCGCCCGCTTGAAACGATTTTTCGGCAGTTCCATTTTTAGTCCGTTCGTTGGCTAGGCGTAGAGCTTGGCGGGATTGTCGACGAGGACTTTCCTGCGCGCGGCCGCGTCGGGTACCCAGTCGAGCAGCACGTCGAGCAGCATCGCGTCGTCGGGCTTCTGGCCCGCCGGCGGGGTCGGATGCGGCCAGTTCGACGCCCAGACCATGCGGTCGGGCGCGTCCTTGGCGAGAATTTTTCCGAGCTTGCCGACGTCTTCAAAGAGCGGCGCACCGGACTTCGAGGTTTCGTAAGGGGCCGACAACTTCACCCAGGTGCGGCCGCTCTGGAGCATCCGGCGCAGCGTGACAAAGCCGGGGTGATCGGGCTCGACCGGCTCCAGAAACTTGCCGGTGTGGTCGACCACGAGCGTTCCCTTGAGACGCTTCAGCGTATCTTCGCGCTCGGGCAGATCGCGGCCGTCGAGCTGCACCTGCACATGCCATCCGAAATTGCCGACGCGGTCGGCCATGGTGTGCAGGCTCTCCCATGAGAGCGCGCCGCCCGGCAGCATGAAATAGCGGATGCCGCGGATGCCGAGCTTCGTCAGTCGGTCGAGTTCGGCGTCGGTCACGCTCTCATCGACTACGGCGACGCCGCGCGAGCCCGGCCCGAGATTGGCCATCGCTTCCAGCGTGCAGCGGTTGTCGGTGCCATAGGCGGTCGGTTGCACCACTACCGTGCGCTCGATGCCGAGGCGCTGGCGCATCTGGTCGTAATCGGAAGCGGACACGTCGGGATGCAGGATCTTCGCCGTCGCCGCTTTCGGATAGCGCTGGTCGTAAATGTGCATGTGGGTGTCCCACGTGCCCGGCGGTGCCTTTTCTTTCGGAATGCCTGCGGTCATTTTTCTTCCCCCGATTCAGTATGGCGCGCGCTCGATGCCGCCGTCGAACTCGTCGCTGCAGAACGGGCCGCCTTCGTACCAGTCGCCGATAGGATCGGGGCTGAGTTTCTTCTGTGCGGCCAGCGCCACGTCGCGATGATCTTCCGAGCGATGCTTCGGCTTGTAGCCATAGCGGAAGGCGTTCTCGTTGTCCCACCAGGCGCGCGCATTGTCGGACGCGCCATAGAACACTTCATGGTGCAGGTCGGGATGTTCGAGGCCGATCCGGATGAGTTGAACGAGGTCGTCAGGATGCAGCCAGATCGACATGCGGCGCAGGTCGACCGGCTCCTCGGCCACGTTGCCGATGCGGAGGCACGTCACGCGCAGCCCATGCTTATAGGCATAGAGCGCGGCGACCGCTTCGCCGAAGGCTTTGCTCACGCCGTAACGCGAGTCGGGCCGGAGCGTGACGTCGGTGCCGATGCGGCGGCTGCGCGGATAGAAGCCGACGGTGTGGTTTGATGACGCAAAGACCACACGCTCGACTTTCGCTTTGCGTGCGGCCTCGAATAAATTGTGAGTGCCTACGATATTGGCCTGCAGGATCGTTTCCCACGGTCCTTCGATCGAATAACCGCCGAGATGGACGATGCCCTGCACGCCCGCGACCATCTTCTCGACCGCGCGCATGTCGGAGAGATCGGCCTGCACGAACTCCTCGCCCGAGGCGAGATCGGCGGGCTGCTTGATGTCGCTCCAGCGGATCCGCGGATAGATGCCTTTCATCAGCTTGCGCAGCCGCGTGCCTATTCCGCCCGCCGCGCCCGTAACCAGTACCCGTTGCATGATGTTTCCTGGAGGATGACGGCGCTCAGGTGCGCCCGACTTTTTCGGCAAGCTGCCTGTAGCGCTTGCGGCTGTTCAAGAGATGCTTGCGCATGGCCGCGCGCGCGTCCGCGACCTTGCGGGTACGGATCGCGTCGCGGATGTCAGCGTGTTCCCTCTGGATTCGGCGCAGATAGGCGGGCCGGTTCTCCCCCGCCACCGCTTCAGCGCGGATCATTTGCCGCGGAATGATGAAGCGGCCGAGAAAATCGAGGAAACGGCGGAATTGCGGGTTGCCCGTGGCCTCGGCGATGCTGCAATGAAACGCAAAATCCTGATCGACCGCATCCTCGCCTCTAGCGACCGCCTTCTCGATGTCCTTGAAGGCGTCGTCGATACGCTTGAGCGCGGCGTTGCTCGCGCGCTCGGCCGCGAGGCCCGCGGCCTCAATCTCGACGCCGGTGCGAAGCTCCGCGACTTCGACGATCTCGGCGATCGAACGGAGGTCCACAAGGTCGAGGCGGAATGGGCGCCTCGTGCCGTCGGCGACGATCGTGCCGATGCCCTGCCGCGTCACCACGAGCCCTTCGGACCGCAAAGCCGCCACCGCCTCGCGGATCACGGTGCGGCTGACGCCAAAAGCGGCGATCATTTCCTGCTCGGTCGGGAGCCGCGCGCCGGGCTCCAGATTGCCGGATGTGATCTCGGCGCTCAGACGGCGCACCACCTCATGGGCGAGGCCGCGCGGCCCGCCCAACGGACGAAAGGCGGTGGCCCCGCCCTCGGAATGTTTCGACAATTGCCGGGACATCTTGCCTTTCAATCAAGTCATCATATGATATGATGCCTTAACACGCACGCGGAACGGGATCAACACGCCACCCGCTCGACAACAACCGCGGGGCGCACACAGGAGGAGATTCCATGGACAGGCGTAATGTCATGACGATCGGCGCCGCCGCTGCGGTGCTCGCAATGGCCGGAGCATTCAGCGCACCGGCAATCGCACAACAGAAAATGGCGCTCAAGGCCGCGGACGTGCATCCGCTCGGCTACCCGACGGTCGAGGCCGTCGTGCGCCTGGGCAAGAAGCTCGAGGCCGCAACGAACGGCCGGCTGAGCGTCCAGATGTTCCCGTCGATGCAGCTCGGCGGCGAAAAGGAAATGATCGAGCAGGCGCAGGTCGGCGCGCTCGCCTTCGCGCGCATCAGCGTCGGGCCGGTCGGCACCGTGGTGGACGAACTCAACGTCTTCAACATGCCTTTCGTGTTCCGCGACGTCGCGCATATGCGCAAGGTGATCGACGGCGACATCGGCAAGGAATTGCTCGCCAAGATCAGCGATAACCCGAAAACGCAGCTCATCGGGCTCGCGTGGATGGATGCCGGCGCGCGCAGCGTCTACAACAAGGTGCGCCCGGTCCGCTCGGTGGCCGATCTCAAGGGCCTCAAGATCCGCATGATGGGCAACCCCATCTTCGTGGACACGATGAACGCGCTCGGCGGCAACGGCGTCGCCATGGGCATGGATCAAGTGCATAGCGCCCTGCAAACGGGCGTCGTTGACGGCGCGGAGAACAATCCGCCGAGCTACGACTCCTTTGGCCACTACCCGATCGCCAAGCATTACTCGCTGACCGAGCACCTGATCATCCCGGAAATCCTCGTCTTCTCGCGCAAGGCGTGGGAGGGACTTTCCAAGGAAGACCAGGCGCTGATCACGAAGCTCTCGCAGGAAGCGCAGGTCGAGCAGCGCAAGCTGTGGGACGAGCGGGTCGAGGTGTCCATGAAGAAGATCAAGGACGCCGGTATCGAGGTGATCACCATCGTGGACAAGAAGCCGTTCCAGGACGCCGTGAAGCCCGTGTGGGACAAGTACGGCGCCAAGCACACGGCGCTCGTGAAGCGCATCCAGGACGTCAAGTAGCCTCTCTGGAAAGCACTCGGGGCCGGCGCCGATCAAGTTCGGCACCGGCCCTGATTTTGCTGGGGGACTCGATGAAGACCGCCTATCGCAGCGCCATGGAGGCGCTCTACGTCATCTGCATGACCATCGCCGGCGTATCGCTCGTCGTCATGACGCTCGCGGTGCCCTACGGGGTGTTCATGCGCTACGTCATAAACTCCGCGTCGAGCTGGCCGGAGCCGCTCGCCGTCCTGATGATGATCGTGTTCACTTTCCTGGGTGGCGCGGCGTGCCTGCGCGCGAACGTTCACATCGCGGTCCGGGTTTTCACGGACGCGCTGCCGGACGCGCTCGGTATCTGGGCCGCGCGGCTCGTCACGGCGCTCCTGTGCCTCCTTTGCATCTTCATGATCGTGTACGGCTTGCGGCTGGTCGACACGACCTGGCATCAGGTCATGGCGGAGTTCACCTTCCTCCGCGTCGGCATCGCCTATCTGCCGATCCCCATCGGCGGAATCATCACGCTCCTGTTCATCGTTGAGCGCGTCTGGCTCGGCGAACCTCCGGCCAGCTCGGTGATGAACCGCGAGCCGGTTTCCGCCGACTGAGGGCCCGGGACCATGGACGCGCTCGTTCTTCTCGGCAGCCTTCTCGCGCTCATCATTGCCGGAGTGCCGGTCGCCTATGCGCTCGGCCTCGCTTCAATCGTCGGCGCGCTCTGGATCGGCATCCCGCTCGAGGCGGTGATGATCAAGATCTCCGATGGCATTAACAAGTTCTCACTGCTCGCCATTCCCTTCTTCGTGCTCGCGGGAGCGATCATGGCCGAGGGCGGCATGGCCCGCCGCCTCGTCGCCTTCGCGAATGTCGTGATCGGCTGGGTGCGCGGCGGCCTGTCGGTCGTCAACATCCTCGCCTCGACGATGTTCGGCTGCATCTCGGGTTCATCGATCGCCGATACGGCCTCGATCGGCTCGGTCATGATCCCGCAGATGGAGAAAGCTGGCTATCCGCGCGTCTTCGCGACCAACGTGACGATCGCGGGCTCGGTGCAGGCGGTGCTGATCCCGCCGAGCCACAATGCCGTGATCTACTCGCTCGCGCTCGGCGGTAGCGTCTCGATCGCGCACCTGTTCGTGGCCGGCGTCTTTCCGGGACTTCTGCTCGGCCTTTCACTGATCATTCTGTGTCTCGGCATCGCAAGAAAGCGCAACTATCCCAAGGGCGAACTCATTCCGCTGCGCGACACCGGCAGGATCGCCATCGAGGCGCTGTGGGGCCTCGGCACGATGGTGATCATCCTCGGCGGCATTATCGGCGGCGTGTTCACGCCGACGGAGTCGGCGGCCGTCGCCTGCGTCTATGCGTTCCTGGTGACGATGCTGGTCTATCGTGACTACCGCTGGCGCGATTTGCATCTCCTCGTCCACCGCACGGTGAAGACGGTAGCGATGGTGATGATCCTGATCGCGTTCGCGTCGAGCTTCGGCTACATCATGGCGCTGATGCAGTTGCCGGCGAAGGTAACCGAGTTCTTCCTGACGATCTCCGAGAACAAGTACGTCATCCTGCTGCTCGTCAACCTGATGCTGCTGTTCCTTGGCACGCTGATGGACATGGCGCCGCTGATCCTGATCTGCGCGCCGATCCTTTATCCGGTGATGGTGCAGTTCGGCGTCGATGCCGTGCATTTCGGCATGATCATGCTGGTCAATCTCGGCATCGGCCTGATTACGCCGCCCGTCGGTTCGGTGCTGTTCGTCGGCTGCGCCGTCGGGCGGGTGACCATCGAGCAGGTGACAAGGACGATCTGGCCGTTCTACATCGCCATGCTGATCGTGCTCGCGCTCGTGACTTACATCCCGGCGATCTCGCTCTGGCTGCCGAAGCTCGTGCTGGGCTAGCTCAGCACACCGTGTTGTAGCGCTCGATGCAGGTGCGGATCACCTGCTCGCCCGGCTGCGACCACCAGTGGCTCGATAGAATTTCCACTTCCTGCGGCCCGTTGTAACCGGCAGCTTCAATGGCGCGGCGGACGCGCTTCAGGTCGATCACGCCGTCGCCCATCATGCCGCGGTCGAGCAGCATGTCTTTCGTGGGCACAAGCCAGTCGCAGATGTGATGCGCCAGAATCCGCTGCTCGCGGCCGGCGCGCGCGATCTGCGCCTCGAACTCCGGGTCCCACCACAGGTGATAAACGTCGATGGCGACGCCCACGTCGGGGCCAAGCTGATTGCATAGGTCGAGCGCCTGGCCGAGCGTGTTCACGCAGGCGCGGTCGGCCGCGTACATCGGATGCAGCGGCTCGATGGCAAGCGGCACGCCCACAGCTTTCGCATGCGCCCGGCAGGCGTCGATCCCCTCGCGCACCATGGTGCGCGCACCCGCGATGTCGCGTGAGCCGGCGGGCAAACCGCCGACCACGAGCACGAGGCACTCGGCGCCGATGGCGGCGGCTTCGTCGAGCGCGCGCTTGTTGTCGTCGACGGCCGCCGCGCGACCGGCAGCATCGGGCGCCGGAAAGAAGCCGCCACGGCAGAGGCCCGTGACGCGCATGCCGTGCGCCTTGATGATCTTCGCGGACTCCTCGACGCCCTGCTTCTGCACCTGGTCGCGCCAGGGATCGATGGCCGTGATGCCGAGCCGCGCGCAGGTTTCGACCGCCTCTTTCAGAGTGAACTGTTCGCGCACGGTCGCGAGATTGATGGAGAGTCCTTCGGTACGCATCGCATTATTCCTTTGGCGGCGCTTCTTTCATGGCGGAGAAATCGGGCAGCGGGCCGGTCGCAAGGCCGGGCGTAGTATGGAGCGAGCCGAGCGCGGCCCGGCCGTCGCGGATCGCAAGGCGGACGCGGCCGCTCGTGCGCGCGTAAAGGTCCGGATGCGCGGCGAGGAAGGCGCCCTGCTCCGCATCCGGCGCACCGGCCATGCCGTCCACATAATGATGGCCGTTGCGCTCGATGTGCGTGGCGCCGACGAGCAGCGCCTGTGCGAAGTCCTGCTGCACGGCGACGCCGCTCTGCGTGGTGAGGTCCTCGGCCGACATGAAGAAGTGCTCGCTCGCCGCTTCCGCGTTCCATTTGGCGACGCGGGCGCGGTTCAGCAGCGCGCGGTAGAGGCCCTTGCAGGCCTTCGACGAAATACCGCGATAGCCGAGGTCGCGCGCGCGCGGAAACGTGCCGATATCGGCGTCGGACTCGTCGATCTCGATGAAAATTTCGCTCGACAGGCTCTCGACCGGCTTCGCGAGCGCATGACTGCGCGCAATCGGCTGCTCGATGAACAGGATCGAGGATTTCAGGCGCGCGAGGCGCGGCTCCTCGCCGATCCTGCGCCAGAGCGCGGTCACTGCGTCCACGTCGCCATACTGCTCGTTGCCATCCAGCGTCGCGAAATAGGGTTCGCGCGCACGGTCGAGGACGGCGGCGATGCGCGCCAGCCGCTCGACGTCGGCCACGGGATCGCCGTTTACCTTGAGCTTGAAATGCGTGTGGCCGTAAGCGCCGACGGCTTCTTCCAGACTTTCCGGCAGACCATCGTTGAGGCGCTTGCCTTCGGTTTCGGCGCGCGTCAGCGCGTCGACGAGGCCAACGGTGTGACGCACATGGATGGAGCGCGCGGGAGCGAGAGAGCCGACGAATTTGTCGAAGTCAAAGCCGGCGAGATCGGGCGCGGTCGCCGCCGTCAGGCCGAAGCTATTGGCGCGGGCGAGGTCGAAGATCGTCCTGCTCTCGATCCGGCCGAGCGCGTCGAGGATCGCGCGGTCGAGGAGCGCAAGCCCGAAGGACGCGACGAGCCCGCCGAGTTTGCGCTTCGCGCATTCGGCGTGATGCGCCGCCTCCACCGAAGCCGAAAGGCCGAATGGCGTGTTTTCACCTGCCGCCATCAACGCACGGCGGGCAGCCGCGAGCGAGGTGCGGAGCTGGTTGAAATTGTCCTCATGCGAGAGCTCCGGCGACTTGTCGAACCACTTGGGCACCAGCAGCTCCGCCGCCACGCCTTCACCTTCCCGTCCGTCCTGCATCCGCACGCGTGCCCGCACGAAAGCCTGCGGCGCTTCGGTGAGCGTTACCACCCCGAAGCGAAACGGCAGGCGCAGCTTGACCGGACGCTCGTAGAAGACCGCCTCGACCAGCCGCAGACGCGGCGCGGCGTTATCCGGCACGGCCGAAGGCTCGCATAGCGCCGCTCCAGGCGGTCGACGCGGCGCGGTGCACGATCGGGACATTGAGCAGGACCACCGACGCGACCAGCACAAACATCACGAAGGCGATCGGGCGCGTGAAGAACGGCAAAAGATCGCCATCGGACAACACGAGGCCGCGTCGCAGACTCTTCTCCAGAAGGTCGCCGAGCACGATGCCAAGCACGAGCGGCGCCATGGGGAAATTCATCTGTCGCAGGGCGAAGCCGATGACGCCGAAAGCGAGCATCACATAGACGTCGAACATGCGCTGGGCGATCGCATAGGAGCCAACCACGCACAGCACGAAGATCACCGGCATGATGAGGGTCTTGGGGAATTGCAGCACCCAGATCAGCGGTCGCGTGAGCGTAAGGCCGTAGAGCAATATGCCGACGCTCGCGATGAACATCATCGCGACCACGTCATACACAAACTTCGGATTCTCAATCATGATCAGCGGGCCGGGATTGACGCCGTGGATCAGCATCGCGGCCAGCAACACGGCGGCGGGCGCCGAGCCCGGCACGGCGAGCGTCAGCACCGGGATGACCGCACCCGGAACGCAGGCATTGTCGCCGGTCTCGGCCGCCATCAGGCCCTCGATCGAACCCTTCCCGAACTTTTCCTTCTCCTTGCTTGCGCGCTTCGCGGCCGCGTAGGAACTCCAGGCCGCTACGTCCTCGCCGACACCGGGGATGATGCCGATGCCAGTGCCGATGAGCCCGGAGCGGATCACCGTGCGCCAGTATTGCAGCACGTCCTTGATGCGCGGGATCACGGTGTCGAAGGTGTTGATCTTCACCGCCGTCGGCGCTTCCTTCATCACGGTGAGGACTTCCGCGAAACCGAAGGCGCCAACGAGCGCCGGCACAAGCGAAATGCCGCCCGAGAGATCGTGGAAGCCGAAGGTGAAACGATTGTGGGCGTAGAGCGCGTCCTGACCGATCGTGGCGATGAAGAGGCCGAAGAAGCCCGCCATCCAACCCTTGAGCGGATCGTTACCGGTCAGGTTGCCGGAGATGACGACGCCGAAGGTGGCGAGCCAGAAAAATTCATAGGCGCCGAACTTCAGCGCCATCTCGCCGAGCACGGGCGTGAAGAAGGCGAGCGCCAGCATCCCGATCCAGGTGCCGAGCACCGAGCCCGAGGTGGCGATGCCCATGGCGCGGCCCGCCTCGCCGCGCTTCGCGAGCGCGTGGCCGTCGAGGCAGGAGGCTGCGGAGGCCGGCGTGCCGGGGATGTTCAGGAGGATCGCGGAACGCGAGCCGCCATAGATTGCGCCGACATAGGTGCAGATCAGAATGAGCAGCGCCTGATTTGCGGGCAGCGTGATGGTCAGCGTCGTCATGAGCGCGACGCCCATGGTCGCGGTGAGCCCCGGCAGCGCGCCGATCACGAACCCGGCGAGGCATGAGCCGAGCGCGAAAGCGAGCGACATCGGGGTCATGAACCCCATCAGGGACGAGAAAAATCCGAGCAGACCGTCGAGCATGGCAATCCGTCAGGGCAGCCGGACCAGAAACAGGTCCTGGAAGAGGTAGTGGATGGCGAGGCTCATGATGATGCCGTAGATGACGGCAATCACCGCACCACGCACGAGCTGACCCGCCTCGCGCCGCTCGGGAAACTGAAAAACGAACACCATCACGGAGATATAGATCGCCGAGGCAACCCAGAACGGCAGGCCGCGGGCGACGAGGAAGATGGCGTAGAACAGGCCAATCGACAGCGAAACGATCAGCCGCCAGTGGTCGGCGAACACAATGCGGGGGAGTTCGATCTGCTGAAGCGCGCCGCCGCGCAGCGCGCGCGTGATCAGAATTCCCGACATGAAGATGAGCGCAACGCCGAGCATGCCGGGCACCAGCCCCGGCGCCGTGTGCCAGGTCGACGCGAGACGCTCGAGCCGGTCCATGTTCCATGCGCCGATCGCGATTGCGACCGACACCGCGAGCCACGCGGCGCCGGTCAACAGATCGGCGAAAGGCGACGGTTTCTCGTCGTCCATTGCTTGTCCTTGATGAAGGGCCGCCCCGCGGACGGGGCGGCCCTCATTTTACTTCAGGGCTTCGGGATGCCGAGCGTGTCGGGCGAAACCTTCGCCTTGCCGCTGTCCTGCAGCAGCCAAGCATAGGACGAGATCGCCGGCATCGCGGCCTTGATCGCCGCGTCGCCCGCCGCCGGTGCGAACTGCGCGCCGTTCTTGGCGGCGTAGTTCCTGAGCGCATCGGACTTGGCGATCTGCTCGGCCCAGACTTTGTCGAGCGTGGCGAGCACTTCCTTTGGCGCGCTGCTCGGCACGAAGATGCCGAAGTAGTTCGGATCGGGCTTGTAGCCCTTCACCGCAGCGGTGACCGGCGGAATGGTGCCGACGCCTTCAAGCTCAAGCGGCTGATCGGAGAGCACGGCCAGCGCACGCAGGCGCTTGGCGCGCAGCATGCTCGCCTGCTCGACGGCCAACTGCGTCGTGACTTCGGTCTCGCCGGCGACGGTGGAATTCACTGCCGGATTTCCGCCGTCATAGGTGACGTGCTTGTAGGTGACGCCGACCGCGCGGGTGAAGCTCTCGACCGCCGAGTGGCCGGACGAGTTGACGCCCGCCGTCGCGACCGAAACCTGACCCGGCTTCGCCTTCATCGCGGCCACGAGTTCGCTCGCGTCCTTGTACGGCGCGTTCGGGTTCACGCCGAGGACCGAGACGTTGACCACGGCGAGATAGAGCCGCCAGTCGCTGAGTTTGGTGTCGAGCAGGCCCGACACTGCGTAGGTGCCGATGTCCTTCGCAGCACCCGAGGCCCAGGTGTAGCCGTCCTTCGGCGCCTCGACGACGTTCTTGGTACCGATCGAGCCGGACGCGCCGGGCTGATTGACGACGACGATCTTGGTGCCGAGCGCCTTTTCGAGTTCGCCAGCCGTAACGCGGATGACCTGATCGGTCGAGCCGCCGGCCGCCCACGGCACAACGATGGTGATGGGCTTGTCGGGCTTCCATTGCGCGTTGGCCGCGCCGGACAATCCGACGACGGCGGCAAGCGCGAGAGTGATAGAGCGAATCATTTCATTTCCTCCTTGGTCGCATTCGTTTCCATGTGACCGGTCTTTGCCGCCGGTTTCTTGTAAGTGCGCGGGTCACGCCATGCCGTGAACCGCGAGCAATTTCGTCATCCGCGCCGCCGCGCGGTCCGGGTCGTGCAGGACGCGGGCCTTGTCAGCGAGGCGGAAGAGTTCGGCGAGATGCAGGATGGAGCGCGCGCTCTCCTGCCCGCCGATCATGAGAAAGTGGTCTTGCAGGCCGTTGAGCCACGCAAGGAAAACGACGCCGGTTTTGTAGAAGCGGGTCGGGTCCTTGAAGATGTGGCGCGAGAGCGGAACGGTCGGCTCAAGGATTCCGTGAAAGCCCTGCACGTCGTTCTTCGCGAGCCGCGCCAGACCGGCGGAAGCCGCCGGCGCAATCGCATCGAAGATGCCGAGCAGCGCGTCGGAATAGCCTTCTTCGTCGCCCGCGATCAACTCGGCGTAGTTGAAATCGTCGCCCGTGTACATGCGCACGCCTTTCGGCAGGCGGCGACGCATGGCGATTTCTTTTTCCTTCGAGAGCAGCGAAATCTTCACGCCGTCAACTTTCGCCGCGTGGGTCTCGATAATCTCAAGGCAGGTATCCATCGCCGCCATGTGGTCGGCGCTGCCCCAGTAACCCGCAAGCGCCGGGTCGAACATCTCGCCGAGCCAATGGAGAATCACCGGCTCCTTCGCCTGACGCAGAATGCGATCATAGACGCGCACATAGTCGGCGGGCGATTTCGCGGCGCGGGCGAGCGCGCGGCTCGCCATGACGATCAGGCGGCCGTTCAGCGACTCGATCGCTTCGATCTGTTCCTCATAGGCGCGGATCACGTCGTCGACGCTAACATCCGGGCCAGGCGCGATGTGGTCGGTGCCGACGCCGCAGGCGATCTTCACGCCTTTACGCGTTTTCGCGGCTTCCAGCGCACGGCGGATCAGCTCGCGCGCCTCGTTCCAGCCGAGCCCCATGCCGCGCTGCGCGGTGTCCATGGACTCCGCGACGCCAAGGCCGAGATCCCAGAGATACTCACGGAACGCGATGGTCTTGTCCCAGTCGATCGAGGCATCGAGCCACGGATTGTTGTCGGCGTAGGGATCGGCGACGACATGCGCCGCCGCGAAGGCCACGCGGTTGAACGACCGGATCTCCTGCTTCGACGGAAAGACGATGGGCTCGCCCGTCGTGTAGGGCGCGAGCTTGCGGTCTTTCGTGGGCAGCGAGATCGTGGCCATCAGATCTTCAGCTCCGGCACGTCGAGCCAGCGGCGCTCTTTCCAGCTTTGCAGGCCGAGTTCGGCTAACTGCACGCCCTTCGCCGCCTCAACGAGATCATGCGACCACGGCGTTCCGGCGCAAACGTGGCGGATAAAGCCTTCCCACTGCACCTTGAAGCCGTTGTCGTAGGTGACGTTGTCCGGCACCTCGTCCCATTGGCTGTAGAAATTCATCTTCTGCGGCTCGTCGGGATTCCACACCGGCCGCGGCGTGTTCACGCGCGCCTGCGTCCAGCAGCGCGTGAGGCCGGCCACCGCCGAGCCGTGCGTGCCGTCGGCCTGGAACACCACGAGGTCGTCGCGGCGCAGCCGCACCGCCCAGGAGGAATTGAACTGCGCGATCACGCCGCCTTCCAGTTCGAAGGTGGCGTAGGCCGCGTCGTCGGCATCTGCCTTGTAGGTCTTGCCGTCCTCGCCAACGCGGCTCGGGATGTGCGTGACGCCGAGGCAACTCACCGCCTTCACCGGCGCAAAGACATGGTCGAGCACATAGCGCCAGTGGCAGAGCATATCGAGGATGATGCCGCCGCCTTCGGCGTTCTTGTAATTCCAGCTCGGACGCTGGGCGGGCACGCCCCAGTCGCCTTCGAATACCCAGTAGCCGAACTCGCAGCGCACCGAGAGCATGCGGCCGAGGAAGCCGGAGTCGCGCAGCATTCTCATTTTTCTCAAGCCCGGGAGGAAGAGCTTGTCCTGCACGACGCCGTGTTTGATGCCGCTCTTGCCGCGCGCGAGCTTGGCGATCTTCACCGCCTTCTCCAGCGTGTCGGCGACGGGCTTCTCGACATAGATGTGCTTGCCGGCCTCGATGGCGCGCGAAACGAGATCGGCGCGCATCTGCGTCGTGCCGGCGTCGAAGAAAATTTCGTCTTTGGGATTGGCGAGCGCCGCGTCGAGATCGCTCGAATGGCGTTCGATGCCATGCTCGCGGGCGAGCGCGGCGACCTTCTCGGCATTGCGGCCGACGAGGATCGGGTCCGGCATCACGCGGTCGCCGTTGGGGAGCGTGACGCCGCCCTGCTTGCGGATGGCGACGATCGAACGGATGAGGTGCTGGTTCAGCCCCATTCGTCCCGTGACGCCATGCATCACGATGCCAAGATTGCGCGTGGCCACCCGTCCCTCCCGATTTATTAGCCCGCCCGCGTTTGCCGGGGCGGCTTAAGTAACTAACTGGTTACTAGTGCAACATGGGATCGGGGCAGCGTCAAGGGGGTTTTTGCCTGTGGCAAAGGCGGTTCGTAATCTCGGGGATCATTGAAAAAAATTCTCCGTGGTGTCGATCCGGGTCCGGGCCGTTCGTCGTGATGACAGAAACCGGGATCATCGTCGTTTCCGATCCACCCGCCCGGTTCGAACAAGGAGTTAGCACGATGCGTTTCATGGTGATCGTCAAGGCAAGCAAGGATTCCGAAGCGGGCGTCATGCCCTCCGAAGAGATGCTCGCCGCGATGGGCAAGTTCAACGAGGAGATGGTGAAGGCCGGCATCATGCTGGACGGCAACGGCCTCCAGGCGAGCTCGAAGGGCGCGCGCATCCGCTTCAATGGCGACAAGCGCACGGTGATCGACGGACCGTTCGCGGAAACGAAGGAACTGGTCGCCGGCTACTGGATCATCGACGTCAAGTCGAAGGCGGAAGCGATCGAATGGATGAAGCGCTGCCCCAATCCCCACGCGGGCGAAAGTGAGCTCGAAATCCGTCAGGTGTTTGAACTCGACGACTTCGGCGACAGCGCCGCGGTTGATCTGCATCGCCGGCTCGGCGACGAGATCGCGAAGCAGAAGTAAGCGCAGCTTGCGCTAAAGCAGCCAAGGTGTTGTATCGGCGGCCGTGACGGCTGCCGATACACATCGCGCCATCGACGCGGTCTGGCGCATCGAGGCCCCGAAACTGATCGCGGGGCTCGCGCGCATGGTGCGCGACGTGGGACTCGCCGAAGAACTGGCGCAGGATGCGCTCGTGGCCGCGCTTGAGACGTGGCCCGAGACCGGCGTACCCGACAACCCGGCTGCGTGGCTGATGCAGACCGCGAAAAACCGCGGCATCGACCGGCTACGGCGGCTGAAGCTCGCCGCACGCAAGGAAGACGAGGCGGCGCGCGAGATCGAAGCGCAGCTTGAGGCCGCGATGCCGGACCTCGAAGCCGCGCTCGACGACGACATCGGCGACGAGCGGCTCGGGCTCATATTCACTGCCTGCCATCCGGTGCTTTCGACCGACGCGCGTGCCGCGCTGACCTTGCGGCTTTTGGGCGGCCTCACCACCCATGAAATCGCGCGCGCGTTCCTCGTGCCCGAGCCGACGATGGCGCAGCGCATCGTGCGCGCGAAACGCACGCTCACCGACGCGCGCGTGCCGTTCGAAATCCCGCCCGGCGAGGAGCGTGCGGCGCGTTTGGCCACGGTGCTGGAAGTGATCTATCTCATTTTCAATGAAGGCTACTCGGCGACCTCCGGCACAAACTGGGTTCGTCCGGCGCTCTGCGAGGAAGCGTTACGGCTCGGCCGCGCGCTCGCGGGCCTCGCGCCGCAGGAACCGGAGGTTCACGGGTTGCTTTCGCTGATGGAGATTCATGCATCGCGCCTCTCGGCGAGGGTTGGCGCCGACGGCGAACCGATCCTGCTGCTCGATCAGGACCGTTCGCGCTGGGACCAGCTACTCATCCGGCGCGGACTCAAGGCCCTCGACCGCGCGGAGGCGCTCGCAAAAGAAGGAAAAACCGGCACTGGCCCCTATGTCCTTCAGGCGGCGCTCGCGGCGTGTCATGCGCGGGCACACAAAGCTGAGGACACCGACTGGGCGCGGATCGTCGGTATCTACGGAGCGCTCGCATCGCTTACACCGTCGCCCGTGATCGAACTCAACCGCGCGGTCGCACTTGGCATGCTGATGGGGCCGGCGTCGGGGCTCGAGATCGTTGACGCGTTGAAAGACGAGCCGGCACTGAAGAATTATCACTTGCTGCCAAGCGTGCGCGGCGACCTTCTCAAGAAGCTTGGTCGAATGGACGAGGCCCGCGCCGAGTTCGAACGCGCCGCGACGATGACGGAGAACGAGCGGGAAAAGAAGCTTCTGCTCGACCGCGCGAAGGCGTGTGCAAAACCCGCCTAGCTTTCTTTTTCGTCATGCCAATGCACGGCTGTGCCTGCCTTACGGGGATGGCCGGGTCTCGCGCCGCCAAAGCCGCTCGCCGTTTCACGGCTCGCGGGGCGGCGCGGCCCGGCCATGACGAGTTGGCAGAGAAGCGAAGCGCGTCGCCGACTCCGCGTTCACCGCTTCGGGCGGCACGCGGCCCGCAACGATGTCGGCGACCTGGCGGACGGTATCGAACGCCTGATGCTCGATCGCCTGCGGCGTGAGGCCGGCGGTGTGCGGCGTCGCGATCACATCGGCGCGCTTCGCGAGGTGCAGCGAGGGTTGTTGATCCGGCGCCCTGCCCACGTCCATCGCAGCGCCAGCAATTTTTCCGTCATTGAGCGCCGTCTCCAGCGCCGCCTCGTCGACGAGATTGCCGCGAGAGAGGTTGAGGAAACAGGCCGTCTTCTTCATGCGCGCGAAAGCAGCCGCGTTCATCAGGTTTTCGGTCTGCTCATTCGCGACGGCGAGGCAGACTACGAAATCGGATTCTGCGAGCAGCGTTTCGAGCGGCACATGCTGAAGTGCTGAATTGTCGGGCTTCTGGAACGGGTCGACGACCAGCACCTTCATGCCGAGTGCGATGCCGAGCGGCGCGAGGTGCTTTGAGATGACGCCGTAGCCGATGATTCCGAGCGTCGAGCCCTTGAGCTGGCGGCCCATTTTCGCCTCGGGCTGCTTGCCCGCGCGATAGCCGATCACCGAGCGCGACACGCCGCGCGCGAGGTCGATCATCATGCCCACGGTCATTTCAGAGACGGACGCGGCAAAGCCCGGTGTGGCGCGCGTGACCATCACGCCCGCCTTGCTCGCCGCCTCGACGTCGATGTTGCGAATATCGACAGCTACCCGCAGGAACGCTGCAACATCGGCTGCACGCTCGAAGAATGCAGCGGGTGCAGCGGTCTGCCGGTCGGACACGACGATCTCGCAGCCCTTCGCGGCTTCCACGAGCGCGGCGGCGTCGAGTACCCTGCCCGTCTCGTTCAGTCGGACGTCGCCGAGCTTGCGCAATTCCGACAATGCACTTTGGCCATAGTAATTGGCGCGCATGTCCGGGCTATGCGTGAGAAAGATGCGCACGCGGGCAACCGCCTCAGGGCTTCAGGTAGGCGAGGACGACATCGACAATGTGACGGCCGCGCGTATCGAGCGCCGCGCGGATCGTGAGGTCGCGGCCAAAGATCGTCGAAAGCGTGAAGCGGTTCGACATATAAAACCAGCCGAGCCCGGCAATGGAGATGTAGAGTTCGACGGGATCGGCGCCGCGGCGGAAAACACCCTTCGCCGCGCCACGTTCGAGCAAGTCGGCGATCATGCCGATGAGCGGCGAGTGCAGGTCGCGAATCTTCTTCGACTTCTTGAGATATGTGGCGCGGTGCAGGTTCTCCGTGCCGAGCATGCTCAAAAATTCGGGATGCGCGATGAAATAGTGCCAGGTGAAAAGGATCAGCTCGCGCATGCCCTCGACCGGGTCCTTGTCCGCCAGATGCAGGCCGACTTCCGCCGAGCGGATCGCGCTGTAGGTCGCTTCGAGCGCCGCGAGGTAGAGCCCTTCCTTGTCGCCGAAGTAGTGGTAGATCATCCGCTTGTTGACGCCAGCCCGCTTTGCGATGGCGTCGACGCGCGCGCCGTTCAGTCCCTTGGCGGTGAACTCTTCGGTGGCCGCGGCGAGGATCGACGCCTGCGTGCGCTCGGGATCGCGCGAGACTGTGGGGCGCGGGGGCTTGGTGCGTTCCAGGCTTGCTTCCACTTGCGGCAACCTTGCGAAGAGCGAGTGGCCTAGCGCGTCTTCCAGCCAGGGTCTAGGGCGCGTAGCGGACGCTCCCGGCGCCGGAAATGTCATAGCCGCCAAGCTCGCGCGCCCGCGCCGCGAATTCGGGCGCGCGCAGGAAGTTCAGCAACCGCTGCAAGGGCGGGCGGAAGAAGTCGCTGCTCTGCATGACAAGATCGAAGCGCTCCCACAGGAGCGGCACAAAATCGAGCCCGGCGGCATTTGCGACCGAGCGCGTGGCGATGCCGCAGTCGGCGCGGCCGGCGCGGACCGCCTGCGCCACATCCGGTCCGGTCGGCGCAGGCGGACCGGCGACGATCAGTTTCTCAACTGCAATCCCGGCGCGATGCAGGAACGCCAGCAGCAGCAACTGCGCGCCGGCGCCTACCTGCCTCACTGCGATGCGTGCCTTCGTGCGCGCAATGTCTTCAACCGTGCGCAGTTTCAGCGGATTGCCGGAGGCGATCAGCAAGCCCTGCTCGCGCCGAAGAAAGCCGATCAGCACCGCGTTACGCAGATCGCTTCTCGCACGCAGGGCTTCGATATTGGCGTCCGTCTCGCCGGATTCCATCGCGTGCAAGTGGATCGCGGCGGCAATCACGCCGCCTTCGGCGAAGCGCTTCAGCCCGGCCTCACTGCCTTCGGTGAGCGAAGCCAATCCGCAACCGCTTTCGCGCAGCACCCATTCGAGCAGGGGGTCGTGACTGCCGCCAACAATCGGCGGCGGATCGGAAAGCACCATGCCGTCCGGCCGCACGAGGCTCGACGAGAGCCACTGGTCGAGCTCGGCCTTCGGAAACAGCCAGCGTCCCGTGACCTTGGTGCAGGGAATCGCGCCTTCCGCGACCAGCTCATAGAGCTTGCGCTCCTTTAGCCGGAGATAGTCGGCGGCCTCGGCGGTCGTGAGCACCTGCACGCGATTTTCCTGCGTTTGACTGCATTATTTCCATCTTTGTCCCATTTCGAAATTTATGCAACCGATAGCGGGGACAGGGAAAAACGACATGTTGGAAGGCGCCTCAGCTCTCGATCTCATCTTCAGCGGCGACGCCAACCTCTACTCGATCGTCGGGCTGTCCCTGTACATCAGTTTCTTCGCTGTCACGCTGGCGGCCATCGTCGGATTTCCCCTCGGAGCGTTCCTCGCCCTCGTCAATTTTCCGGGCCGTTCCTTCGCCATCGTGGTCCTGAATGCCTTCATGGGCCTGCCACCGGTGGTGGTCGGCCTCGCCGTCTTTCTGCTGCTCTCGCGCTCCGGCCCGCTCGGCTTCCTCGGCATTCTGTTCACGCCGCGCGCCATGATCATCGCGCAGTCGCTCCTGGTGCTCCCGATCATCGCCGCGCTCGCGCGCCAGACCATCGAAGATCTTTGGGCCGAGTATCGCGACGAACTGACGGCCATGCGCGTCGGCCCGGCCGGCCGCGTCGCGACGCTGCTTTACGACGCACGCTTCAGTCTCGTGACGACGCTGCTCGCGGGCTTCGGCCGCGCGGCAGCGGAAGTCGGCACGGTGATGATCGTCGGCGGCAATATCGACGGCTTCACGCGCACCATGACGACCGCGATCGCGCTTGAGACCTCGAAGGGCGACCTGCCGCTCGCCATGGGACTCGGCATCGTTCTCATTTCACTCGTCATCGTCGTGAACGGCATCGCCTGGGGCGTGCGGCGCTACGGCGAACTTCGTGCGGGGTGAACGCATGCATGGCGGGATGAGCGATCTGCCGATCACGTTTGAGAACGCGACGGTACGCGCCGGGGCGATCACGATCCTCGACCGCGTGTCGCTTGCCATCACACAGGGCGAGCCGACGCTTCTCATCGGGCCGAACGGCTCGGGCAAGAGCACGCTTATTCGTCTAGGCATGGGGCTGATTGAAGCCAGCGAGGGGCGCGTGCGGTGGGGCGGGCGTGCGAACGCCGACAGTCCGCGCCGCGCCATGGTGTTTCAACACCCGGTCATGTTGCGGCGGACGGCGGCGGACAACATCGCCTATGCCCTCGCCTCGCGCGGCGTGCCGCGCGCCGAGCAAGCATCGCGCATCGACGCGCTGCTCGACCAGGTCGGGCTCAAGCACCTGAAAGATCGCCCGGCGCGGCGGTTGTCGGGCGGCGAGCAACAGCGCATGGCGCTCGCGCGCGCGCTCGCCTGCGACCCGGAAGTCCTGTTCCTCGACGAGCCGACGGCGAGCCTCGATCCGGCGTCCACGAAAGCGGTCGAGGACATCGTACGCGCCACCGCCTTGCGCGGCGTAAAGGTCGTGATGGCTTCGCACGATCTCGGACAGGCCAAGCGCCTCGCCGGCGATATCGTCTTTCTCGTGCGCGGGCGAGTCATCGAACAAGCGCGCGCCGAACAATTTTTCACTTCACCCGCCACGCAGGAAGCGAAAGCCTTCCTGCGCGGCGACCTTGTCATCTGAGCACCAATAAACGGGAGAGAGATATGCTCAATCGACGTTTGATCCTGACAGTCGCGGCTGTTGCAGTCGCCGCCGGCTTCGCGAGCCCCGCGCTTGCGCAGGAAAAATCCATCGTCGTGTCGTCGACCACGTCGACCACCGACTCGGGCCTGTTCAATCACATCCTGCCGCTCTTCAAGCAGAAGACCGGCATCGACGTGAAGGTCGTGTCGCAGGGCACCGGCCAGGCGCTCGACACCGGCCGGCGCGGCGACTCCGACGTGGTGTTCGTCCACGCGAAGGCGCAGGAAGAGAAATTCGTCGCCGAAGGCTTTGGCGTGAAGCGCTTGCCGGTGATGTACAACGACTTCGTGCTGATCGGGCCGAAGTCCGACCCCGCCAAGGTCAAGGGCCAGAAGGACATCACCGCCGCGCTCAAGGCCATTCAGGGCAAGGCCGCACCGTTCATCTCGCGCGGCGACAAGTCGGGCACGCACTCGGCCGAGCTCAATCTCTGGAAGACCGCGGGCATCGACATCGCAAAAGATAAGGGCGACTGGTATAAGGAAATCGGTCAGGGCATGGGCGCGGCGCTCAATACCGCGTCAGCCTCGAACGGCTACGTCCTTTCCGACCGCGCCACCTGGATCAACTTCAAGAACCGGGGCGATCTTGAGATCGTGGTCGAGGGCGACCAACGGCTCTTCAACCAGTACGGCGTCATGCTGGTGAATCCGGAGAAGCACAAGCATGTGAAGAAGGCCGAAGGTCAGGCCTTCATCGACTGGCTCGTCTCGCCGGAAGGCCAGAAAGCCATCGCCGACTACAAGATCAACGGCCAGCAACTCTTCTTCCCGAACGCGACGGCGCCGGGAGCGTAAAGTGCGAGGTCTGGGTTATGCTGCCGCCATCATGATGATGGCGGCAGCGACTCCCTCGACGGCGCAGGAAGCGGTTCGGCTGCACGCAGCCGGTAGCCTGCGCGGCGCGCTCACCGAAGTGATCAAGGACTTTGAGGCAGAAAGCGGCCTCAGGGTCGAAGCGAAATACGGGCCATCAGGCCTGCTCCGCAAAGAGATCGGCGATGGCGCGAAGGCGGGCATCTTCGCATCCGCCAACATGGAGCATCCGGCGGCGCTCACGAAAGACGGCAAGAGCGGGCCGGTTTCGATGTTCGCGCGCAACCGGCTTTGTGCGCTGGTGAAGCCCGGCCTCGCGGTCACACCCGCGACGCTCCTCGACAAGATGCTCGTTCCCGCCATCAAGGTCGGCATCTCGACGCCGAAGGCGGATCCCTCCGGCGATTACGCAGTCGAGTCGTTCGAGCGGGCCGAGAGGATCAAGCCGGGGGCGGCGGAGGCTCTGAAGAAGAAAGCACTTCAACTCACGGGCGGATCGGACAGCCCGCCGCCGCCGAAGGACCGCAGCGTTTATGGCGCGGTGGTCGCCGAAGGCAAGGCCGACATCTTCCTCACCTATTGCACCAATGCCGTTGTGGCGAAGCGGGAGAACCCGGGCCAGGAGATCGTGGCGCTGCCGGAAGAACTCGCCGTCGGCGCCGACTACGGGCTCACGGTGATGAAGGATGCCTCACCCAACGACCGGAAGCTCGCGGACTATATCCTGTCATCGAAAGGCCAAAGCGTGCTTGCAAGCCACGGCTTCGCTCCACCCAACCAGGAGAGAGTTCAATGAAAATCAGCGCCCGCAACCGCCTGACAGGCAAGATCGTCGAAGTGAAGAAAGGCACGACCACCGCGCATGTGAAGATCGACGTCGGCGGGCAGATCGTGACCGCCGCCATCACCAACGAGTCGGTCGACGAGTTGAGGCTCGCGAGCGGACAGGCCGCCTATGCCATCGTCAAGGCAAGCGACGTGATGGTGGGGATCGACTAGGATCGCGGCCGTCCAGCAGGCCCGCATGCGCCTCGATCGTCGAAGTTTTTTGACCGGCACCGCCGCCGTACTTCTCGCGCCGCGGCGGGGCTTTGCCGCGACGGTGCAGGACGGCGCCGGCCGGGTCGTGACCTTGCCGGGCACGGTCGAGCGGGTGTTCCCCGCCGGGCCGCCGGCGGCGATCCTGCTTTATACGCTCGCCCCCGACCTGCTTCTGGGCTGGCCGCGCGCCAATCGCGGGCCGGAGCTTGAATTCCTGATGCCCGACGTGGGCCGCCGGCCGGAGGTCGGCCGCCTCACGGGGCGCGGCAACACGGCCAATCTCGAGGCTGTCCTTTTGCACAAGCCCGACCTGATCCTCGACTCCGGCAGTGTCACCGAGACTTATGTCTCGCTCGCAGACCGGGTGCAGGACCAGACCGGCATCTCTTATGCATTGCTCAATGGCCGCTTCGATCACATCCCGCAAAGCTACCGGACGCTCGGGCGGCTCGTCGGCCGGGAGCGCGAGAGCGAGGCGCTCGCTGTCTATGCCGAAGACACGATGAAAGCCGTCACCGGCCGGACGCTAAAGGTGCCGGAAGCCAAGCGCCCGCTGGTCTATTACGCGCGCGGCCCGCGCGGGCTGGAGACCGGGCTCGGCGGCTCGATCAATGTCGAGACCATCGAGTTCGTCGGCGCGCGCAATGTGGCCGGCGACCAGCGCGGCGGACTCGCCAATGTCTCGATCGAGCAGGTGCTGGTCTGGGACCCCGAGGTGATCGTCACCATCGACCAGGACTTTGCCCGCGACGTGCGGAGCGACCCGCGCTGGGCATCGGTTGCGGCGGTGAAGGCGGGGCGCGTGCATCTGTCGCCGAAGCTGCCCTTCGGCTGGGTCGATTTTCCGCCGTCCGTGAACCGCCTGATCGGACTCTGGTGGCTCGGCAAGATCCTCTATCCCGAACTGTTCCCCGAGGACCTGCGCGATCGAACGCGCGACTTCCATGCCCGCTTTTATCATGTGACGCTTTCGAACAAGCAGATCGAACGCGTGCTGGCGGGACGGGACTGAGATGCCGCGCTCGGCCGCGCCGGGATTGCTGGTCGCGAGCTTTGTGCTGCTCGCGGGCTTCGCGCTCGCCTTCACACTCGGCCGCTACCCGATCGGCATCGGCGACGTCGTCACACTCATGTTCGCGAAAGCGACCGGCTCGCCGTCGGGGTTGCCGGAAGCCGTTGAGAACGTGATCCTGCAAGTGCGCGGGCCGCGCGTGCTCGCCGCCGTCATGGTCGGCGCGGCACTTGCGGTCGCCGGCACGGCCTTTCAGGGTCTCTTCCGCAATCCGCTCGTGTCGCCTGACATTCTCGGCGCGTCGTCGGGCGCGGCACTGGGCGCCGTGCTCGGAATCTTTTTCTCGCTCGGCGTGTTCGGCATTCAGGGTCTCGCCTTCGCGGGCGGTCTTCTCGCCGTCGGCGCCGTCTATGCGATCGGCTCGGCGATCAGCGCGCGCGACCCCGTTCTCATTCTCGTTCTCACCGGGGTCGTCATCGGCTCATTGCTCGGCGCGGGCGTCGGGCTCGTGAAGTATCTTGCCGATCCGTACAACCAGCTTCCCGCGATCACGTTCTGGCTGCTCGGGAGTCTGGCCGCGAGCGGGCCCTCCGATCTCATACCGCTCTTCGGCCCGATTGCGCTCGGCACGCTCGTGCTCCTGCTTCTGCGCTGGCGCATGAACGCAATGTCCTTGCCCGACGAGGAGGCGCGCGCGCTCGGTCTGCCGACCGGACCGCTGCGCGTTGCGATCGTGTCGGCGGCGACGCTCGTGACATCAGCAAGCGTCGCCACCGCCGGCATCGTCGGCTGGGTCGGACTCGTGGTGCCGCATCTCGCCCGCGCGCTTGTAGGTCCCGACTTCCCTCGCCTGCTGCCAACGGCGGCGATACTCGGCGCCGGATATCTTTTGCTCATCGACACGCTCGCGCGAACCATGGCGCAAATTGAAATTCCGCTCGGCATTCTCACCGCCGTGCTCGGCACGCCGTTCTTCATCTGGCTGCTCGCCAGCGCGAACCGGAACTGGTCATGACGCTCACGGGCCGCGACCTCACGATCGGCTACGGAAGCTTCATTGTCGGGCGCGGACTCGACATCGAGGTGAAGAGCGGCGACGTGCTGGCGCTGCTCGGGCCGAACGGCAGCGGCAAGACGACGTTGCTGAAAACTTTGCTCGGGTTGATCGCGCCGCTCGGCGGCGGCGTGCAAATTGGCGGCGGCGATCTGCACACGCTCGGCGCAAAAGATCGCGCGCGGGCGATCGCCTACGTTCCGCAATCGCACGCACCGACCTTCGCCTTTCCGGTCGAGAGCATCGTGCTCATGGGACGCACCGCGCACGGGAGCCTCTTCAGCGCACCGAACGCGCAGGATCGTGAGGCAGCGATGAACGCGCTCGCGCGTCTCGGCATCGCGCATCTCGCGCCGCGTCCCTACACGATGATCTCCGGCGGCGAACGGCAGCTTGTGCTGCTCGCGCGCGCGCTCGCACAAGATCCTCAGTTCATCGTGCTCGATGAGCCGACCGCGAGCCTCGACTTCGGCAATCAGGGAAAGCTGATGGACGAGATCGTGCGGCTCGGCGCGTCGGGACATGGCGTGCTGTTCACCACGCATGACCCGAACCACGCGCTGCGCGCGGCGAGCCGCGCGTATCTGCTGCGTGCAGGCGAGCGCATCGCCGACGGCGACACGCGCTCGGTGCTCACACGCGACAATCTCGAAACAATTTACCGAGCGCCGGTGCGCGTGCTCACCGACGCGAAGGACGGCACGAACGCATTTCTGCCGGGCTGAGCTTGCATCCGCGCAAGGATTTGTTTACGCGCATGCGCGATGTTGCGTTGAAGCGAGTCGTTTTTACATCTCGCTGTTTGCGGCCCCTCGGGCCAGCGCCGCCGGGCTTCGCTTAAAGTGTCGATTCAATCTCAGAGATTGAGTCCGCTTCGCCTGCATTGTCAGGTGAACAGCGCGAAACGGCGCGACCGAATTCGTGAGTCAATCCAGAGGGGTGCGGAAGGAGCCGAAAGCTCCGATTCCACGTCATTTGCGTTGAGAAAGCGATTCAGGACGCGCGAGACTTCGATTCAGGTTGAACGGTGTTTTCGACCCGCCTCAGTACATCGACCGCGGCAGCCAGAGCGAGATCTGCGGGAAGGCGATGAGCAGTGTCATGATGAAGACCTCGCAGAGAAGGAACCAGAGGCACCCCTTGTAGATCGTCTTCAGCGGAATCTCATTGTTGGTCGCAGTCGCCACGACGAAAATATTGAAGCCGACCGGCGGCGTCAGCAGGCTGATGCCGACATACTTCACGACGATCACGCCGAACCACACAAGGTCGAGCCCAAGCGCCTGGAACATCGGCACGAAGACCGGGATCGTCAGCAGGATCATGCCGAGCGGATCGAGGAACATGCCGAGGACGACATAGATGAGCGAGACCGCGATCACGAGGAGCAGCGGGTCGACCGCCCATGAGCCGATCAGGTTCACAAACATTTCCGCCGTACCGGCGAGCGCGAGGAACTTGGTGTAGATCACGGCGCCCATGCCGACGAAAAAAAGCTGCGCGGTCGTGCCCATCGCGTCCTTGAAGCTTTCGACGAACCCGGCCCAGTCCAGCTTGCGCTGCAGAAGACCGATTACGATCGCGAGAAACGCACCGACCGCGCCGCCTTCGGTCGGCGTCACGACCCCGGCATAGAGTCCGCCGATCACGCCGATGACCAGCACGACCACCGGCCAGATTTCCATCAGCGATTCCCAGCGCTCGCGGCGGAGCGCCGCGGCGTCCTCGAATCTGATCGGCGGCGCGAGTTCTGGATTCCACCAGGCGCGCCCGACGATCATGATCATGTAGACGAACGCGGTGAGCAGTCCGGGAAAGATGCCGGCGAGCAGAAGTTGCGCGATCGAGACCTCGGCGAAAATTCCGTAGATGACAAAGGTGATGCTCGGCGGAATGAGCGCGTCGAGCGTGCCGCCGCTCGCGCAGACGCCGGTGGCGAGTCCCTTGTCGTATTTGTTGCGGAGCATCTCCGGAACGGCGAGACGCGCCATGACGGCGGCGGCAGCGATGCTCGAGCCGGATGCTGCTCCAAATCCCGCGCAGGCCCAGTTGGTGGCGACTGCGAGTCCGCCGGGCATCTGTCCGAACCACACGCGCGCGGCGCGGAAGAGCGCCGTGCCGATTCCGGAATTGCTCGCGACCGCGCCCATAAGCAGGAACATCGGGATCGCGGACAGCTCCCAATTCGCCGCGAAGACGAACGGCGCGTCGCCAAGCACGCTGAAAGCGACGTTCCAGTTGCGCAGATATGCGAAGCCAGCGATAGCGACGCCGCCCATGGCGAGCCCAAGCGGCACGCGGAGTCCGATCAGGACAAGAATGCAAGCGAGGCTGCCCAGAGAAATCGCCAGCGTGTTCATCTCGCCCCCGAAACCGGCGCTAGCGGCGCAGCGCGGCTGAAATATCCGACGCAATGCGCAGGACAAGATAAAGCGCCATCAGGCCGCCCGCGACCGGCAACACCCAGCGGCTCGGCCAGATCGAGATGTAGCTCGTGCCGGCCTGCCAGACTTCGCCGGCGCGCATTTGATCGATCGCGCGTAGCGTCGAGCGCCAGATGAAAGTGCCCAGAAAGACAACGGTCGCCACCTTCACGACGATGTCGAGCCACTCCACGAAGCGCGGCGACGCATAGCTCGTGAACATCTCGACGCGGATGTGAGCGTCGCCGCGGGCAAGCCAGGCCCAGGGCAGATACGCGACGGCGACCATGTAATAGGCCGCCGCGGTCTCGGTCGTGCCTTCGATCGGACTGTTAAGCAGCGTCCGAGCGGCCACGTCGGCGGAGACGTGCAGCATCATCAGGGCGCCGGCAACGATGCCGATCCAGAACGTCAGATCGATCGGATAATTGATCAGTTTCAGGAGTCGCTGCATGACGTGCCGCCGGAGATGAGTGCAGCGGTCCGGCCGCTGCGGCAACAGGACCGGGAGCGACTGCCCCCGGTCCTGCCGCGTTCAGGATCAGAGCTTGCTCAGGTCGATCTTGGAGAAGATTTCCTTCTCGTAGAGCGCCTGGAGCTTGGCTTCGTCGCGGCCGACGTCCTTCGCGAGCGTCCGCCACTTCTTCACCGCAGCCTCGTAGCTGTCGATGATCTTGGCGGCATCCTTGACGCCGAACTTGGTGGCCGTCTCGATGTTCAACTCGCGTTCCTTAGCCTTGAACGCGGCTGCGGCGGCATCCCACTCCTTGCCGTCGACCTTCACGAGCTGGACGCCCTTGTCCTTCATGATGGCCTGAAGGCCGTGCTCGTTCGCCAGGATGAAGTTTCCGATCACCTGGTTGGCGCTCATCCACGCAGCCTGCTGCATGTAGAGCTTCTTCTGGTCCGGCGTGAGCTTGTCCCAGACGTTGCGGCTCAGCAACATGCCGATCGCCGGGCCGGTCAGGCCGAGCGGGTGGTCAGTGAGATGCTTGGCGAAGTCGGCGTAGCCGAACGTACGCAGCCAATCGACGATGCCGTACTGGCAATCAAGACCGCCGCGCTGGAGAAGGCCGACCGCCTCGGCGAGCGTGGCGCCGACCGGCACCGCACCAAGGTGCTTCATGAACTCGGCGGCACCGCCCGTTGCACGGACGCGCTTGCCCTTGAGATCGGCGAGCGACTTCACCGGCTCACGGCAGGCGAGCATGTAGGCCGAGCTGGTCCAGCCGGCCAACGGCACGCCGTTGAGCTTCCTGAACTCCTCGAGGCAGGACGGGCAGTTCAGGTAGAAGGTTTCAAGCGCGGCGCCGGTCGTGGCGATCACGTCGTTGTGGCCGAGGATGTTCGTGCTGTAGATCGCGTAGAGCGACGGCACGAGGTTCGGCTGATACGTGGCGATCGCCGGGCCGCCCGCTTCCATGACGCCGTCACGCACGCCGGTGAAGATACCGCGGCCATCCGCGAGCTGGCCGCCGGCAACGAGCTTCCACTTCTGGTTGGCGCCCTTCTCGATGGCTTCGAACACTTTCGGCATCGTGACCCGGTTCTGGTACTCCATCGGCGGAGTCCAGCTTCCGAAGACCGGGTCCGTCTGAGCCTGAGCGGGTACGACCGAGAGCAGCGCGCCGGCAAGCGCGACTGCAGACAGCGAAAATTTCCGGTAGAGCGACATGTGGCGTTCCTCCCTGCTTGTCGCTTGTGTGTCCCTGCCCGCTTGCGCGGATCTTCCGGGGGCGTTTCATCTTAGTTATAAACTATAACATTCTTTGCCGGCGGCTTTCAACGGCGGGGCAAGGGATTTTGTTGGTGTACCAGCCCCCTCGATCTACGACCTTCCGCCTACCGACTTAGCCCCATACCTCGCCTGCGGTCTCAACGACGAGCCGCAGTTTGGCGATTTCCTCGTCAATCGTGAGGTCGTTGCCTTCCGAGGTCGAGGCAAACCCGCATTGCGGGCTGAGGCAGAGTTGGTCGAGTGGGACGAATTTCGCGGCTTCGTCGATCCGGCGCTTCAGCATGTCCTTGCTCTCAAGCCCGGCCTTCTTGGTCGTCACCAGGCCGAGCACGACCATCTTGCCCTTCGGCACAAAGCGCAGCGGCTCGAAGCCGCCCGAACGCTCGTCATCAAACTCAAGAAAGAAGCCATCGACATTCAGCCCGTTGAAGAGCGCCTCGGAGACATGCTCGTAACTGCCCGATGCCATCCAGCCCGACTTGTAATTGCCGCGGCAAAGATGCGTGCAGATCGCCATGTCGGCCGGGCGGCCGGCAGTCGAGGCGTTGAAGAGGTCGATGTAGCGCAGATGCTGCTTGTCGCCGTCCTCGCCGATCAGCGCGCGGCGCTTTGGATCGTTCAGGAACGCGAGGCTTGTGTCGTCGAGCTGCAAGTATGTGCAGCCGAGCTTCGCGAGCCCGTCGATCTGCTTCGCGTAAACCGCCGCGACGTCGGCGTAGAAGACCTCCATGTCGGGATAGACCTTGCGGTCGATGCCGCGGCCCGCGGGATAATGCATCATGCTGGGTGACGGCAGCGTGATCTTCGCGGTCGCCTTCGTCGCGGATTTCAGAAAGCGGAAGTCGTTCTCGAAAATGATGTGATCGAGGTGGAGCTTGTCAACGCGGTACTCGATGAATTGCCAGTCGAACTTTCCGCCCTCGCCTTCGAACGGCACCTTGATGACGTTGCCGAGCTGCTCGACGCCGCCGAGCTGATATTTGAAGTCGACGACCCAGTCGTGCCGCCGGTACTCGCCGTCGGTGACGCCCTGCAGGCCGACGTCTTCTTGCATCTTCACGACCTTGCGCACCGCGTCGTCTTCGATCGCGCGCAGCTCATCGGCCGTGACGCGGCCCGCCTCGCGGTCCTCGCGCGCCTTCAGCAGTTCCTTCGGGCGCAGAAGGCTGCCGACATGGTCGGCACGAAACGGCGGCCGGGTACGGACGGACATTCGCTTCACTCCACTCGTGCGGCGCTCTTGGTCGTTCTCTCATGCTGCAATAGTCTCGCCGTCGCAACGGCGGGGGAGTTGAACGTGGCCACATTCGTCGTCGCCCATGGCGCCTGGTCCTCGGCCTGGGCGTGGAAGAAAATGCGCCCGCTCATGCGCGCGGCGGGCCACGAATTCTGGACGCCAAGCTACACGGGCCTTGGGGAGCGATCCCACCTCGCCACGCCGGATGTCGATCTCAACACGCATATCCGCGACGTCATCAACGTGCTGGAGTTCGAGGACATCAAGGACACCGTGCTGGTCGGGCACTCCTACGGCGGCATGGTTGCAACGGGAGTCGCCGACGGCGCGCCCGCGCGCATCAAGCAAGTGATCTATCTCGACGCCTTCGTGCCGGAGGACGGCAAGAGTCTGACGGACTATCTCGGGCAGGCAAGCCGCGACGCGCGGCAGACCGGCGGCGACGGCTGGCGCGTGCCGCCGATGGGCATGCCCGCCGACACGCCGGAGGCCGATCAGCAATGGGCGATGCCGCGACGCATGCCGCAGCCGGCGAAATGCTTCTCGACGCCGATCAAGCTCTCGGGCAAGGCGTTGCCGCCGCGTCATTACATTTACTGCACACGCGCGGCGCCCGACGACCGCTTCGGACAATTCGCGCAGCGGGCGCGAAAGGAAGGCTGGGGCTATTCGGAGATCGACGCCAGCCACAACCCGCACATCACCGCGCCGGATGAGTTGATGAGGTTGTTCGACCGGATCGTCGGAAAGTAGCCGCCAGAGCAAACCTGTCGTCCCGGCCGAAGCATCGCGAAGCGATGCAAGAGCCGGGACCCATGAACACCGACGCCTGATTGTCGGCACAGGGGTTATGGGTCCCCGCTTTCGCGGGGACGACCACACTTCCTACGCGGCCTTCTTGCCCCACAGCTCCTGCGAAGCAAGACGCGCGCCTTCAGCGAGCGACTCCAGCTTCGCCCACATGACCTGCGGGTGAACGCGCTGCAGCCCTTCGGTCTGCGCGAAGCCGCAATCGGTGCCTGCGATGACGTTCTCGCGGCCCAAAATCCTGGCGAAGCGGACGATGCGCTCGGCAACAAGCTGCGGGTGTTCGACCGTCGTCGTGTGATGCGTGACGACGCCCGGGACCAAAATCTTGTCCTTCGGGAATTTCACCTTCTCCCACACGCGCCATTCATGCTCGTGGCGCACGTTTGCCGCCTCGATCGAATAGGCGCCCGCCTTCACCTTCAGCATGAGATCGACGATCGCTTCGAGCGGCGCGTCGGAAACGTGCGGCACGTGCCAGCTGCCGAAGCAGATGTGATAGCGGATGTTGTCTTCGGGGATTCCGCGCAGCGCGTGGTTCAACGCATCGACCCGCAGTTCGGCCCATTCGCGGTAACGCGCCGGGCTCTGCTGCATCAGGTGGTCGTACATATTCGCGAGCACGGCATCGTCGACTTGCAGAACGAGCCCTGCATTGTGGATTTCGAGATACTCCTCGCGCAGCGCGTCGGCGATGGCGAATATGTATTCGCGCTCGGTGCCGTAGAACTCGTTCTCGGCGTCGTAGCCGGTGCTGGCGGGCGCGACAGCCGTCAGAAACCCTTCCTGCGCCTTGTTCGCGGCAAGTGCTGCCTTCAGGTCGCGGATGTTGCGGCGGACGGCGTCGTGGCCGGTGTACTGGACCGGGGCAACGCAGGCGTCGCCCGGCGATCCCTTCACGCCGCGCGGAAATTCCGCCTCCATGAATTCACGGAAGCGCACGCGGTCGCTGCCGAGCCAGGCGGCCTCGTAGATCTTGTCCGGGCGATGCTCGAAGCCGCTCATGCGCTCGAGCACGTAGTTTGCCCAGCTCGACTTGCCGTATTCGCCGTCATTCACGACATCGACGCCCGCCGCAAGCTGGCGCTTCACGACGTCATTCGTCGCCGTCCGCACGGCGTCGTTAAACTTCTGGATATCGCCGGGATTGTCCTTGGCCGCGGCCGCGAGCTTACGCAGCTCGGGCGTACGGATGATGCTGCCGACATGGGTCGTGAGAATGCGGTCGTCACTGCGTCGCATAATTGCTCCTTGAAAATTCTCAGGCGGCTTTGCGGCCCCACAATTCGCGGCTCGCGATGCGTGCGCCTTCGGCGAGCGCTTCGAGTTTCGCCCACTGGATCGACGGATGGACGCGGCGGACATGCGGCGACTGCGCGAAGCCGCAGTCGGTGCCGCCCAGCACATTTTCGCGGCCAACGATTTTGGCAAGTCGCACAAGGCGCTCGGCGACCAGTTCGGGATGCTCGACCACGTTGGTTGAATGGCTGATGACGCCGGGAACCAGCTTGCGGCCGGCCGGCAACTTTGCGGTCTCCCAGACGCGCCATTCGTGCTCATGGCGCGGGTTGCCCATCTCGATGCAATAGGCGCCGGCTTTCACCTGCGTCACGAGATCGACGATGTCTCTGAGCGGCACGTCGCCGACATGCGGGGTGTTAAAGCTGCCCCAGCAGATGTGATAGCGCACTTTCTCTTCGGGGATGCCCTGAAGCGCGTGGTTCAGCGCATCGACGCGCACCTGCGCCCATTTGCGGAAACCTTCGAGATCGGCGCTGCCGAAACTCAGGTCGTAGACATAGGGCAGGAATGCGTCGTCGATCTGCACATAGAGGCCCGAGTCGACGATTGTCTTATATTCCTCGCGCAGCGCCTCGGCGACGGCGAAGATCGCCTCCTCCTCGTTCTTGTAATACTCGTTCTTGAACATCGGCACGGCGCTCGCGGGCGCCACCACCGGCAGGAAGCCTTCGACATCGACACCCTTCAGCGATTTCTTGAAGATATCGATGTCCTTCTTCAGCGCGGCCTGCCCGGTATATTTCACCGGTCCAACGGTATAGACGGTGCCGCGCTTCGGCAGCTTTTGGGTCGGGAAATACTCGGCGTAGAATTCGGGGAAGAGCTGGCGGTCGCGGCTGCCGCCTTGCGACTCGACGATCGCGCGCTCTTCGATGCCGCCGAGGCGTGCGAGGACGTAGAAATTCCACGAGCGGAATTTCCCGAACTCGCCGTCGCTCACAATGTCGATGCCGGCCTGCTGCTGGCGGCGCACGACCTCATCGATCGACTGCTGCAACAACTCATCGAAGGCGGCCTGATCGACTGCAAGACCGCGCTCCATGGCGTCAACATATTCGACGATCTTCGGCGGCCGCACGAGGCTGCCGACGTGGGTCGTGAGAATGCGATCCGCGTCACGGGGCATTTTTCGCTCCTTCAATGCCAGAGTTCTTTGGTCGCAATGCGCGCACCTTCGGCAAGTGCGCGCAGCTTCGCCCACATGATCTGCGGATGAACGCGGCGGGCGAACGGACCCTGCGCAAAGCCGCAATCGGTGCTCGCCACGACACGCTCGCGGCCGACGAGTTTCGCGAGACGCACGATGCGCTCAGCCACAAGCTCGGGATGCTCGACGATATTCGTGGCGTGGCTGACGAGACCCGGCAACAGGTACTTGCCTTCGGGCAGCTTCACCGTCTCCCAGACGCGCCATTCGTGTTCATGGCGCGGGTTCGCCATCTCCAGCGAATAGCCGCCGACATTCACGCGCAACACGAGGTCCGCGATGTCCTTGAACGCCACGTCGTTGGTGTGCGGGCCGTTCCAGCTTCCCCAGCAGATGTGATAGCGCGTGCGATCCTGCGGCAAACCCTTGAGCGCGTGATTGAGCGCCTCGATGCGCAGCTCGGCCCACTTGCGGTACTCGGCGAGCGTCTTCGGCGGCACCATCACGTCATAGACGGAGGCCAGAAAGGCGTCGTCAATCTGCGCGATCAGGCCGGCGTCGATGACGGCCTTGTATTCCTCATGCACCGCGTCGGCGATGGCGAAGAGGGCTTCTTCCTCGGACTTGTAGAATTCGTCCGTGCGCTGCGGCACGACGCTCGCGGGCGCGACCAGCGGCATGAAGGCGTCGGTCGCGCCGCTCCCCGCCACCCCGCGCTTGATGTCGTCGATGTCGCGCTGAATCAGCGCCTGGCCGGTGTATTTGATCGGGCCGGTCACGAACCACGAGCCGGTCTTGAAGGTCTTGCCCATGCCGACGAAGCCGTAGTTGGCTTCGTACTCTTCATAAAATTCCGCGAAGTCGCGGCGGTCCTTGCCGGCGACGGCGGATTTGAAACCGGGCGTCTTGTCGTGACGCTCCTCGAAGCCGCTCAAGCGGTCGAGGATGTAGCGCGACCAGCTGATCGACTTGCCGTATTCGCCGTCGCTGACGATATCGACGCCGGCCCCGACCTGCTTTTTCACTACATCGGCGACGGAGCGGCGCAGGCAATCTTCATAGGCCTTGGCGTCATAAGGCTGGCCATCCTGCTGCTTCGCGATGAACGCGAGCAAGTCGTCCGGGCGGACCAGACTGCCGACATGGGACGTGAGAATGCGGCCGGCATCTTTGGCCATGGCGTTCCTCCCTGCAGCGTTTTAGGTTCCGTCTTATTGGCCGGCACTGGCGCGAAACCGTGACGGCGGGTATAGTTATAAAATATAAGCAATTCGATTTCAACGCAGATGACAAAGAGAAAAAAGCGCATCGGAAAGCGGCGTTCCGCGGCCGTGGAGACCGCCACCAACTACAAACTAATGGATGCCTTCGCGGGCCATCTCACACGAGTCGTGCAGGTGCGGCTCTTTCAGCTCTATTTCGAGCGGCTCGGCCATCTCGGCGTCAGCCCCGGCGCATTCGCGGTGCTGACTGCCATCTCCTCCAATCCCGGCATCCCGCACGGCGCGCTGAGCGACGTACTCGCCGCGCACGGACCCAATATTACAAAGCTCGTGGACCGGCTCGTGCGCGAGGGCTGGGTCGAGCGGCACAAGCTGCCGGACGACCGGCGTACAACCGGACACTTTCTCACCGCAACCGGGAAAGCAAAAACCGACGCGGTCCTCAAGGCCGGGCTCGCGCATGACAAGGATGCGACCTCTGCGCTCAGCGCAGCGGAGCGCGCCACGCTGCTGCGCCTGCTCGCCAAGCTCGACCGGGCGCTCGCGGCGGACAGCCATCCCGGTTAGGCTGACGCGGTATGAAAGATTTTGCCGGTAAGACGGCCATCATCACGGGTGCGGCGTCCGGCATCGGGCTCGGTCTTGCACGCACGTTTGCGCGCGCGGGCATGTCGCTCGTGCTCTCGGATATCCACCGCGAACGGCTCGAAGAGGCCGTGCGCAACGTCCGATTGCTTGGCGCGAAAGCAATCGCCGTTCCGGGCGACGTCTCGCAGCGCGCGGACGTGCAGAAGATCGCCGACGCGGCGCTCAAGGAATTCGGCGCGATCCATGTCGCCTGCAACAATGCGGGCGTCACGCTGCACGGCAAGCGCATCTGGGAAGTCTCGCCGGAAGAATGGGACTGGATCGCGGGCGTGAACCTCCACGGTGTCATGCACGGCATCCAGATTTTCCTGCCGCTCATCCAGCGCCACGGCGGCGAAGGCCACATCGTCAACACGGCCTCGATCGCGGGCTTTCAGGTGGCACCGCACCGGCGCAGTGGGGCTTACGCGGCGACGAAGTTCGCCGTCGTTGCGCTCACGGAGTCGCTCTGGAACGACTTGCGCGAAACACCCGTCGGCGTCTCCGTGCTGGCGCCTGCCGCCGTGCGGACGCGCATCTATCAATCGAACGAAAGCCGCCCTGCCCGATACGGCGGACCGTATGAGACAGACTCGCTCAGTCCACTTCAGCAGGAACTCGAAAGCGGGCTCGATCCCAACACCGTCGGCGAGCGCGTAATGCGCGCGATCCGCGAGCGCGAGCTTTACATCTTTACGCATCTACAGACGCGCGACTGGCTGCTCGCGCGCCACCAGCGGATCATCGATGCGTTCAGCGCATGCGAGGCGTGGATTGCGGAAAACCCCGACGAGCGCACGGCCGCGCAAGTCGGCGGACCGTTCGTCGGCAAAGATCGCTGACTGGCGCGCGGCAACGCCGGTGCTAATCTCGGCCCATGACCCGCATTCTTCACCGACAGATCAAAGGCGAACTGCCCGTCGCCGCGAGCGGCCACGGCGTTTATATCCGCGACAGCCTAGGCCGCGACTATATCGACGCCTCCGGGGGTGCCGCCGTCTCCTGCCTCGGGCATGACCATGCTGACGTGAAGGCCGCGATCCGCGAGCAGCTCGATCAGCTCCCATACGCGCATACGAGCTTCTTCACCACGCAGGTTGCCGAAGACCTCGCCGACAAGCTGATCGCCGACGCGCCCAAGGGACTGAGCCACGTCTATTTCGTGAGCGGCGGCTCGGAAGCCGTCGAAGCCGCGCTCAAGATGGCGCGGCAATATTTCTACGAGCGCGGCGAGAAGCAGCGGCGCTACTTCATCGCGCGACGGCAGAGCTATCACGGCAACACCATCGGCGCGCTGTCGACCGGCGGCAATCTCGGGCGGCGCGAAATGTTTGCGCCGATCCTGATCGAGACGCATCACATCGAGCCGTGCTTCGCCTACCGGAACAAGCGCGCGGACGAGAGCCTTGAGCAATACGGCCTGCGCGCCGCCGACGCGCTCGAGGATAAGATCAAGGAGCTCGGCGCCGAGAACGTCATCGCTTTCGTCGCGGAAACCGTCGTCGGCGCGACGGCGGGTGCGGTTGCGCCCGCGCCCGGCTACTTCAAGCGCATCCGCGAAATCTGCGACCGCAACGGCATTCTCCTCATCCTCGATGAAGTGATGAGCGGCATGGGCCGCACTGGCACGCTGCATGCCTGCGAACAGGAAGGCATCTCGCCCGACCTCATGACGATCGCGAAAGGCCTCGGCGCGGGCTACCAGCCGATCGGCGCGACGCTACTCAGCCAAAAAATCTTCGACGCCTTCAAGAATGGCACAGGCTTCTTCCAGCACGGCCACACCTATATCGGCCACCCGCTTGCCTGTGCCGCGGCGCTCGCGGTGCAGAACGTCATTCAACGCGACCGTCTTCTCGACAATGTGAAGGAGATGGGCGCGCGGCTGACGCGGCGGCTCTCCGAGCGCTTCGGCAATCATCCGTTCGTGGGCGACATTCGCGGACGCGGGCTGTTCCAGGCTGTCGAAATCGTCGCCGACCGTTCCAGTAAAACGCCGCTCGATCCGGCACGGAAAACCCATGCCCGGATCAAGAAAGAGGCGATGGCGCGCGGATTGCTGGTCTATCCGGCGGGCGGCACCGCCGATGGCGTCGCGGGCGACCATGTGCTGATCGCCCCGCCCTTTATTTCCGATGCCGCCGTGATCGATCAGATCGTGGAACGGCTGGGCGATTCCGTCGATGCGGCCACCGCCGATTCCGTATGACGGCTTCAAATCCCTAGGCTAGCCTAGTGGGCAGGACGGCGGAGCGAGCCTCCGCCCAGCCTCAAGGGAGAGAGAAACCATGCATGTTCGTTTCGGCGTTTTCGGCGCAACGCTCGCGCTCGGATTGACGGCGCTTGCGACCCCCGGCGTCGCCCAGCAGAAATTCGTCACCATCGGCACCGGCGGCGTGACGGGCGTCTATTATGCGGTCGGCGGGGCGATCTGCCGCCTGCTCAACAAGGACCGCGCCAAGCACGGCATCCGCTGCTCGGTGGAATCGACCGGCGGCTCGGCCTTCAACATCAACACCATCCAGGCCGGCGAGCTCGACTTCGGCATGGCGCAGTCGGACGTCGCCTTCAACTCGATCAAGGGCGAAGGCCAGTACAAGGGCAAGGCGTTCGGTGACCTGCGCTCGGTTTACTCGGTGCATCCGGAGCCGTTCACGGTGCTCGCGCGCAAGGAAGCGAACATCGCGAAGTTCGAGGACTTCAAGGGCAAGCGCTTCAACGTCGGCAATCCCGGCTCGGGCACCCGCGCCTCGATGGAGCAATTGCTGAGCGAGATGGGCTGGAAGCTCTCCGACTTCTCGCTCGCGTCCGAGCTGCGCGCCGACGAGCACGGCCCGGCGCTCTGCGACAACAAGATCGACGGCTTCTTCTATGCCGTGGGCCATCCGTCCGCGAACATCCAGGATCCGACCACGACCTGCGGCGCGCAGCTCGTGTCGCTGGGCGGCCCCGCGGTTGAGAAGCTGGTCAAGCAGTTCCCGTACTACGCCAAGGCTACCATTCCGGGCGGGATGTACGCGGGCAATGCAAAGCCGACGGAAACCTACGGCGTACTCGCGACGCTCGTGACCTCGGCCAAGGTGCCGGACGCTTCGGTCTATGAGCTTGTGAAGGCGACGTTCGAGAACTTCGACGAGTTCAAGAAGCTGCATCCGGCCTTCGCCAATCTGAAGCCGGAAGAGATGGTCAAGAACGGCCTGTCCGCGCCGCTGCATCCGGGCGCCGAGAAATACTACAAGGAAAAAGGCTGGCTGAAGTAAGTCACTGACAACGAGCGGGGCGCGAAAGCGCCCCGCTTGCGGTTTGACCTTGGTGCGGGAGGTTGACGTGCAGACGAAAGATGCGGCGGCCAATGTAGATCTCGAACAACTCGTCGCGGAGGCCGACACGGGCGGAAGAAAACCGACAGGGCTCTCCGCCCAGATCGTGCTCTGGGTCGCAATCTTCTGGTCGCTCTTCCAGCTCTGGTATGCTTCTCCGCTCCCCTTTGTTTTTGGCGTCCTCGTCTTCAACGACACCGAAGCACGCGCCATTCATCTCGGCATCGCACTCTTCCTCGCCTTCACGGCCTATCCCGCGTTCAAGTCCTCGCCGCGCAGTTACATTCCGGCCGTCGATTGGGGACTCGCACTCGCCGGCGCTTTCGCGGGCTCCTACCTGTTCCTCTTCTACAATCAGATCGCGCTGCGGCCGGGCCAGCCGACGACCATGGATCTCGTCACCGCGGGCGCCGGCATTTTGCTGTTGCTCGAAGCCACGCGGCGCTCGCTCGGCCTGCCGATGGTGTTCGTGGCCGGCTTCTTTATCTTCTTCACATTCGCTGGCCCGTACATGCCCGATGCGCTCCTTCACAAGGGCACGTCGCTGTCGCGCTTCCTCACACATCAATGGCTGGTGACGGAGGGCGTATTCGGCGTCGCACTCGGCGTCTCGACGAGTTTCGTCTTTTTGTTCGTGCTGTTCGGCACGCTGCTCGACAAGGCGGGCGGCGGCAACTGGATGATGAATATCTCCATCGCGCTGCTGGGTCATCTGCGCGGCGGGGCGGCGAAGGTCGCGGTCGTTTCCTCCGCACTCAACGGCGTCGTATCCGGATCGTCGGTGTCGAACGTCGTTTCAGGCGGCATCTTCACAATCCCGCTGATGAAACGCTCGGGCCTCTCGGGCGTGAAGGCCGGCGCCATTGAGGCGTCCTCCTCGATCAATGGCCAGATCATGCCGCCGGTCATGGGCGCCGCCGCCTTCCTGATGGTGGAATATGTCGGCATTCCCTATTCGGAAATCGTCAAGCACGCGATCCTGCCTGCGGTGCTCTCGTACATCTCGCTGCTCTACATCGTGCATCTGGAGGCGGTGAAGATCGGTGCGGCGCCGATCGAGAGGGCGGATTCGCCGCTCAAGACACGGCTGATCCGTAATGGTCTCGGTATCTCCGGCTCGATCGCGGTGCTCTGCATCCTCTACTACGCAATTCTTTTTGTGCAATCGAATTTCGGCGCCGCGACCCCGTGGATCCTCAGCTTCGGCGCGCTCGCCGTTTATCTCAGCACCGTTTGGTATGCAGCGCGCCACCCCGACCTCAAGCTCGACGATCCGAATACGCCGATCACGCATCTGCCCCGCGCATGGGATGTGACGCGCACGGGTCTCGACTTCCTCATTCCCCTCGTCGTCCTGCTCTGGTGCCTGATGGTCGAGCAGATGTCGCCGGGCCTCTCCGCCTTCTGGGCCACGGTTACAGTGCTCGGCATCGTCGCCACGAGGAAGCCATTGCTCGCGCTGTTTCGCGGGCACGACTTCAATGCGGGGATTCAGGCCGCCGTCAACGACGTAATCGACGGTCTCGCCACCGGCGCACGCAACATGATCGGCATCGCGGTCGCGACGGCCACCGCCGGCATTGTCGTCGGCACGGTCACGCTCACCGGTCTCGGCCTGATGATGACCGAATTCGTCGAGTTCGTATCGGCCGGCAACGTCATGATCATGCTGCTGATGATCGCCGCCGTGTCGCTCGTTCTCGGCATGGGCATTCCAACCACCGCCAATTACATCCTTGTCGCCACTCTGATGGCGCCTGTGGTGGTCGAACTCGGCGCGCAGGCCGGACTCGCGGTGCAACTCATCGCGGTCCACATGTTCGTTTTCTATTTCGGCATCATGGCGGACATCACACCGCCCGTCGGCCTCGCGGCCTTTGCAGCGGCGGCTATATCGAAGGAAGACCCGATCGCAACCGGCTTCCAGGGCGCAATTTACTCGCTGCGCACGGCAATTCTTCCTTTCGTCTTCATCTTCAACCCGGAAATCCTGCTGATCGGGATCGAGAACTGGCTGCACGGCATCTGGGTTGTACTGATCTCGACGGTCGCGATCCTGATCTTCGCGGCCGCCACGATGAACTGGTTCATCACCAAAAGCCGGATCTGGGAATCGGCGGTGCTGCTGCTCTGCTGTTTCGCGCTGTTCAGGCCGGCCTTTTTCCTCGACCTGTTTTATCCGCCCACTGTGAGCCTGCCGGGTTCGGCGCTCCTGCAGAAGGTGCAGCAGGCGCCCGCCGACGACCGCATCACGATCGTCGTCGAGGGCCTCGACATCGAAGGCGATCAGGTGCGCAAGACCATCAGCCTGCCGCTCGGCGATCCGCAGGAGCCGCGATTGCGGCTGCGTGCGGTGGGCGTGACGGTCGCACCGCTCGGCGACAAGGTGTCGATCAGCAACGTCGCGTTCGGTTCCTACGCCAAGCGCATCGGCCTCGATGTCGGCTATGAAGTGATCGCGGTACTTGAACCCGCGCCGCGGCCGTCGCGCGTCATTCCGGCAGCGATTGCGCTCGTCATCGTCGCAGGGATCGCGGCGCTGCAATGGTCGCGACGGCGGCGCTCGGAGGCATCCGCCGTTCCCGCTTAAGCGTTAGCCCATCTGCTGCGGCAGGAAGAGGATGATCCACGGGAACAGCACGAGGATCGCGAGCCGGATGATATCGACCACGATGAACGGCAGAATGCCGCGATAGATTGTGGTCATCGGGATATCGCGCGCGACCGACTGAATCACGAACAGATTCATGCCGATCGGCGGCGTGATCAGGCCAAGCTCCACGACCACTACCACGATGATCCCGAACCAGACCGGGTCGTAGCCGAGCGCCATCACCAGCGGGAAGAAGATCGGCACCGTCAGCAGGATCATGGCGAGCGCATCGAACACGCAGCCGAGGAACAGATAGAAAATCAGGATCAGCGTCATCACGCCGAGCGGCGGGAAGTCGAACGACTTGAGCGCCTCGACGACGGCTTCCGGCGCGCCGGTGATGTTGACGTAGTTCGAGAAGATCAGTGCGCCGACCAGCACCGCCATCAGTGCGGCGGACGTTCGCGCGCTATCAAAGAGAATGCGGACGAAGCCTGCGAAGGTGAGCGAGCGGCGCAGGAGCGCGGCAATAAAAGCGCCCGCCGCGCCGATGCCCGCGGCCTCCGTCGGCGTGAAGACACCGAGATAGATGCCACCGATCACCATGACAAACAGGAGAACGACCATCCAGACCTCGCGCAGCGCGCGAAAGCGATCCACCCAGGCCACGCGCGGGCCGGCGGGCCCCGCCGCAGGATCGAGGATGGTCGTGGCCGATACCGCCGCCATGTAAAGAAGAACGGCGAGGATGCCGGGAATGATGCCGGCGACGAACAGGTGGCCGATGCTTGTCTCGGTCATGCTGCCGTAAATGATCATGATGACTGACGGCGGGATGAGAATGCCGAGCGTGCCGCCGGCCGCGATCGAGCCGGTCGAGAGCGCGGGCGAATAGCCGAACCGGCGCATGGAGGGGAGCGCCACGGTCGAAATCGTCGCCGCCGTTGCAATCGACGAGCCGCAGACCGCCGCGAACCCGCCCGAGGCGAGGATCGTCGCCATCGCGAGACCACCGCGGCGATGGCCGATGAAGGCGTTCGAGGCGTCGTAAAGATTGCGCGACAGGCCTGAATGATTGACGAGATTGCCCATCAGGATGAAGAGCGGCAGCACAGACAGGCTGTAGCTCGTGAGCGTGTCCCATGCGATCTGCGCCGACATGGCGGCGGCCGCGTTCGCACCCATCAACAGCGAGAATCCGATGAGGCCTACGAGTCCCAGCGCGAAGGCGAGCGGCACGCCGAAGAAGAGGATCGCGAAGAGAACGGCAAACGCGATGAGGGTCGCGGTCATGGACGGCGGTCCCCGCCGCGCGCGATGATGGCCTCCGCCGCCAGCACCAGGGAGGCAACTGCGCAGAGCGTCATGGCCAGCGCCCCGCCATAAGCGAAGGGCGCGATTGGAATGCGCGAGGTGGCAGTCGTATCGCCGAAAGCGACGAAGCGGCCCGCCAATATATAGAGACGCCAGGCGAGATAGACCGCGCAGACCGCCACGACGAAGGCAATCAGCGCGTCGCGCGCGGGGCGCATCCAGCCCGTGAAGGCGTTGTCGAACAGGCCGACGGTGATGTGCTCGGTGCGGCGCGTTACCGAGGGGAGCGCCGAAAAGACAAGCGACAGCATGAAGAGCTGGGTCAGCTCGTAGCTGCCTTGCAGCGGAGAATTCAAGAAGTATCGGCCGACGACGTCGACGGCCGTCACGGCCATCATCGCAAACAGGATCATCGCCGCGACGGAGCCGAGCACAAGGTCGGCGAGGCGCGAGACGGTCGACCCGATGCGATATTCGGGGTCGGCAGCTTTCAGATTGTCGATGTCGGACATGCCCCTGCCCCATCCGACGAAAAACGGCCGGCCGCGGGTGCGGCCGGCCGGAGAAGATTTAGATCAGTTCGTCGCCTTCAGCTTGGCCAGCTCGTCGCGATACATCTTGAGCGCGGCCGGGCCGTCGACGCCGAGGGACTTCGCGTCCTTCAGGAACTCTTCTTCGAGGAAGGCGGTCTTGGTCTTGATCTCGGTGAGGAATTTTTCGTCGGCGTTGACGCGCTTCACGCCGGCCTTTTCCATCGCCTCGATGCCTTCCTTGTCGGCCTGATCCCACGCCTTGGCGTGGATGCGGACGAGATGCTCGCCCGACACCGACATCAGCGCTTTCTGATCTGCCGGCGAGAGCTTGTCATAGGCCGCCTTGTTCATCGCGATCACCCAGGCCGAACTGTAGAGGCCGCCCGGCACGATGGTCTGCGCCTTCACGCTGCCATCGAGCTTGAAGACCTTGAAGGCCTCCGACGGGAAGAACACGCCGTCGGCGACACCCTTGGAGAGGATGTCGTGCACTTCGGTCGCGGGCGCCGCAACGTTCACGCCGCCGAGTGCGGGGTTGATCTTGTCGATGATGCCGCCGCCGACGCGCATCTTCTTGCCCTTGAAGCCGTCGGTGGTGGTGATCGGTTCGCGGCTCATGATCGAGCCGGGACCGTGCGCAAAGACTGCGAGCACGACGACGCCCTTGTGCTCGGCTGCTTTCGCAAAGAACTTCTCATGCACGCGCCAATAAGCGACCGAGCGTTGCATGGCGGAGTCACCCGCAAAGGGGAGTTCGGCGATGCCGGGGAGCTTGAAGCGGCCCGGCGTGTAGCCGTGAACGGCGGCGACGATGTCGGCGACGCCTTCGAAGGCGAGGTCGTACTGACGAACCGGCGCACCGAGCGACGCCGGCGGCACTTCGATCTTCACGCGGCCGTTCGTCGCCTTCTCGACTTCGGCAATCCACGGGCGGATCGCCAGCACGAGCTGATTGTGCTGCGGCGGAAGCCAGTTGTTGTATTTGAGAACGGTTTGGGCGTTCGCATTGTCTCCCGAACCCGCCAACGCCGCGGCGGCAACGATCAACGACATCCAGCGCCATTGGGACATGGCTTTCCTCCTCCCATGAACCGGTAATTTTTTCCGGCGATTCTTGTTTGTGCCCGGCCCATGAAGGGACCGGGATTGTTATGGACTATATCGTTAGATGTGACGCTGTACACCCGGACCTTGGTCCGGGCCTGCCGCGATTTTCAGCGCCGGCCGGCCGCAATCACGTCGGCGAGATGCTTCAGGCCACCCTCGAAAATCCGCGAGAAAATGCCCTCGACCGTCTCAACCGGCACGCCTTTAGCCTCGAATTCGCAGGTCCAGTGAACGGCCGAGTGGCCGGGACCGCGCTCATGCACGGTCATCGTCGCCTTGTGGCGACCGACCGGGACGGCGCTTTCAATGATGCTGTAGCTGACGCGGCGCAAGGCGTTGTCATGTTCGAGCAGGTCCTCGACCACCGTACCGCCGACCTTGAGATAGAGCGTACGGCGCTTGCCGCCTTCGCTCAGCTCGCTGCGCTCAACGCCCGCGTTCCAGTTCGGCAGGCCGTTGAAGTCGCCGACGATCGCCCAGACATCGCTCGCGGATGCCGGCAGATCGATGGTCTTGGTGACTGAACCGCTCATGCCCGACCCCGCGCGCCGTTATAGTTCGATGATGAGATAATCTTCTTCGACGGCGACGGAGAAGGTCTCGGCCACATACGGCCCCTTCACCAGCTCCTCGCCCGGCTCGACCTTCACCTGAAACGCGCGAACCTTCGTCGATTTCGGATCGCACCAACTCTGGCCGGTGCGGATATCGAATTCCCAGCCGTGCCAGGGACAGCGCACGAACTCGCCCTTGCGCTCGATGCGGTACTTGCCCGGCCCGTCGGACAGCACGATGCCGGTGATCATGCCCGAGCAGAGCGGGCCGCCCTCGTGCGGGCAGCGGTTGGAGATCGCAAAATATTCGCCACCGATGTTGAACAGGCCGATCTCGCGGCCCTTCACTTCGACAACCTTATGCTCGCCGGGCTGCAATTCCCCGGCCTTCGCGATGACGTGGCGACTCATTTGTAGCCGTAAACCGCCTTCGCGTTCTCGCGCAGGACCATCGCCCGCTGCTCCGGCGTCACATGGAACTTGAAGATATAGCGCGGGTGATCGAAATCCCAGTGCGGATAGTCGCTCGAGAAGATCAGGCGGTCCCAGCCGAGCCAGCCGATGACCTCGCCGAGATGCTCCGGCTTGAACGGCTCCTCGATCGGCTGCGTCGTGTACCAGAAATTGTCGCGCATATATTCGGACGGCTTGCGCTTGAGCGGGATTTCCGAGCGCATGCGCTCCCAGTGCTTGTCCATGCGCCAGCCGAGCGCGGGCGCCCAGGTAAATCCGCCCTCGATGAGCACGATCTTGAGCTTCGGGAAGCGATCGAACACGCCCTCGAAGATCAGACTCGTCATCACGGTCTGCATCGTAGTGAAGAAGCCGTAGTGCTCCTGCATGTAATAGGTCGGCCAGCCGGACGAGGTTGACGCGTAACCGCCGCTGAACGCACCGGAGTGCAGGCCGATCGGCAAATTGTGACGCTCGGCCGCTTCATAGATCGGCCAATAGCGGCGATGGCCGAGCGGATCGCTCGTGCGCGGCGCAAAGATCACCTGCACGAAGCGGGGGTCGGACGCGCGGCGCTCGATCTCGGCTGCGGCGAAAGCCGCATCTTCCTGCGGCACGACGATGCCGGCGCGCAGCCGCGGCTCCGGCTTCACCCAGGTTTCGATCTGCCAGTCGTTGACGGCTTTTGAGAGTGCGGCGGCAAAATCGAGGTTGCGCTCTTCCATGCCGCCGCGCGACAGCGCCACGAGATTGCCAATCTCGACATCGTTCGCGTCGAGATGCTGCGTCTGCATCAGCTTGAGGTCGGAGCCCGGAGGGCCGTCTTCGGGGAATGCATCGGCGCGCATGCCGCTCGCCATCATGCGCGGATAGGAAAGCTGGCCGGAGAGACCCTGCCGCCAATGCTCGCCATAGGTCTGCATATGCTCGCGCCAGCGCGCGGGGAGAAACGGATACAGATCCGAAATCTGACGAAACGCCGGATGAATGTCGCCGTCGACGAAGCTCAGCTTCTGCGTGGCGCGCACTTCTCGAACGGGAATGTTCATAGGACCTGCTCCTCGTTCTTCGGATCGTGCCCGGCATTATCGCGCGAATCGGAGGCCTCACGCAAACGCGGGTAAGTGTCCAACGTGTTGTTTATCAAAAGGTTGCTCACGCTCGCCATGGGCCAGCCCTCGGGCAACGCATCCTCGCCGTCGAACTGCCAGTGCGGGTAATCGGTCGAGAACAGAAGGAAGCGATCCGAGCCGAGGTGGTCGAGCAGCCGCGTGAGGATCGCGGGGTCTTCGTTCGGCGTGTCCACGGGCTGCAGCGTCAGGCGCACATGGTCTTCGACGATCTCCGCCGGGTTGCGGTCGATCCACGGCACTTCCGCCCGCACACCCCGCCACTCCTTGGCGGTACGCCACAGGAGATTCGGGAGCCATGTGAAACCGGCCTCGGCGAGCACCAGCTTCAGTTTTGGATGCTCGTGAAAGACCCCTTCGGCGAGGAAGCTCACCACCTGATTCTCGAAGGCGGCGGACTGCACCACATAGTCCTCAACGCGGTGCGCGGGCCAGCCCGACGGCGTCGGCGCCCAGCGATAGGTGCTGCCGGCGTGAACGCAGACCGGCAGTCCGTGGCGTTCGGCCGCTTTATACACCGGCCAGTAGATACGCTTGCCGAGCAGCGCGTCGCCCATGACCGGAAGAAGCACCTGCACGAAGCGGCGATCATGCGCGAGTCGCTCGATCTCGGCGACGGCGGTGGCGGGATTATGCATCGGCAGCAGGATCGAGGCGCGCAGACGCGGCTCCGGGTCGAGCAGGTTCTTCGCCGTCCAGTCGTTGACCGCCGAGCAGATCGCCGCCGACATGTCTTCGTTGTAGAGCGCGATTGCGCCATGCAGCATATTGCAGATCGCAAAGCGCAACTTGAACGGATCGAGCAGGTTCTTGCGGATCAGGTCGAGACCGCCGCCCGGTTTGCCGTCGGCTGTTCGCCAGTCTGGCCGCCCCGAGAGCGGCGAGTTTGGCGGATAGCTCGTCATATTGAACGCCATCCGGTCGATGTGACGGTTCTCGAACTGGTCGCGCCAATAGTCCGGCAGGAACGGTACGAGTTCGTCCATGCCCGGCTGGCCGGGATGGATGTCACAATCGATGGCGCCTGGCGGAAGCTTCATATCTGCCAATACAGCCTCGAAGGCCGCTCTAGATCTGCATGTCGCGTTCGGTCGGACGCCAGGCGTTCACGCGCTTGTCGATCTGAACCAGGATCGCATTGATGACCAAAACGAGCGCCGTTGCCACGACGATGCCGGCGAAGACGCCGTTGGAGTCGAAATTCTGACGCGCATACTCGATCATGTAGCCAAGGCCGGCATTGCCAACCAGGAACTCGCCGATGATCGTGGCGCTGACGGCGCGCGGCAGGGCGATCTTGAGCGAGGCGATGAAGAAAGCGACGAGCGAATTCCAGATGACCTCGCGGGAAATCTGCGACTCGCTGGCGCCAGCCACGCGCGCCATGTTCACCAGACGGCGGTCGACGTTACGGATGCCGGCAAAGACCGCGATGAAGACCGGATAAAAGACGAGCAGGCCAACGAGCCACAGCTTCGGCGCGTCGTCGATGCCGAACCAGAGGATAAAGAGCGGCACAAGTGCGTATTTCGGCACGCCGACCGACGCCATGATGTAGGGCTCAATCGCCGCGGTCAGCCGCGGCAGCCGGCGCAGCACAAAGGGCAGCGCCACGCCGAAAAAGCAGCCGATCACAAAGCCGATGGCCGAGACGCGCAGCGTCTCATAGATGTGATGCAGCAGCACGCCCGACAGCGTGTCGGCGTAAATGCGCTGGGCGACTTGCCAGGGATCGGCCACGTAAATCGGACCGGCGCGGTCGGCGCCGATCTTCCAAGCGGCCAGCAGCAGCACGACGAGCGCGATCCGGCCGGCCGTCACGGCGTATTGACGCCACTTGACCTTGGACGGCTCGGCCAGTTCGAGTGCGCTGTCCTGCGTGGTCATTGCACCTGCGCCCTGATGCGTTGATAGAGCGAAGCGTATTCGGGATGGGTCATGATGCCGCGAATGTCGCGCGGCCGCGGAATATTGATCACATGCTCGCCCGCGACCTTGGCCGGGGCGCGGGAAAGCACAAGCGTGCGGTCGCCGAGCGCAATCGCCTCGCCGATGTCGTGGGTGACAAACACGATGGTCTTGCGACCCATTTCCCAGAGACGCAGGAGATCTTCCTGCAGCACGGCGCGCGTCTGCGCGTCGAGCGCGCCGAAGGGCTCGTCCATGAGAATGACCGGCGGATCGTAGACCAGCGTGCGGATCAGCGAGGCGCGCTTGCGCATGCCGCCCGAGAGCTCGTGCGGATAGTGGTTCTCGAAGCCGGCGAGACCGACGTGTCGGATCAGCTCGGCCGCCCGCGCGCGCGTTTCGTCATTGAGACGACCCTGCACCGAAAGCGGGAAGAGCACGTTCTGGATCGTCGTCCGCCACGGCAGCAAATTGTCCTCCTGCGTGACGTAGCCGATCTGGCAGGACAGGCCTGGATTGAGCGATTTCGCGTCGTTGATCGGCGCCGACTGCGACTTGAACAGCACCTGCCCGCCACTCGCTGTGTCGATCTGGGCGATCATGTTCAGCAGCGTCGTCTTGCCCGAACCCGACGGGCCGACAATGGTGAGAAACTCGCCGTCCCGCACGGAGAAATTCAGCCCCTGAATGACCCACAAGGACGAGTCGCGGGCTTCGCGCGAGGCGAATCGCTTGCTGAGATCGCGGACTTCGAGAAGCGGTTGCGCGGACATAATCAATTACTCGCTTGGTTCTTGATATCGCCGGCGGGCCGCCAGCGCAGCAGCCGCCGTTCGGCGATGTCGACGGCACCGTTGCAGATGAAGACGATGATTGTCACCGCGATGAGCGCGGTGAAGACGCCGATCGTGTCGAAATTCATGGCGCTGAGCTGCACCAGATAGCCGAGGCCGCGGTTTGAAGAGATGATCTCTGCAACAACAGCGCCGCCGATCGAATAGGGCATAGCGATGCGGAAGCCGGTGAACACATAAGGCACCGCGCCCGGAAAGACGATATGACGGGCGACGTCGCGCTCGTTCGCGCCGGCCACCTGCGCCATCTGCACGAGCTTTGCGTCGAGCGAGCGGACGCCCGCGAGTGCGCTGAAATAGACGATGAAGAATACGGTGATCGCGACGAGCGCGATCTTCGATTCAATGCCGATGCCGAACCATAGGATGAAGAGTGGCGCGAGCGCGAGCTTCGGCGCGCCGTAGCCGCCGACCATGAAGGGATCGAGGATTGCGGTTGCAATCGGCAGGCGGCGCAACAGGAACGGCAGCAGGACTGCGGGGATCGCACCAATGACGAAGCCGAGAACGGCTTCGGAGAACGTGAAGGATGCATGATGCAGGATTGCGCCCTTCACAACACCGTCATAGAGACGGACGACAACGCCCAGGGGCGAACCGATCCAGTAAGTGCCGAGCCACAGGCTGAGCGCCTGCCAAATTCCGAGAAGCAGAACGAGGACGAGGAACTGATCGCCACGGTTGCGCAGCACCGAGACAAATCCCGATTGCGCGGCGACGGGCGAAGCCTGACTGTGTCCGAGCGAGGCCATTTCCTCTCCAGGGGCATGGCGCTCTTGTGCGGCGCCTCGACAATTGTTCGTGCGTCTTAGGCGGGTATTAGCCGCAAAAACGAAGCGTCACTACTCCCAAAATCGGGCAAACACCTTTTCCCGGACCGCGCGTTGTCGCGATGGAGCCTAGCTGTTAAACCCTTCCAATCGTAGAAGATAATTCGGGAGGACGAAATGTTCAAACGTCTGTTCGCACTTGCGGCAGCAACCGGACTGGCCAGCTTCTCCGCCGGCGCCGCCAAGAGCCAAGATATCGATGTCATCCTCGCGCTTCCGGCGCAAACGCTCACCTTCACGACCGCGTTCGTTGCGGAAGACATGGGCTTCTTCAAGAAGGAAGGCCTGAACGTTACCGTGCGCAATCTCGTCGGCGTCGCCTCGCCGAACGCCGTGCTCGCGGGCAGCGCCCATTTCACGGTCGGCACCGGCCCCGTGTATCTGCGCGCCGCTTCGCAGGGCCAGAAGTTCTTCGCCATCGCCAACATGATCGACCGCATGATGGTCGAAATGGTGCTGCGCAAGGATGTGGCCGACAAGGTCGGCATCACCGAGAACATGCCCGCCACGGAGCGCGCCAAGCGCCTGAAGGGCCTGACCATCGGCATCCAGGGCGTCGGCAGCATCGTGCATGCGTGGGAACGTTACGTTGTCGCGTCCGCCGGTCTCGATGTCGAAAACGATGTTCGCATCGCGCCCATGGATCCGCCGGCCATGTTGCCGGCCATGGAGAACAAGGCGATCGACGGCTACACGACCTCGATGCCGTTCACCACGGCAGCGACCGTCTCGGGCAAGGCCGTGATGGTCCGCAGTTCGGTGACGGACGCGCCGGAGCTGCTGCCGTTCGCCTACGCGCTCGTCTACACGGTGCCGGAGACGTGCCAGAAGAACCGCGAGATGTGCGCGCGCATGGCGCGGGCATTCGCGGCGGCCGGCAAGATGGTGCAGGAGCAGCCGCAGAAGGTGTTCGATGAGGTGCTGACGAAGCGCTTCGCGAAGATGGATCCGGAACTGCTGAAAGCTGCCTGGGGACCGACACAACTCGCTCACGCGAAGGATATCCGCGTCAACGACAAGATGCTCCACAACTCGCAGCAGGTGAGCCTGGTCGCGAAGCTTCTTGAGGAGAAGGACGCCCTCAAGGATTTCAAGGGCCTCTACACCGACGAGTTCCTGAAGTAATCGGATCACAATCCGATTACATAAGCCCGGCGCGGCAACGCGCCGGGCTTTTTCATTGGGTTGTTGTCCGACATGCGGACAGGCCGACGACTGCGCGCCTGCGTTGTTGCGCGACGAGGACGGCCTGATAGCATTTCGTCAAAGACGGAATATGGGAGGAAGCAATGTTCAAACAATTGGTTTCCGTTGTTCCGGCGACGGCGCTCGCGTTCAGTTTCGCTGCAAATACGGCGAGGAGCCAGGACATCGACGTCATCATGGCGATGCCGGCGCAGACGCTGACATTCTCGTCGGTGTTCGTCGCGCATGACATGGGCTTCTTCAAGAAAGAAGGATTGAACGTCACGCTGCGCAGCCTTGTTGGCGTGGCCTCGACCAATGCGGTGCTCGCCGGCAGCGCGGACTTCACCTTCACCACTGCGCCGGTTTTCCTGCGCGCGGCCGTGAAGGGGCAACCGCTGTTCGCCATCGCGAACCTGCTCGACAAGCCGATGGTTGAGATGGTGCTGCGCAAGGATTCCGCGGAGAAAGCCGGCATTACCGAAAAAATGCCGCTCGCGGAGCGCGCGAAGCGTTTGAAAGGAATGACGATCGCCATCCAGGGGGTCGGCAGCATTGTTCATGCCTGGGAACGCTATGTCGTCGCCAAGGGCGGGCTCGACGTCGAGAACGACGTCCGCATCGCGCCGATGGACCCGCCCGCGATGTTGCCGGCGATGGAGACGAAGGCAGTCGATGGCTACACCACGTCGATGCCGTTTACGACGCAAGCCGTACTGAAGGGCAGCGCGATCATGCTTGCGAGCTCCGTAACGGACGCGCCGGAGCTGCTCCCGTTTTCCTACGGCCTCCTCTATACGAGACCGGAGGTGTGCCAGAAGGAGCGCGAGAAGTGCGTGCGGATGGGGCGGGCCTTCGTCGCCGCGGCTAAGATGATCCAGGACAATCCCGATAAGGTATTCGAAGAAGTCCTCAGGAAACGCTTCGAAAAAATGGACGCCGATCTTTTGAAGGCCTCCAGGGATGTCACGCAAAAGGCGCACGCCAAGGACATCCGCGTAAACAAGACGATGCTCGACAACTCGCAGAAAGTGAGCGTGGACGCAAAGCTGATGCCCGAGAGCGACCTGCTCAAGAGTTATGACGGACTCTACACCGACGAGTTTGTGAAGTAAGCCGCATCGAAATCGAAACCCCGGTGCGACGTGCCGGGGTTTTGTTTTATGCCCGTTACCTCGCCGTCGTACCGCCGTCGATCGGAATGACGGTGCCAGTGATATAGCTGGCGGCGGGAGACGCGAGGAGAAGAGCGAGCCCCTTGATCTCGTCGGTCTGCGCGCAACGGCCCATCGGCACCATCGCCTCGAAGCGCTTCACCACATCAGGATCGCGATACATCACGCCCCCGCGGATATTCGTATAAAACGGCCCCGGCGCGATCGCGTTGACGCGGATGTTATGGGGCGCAAGCTCGACCGCCGCCTGACGCACGACATTGGCCATCGCCGCCTTGGTCGCGATGTAGGGATAGCCGACCACCGGCTCGGCCTTGATGCCTGCAATCGAGGTCGTGACGACGATGCTCCCCGAACGCCGCTTCTTCATATGCGGCACCGCGAATTTCATCGTGTAGAGCGACGCCTTCAGATTGATGTCGATCACACGCTGTAGCGTGTCGGGATCGAGCGCCTCGATGCAACCAGTGTCCGCAACCTCGAAACCGGGACCTGAACTGATGCCGACATTGGCGAACACCGCATCGAGCCGACCGCCTCTTTGCGCGGTTTTATCGACCGCCGCCTGCAACGCCCCACTGTCTGCGACGTCGAACACTTCGCCTTCGACGTTCATGCCGGCCGCACGCAGGCGCTCGACAACTTTCCCGAGTCCGGCAGCGTCGGCGTCCGCGAGCGTCACGCGCGCGCCGTTCGCCGCCATCACCTCCGCAAAGGCGAGGCCCAGTCCGCTCGCCGCGCCGGTCACGAAGGCGACGTGTCCGCTCACATCAAACAGTTCATTCCGATTCACGTCCTGACCCTCGTTTCTTCCGCGCTGCGGCACCGGTTTTAGCTCGTCACCTGCCGAATTTACAGCAAGCGGTGGGCTGCCACCTGAGAGAAGCGCGCCTTGGCTCGCCGAGGCCGATCACCTACGATACTCGTGTAATTCGGAGCCGCCGCCAGAAGCGGCCCGTCGCACCAACCATCAGCGGGAGGAACGCCGTGCTCAAAGCAATCATCAAGGGCGCAGCTTGCGCCGCAACAGCCTTACTAATCGCGTCGGCCGCGCAGCCAGTCAATGCGCAGACCGTCGCCATCTCGACCCTGCCACCCGGCGCCATCAACAATGTTCAGGCAGCCGCGATCGCCAAGGCCGTTCAGGAAAACTCCAAGCTGCAGATGCGGCTGATTACATTCAACTCGCCCGCGGCGATCATCGCCGCCGCACAGAACAAGCAGGCCGAATTCGCTTACACCAGCAACGAGGAGGCGGGTGACGCCTTCAACGGCACCAACGAATATCAGGGCAAGGCGATGAAGGACCTCCGCATCGCCTTCACGGTGTTTCCGTTCCGCGTCGGAATCATCGTGCGCAACAATTCCGACATCAAGACGGTCGCTGACCTCAAAGGAAAGCGTATCGGCACGGAATGGACCGGCTTCCGGCAGGGCATCGCCCTCTGGAACGGCTTACTCGGCAACGGCGGCCTGAGCCTCAAGGACGTCGATCCGGTGCCGACAACCGACCTCCTGCGCGCGGCCGACGATTTCAAAGCCGGCAAGTCCGACGCCTTCATGTTTGCGGTCGGCGGACCGAAGGTCGCCGAGGCCCATGCCTCGATCGAAGGCGGTGTCCGATTTTTGAATATGGACGAGTCGGCGAAAGGCCAGAAGGGCATGCAGGAGGTCCGGCCCGAGTATCACGTTGCGAAGCAGCAGCCGGCGCCGCATCTGGCGGGCATCATCGGGCCGACGAACCTGATGCAATACTTCATCGTCGTGCTGACGCATAAGGATGCGAAAGACGATCTCGTCTATGAGGTCGTGAAAACGGCACATGCCAACAAGGCGGCGATGGTGGCCGGGCATCCGTCGTTCAACGGCTTCACGCAGGAAGGTATGGCGGTGAAGGGCGTACACCGGCTCGATTACCATCCGGCTGCGATCAAGTTCTACAAGGAAGCCGGCATCTGGAAAGACTGATCCCACGTCCAACTTCAGATGACTGACCTCGCCCATCCCGAACGAACTGACGCACCGCCGGTTTCGCCGGCGGTGCGTGTGCTGCGTCCGATTCTTGCGAGCGCAATCGCGCTCGGCGCGTTGTTCTGGGCAGCCGATCTTTATCGGATGGCGGGGTTTCTCTTTATCCCGGAACAATTCCTCTCTGCGACCTTCGGAACAGCACTCGCGCTTGTTTTCCTGCATTACCCGGCACGCGGCGGCGAACGCGGCCCCCTGCCCTGGTACGACGCCGTGCTCTCGCTCACGGGATTTATCACCGGCTGGTACGTCGCCTTCGACTTTCACGATCTCTCCATTCGGCTTTTCGAGGCGCCGCTTAAGGGCCTCGTCACCGCGACGATCTTCTTCCTGCTGACGATCGAGGGATTGCGGCGCACGGTCGGTTCGCCGCTCGTGATTATTCTCATCTTGTTCATGGGATACGCACTGGTCGGACACCATGTGCCCGGCGACTTGCAGACGCGCGAGGTGCAGCTCGACCGGATGATGGTCTATCTCGGCATCGACACGAGCGGCTTGTTCGGGCTGATCATGCTGGTCGGCGTCGTGGTCGTTATTCCATTTCTGTTTTTTGGGCAGTTGCTG
>Ga0307505_10000199_pt1 | contig 73378 bp, 57 predicted proteins | sample 23_S_MG_FD_202183 | JGI IMG/M metagenome (GOLD analysis project Ga0307505, IMG submission 202183) | Soil microbial communities from Populus trichocarpa stands in riparian zone in the Pacific Northwest, United States - 23_S | ecosystem: Environmental > Terrestrial > Soil > Riparian zone > Trees... | reverse complement strand
CTGCTCCAAGATTGACGTCGAGAATGGCCGCGTCGCACGAGCCGCCATCGATATGGCGCAACGCATCGTCGACCTTGCTGATGGAGGTAGCCGTGAAGCCGAAGTCCGCCACGACCTCTTCGAGATACATCAGGATCAGGGGTTCATCGTCCACAATCAGGATGGATCGCATGTCTTATGGTTTCCCCTTCCGCTTTCGAAGGTAGCACAGACGGGAAGGATCGCGCGAAGCAATTTGCGACCTCGCGATCAAGCCATCGACTGCTCAGCCTGCCTGTCTGCCTCGTGGTCGAGGAGCGAGGCCTCCACGAACATCAGCGGCGCCTCAAGTGTCCAGACGATGCCGTCCGCCTCGTACCGAAGCTCTCCGGTGCCGCTCACGGCCTGCGGCGCGACGCGCTTCAGCACCACGGTTCCAAAGCCGTCCCTGGCGATCGTCTTCGCCTTGGGACCGCCGCTCTCAGCCCAGTTTAGCCTGAACAGCTTCTTCCCGTCGACATCGCTCACATTCCACGCGACCGAAATCTGGCCGGCGCCGGTCGCGAGAACCCCGTATTTCGCCGAGTTGGTCGCGAGCTCGTGAAAGGCGATGCCGAGATGCTGGACGGCGTTCGGGCTGAGCGTGATCGAGGGGCCGGACATCGAAATGCGCTCCTCGTTGCCGAAGGATTTCACCTGGGCCAACAACAGCTCGAAGATGGTGGCGCCTTTCCAGTCCTCCGAAACGAGAAGATCGTGAGATCGCGACAGGGCCATGATCCGCTCCCGGACCTGCTGCTCGAAGACGTCGGGACTTTCCGAGCGCTTGCCGGTCTCGCGGATCATCGAGAGTATGACGGAGTACTGGTTCTTTACCCGGTGGTTCACCTCGCGCATCAGCGTGCGGATTCGGTGCTCGCTTTCCCTAGCGGCGGATATGTCGCGAGCGATCTTCGATGCGCCGACAATGCGCCCCGCCGCATCGCGCACCGGTGATATGGTGAGGGACACGGGCACCAGGCTGCCGTCCTTTCGCTGGCGGACGGTTTCGTAGCTCTCAACCCGTTCGCCGCGCCGGATGCGGCCGAGAATGCGCGGCTCTTCGTCCTGCTGGTCGAAGGGAATGAGCATGCCGATGTGCCGCCCGACAGCTTCGTCGGCTGTATAGCCGAAGAGCCGCTCGGCGGCCCGGTTCCAACTCCTGATCACGCCGTTCAGGTCCTTGCTGACTATGGCGTCGAACGATGATTCCACGACGGCCGAAAGATGCTGCCCTGCCTCGTCCGCCTGCTTGCGGTCGCTGAGATCGACCAGCATGTTGACCGCGCCGATCAGTTCTCCCTCGTCATCTTGCAATGGTGTCGGGAACGGGAGGAACGGAAAGAACGAGCCGTCCGGACGCTGCGCCAGCGCCTCCACACCGCGAACCGGGCGGTTCTCCTTGAGAGCGATCGCCATCGGGCACTCGGTATGGGGAAGCTCTTTGCCCTCTGGAGTGAGCAGGCGAAATGTTACGCACCACTCATCGCTGCCGATCTCCGGCTGGCGGCCCACCAGTTCCGCGGCGGCGCGGTTGCAGTAGGTGACCTTGCCGAAGCGGTCGGTCGTGTAGACCGCGGCAGGCAGGCTGTCGAGAATCTGGTGAAACCGGGCATCCTTGCGGGCAATCTCCTCGCGTGCTTGCGTCAGTTCCGTCACATCCATGGTGAAGCAGCGGGTGCTGACGAACTCCCCGTTCCGGAACTGCGCGTTCGAGGTGATTTCGACGTGCCTGATGGAGCCGTCGGATGCCCTGATCCGGGCGGGGTATCGTTCGATGGTCTCTCCCCGGCTCAGACGGGCCAGGATATCGTCGATCACGTGCTGATCGGCGTGAAACTCTGCAATGTGATGCCCGATATAGTCTTCGGTCCAATAGCCGAACAACGACAGCTCGGCCCTGTTCGCGCGCAGGATAATGCCGTCCTTGTCGACGACATGGAGGGCAACGCCAGCGTTCTCGAAGAAGTCCTCGAAATCGGGCCGATCGGGAGCGCTTTGTTCGAATGCGGATCCTTGGAGGCCTGCCACGGCCTGCAAGGCGTGGTCGGCACGCGATGCCCGAACTTCGTCCATGATCATTGCGCCCCCTTCCGGCAGGACCGGCCTAGACCGGCGCCGTGAACAACCTCAAAGAACGATCGAAATCCGATTTGGTTCCAATCCTCAAATGTATGTGACTCTCGATCTACTTGTTGGCGCGGGCCAGCTCGACGGCAAACCGCCAGGAGAACCGATCAAAACGGTTCCCGATACACGATGAAACCGGAACGCTCTCCTAATCCGTCATAGAGTTTCATAGCTGTGAGATTGATCTAATACGGCTGCCAATAATCGCGCGCCGCACCTGCCGCCTGCCTGCTGCTAGATACCCTTCATGAGAGCCTTGCCCAAGCCTATAACGTAGGCCACTTCGTGAGTGAACAAATCGTGCAAGTAGCAGCTTGTCGACGATCGCCAGAAGCCGAGCCTGTTCCACGGGCTTGGAGATGACTTCGCTGTCGCGCAGGTGGAGCGGCAGATCGTGCTGTGCGTCGCCGCTGACGAACGCAAAGGGATGCCCCGTTCACGCAGGCGTTCGGCGATGGGGTAGCTCGTCTCGTTGCGGAGTTGGATGTCAAGCAGGGCGACGTCGATACCCACGCTGGCATCGCGGCCCTGTTTGTACCGAAAATTAAACTGGGCTCCGCGGTTTCCCGCGATCCTGGCGGCCTGCCTTGCGTAATTGGCATCCGGGTCCATATCTCAGCCGATCCGCGCTTGAGCGAGCGAGGCGGGAGTTGGTCAGGAACCACCAGGGCGCTCTCGCATTCCTGTTCCAGACACAGGAATCGACATGGGCTTTCGCACTTTCCGCAGGGACTATCTCACGCGGCCGATTTTCCGCTGGGCGGCCAGGACTATGCCGCCGATCTCGGAAACCGAGCGTGAGGCGATCGGGGCGGGCACCGTCTGGTGGGACGGCGAGCTGTTTTCGGGCAATCCCGATTGGCAGGCGCTTCTCGACATGCCGCCGGCGCGGCTCTCGGCGCGCGAGCAGGCGTTCATGGACGGCCCGGTGCACGAGCTGTGCGCCATGGTCGACGACTGGAAGATCGCGTGGGAGGACCGCGACCTGCCGAAAGAGGTCTGGGACTTCATGCGGCGGGAAAAGTTCTTCGGCATGATCATTCCCGAGGCCTATGGCGGGCTGGGCTTCTCCAACGCCATGCATTCGGAGGTGGTGCGCACCGTCTCCTCCGCGAGCGTGGTGGCGGGCGTGACCGTGATGGTACCCAATTCACTCGGTCCCGGTGAACTGCTCATGCACTTCGGCACCGACGAGCAGAAGGACCATTGGCTGCCGCGGCTCGCCGACGGGCGCGAGATTCCCTGCTTCGGCCTGACCTCGGAGGAGGCGGGCTCGGACGCGGCGGCGATGACCGACAGCGGCGTGATCGAATATGGCGAGGACGTGCTCGGCATCCGGCTCAACTTCGCCAAGCGCTACATCACGCTCGGTCCGGTGGCGACGGTGATGGGGCTGGCCTTCAAGCTCTACGACCCCAAGAACCTCCTTGGAGAGGGCCATGAGCGCGGCATCACGGTAGCCCTGCTGCCCACCTCGACGCCGGGCGTCAGCCATGGCGAGCGGCATCTGCCGCAGTTCACCCATTTCCAGAACGGCCCCCTGTACGGAAAGGACGTGTTCATTCCGCTCGACTGGATTCTCGGCGGCCGGGAAAGAATTGGCCAGGGCTGGAAGATGCTGATGACGGCGCTGGCGGCCGGGCGCGGCATCTCGCTGCCGTCGCAATCGGCGGCCTCGGCGGCGATGTGCGCGCGGGCGACGGGAGCCTATGCGCGCGTGCGCAGCCAGTTCAACGTGCCGATCGGCGAGTTCGAGGGCATCCGCGAGCATCTGGCCGACCTCGCCGCCAACGCCTACCTGATCGACGCGGCGCGGCGGCTGACCGTGGCCGCGCTCGACGAAGGCCACAGGCCCTCGGTCGTATCGGCGATCATGAAATACCACGCCACCGAGCGCATGCGCCGATCGATCGAGAAGGCCATGGACATCCACGGCGGCAAGACGATCATCGACGGACCGAGGAACTACATGGGCGGCCAGTACCGCTCGGTGCCGATCGGCATCACGGTCGAGGGCGCGAATATCCTCACCCGCAACCTGATGATCTTCGGCCAGGGCGCGATCCGCTCGCATCCCTGGATGCTCAAGGAGATGGAGGCGCTTGCCGAGCAGGACGAGGAAGCCGGTCTCGACCAGTTCGACCGCGCCTTCTGGGCCCATGTCGGCCACGCGCTGAAGAACTTCGGCCGCTCCTTCGTGCGCGGCTGGTCGGGTGCCGTGATCGCGCCCGCGCCCCGCGAAGCCGACCTGCCGCATCACTGGCAACGGCTGTCGCATTATGCTTCGGCCTTCGCGCTGCTGGCCGATTTCGCACTGCTGACGCTCGGCGGCGCGCTGAAGCGCAGGGAGATGATCTCGGCGCGGCTCGGCGACATCGTGTCGGAGCTCTACCTGCTCGGCGCCGTGCTCAAGCGCTACGAGGACGAGGGCAGGCAGAAGGCCGACAGGCCGATCGTCGACTACATCATGGTGCAGGGCGAGGAGGGCATCTGCGCCGCCTTCGACGGCGTGCTGCGCAACCTGCCCGCCCGCTGGGCGGCGCTGCTGGTGCGGCTGATCGCCTTCCCGTTCGGGATCGCCCACCGCGCGCCGTCCGACCGGCTGACCGACAAGGTCGCCGAAACCCTGCTCGCGCCGTCCGCCCAGCGCGACCGGCTGACCCCGGACCTCTATCTCGGCGAGGGCCGAAAAGATCACCCGATGAGGGATCTGGAAGACGCGTTCCGGCTGGTGGTGAAGGCCGGGCCGGCCGAGAAGAAGATGCGCGAGGCGAAGATCCGGGACGCCGGGGAAGCGCGCGAGCGCGGCGTCATCTCCGGCGAGGAGTTTTCCTCGCTTGCCGAGGTGCAGGAGGCGGTTCGTCGCGTCGTCGCCGTCGACGCCTTCCCGATGGAGGCTGTATCGCCGATTGCCGCGCAGCATCGACCCGCCAGGGCGAAGAAGCCCGCCCGTCGCGAGGCGGCCGAGTGATGGCGAGGACGCCCGCGAGGAAGGCCGCGCCGCGCAGGCGTGCCGCCCCGAAACCGGATGGAACGCTGGCTGGCGGCCGGCCGGTCTATCTGGTCGACGGCGCGCGCACGCCCTTTCTGCGCGCGCGCGGAAAGCCCGGCCCGTTCACGCCGGTCGATCTCGCCGTGCAGTGCGGTCGGCCGTTGCTGGCGCGCCTGCCCTTCACGCCGGGAATCTTCGACACCGTCATCCTCGGCTGCGTCAACGTCGTCGCCGACGAGATGAACCCGGCGCGGGTGGCGGCGCTCCGGCTCGGCATGGGTGAGGCGATGACGGCATTCACCGTGCAGATCAATTGCGGCTCGGGCATGCAGTCGATCGACACCGCCTTCCGCCTGATCGAGGCGGGTCAGGCCGACCTGATCCTGGCGGGAGGCACGGAGGCGCTGAGCCACGCGCCGCTGGTGCTCTCGCGGCCGGCGACGGAATGGTTCGGCGGGTTCGCCACGGCGAAATCCCTCGGGCAGCGCCTCGCGGCGCTCGCCCGCTGGCGGCCGCGTTTCCTGAAGCCCGTGATCGGGCTGGAACGCGGGCTCACCGATCCGGTCACCGAACTGAACATGGGCCAGACGGCCGAGGTGCTGGCGCATCTGTTCGGCATCTCGCGCGAGGCCGCCGACGCCTATGCGCTCGAAAGCCACCGCCGGCTCGCCCGCGCGCAGGAGAACGGTGACCTGAAAGGCGAGGTGATCCCGGCGGTCGGGCGCGACGGCGCGCTCTACGAAAACGATGACGGGGTGCGGCCCGACACCTCGATGGAAAGGCTGGGAAAGCTGAAGCCCGCCTTCGAGAAGCCGTATGGTAAGGTGACGCCCGGCAATTCCTCGCAGATCACCGACGGGGCGTGCTGGGTTGTGCTCGCGTCGGAGAACGCGGTTCGGGAGCACGGGCTCGAGCCGCTGGCGCGGATCGTCGACAGCGAATGGGCCGCACTCGACCCGTCGATAATGGGGCTGGGGCCGGTGCTGTCGGTTACGCCGATCCTGCAGAGACACCGGCTGATCCGCGACGACGTCGACCTTTGGGAGTTGAACGAGGCCTTCGCCGCGCAGGTGCTGGCCTGCCTGGCCGCATGGGAGGACGAGACCTTCTGCCGCGCGGTGCTGGGCCTCGACCAAGCCTTCGGCCGCATCGGGCACGACAGGCTCAATGTCGACGGCGGCGCGATCAGCCTCGGCCATCCGGTCGACACCAGCGGCAACCGCATCGTGCTTCATCTGGCGCGCGCCATGCGCCGGCGCGGTGCCAGGCGCGGCGTCGCCACCGAGTGCATAGGCGGCGGGCAGGGCGGCGCCATGCTGCTGGAGGCTGTGTGATGGGCCGCGCGATGATTCCCGTCCGCAGCGTGCTCGGCCCCCGCGAGATGGAACGCGGCCCGGAGCTGACGATCAGGGCGCTCGCGCACTGGATACTGGCGAAGGACGAGGACGGCATCGCCTGGCTCACGCTCGACCGCGCAGGCGAGAGCACGAACACGCTGTCGGAGGAGGTGATCCGCGATCTCGACCAGATGCTGACGGAAATCGAGGGGCTGGACGCGAAGGGGCTGGTGATGCGCTCGGCCAAGAAGGGCGGCTTCGTCGCCGGTGCCGACATCCGCGACTTCCGCGGCGTGACCGACCCCGAAGAGATCGCGGCGCGCATGAACGAGGCGCACAGGATCGTCGACAGGCTCGCCGGCCTGAAGATTCCGACCGTCGCGGTGATCCACGGCCATTGCCTCGGCGGCGGGCTGGAGCTGGCGCTCGCCTGCGACTGGCGCATCGCGACCCCCGACGCGAGGCTCGGCTTTCCCGAAGTGCTTCTGGGGCTGCATCCGGGGCTGGGCGGGACCTTCCGCGTGCCGGGGCTGATCGATCCGCTGGAAGCCATGACGATGATGCTGACGGGCAAGTCGGCATATGCGCAGAAGGCGATAAGGCTCGGGCTGGTCGATGCCGTGGTGGAGGAGCGCCATGTCGAGGCTGTTGCGCGCGCGGCGGTCGAAGGTGGGCTGAAGCGCAAGGGCAGGGGCTGGCAGCACGCCGCCTTCGCGCTCGGCCCGGCGCGGAAGCTCGCGGGCAGCCGCATGCGCGCGGAAGCGGAGAAGAAGGCGCCCTCGAAGCACTATCCAGCGCCTCACCGCCTGATCGGCCTATGGGAATCCTATGGCGGCAGCGCCGGGACCATGCAGAAGGCCGAAATCCGCTCCTTCTCGGACCTTCTGACAGGGGAGGCGGCCCAGAACCTGATCCGCGTCTTCTTCCTGCGCGAGAAGCTGAAGGGATTTGCCAAGGGCGACAGCGGCGTCGGCCAGGTCCATGTCGTCGGCGCCGGCGCGATGGGCGGCGAGATCGCCGCGTGGTGCGCCGCGCAGGGAAAGACCGTCACGCTGGCCGACCTGGAGCCGGAGGCGCTGGCCAAGGCGGTGAAGAAGGCTGCGGCTTTCTTCGACGAGAAGCTGCATTCAAGCATCGAGCGCCGCGACGCGCTCGACCGGTTGATCCCGGATTTCTCGGGCGACGGTGTCGCGAAGGCCGACCTCGTCATCGAGGCGATCGCCGAGAAGGCGGACGTCAAGAAGAAGGTCTTCTCCGACATCGCGCCGAAGATGAAGCCCGGCGCGCTGCTCGCCACCAACACGTCGAGCATCCCGCTGGAGACGCTGCGCGAAGGCCTGCCGTTCCCGGAAAGGCTGGTCGGCATCCACTTCTTCAATCCGGTGACCAAGATGGAGTTGGTCGAGATCGTCTCGCATGACGGCGCGAGCGAGGTCGCGCTTCTCCGCGCCCGCGCCTTCTGCGGCGACATCGACCGGCTGCCGGCGCCGGTGAGGAGCACACCGGGCTTCCTCGTCAACCGCGCGCTGACGCCCTATTTGGCCGAAGCCTTCGTGATGCTAGACGAGGGCGTGAAGAAGGAAACCATCGACAGGTTCGCGACCGATTTCGGAATGCCGATGGGGCCGGTCGAGCTCGCCGACCGGGTCGGGCTCGACGTCGCTCTGGAGGTTGCCGAGAGCCTGAGGACGGCCGTGCCCGAGCCGCTGCCGGAGATACCGGCGTGGCTGCGCGAGAAGGTCGAGAAGGGCGATCTCGGGCGGAAGGCCGGAAAAGGTCTCTACGACTACGATGACCGTGGCAGGCCGCAGAAGGCGAAGGACACGCCCAGACCGGATTCCGCCATGGCCGACCGGCTGATCCTGCCGATGCTCAACGCCTGCGTGCGGCTGCTGCGCGAGGGCGTGGTGGAGGACGCCGACGCGCTCGACGGCGCGATGATCTTTGCTACCGGCTTCGCGCCTTTCCGTGGCGGACCGATCCACTATGCCCGCCGAAGAGGCGGCGAGGAGATCGTGGCCGCCCTGCATGCGCTTCAGGTCGAGCACGGCGAGCGCTTTCGGCCGACCGAAGGCTGGCAGCACCTGTCCGAGTTCTGACGATGGCGACGCCGGAGCTGCATGAAGACCCCGATGCCGTCGCCGCCCGCATCCTCGATGCGCTGGATGGCAAGATCGTGCTCGGTCTGCCGCTGGGTCTCGGCAAGGCGGGCCGCATCGCCAACGCGCTCTACCGCCGCGCCGAAGCCGACCGCGGCATCTCGCTCGACATCTTCACCGCCTTGACGCTGGAGCCGCCGTCGGCCTCATCCGACATGGAGAGGCGGTTCGTCGAGCCGCTGAACGAGCGTCTGTTCTCGGGCTACGAGCGGCTCGCCTATGCCCAGGCGATCCGCGACGGCGCGCTGCCGGCCAATATCCATGTCAGCGAGTTCTTCCTGCTCGCCGGCCGCTGGCTCGGCGTGCCGGCCATGCAGCAGTCTTACGTCAGCGCCAACTACACCCACGCCGCGCGCGTCATCCTCGATCGCGGGGTCAATGTCGTGGCCCAACTCGTCGCGCGGCGGGGCGAGGGCGCTCGGGCGCGCTACAGCCTGTCGTGCAATACCGACATCACGCTCGACCTCCTGCCGGCGTTGGAGGCGCGAGACGAGAAATGCGTGCTCGCAGGCGAGGTCAATTCCGGCCTGCCCTTCATGGGCGGCGGGGCGGCACTGCCGTCCAAACGCTTCCACCACATCCTCGAAACGCCCGGCATCACGCCGCGCCTGTTCGCCACGCCGAAGCAGCCGGTGTCGGATGCCGACCACGCGGTCGGCATCCATGTCGCGAGCCTTGTCAGGGACGGCGGTACGCTTCAGATCGGCATCGGCTCGCTGGGCGACGCGGTCACCGCCGCGCTGGTGATGCGCCACGAGGCGCCCGACATTTTCGCCGAGACGCTGTGGCGGCTATGCCATGGCGAAATCCCGCATGGGCGCGAGACCGGGCCGTTCGAGAAAGGTCTCTATGCGGCGAGCGAGATGTTCGTCGATGGTTTTGTGGAGCTTTACCGCCACGGCATATTGAAGCGGAAGGCGACCGACGGCGCGGTGCTGCACGCCGGCTTCTTCCTTGGGCCGGAGGGGTTCTACCGCTTCCTGCGCGAACTGCCGGACGAGGAACGGGACCTGTTTTCCATGCGCGAAATCTCCTTCGTCAACGAGCTGTTCGGCGAGGGGGCGCAGAAGCGCGCCGATCGCGTCGACGCCCGCTTCGTCAATACGGCGATGATGGCCACATTGCTCGGCGAAACGGTCTCGGACGGGCTGGAGGACGGCCGCGTCGTCTCCGGTGTAGGCGGTCAGTACAATTTCGTGGCGCAGGCTTTCGCGCTCGACGGCGCGCGTTCGATCATGACGCTCAACGCAACAAGAAAAACCAAAGGCAGGCGACAATCGCGCATCTTGTGGAGCTACGGGCACACGACCATCCCGCGGCACCTGCGCGACGTGTTCGTGACCGAATACGGGGTTGCAGACCTGCGCGGCAGAAGCGACCGCGACTGCATCGCCGCCATGCTGGCGGTGGCGGACTCGGAGTTTCAGGACGCGCTTTTGGAGAGGGCGAAGCGGGCAAGGAAGATCGAGGACGGTCACCGGATCGCAGGCGAGCACCGCGACAACAGGCCCGATTTGGTCTCCTGCGCGCTGGCGACCGCGCGTCAGGCCGGCTGGTGCAGAACATTTCCCTTCGGCACCGATTTCACGTCCGAGGAGCAGCGGCTTCTGCCGGCGCTGGCGCTGCTGCGCGAGGCGACGGCCACGAAATGGTCCGCCGCCCGCACCGTCCTGTCCGCGCTCATCTCGGGCGCGGCTGCGGAAGGCCACCGGGACGAACTGGCTCGGATGGGCCTGGCGAGCCCGGGCGGGCTTTCGGAGCGCCTCTACCGGCGCCTGCTCGTCTGGGCGCTGCAGAAAGCGGCTGTTCCGCCGTCGTGACCCGGAACGAAGGCGGGGCTCCCGTCGTTCCAGCTTCTTGCATCGCACGGTTTTCGCCATGGCCCCGCGCAACTTCTGGAAAGGCTATCTCCGGCTCTCGCTCGTCACCTGCCGGGTGGCGATGGTGCCGGCCACCTCCACGCGCAAAAAGGTGCGCTTCCATACGCTCAGCCGCGCGACCAGCAATCGCGTCGAAAGCCGCTATGTCGACGAGAAGACCGGCAAGCCGGTGCGCGACCAGGATCAGCGCAAGGGTTACCCGATCTCCGAGGACCGTTTGATCGTCCTCGATGACGAGGAGCTGGAGGCGGTGGCGCTGGAAAGCACGCGCACCATCGACGTCGACATGTTCGTGCCGCGCGACGACATCGCCTGGATATGGCTGGACAAGGCCCATTACCTGACCCCTGACGACAAGATCGCCGAGGAGGCGTTTTCCGTCATCCGCGACGCCATGGCTGCGACCGGCACGGTCGGCATCGCCCGTCTCGTGCTCTATCGCCGGGAGCGGGCGGTGATGCTGGAGCCGCGCGGCAGGGGCATCGTGGTGTGGACGCTGCGCTACGGCGACGAGGTGAGGGAGGCGGAGGACTATTTCGCCGACATCGACGAGTCCAGGCCCGATGCCAAGGCGCTGAGGCTCGTCGGCAACCTAATAGACGAACGGACCGGCGACTGGTCGCCCTCGATGGTCGAGGACCCCGTCCAGAAGCGCCTGAAGTCGATCATCGCCGCCAAGAAGCGCAAGCAGAAGCCGGCTCCATCGCGCCGAAAGGCGAAGGACGAGCAGCCCCGCGACACGCCAGACAATGTCGTGTCGATCATGGACGCGCTGCGCAAGAGCGTCGAGGCGGAAAGGAAGGGGAAGAAGTCGCGCTGAACGCTATTTCCGCCTTGATGGCGATCTGTCTGGCAGCGGGGCCGCGGCCTTGCGGAAATCCGCCCACGGATCGGCTGGCAGGTTGTTCAGTCGCGCCATCGCGTTTCCGACGGTGAAGTGGCCGGACTCGATCGAAGGGGCGAGTTCGTCCCAGCCGAGCGGCATGGCGACGGTGGCGCCCTTGCGCGCCCGGGTCGAATAGGGGGCGATGGCGGTGTTGTTGCGACCGTTGCGCAGATAGTCGACGAATATCCTGCCCTCGCGCTCGGCCTTGGTCGCCTTTGCGATGAACCGGTCCTGGTCGTCGGCCTCCATCGCGTCGGCGATGCCGCGCGCGAACGCCTTGACCTCGTCCCAGCCGACCTTCGGCTTCAGCGGCGCGACGACATGCAGCCCCTTGCCGCCGGTCGTCTTGACGAAGGATTCGAGGCCGGCGTCCGCCAGGCGCTGCCGCACCTCGCGGGCCGCATCCAGCACCGTCTGCCATTCGACCCCGTCGCCGGGATCGAGGTCGATCACCATCTGGTCCGGCCGCTCCAGATCGTCGAGCGACGACTGCCAGGGATGAATCTCCAGTGCCGCGCCCTGCACCAGCCCGATCAGCCCGTCGAGGGAATCGATGGCGATCAGCGTGTTCTCCTTCTCGTCCTGCGGGTCGACCACGGTGAGGATTTCGCCGTTCATCCCCTTCCAGCCGTGTTTCTGGAAGAAGCATTGCTGCGTCGTGCCGCCGGGACAGCGCATCAGCGCCAGCGGCCGCTGCACGACATGCGGCGCCATGAAGCGCCACGCTTGCGCGTAATAGCTGGCAAGACCTTCCTTGGTGATGCCCGCATCCTTCCAGTAGACGCGGTCCGGGTGGGTGAGCTTCACCTTGGGCTTCACCTGACCCTGCGCCTTGTCGGCCGTTGCCGCTTCACCTTCCCGCACCACCTCCTTCGCAGGCTTGTCCTCCCGCAGGCCGCGGAAGGCTGCATGGCGCACACGCCCGTCGGCGGTCCAGTCGCGGAACTCCACCTCGGCCACCAGCCGGGGCTTGACGAAGCGAACGCCGCGCCTGGTCGTCGCGTCCAGCCTGCCGGCGAAGGGCGATGTCTCCCGCTCCATGGCATGCAGCCGCTTGTAGAGGTCTTCGGCAACCAGTCTGCTGAAGCCGGTGCCGACCCGCCCGACATGGCGCAGCTTGCCGTTCTCGAACACGCCCAGCACAAGCGAGCCGATCGCCTTGTCGGACGTTGAGGACGGGACGTAGCCGCCGACCACCATCTCCTGCCGGTCGGCGCATTTCGACTTGATCCAGTCCTTGCCGCGGCCCGACCGGTATTTTCCGTTGACGCGCTTGGAGACCAGACCTTCGAGGCTCAGCCGGCAGGCATGCCGCAGCACGATCTCGCCGTCCTCCTCGAAATGGTCGCTGTAGCGGAGCGGGTCGGGCGCATCCTTCAGGAGGCGTTCGAGCGCGGCCTTCCTGTCGAGGAGACCGGCGCTGCGCATGTCCTTGCCGTCCAGATGGAGCAGGTCGAAGGCGAAGAAGACGAAGCGATCCGTGCGCCCCGCGCTCAGATCGGCCTGAAGAGCGGAGAAGTCGGACGCGCCACCGGAGCCTTCCACCACGAGCTCGCCGTCGATGACCGCCTGTTCGGCGGGAAGGCCCGCGAGAGCCTTCGGCACCGCCTGGCCGAACTTGTTCGTCCAGTCGAGGCCGCTGCGGGTGAGCAGCCTCACCTTGCCGGTTACCAGCCTTGCCTGAAGCCGGTAGCCGTCGAACTTGATCTCGTGCACCCAGCCCTTGCCAGTCGGCGCCTGTGGCTTCAGCGTGGCGAGCTGCGGCGCGATGAAATCCGGCATCGCCGCCTTTTTCGCGCCTTTGGAGGCCCCCGGCGCCTTCTTCTTCTCGACCCTGCCCGTCTTCGACGACCATCCCGGCTGCTCGCCCGCGACGTCGCTCAGGTCACGGCCGGTCTTCGCCGATTCCGGCCGTTCCTCCAGAATATCGGGATCGCCTTCCGCGCGGGCGTGATCGTCGTCGCCCTTGATGAGCAGCCAGTTGTCGCGCTTCTCGCGCGGCTTCCTCGCCATGCGCACGAGATGCCAGCGCCCGGCCAGCTTGTCGCCGTCGAGCTCGAATTCGAGATGGCCCTTGGCCAGTCCCTTCTTCGCATCGCTAAGCGGCTTCCACGTGCCGCGGTCCCAGACGATGACGGTGCCGCCGCCGTATTCGCCCTGCGGGATCGTGCCCTCGAAGTCGCCATAGTTGAGCGGATGGTCCTCGACATGGACGGCAAGCCGCTTCTCGGAAGGCACGAGGCTCGGCCCCCGCGTCACCGCCCAGCTCTTCAGCACGCCGTCCATCTCCAGCCGGAAATCGTAGTGCAGGCGGCGCGCATCGTGCTTCTGGACGACGAAGCCTTTGCCTGCGCTGGTCTTTCGGGTGCGCCCCTTCGGCTCGGGCGTCCTCTCGAAGTTGCGCTTCTGCCGATAGGTTTCGAGCGCCATCGCGTCAGCCGGCCTTGCGCTTCGGCGAGGCGCTCGCGGCCGCCTTTCTCGCCTTGCCGCGTTTCGTCTTGCCGGCGGCGGCGGCGCTGTCGCGAAGCGCCTGCATCAGGTCGATCACCGTGCCTTCGGACTTCTTCTTCGACTTCTCGATCTCGCGGCCCTCGGCCTTCGCCTTGACCAGTTCGGCGAGCGCCGCGTCGTAGCGGTCGTCGAAGTCCGAGGGGTCGAACGCACCGCGCTTCGTGTCGATGATGTGTCGGGCGAGATCGAGCATCTCGCCCTTGATCCTGATGTCCGGCAAGTCCGCGAACGCGTCTTCGGCCGGCAGCACCTCGTAGTCGAAGTTGAGCGTGTTCGCCAGCAAGCCGCAGCCGCGCGGCCGGATCAGCACGCTGCGCACCCGCCGGAAAAGCACCGCGCGTGCAAGCGCCGCCACCTTCTTTTTCCGCATGCCTTCCCGGATGACGGCAAAGGCCTCCTCGGCCGATTCATCCGCCGGCTTGAGAAAATACGGCTTGTCGAAATAGGCGGTGTCGACCTCGTCGCAGGGTATGAAGCTTTCCACCGCCAGCGTCTTGTCGCCTTGCGGAACGACGCCGGCTATCTCCTCGGGCTCGAGGATCACATAGCTGTTCTTGGCGGTCTCGTAGCCCCTGACCTGGTCGTTGCGCTCGACCGGCTTGCCGGTCTGTTCGTCGACATAGTCCCGGCGAACCCGGTTGCCGGTCTTGCGGTTGACGATGTGGAAGGAGATGCGCTCCGATGTGGTCGCGGCGGCGTAGAGCGCGACGGCGCAGGAAAGCTCGCCCACGCCGAGATGGCCTTTCCAGATCGCTCTCGCCGACACCGAAGGTCTCCTCTGCTCATCGCTTGAACACGCGCGATCCGCCAAGGTTCCGTTCTCCGCCGGTCAGGGAACGATGGCGGTGCTTCGCGGTTGTCTGGGATCGAACTCGTGGAGCCGGTCATGGACAGGAACAAGCAGGGCGAAAGAGCGGCCGACGCGGTCGAGAAGCAGCATCGTATCCAGGCGGACGTGGACCGGCGCGACAAGGAACGCACGGAGACGCCCGATGACAGGGCCATGCAGGCAGGCGCGCGCCGCTATCCGGTGCCGCCGTTTCCCGAGCAGCATCAAGCCAAGCCGGGCGACGAGGCGATGCTCGAGCCCGCGCCGATGTATGACGCGCCGTTCTGGCGCGGCTCCGGCAAGCTCGACGGCAAGGTGGCGCTGATCACCGGGGGCGACTCGGGCATCGGCCGCGCGGTGGCCGTGCTGTTCGCCCGCGAGGGCGCGGATGTGGCGATTTCCTATCTGAGCGAGCACGAAGACGCCGAGGACACGCGGCTCGCGGTCGCCGACGAGGGGCGGCGCTGCCTGCTCCTGCCTGGCGATGTCGCCAGCGAAGACTATTGTCGCGAGGCCGTCGCGGCCGTGATCCAGGAGTTCGGCGGGCTCGATATCCTCGTCAACAATGCGGCGTTCCAGTACCACGCCGCCGGCCTGGAAGAGCTGACGACGGAGCACTTCGACACAACGCTGAAGACCAACCTCTACGGCTACTTCTTCATGGCCCGTGAGGCGGTGAAGCACATGGGGCAGGGCGCCTCGATCATCAACACCGGCTCGATCACCGGCATCGACGGCAGCGCGGAACTCATCGACTACTCCATGACCAAGGGCGGCATCCACGCCTTCACCCGCGCTCTGGCGTCGAATCTCGTCGGCAAGGGCATCCGCGTAAACGCGGTGGCGCCGGGGCCGGTGTGGACGCCGCTCAACCCGTCCGAGCGCCCGCCCGACGAGGTGGCGCAGTTCGGCGCGAAGACGCCGATGAAGCGGCCCGCCCAGCCGGAGGAGATCGCGCCTGCCTATGTCTTCTTCGCGTCGCCGCAGTGCTCCAGCTACATCACCGGCGAGATCCTGCCGATCATCGGAGGCTATTGAGCTGCTCGACGAAATGCGGGAGACGCCGTCGCGTGCTGCTGCGCGCGCCGATCTCACCTATGTGAACGACAGCGAGCCCGGCTACCGACGACGGCGCGCCGGCAAGGGGTTCGGCTACGTCGATACCGACGGCCGCCGGGTCGCGAGCAAGGCGACGGTCGAACGCATCGGCGCGCTGGCCATCCCTCCGGCCTGGACTGACGTGTGGATATGCCCCGATCCGGCCGGCCACATCCAGGCGACGGGACGCGACCAGCGCGGCCGCAAGCAGTACCGCTATCACCCGGCATGGACGGCCTGTCGCGACGAGGCCAAGTTCTCCAGCCTCGCCGGCTTCGCCCGCGCCCTGCCGAAGCTGCGCCAGCGCATCGACGCCGACCTGCGCCGGCGCGGGCTGGCGCGGGAGCGGGTGATCGCCTCGGTGATCTGGCTGCTGGACAACACGATGATCCGCATCGGCAACCACGCCTACGCCCAGGAGAACAAAAGCTTCGGGCTGACGACGCTGCGCACCCGCCATCTGGAGATCGAGGGGTCGAGCCTGCGCTTCTCGTTCAGGGGCAAGTCCGGGCAGGCATGGAGACTGAAGCTCTCCGACAGGCGTATCGCCAAGGTCGTCCGCGCGATTCAGGACCTGCCCGGCCAGCAACTTTTCCAGTATGTCGACGAGGACGGTACTCGCCACGACATCTGTTCGCACGACGTGAACGAATACATCCGCGAGGCGATCGGACCGGACTTCAGCTCGAAACACTTCCGCACCTGGGGGGCGACGGTCTTCGCCATGCTGGAACTTGCCGACGAACCGCTGCCCGGCTCGAAACGGGCGCAGGCCGTCGCGCTCAACGTGGTGCTCGACCGTGTCGCCGCCAGGCTGCGCAACACCCGCGCCGTCTGCCGGCGCTGCTATGTTCATCCCGCCGTCGTCGATGCGTGGACCGATGGAAGCCTGCACGGGGAGATCGCGACGATCCGCGCCCGCGCAAGACGCCCGCTGAAGGGGCTCGACGCGGACGAGTCCGTCGGGCTGCGCTGGCTGGACGCGGAAGGACGGTGAGCGACGTTCATTCGCCCGGATAGGCGCTGGCCTTCAGCAGGCGGGCGAGATGGACCGCGTTGCGCGACAGCATGGCGACCGCGTTTCCGACCTTCTCCGGCGTCTGCTTCAGGTCGCGGAAATCCACCGAGCCCATGGCTTCGCCGACCCAGTAGGCCACCGCGTTCGGCGCGAGGCTGAACCCGACATCGTTGAGCGCTTGGTAGAGTTCGGCGGACACGTGATGCGCGCCGTCCTCGTTGCCGACGACCGCCACCGCGGCGACGCGGCCGTAGGATACCATGCGTCCCTGGTCGGCCGTCTCCGAGAGGAAAGCGTCCATCCGCTCCAGCGCCCGCTTGCACACGCTCGACGGCTGCCCGAGCCAGATCGGCGTGCCGACGATCAGGATGTCGGCGGCGAGGATGCGCTCGCGCAGCGCCGGCCATTCGTCGCCTTCGCCCTCGTCGGAGGTCACGCCCGGCTTGATATTTTGGTCCGCCAGCCGGACGATGTCGCCTTCCACTCCGAGCCGGCTCATGTCGTCAAGGACGAGCCGCAGCATCTTCTCGGTGGACGAGGTTTCGTCCGACGAGCCGGACTTGAGGGTGCCGTTGAGCGCAATGGCGCGCAAAGGAGGGGATGTCGAATAGTCTGCCATGCGATGCTCCGGTGCTAGAGATTGCCGATCTTGCGATTGTCGCCCATCGGGAGCTGCGCCCGAGACCGCGGCGGCCAGCAACGCCACGCCGGCCCGCAGTCGTCCGAGGCCGCCCCAGATTTCGGCGTCTTCGGGCCGGAACGTGACCAGGCGTATCGACGGATCGTCCGCCGAATCCCACCATGCCCGGTCGAAAGGGCCGAACAGTTCGGCGATCTTCGTCCGATCGCTCGACACCTCCGCATGTCCAGTGATCGTCAGATACTCCTTGGCATGGATATCGGGGAACGCCAGCGAAACGACGGGAAACCGCCGGATCTGGTCGTCCTTCGCGCCGCTCTCGTCGGTGAGGAAGTAGATGGCATCGGCGCCGCGGTCAGGGCGGGCGGCAAGCGGACGCGCCCGCTGACGCTCCCCGTCCCAAGTCACGAACCAGCACTCCCCGATCGAGCCGACGAGTTCCCAGACCCTGTCGATCGCCTGTTCGCGCGAGAGCGTTCCATATTTCGTCATGAGTGCGACTTCCATCACCTGATGTCCGTGCATCCCGAACTTGGTCGGCGTCGATTCGTTCCGGATGGTATCTGCCGGGTGCGCCGTTGCTTGTCTCGCGAGGTGAATTCCGCCGTGGCCGCCATGGCGTTTGGCATCGCCCCTCCCTGCATCGGAGGCACGACTGAGACCGCGATGAACCAAATCCGGCCTTCCACGTTCACGCAGCAGCGCCGGTCTTCGCACATGGAAAGGAACGACATCCGCGCATGGCACTCCTAGCCCCCGACCATGCTGACGCGCCGCCCGGCGATGGGCGGTGGAGTGTGCATCGCGGGCTCTCGCCGGTGCTCGCCACGGCAATCCATGACGGTCATGGCGTGCGCGCGGAGGTGGAGGCGCTGATGGCGATCGGGGCCGCAGCGCGTTTGCGCGAGGAAGACCCCTTTACCGGCTATATTATCAGCGACGTTCCCAACCGCATCGTCTGCCACCGCTCGCGCTTCGAGGTGGACCTCAACCGCCCGCGCGACGGCGCGATCTATTTGTCGCCCGAGCAGGCCTGGGGGCTGGATATCTGGAGGGAGAAACCGCCACGCGAAACGATCGAGGAATCGCTTGCGGTCCACGATTCCTACTATGCGATGCTCCGCCAGGTGCTGAACGACCTTCAGGCCCGGCACGGACGTTTCGTCGTGCTCGACGTCCACAGCTACAACCATCGCCGCGACGGGCGGAACGCCGCGCCCGCCGATCCGCAAGGCACTCCGGATATCAACATCGGCACATTCTCGATGGATCGCGTCCGCTGGGCCCATGTCGTCGAACCGTTCATGGAAAGGCTCCGCGCCTTCACGTTTCGCGGGCGAAGGATGGACGTGCGCGAGAACGTTGCCTTCGAGGGCCGCGGCGAGCAGACGCGGTTCGTCCATGCGGCGTTTCCCGAGACAGGCTGCGCCATCGCCGTCGAGTTCAAGAAGTTCTTCATGGACGAGTGGACCGGAGAGCCGGACCAGGAAGCGCTCGACGCGATCCGCGCGATGATCCGCTCCACGCTGCCCGTTCTGGAAAAGAGCCTCGTGGAGACGTGATGGGCAGGCAGAGCCAAGGCGAAAAACCGTCGATGGCGGGCGAGGGGGTGGCGGCGGACGTGCTCGCCGCGATCCGTGACGGCAAGCCCGTACGCGAGGAGTTCGCGGACGGCGGCCGCCTCCACATCGACCGCGCGCTGCCCTTCCTGTGCGTCCACCTTGTCGAAGGACGCGAGCAGCTTGCCGCGCGGGACGTGACATCGGCCAACGCGTCCTACCTGATCGCGCCGGATGCGGGCACCGCCCTGCGGCTGGTCCGGGCGGTCGGCTCGGCGATGGCCGAGCGCTTCGGCACCTTTCTGCTGCTCGATGTCGGCGAGCTGGAGCGCGACCGTTTTCTGAGCGATGACGCACCTTTCCTGCCGCCCTTCGAGATCACCCTGTCGGCGACGGGTGGGTCGGAGACGGACGCGGCGCTCGAGGCTTTCACGGCGGGCGTGGAAGGTGTCGAGGCAAAATTTCGCAGCCCGCGCATCGCCACGAGCCCTGCCGCAGACGATCCGCAGGCGCAACTCGCCGCGCTCGTTCCGCAATTCGCCTGCGTCACCGTGCGGTTCGCGCCGATCTACCGGGTGCCCGAATCCGAGGACACCTATCCCGACCTGCGCGAAAAGGTGGTCGCCAACATCTTCGACGCCGGCCTGAGGGCGATCGCCGCCTTTGCGGAAGCGTCCGGCGGCATCGAGATATCCACCCACCGCGCGCTAGGCCGCCGGGCTTTCGTCGACGCCGTCGACCGGGCCGACCGTTCCATGGACGAGGTGGCGTCGAGCTTCGACTTCCTGTTGGCGGTAACGCCGATCAATTCACGCGCGGCGTGGCGCGAGTTCGAGGCGGGCGGGTTCGAGCGCGCCCCGCGCTTTCTCTACCGGCCGCTGACGGTGCGGCCGGATGCCGAGAAAAGAAAGTTGTTCTCGATCGCTTTCGACCATTTCGAGGATCCGGTGCTCTTCGACCTCTATCGCGAAAAGCAGCAGGAGCTGGACCTTCAGCTCTCCATGCTGCTCGCGCGCGAGACGCCGCGGTTCGTGGAGATCGGCCGCGCGCTCTATGGTCCGGTGGAGCCGGAACTACTTGCGGCGGCGAAGGCGATACTGGCGGACATGCGCAGGCCGGCCATCGCCGGTGGAACCGAAGCCGTCGCCGACAGCGGCGACCTCGTGCGCGAGGCGAGGGCGATGATCGAAGCCTATCGCCACGAGGATCCGGAATTCGATGCAGGGGTCGAGCTGCGCGACGACCTGCCGCCCGGCATGATGGTGGTGGAGGACCGTCTCCTCATCGCCCGCGATACGACCATGTCGCGGAGCCGGGTCGAGGCGCTGCTCAGCCACGAGATCGGCGTTCACCTGATCACCTGGTTCAACGGTTCGGCGCAGGGACTGCGCCTGTTCCGCTCCGGCCTTGCCGGCTACGAGGGCATGCAGGAGGGCCTCGCCGTCTTCGCGGAGTATATGGCCGGCGGCCTGACGGCGGCGCGGCTGCGCCTCATCGCGGGTCGCGTCGTCGCCTGCGCGGCGATGCTCGGCGGCGCGTCGTTCACCGATACGTTCCGCCTGCTTGTCAACGATCACGGCTTCACCGCGCCCTCGGCCTTCAACATCGCCCTGCGGCTCCATCGCGGCGGCGGGCTCGCCAAGGACGCGATCTATCTGCGCGGCTTGCTGGAGGTGCTCGATCACCTGCGCCAAGGGGGCTCGCTCGACCCGTTCTGGATGGGCAAGATCGCGGCCAGGCATTTCGGCGTCATACAGGAACTGAACCTGCGGGGACTGTTGAGGCCCCCGCGGACCAGGCCCGCCTTCCTGTCCCATCCGCAGGCCGGGACGCGCCTCGAAAAGGCCCGTACGGGCCTGTTGCCCATCGACATGATATCAGACTGAGGGAAACCCCATGCGCATCGCGTTCTTCGTCAATTCGATCGAGGGCGAAGGCCCTCACTACACCACCACCGCGCTGGCGCTGGCGGCGCTCAACCGCGGACATGAGATCTGCTACGTCACGCCCGGCGATTTCGTCCTGCGTCCCGACGACAGCCTGCTGGTGCGCGCGCTCATCGTTCCAGGCTCCGGCTACAAGAAGCCGGAGACGCTGCACAGGGATATTCAGGGCGACGATACGAAGACGAAGACGATAGACGCCCGCGAGATCGATGTGCTGTTCCTGCGCAACGACCCGTCGCTGGATGCCGCAGAGCGCCCCTGGGCCGCGCATGTCGGCGCGATGTTCGGGCGGCTGGCGGCCGACCGCGGCGTGCTGGTCGTCAACGACCCGGACGGGCTGGCGCGCGCCCAGAACAAGCTCTACTTCCAGGATTTCCCGGAAGCTGTCAGGCCGGTGACGCTGATCTCCAAGAGCATCGAGGAAATCCGCGCCTTCATCGAGCAGCAGCCCAAGGGCGCCATCGTCAAGCCGCTGCAGGGCTCGGGCGGCAAGAACGTCTTCAAGATCGAGACGCCGGGGGACGCCAACCTCAACCAGATATTCGAGGCGGCGAGCGGCGAGGGATACCTGATCGCCCAGGCCTACATGCCAGAAGCCAAGGCGGGCGACGTGCGGCTGTTCATGATGAACGGCAGGCCGCTGGAGCGGGAGGGCCACCACGCCGCCTTCCGCCGCGTGCCGGCGAAGGGCGAGGTGCGCTCCAACATCCATGCCGCCGGAACGGCGCACAAGGTAAAGGTGACCGACCGGATGCTGTCGATCGCCGAGACGGTGCGGCCGAAGCTCATCCAGGACGGCATGTTCCTCGTCGGTCTCGACATCGTCGGCGACAGGATACTGGAGATCAACGTGTTCACGCCCGGCGGCCTTTGGAGCATGTCACAGATGTACAAGACCGATTTCGCCGAAAGCGTGATCATCGCGCTCGAGAACAAGGTCGCGATCCGCGCCGCCTACCCGTCCTCGGTCGGAAACCGGCAGCTTGCGGCGCTCTGATCGGCAACCTGATTGCCACCGGCACCTTTTTGGAGCCAACCGCCGAACTGGTCATCACAAGCGAACTCACAGTCGAGCAGTCGGCGATAGCGTGGCCGGTATTCCGGATCGCGCCCGAGGCGCATTTCTTCCCGTTCGACTATTCCCGCGACGATCTGGGCACATTGCGCATTCCCGAGCATGGCGATCCTGAAGGGAGGCTGGAGGCATGGGCGCGCGCCTTCATCCGCGGCACGCCGACCGACACGCTGTCGCTGCTGAAGGACATCAATGCGGGCATCCTCGGCCCTGTGGCCTATCGCGTGCGCGATGAGGAAGGGACGCAGACGCCGCTGGAAACGCTGGCGCTGGCGAGCGGTTCGTGCCGGGACATCGCCGCGCTGTTCATCGAGACGGTCCGTCATCTCGGTTTCGGCGCCCGTGCCGCCTCGGGATATCTGTTCGACCCGCAAGCACCCGCCGACGATCCGGGCTCGACCCATGCCTGGGCGGAGGTCTATCTTCCGGGCGCCGGATGGATCGCCTTCGATCCGACGCATCGCCGCCTGGGCGGCGCCAACCTCATCCCGGTGGCCGTCGCCCGCGGCAACCGCCAGATCATGCCGATCGTCGGGGGCTATGTCGGCGCGCCGGAGGATTTCATCGCCATGGATGTCGAGGTCAGCGTTACGCCGCAGTCGTAACGCGCGAGAGGTCGACCAGCAGACTATGTGTCCCTCCGTCCAGCGGGACGCGAACGCACCCTTCCGGGCATCCGACGGGGGTGCCGTCGAGGACGGCCCGCCAGACGTTGCTACCGGTGCCGGACGGGTTCTCGACACGGATGTCGTAGCGGGTGGAGGCCGCGTTCACCGCGGCTTCGAAGCCCGGCCAGGCAGTGGGAATGCAGGGATCGATGACCAGAAAATCGCCCTCGCGGCGGATGCCCAGGATGCTCTCGATCCCGGCCCGATACATCCAGGCGGCCGAGCCCGTATACCAGGTCCAGCCCCCGCGCCCCGCATGCGGCGGGACGGAATAGACGTCGGCGGCGATGACGTAGGGCTCGACCTTGTAGCGCTCGGCCTCGTCGGGCGTCCCGGCATGGTTGATCGGGTTGAGGAGCGAAAACAGGTCGGCAGCCTTTGAGCCGTCGCCCAGCTTCGCGAACGCCATGATCGCCCACATGGCGGCGTGGCTGTATTGCCCGCCATTCTCGCGCAGTCCCGGCGGATAGCCCTTGATGTAGCCGGGATCGTGCGCCGTCGTGTCGAAGGGCGGCGTGAACAGCAGCGCAAGATTGTCCTCGCGACGGATGAGGTGCTGGTCGAGGGCGGCCATCGCCTCGGCGGCGCGCGCGGGATCGGCCGCGCCCGACAGCACCGCCCAGGACTGGGCGATCGAATCGATCCGGCATTCCTCGCTGTCCTTGGAACCGAGCCATGTCCCGTCGTCGAACGTCGCCCGGCGATACCATTCGCCGTCCCAGGCTTCGCGCTCGATCGCGGCTTGAACGGAGGCTGCGTGAGCCCGCCAGCGGGCGGCTCGGGCCGGATCGCGACTGTCGGCGAAAGGCGCGAAGAGCGCGATGGTGCGTACCAGAAGCCAGCCAAGCCATACGCTTTCGCCCTTGCTGCCTTCGCCGACCCGGTTCATGCCGTCGTTCCAGTCGCCGGTGCCGATCAGCGGCAGGCCGTGCTCGCCGGTGAGTTCGAGGCATTGGTCGAGGCCGCGGGCGCAATGCTCGAACAGCGAGGCCCGCTCGTCCGCGATCATCGGCTGAAAGAAGGAGTCGTGCTCGCCCTCGCCAAGGGGCGGCCCCTCCAAGAACGGCACCGCCTCCTCCAGCACGGCGGCGTCGCCGGAAGCGGCGATATATGTGGCGGCGGCAAAGGCGAGCCAGACCCGGTCGTCCGAGATGCGCGTGCGCACGCCCTGTCCCGAATGCGGCAGCCACCAATGCTGGACGTCGCCTTCGACGAATTGCCGGGCGGCGGCGCGCAGGAGATGGCGGCGGGTCTCCTCCGGCGCGGTCAAGGACAGCGCCATGCCGTCCTGGAGCTGATCGCGAAAACCATAGGCGCCGCTCGCCTGGTAGAAGGCCGAGCGGGCGATGACGCGGCATGCGAGCGTCTGGTAGAGCAGCCAGCCGTTCAGCATGACGTCCATCGCGCGGTCGGGCGTCTTCACCTGGACCGTGCCGAGCAGGGTTTCCCAATGGTCCGTCACCTTCGCCAGCACCGCGTCGAGATCGGCGTCGCGATAGCGGACGATCAGCGCGCGCGCGTCGTCCACGGAACCGCATTGGCCGACCAGCCAAACGATCTCGGCCGTCTCGCCGGCACCAAGCTCGACGCTGGTGGCGAGTGCGGCGCACGGGTCGAGACCGGCGCCGGCCGCGCCCGACAGCACATGGCTGCGAGTGAGCGCGACCGGCGCGTCAGGTCCGCCGCCGCGGCCGAGAAACTCCGTGCGATCGGCCGTCCATGCCGTCTGTCGCCCGCCGAGATCGGCGAAGGCGACGCGACCGGGAAAGGCCGTGTTCCAGGGATTGCGGGCGAGGATGGCGCCGGTGGCGTCATCGATCTCGGTGACGATGAACGGCGCGGAAGCGCCGCGCGCCGTGCCCAGCACCCATTCCGCATAGGCGGTGACCGACAGTCGGCGTGCGCGGCCTGAGTTGTTGCGAAGCGTTAGACGGGAAATCTTGACCGGATCGGAAAGCGGCACGAACTGCAGCAGTTCGAGCGCGACGCCGTTCGCCTCGTGCTCGAAGCGGCTATAGCCGAAGCCGTGGCGCGCGACATAGGTCCCGCCGTCCCGGATGGGCTGCGCCGTCGTGCTCCAGAGATCGCCGGTGATCTCGTCGCGGACATAGATCGTTTCGCTGGCGGGGTCCGTCACCGGATCGTTCGACCATTGCGTCAACTGGTTCTCGCGGCTGTTTTCGGCCCAGCTATAGCCGCTTCCGTCCGCCGAGACCTGAAAGCCGAAGCCTGAATTGGCGATCACGTTGATCCAGGGCGCTGGCGTCGCGCGGCCGCCTTCGAGGATGGTCACATATTCACGACCGTCCTTGTCGAAGCCGCCGAGGCCGTTGAAGAATTCAAGCTCGGGCGTCGCCGGCTGCGGTGACCTGAGCGGGACCGCCGCTTTCGGCCGGCGGACGGGCAAGGGGCTGGCCGGAGGCGGCCGCAGGCGTGCGATCTGCTCGGCGATCGGACCTCTGCGGGCGTAAAGGACGACGCGCGCCGCCGCATGCAGCAGCGAGCGGGCCTCGGCGCTCATCAGATCGGCCCGCAGCACATGGACCGAGCCCTGGGCGTTCGCATCGCCGAGCCGCGGCCGCGACTGGCTCGAGCGCACCGCCGTCTCGATCGCGATCTGCAAATCCTGCATGTAGGAGGCGGCGTGCTCGTTGACGATGACGAGATCGACGGCCAGGCGTTTCATGCGCCAGTATTCGTGGGCACGCAGCAACTGGCCGACCTGGGCCATGTCGGCGATATCGTCGATGCGCAGCACGACGATCGGCAGGTCGCCGGAGATGGCGAGGGGCCACAGGCCCGACTGGGGGCCGGCCCCGCGCATGATGGCCTCCGACGATGCCCGGAAGCGCGGATCGGCGTAAAGGATCGGTGCCGCCAGGCGCTGGAAATTGGCCGCTTCCGTCGCCTCGATACCGAGATGGCGAAGCTGGACCTGCGCCTGTGTCCACGCCAGCGTCTTGGCCCGGTCGAACGCGCTGCGGTCGTGATGCATGTCGACAAGGTCCAGAAGTTCGGCCCGCGACGACGCGACGACGGTCCAGAAGGCGACCCGAGCGACCTTGCCGGGCGGGACGATCACCCGCTGCCTGAGCGAGAAGATCGGATCGAGGACGGTTCCGACCGTGTTCGAGAGCGGCAGGCCATCCTTCAAAGCCGCCGCGTCGGCGACCGTGCGGCCGCGACCGAGGAAGCGGGCCCGGTCGGTCTCGTACTGCGGGTCGGCTGCGATCTTGCCCTCGACCACGGCAAAATGCGCCGCCCAGACCCGCGGCTCGTCATGCGATCTCGGGCGGCGCGTCGCCACGAGCGCGTCGAACTCCGCGAGGTGCTCGGTCTGCACGAACATCTTGGAAAAGGCCGGGTGAGCGTTGTCGGCGGCGGGCGTCGCCAGCACCACTTCCGCGTAGGATGTGAGCTCGATCTCGCGCGGCCGGCGGCCGTTGTTGGTCAGGCATATGCGGCGGACCTCGCTGTCGTCCTCGCCGGAGACGAGCACATCCATCGTGGTGGTCAAACTGCCGTCGCGATGGACGAAGTGGGCGCAGTCCTCGCTGAAGAAGACTTCTCCGTGACCGGGTTCGTCTCCCGCCGCCTGCGCGCCCCCGGTCCAGCTCTTCCCGCTATGGCCGTCCTTGAGGAAGATGAACGATCCCCAGTCGTCGCGGGTCGCGTCCTCCCGCCACCGCGTCACGGCGACGTCGCGCCAGCGGCTGTAGCCGGCGCCGGTGGTGGTCAGCATCACCGCATAGCGGCCGTTCGACAGCAGATGCGTCGCCGGCGCGCCGGCCGTCGATGCTTCGAGGCGGCGCGTCGTCGCAATTTCGGCGATAGTCTCGGCAAGCGGCGCCTTCACCTCCTCCGCCCGGGGATGCGTGATGGCGACCTCGTCGGGCACGCGCTCCTGCAACAGCAGCTCGCTGGCCTTTATCATCGGCTCGCGATGGAACCGGGCGCGCATCCGGCCGTCCTGGAGGGTGTTGGCGATGGCGACGATGGTCATGCCCTGGTGATGGGCCATGAAGGCGCGCACGATCGCGACCTCCTCGTCCGCCGGCAGGCGGGAGCGGGTGAAATCGAGCGCTTCGTAGAAGCCGTGGCGACCGCGGGCTCCCATCGCCGCGAGCCGGGCGTAATTCGCGCGCGCGCCGTGTGGGTCGACCATGGTTGCCAGCGCGGTCGCATAGGGCGCGATCACGGCGTCTCCCGCCAGGCCGCGCTTGAGGCCGAGGCCGGGCACACCGAAGTTGGAATACTGGTAGGTGAACTCGAAGTCGCGGGCGTTGTAGGCGGATTCCGAGATGCCCCATGGGATGCCGAGCGATCGGCCATAGGCTTGCTGGCGCTTGACCACCAGGCGGTTGGTCTGCTCGAGCAGGCTGCCGGCCGGCGCACGCATCACCAGCGATGGCATAAGGTACTCGAACATCGATCCGGACCAGGAGATCAGCGCCGAGCCGCTTCCGAGCGGCGTCGCGGTCCGGCCCAGGCGGAACCAGTGCCGTGTGGGAACATCGCCCTTGGCGACCGCGAACAGGCTGGCGAGCCGCGCCTCGGAGGCGAGCAGATCGTAGCAGCTCGGGTCGAGGCCGTTCTCGGCGAGCGAATAGCCGATCGACAGCAGCTTGCGGTCGGGGTCGAGCAGGAAGGCGAAATCCATCGCCATCGCCATCTCGCGTGCCGTGTCGGCGATCGCCTTCAGGCGTTCTCCGAGAAGGTTCGGCGTATCGGCGATCCCGAGACGGTCGCGGCCATGCTCTACCCCGACCCGCCTCAACGCCTCGATCCAGAACAGCAGGTCCGACTGGCCGCCATCCTCGGCTGGAGACAGGATGGCGCGGGCCGCCTCGGCCGCCTTTTCGACCAGCCTGTTGAGCGATGCGGAGATCGACTCGATCGCCTGCGGACCGTTCAGCCGGGCTTCGATCTCGTCGAGAATGGCTGCGAGAGCTTGCCCGCCGCCCGCTCCGGCCGGCAGGGCGTCGGCCGCCTCGCGCACCAGCCGGAAGGTGTCGGCCGTGCCGGCCCTGACATCCGGCGCATGGGCCTCGTCCACCCATTCCTCGCAGGCATTGGCCAGCGCGATCAGGTGGCCCGCCAGATTGCCGCTGTCGACCGACGAGACATAGGCGGGGTCGAGCACACGCAGGTCCTGCGTGTCGTACCAATTGAAGAAGTGCCCCTTGAACAGGCTGAGCTTGCGCATGGTGCCGAGCGTGGCTTCCAGCCGCTCGACCGTCTCGATGAGCCCGGCCCAGCCGAAGTCGCGGGCGGCGACCGTGGACAGCAGGTAGAGCCCCATGTTGGTGGGCGACGTGCGGCGCGCGAGCACCGGCTTCGGCACCTCCTGGAAATTGTCGGGCGGCAGCATGTTGTCGGCCGGCGTGACGAAGGTCTCGAAATAGCGCCAGGTGCGGCGTGCGGTGAGGCGCAGATCGGCCGCGTCAGCCTCCGAGATCGCCAGCCGCCGCGGGACCGGCGGCGCGCTGCTGATGCGGAAGGCAAGCGCCGGCGCGCCGGCCCACAGCAACGCGAAGGGCAGGACGAGCGGCCAGGACGCAGGAGCGGCCGCAACAGCGAGTCCTGCGAGGATCAGGCCAAGCGCCACCCCGCCCGCCATCCGGCGATAGAAGCCGCTCGGGCTCAGGTGCGGAGCCGCCGCCGATCTTGCCGCCGTCGTCCATTCGAGAAGGTGCTTGCGCGTCACCAACAGCCGCGTCAGCGTTCTGGCGATCGCGTCTCCCGTCCGCCAGGCTTGGTCTGGCATGAAGGCGACCGAGAACAATGTCTGGGCGTATGCGAGGTGTAGGCCACGGCCGAGCATGCCGAGGTGATTGCGCAGATGCAGCCCGGCACGGCGCGGCACTATGGAGAAAGCGCCCGGGAAAAAGATCGGGATCGCAACGGCCGCAAATACGAGCGCAAGTCCGGCCATCGCCGAGGGCATGGGGAGCAGCCAGCACAGGGCGAGGACCAGCAGCGTGAAGGGCGCAAGCAGCGACCGCCGCAGATTGTCCAGCATCTTGAAGCGCCCGAGCGGCGGCAGCGCCCGATCCCCGGTCGAGGGACCGAAGACCCAGGGGAGAAGCTGCCAGTCGCCGCGCGTCCAGCGATGCTGGCGCTTGGCTGCGACATCGTATCGGGGCGGAAACTCCTCGACGACCTCGATATCGGAGGCAAGGCCGGCGCGGGCGAAGACGCCCTCGAACAGATCGTGGCTGAGCATCGTATTGTCGGGCACGCGGCCGGCGAGCGCCGCCTCGAAAGCGTCGACGTCATAGATGCCCTTGCCGGTATAGGAGCCCTCGCCAAACAGGTCCTGATAGACGTCTGAGATCGCCGCCGCGTAGGGGTCGATGCCGGCGGGACCCGAGGACACGATCTGATAAACGGACCCCTCGCTGCCGAGCGGCAGCGCGGGTGTCACGCGCGGCTGCAAGATCGCATAGCCGCTCGTGACCCGTCGCAAGTTTTCGTCGAATCTGGGCCTGTTCAGCGGGTGTGCCATCTTGCCGACCAGACGGCGCGCGGCGTCGCGCGGCAGTCTCGTATCGGCGTCGAGCGTAATGACGAAGCGGACGCCGTCCGGCACCTGCGGGGCGCGTCCTTCCACAGCCACGAAGCTGGTGTCGGCGGCCCCGCGCAGCAGCCGGTTGAGCTCGTGCAGCTTGCCTCGCTTGCGCTCCCATCCCATCCATGTGTTCTCGCCTTCATTGAAGAGGCGGCGGCGATGGAGAAGGAGGAACCGGTCTCCGCCCGGCCCCGGCCCGTAGCGCCGGTTCAGCCGCGCGATCGCCTGTGCCGCGACAGTGAGCAGATGCGCGTCGTTCTCGACAATCTCGCGGTCCGCGTCGAGGCCGTCCGTGAGGAGAGCGAAGGTCAGGTCCCCGCCTGAGCCGGCGAGGTGGTGGACCTCAAGCTGCTCGACCTGTTCCAGGACATTGGCCTCGCTGGTCAGCAGCGTCGGCACGGCGACGAACGTCCGCAGAGATTCCGGGACGCCGTCGGCGAGTTCGAGGCCGGGCAAGGCGGTCGCGCCGAAGCACCATGCGACAGCGCGGTTGACCAGCGCGGTGGCCGCCTCGGACGCCGGCACGAACCCCGTGAGGACGAACAGGACAAGCCAGCCCGCATCGAGGCCGGTGGCCACAAGGGCCCATGACGCCAGGGCCAGCAGCGCGGCTGTGACGGACACGATAGCGCCGACATAGCCGCCGATGCCCAGGCGCAGGCCGAAACGGCCTATCCGCATTCGCGGAGGTGGGCTGAAGCCGATCGTCCGCTCGAGCGCGCGCCGTCCCGCCGCGATCAGATGATGGCCCGGATCGCCGAGCCTCTCGCTTTCATCATGGTCGGATGCTTCGGCGGCTTCCCGGCGCGCTGTTTCCAGGACCTGCCCGGCGATCTCCAGCTCCGTCGACGGCGACCCCCGGGCGAGTTCCTCGACCGCGCTCCGGTAGAGATTGCGGGTCGCAAAATCCATTGCGGCGAAGGCGCTTCCCGAGCGGAGCCGCTCGTCGACGAGGCTCACGCTTTCGAACAGGTCGGCCCAGTCGATGTCGGAGATCAGCCTCATGCTGGTGATGACGTTGCGCACGGTCACGTTGGACGCGCCCAGCCTTTGCTGGGCATGCTGCACCACATCCTCGATCGACGTGCGTTGCAGGCGGAGCCGCTCGATGAGCCATCCGAGCGCAGGCGTCGTTCTGGGGTCCTGGTCCCTCAGCCGCTTGGCGAGCTGTGCCGCGAAGACCTCCGACAGGGGCTCGGACGAGCGGGCGAAGATATCCGCTTCGAGCGCGGTTTGCGCACGCCCCGATTCGAGAAGCCTGTCGGCCAGCGCGTCGGCGTCCGCGCGTTCCTTGCGTCCGGCGACGATCTGGTCGGCGAGCCGGCGCAGATTCTCGACAAGCACGATGCGCAGCGTGATCGCGACGGCCCACAGCTCGCCGATCGTCAGCGGCTGGACCCGCTGATAGGCGACGATGAACCGGCGCAGTATGTCGGGATCGAAATAGCTGTCGGTGTGGGCGATGAAGGCCCAGGCGAGGCCGAACACCCGCGGATAGCCGGCGAACGGCCCGGCCGCCAGCTTCGGCAGTTGCCGATAGTAGCCGGGCGGCAGATCATCCCTGATCTCGCGTATCTGCTCCTCGACAAGATGATAATTGTCGAGCAGCCATTCCGCGGCGGGAACCACGCCCCGTCCGCTTTCAAGGTCGGAGGCGCTGATCCGATAGGCCGCGAGCAAGGCGGCGGCGTTGTCGTTCAACCGAACCTGCAAGGACAGGACGCCGGGCGCACGCGCCGTGACCTGTTGCGCTGCGGCGAGGCTTTCAGCGTGCTGCTCGAGCCGTTCGACGCCGAACAGTTCCTCGCGCACAGGTGTGATGGCGTTCCACGGGCCCGGCGGAGAGCCGCGCCGAAGCATCCGGTGGAGAAAACTCATGATCGTTCTACTTTCCGGTCGGCGCCGTCAGCGCTCCAGGTCGCGCTGCTGCCGCATCCACTGCGGCGAAGAGGACAAAGGCCCCAGCGCCGGGTTTGGCAGGCCGGTCAGCCAGCCGCCGTCAACACGTGATGCCGCTCACGAAGCCATATAGGGAACTATCCGATCACGGCGACCGGCATGACGATCGTGACACCTCACGGGATGAGGTCGCTGCTCGCAGGATGGATGGCGCGAACCTGCCGCCATCGTCTTCCCAGCGATCCAGCGCATCGTCCGCGAACCTGCCCGATCTGCTTGTGGGTGCGTCCATCCTGAAGTCGCCGCCACCCATGGACGCGGTCATGGGGCCTGCTTCCCTGTTCATCGCGTGCTGAAACTCTCCGATTGGCGGAGCGGCTGCGCATTGCGCATCCGTTCGCGACACAGGACTGCAAGCTTCGCGCGACCGCATGAATCGCCACGCGTAACCCCTTGGACGGATGGTCACCAGATGCTCCCGAAAAGCGTCGAGTAGATGATAATGGCTATCGCGGCCGTGACCGAGACCCTGACGAACAGGCGCCTGAAGTCGTACATATACAGTTGAGCAGGAATGTAATTTCTCATGGTGGCCTCGTTGATTTAATAGGTCGTGGCCGGATTTTCTGGCTTGCGGGCCGGAGATTCCTGGTCCCATTGATCAGGGCATGGCCCCTCAGAGCAGCCGGTCGTCTTCCGCCGTCCGACGGGCGCGGCGGCCGGCGCCGTCGATTTCCGATTTCCGATGGCCTTCCTTCGCAGCCTTGCGGATCTGCTCGAAACGGTTCTCCTCGGCTTTGTCGGTGACAGGCTGCGGATCGGCTTTCTTCACGAAGGTGATCATCAGTCGCGCTCCTTGCTCAGCTCGACGGGAACGCCGCACCGGGGCATGCGCCCCGGCGTGGCGGTGATGGTTCCGGCGGAAACCTTAGGCGACGAGCGCTGCCGCGCAGGCTTCGGCGCCGCGCCGGTCGGGATTGGTCTGTCCGGGCATCGTCGCCCAGCCGCTGGCTTCGACGAACTGCCGCTTGGCCGAAGCGCTGGTTATCGCCTTCAGTTCCACCAGGCGCGCGGCCGAGTCGGGCGCGGCATTGAAACGCTCGACGCAGATGTCGGCGGCCAGTTCGCCGCGTGCCACGCTTCCCGCCGTCGTGGCGAGGTCGCGCGATGTTCCGCCGGTGACCCAGCCACCCCAGGTGAACCCGACGATCACGGTCGCGACCGCCGCCCCGACACACGCCCAGACGAGCGTCGATTTGGTTGGTTGGTAACCATCCCAGCGCTGGGTGAGAGATCGCTTGGTGCTGTTTTGCATGGCCATGGAAGTGCTCCTTGCTGATTGCTGTTGGAGATCGACCTTCCGGCGACGGCGGCCGAACGGTTCAGGCATTGCTCAGTAACCCATTGCGCCCATGCCGCCGCCGTTGCCTGCGGCGGGCGCATCCTTCGGCGGGATGTCGGCGATCATCGCCTCGGCGGTGATCAGCAGGGCCGCGATCGAGCCGGCGTCCTGCAGGGCCGTCCGCACGACCTTGGCGGGATCGACGATGCCCGCCCTGATCATGTCGACATAGGTTTCCGTCTGCGCGTCGAAGCCCTGGTTGCGATCCTTGCTGTCCGTCAGCCTGCCGACGACGATCGAGCCCTCGACGCCGGCATTCTCGGCGATCTGGCGGATCGGCGCTTCGAGCGCCCTGAGCACGATCGAGATGCCGGCGGTCACGTCGGCGTTGGTGCCGGTCAGCGAGGCCAGGACGGTCCTGGCGCGCAGCAGCGCCACGCCGCCGCCCGGCACGATGCCTTCCTCGACCGCCGCACGGGTCGCGTTGAGCGCGTCGTCGATGCGGTCCTTCTTTTCCTTGACTTCGGTTTCGGTCACGCCGCCGACGCGGATCACCGCCACGCCGCCGGCGAGCTTTGCCAGCCGCTCCTGCAGCTTCTCCTTGTCGTAATCGGAGGTGGTCTCTTCGATCTGCGCCTTGATCTGCTGGATACGCGCCGCGATTCCGGCCTTGTCGCCGGAGCCGTCGATCACCGTCGTCGTGTCCTTCTCGATCACCACGCGCTTCGCCCTGCCGAGCATGTCGAGCGTGACGTTCTCGAGCTTGATGCCGAGATCCTCGGAGATCATCTGGCCGGCGGTCAGCACGGCGATGTCCTCAAGCATGGCCTTGCGGCGGTCGCCGAAGCCCGGAGCCTTAACGGCCGCGACCTTCAGGCCGCCGCGCAGCTTGTTGACCACCAGCGTGGCGAGCGCCTCACCCTCGACGTCCTCCGAAATGATCAGCAGCGGCTTGCCGGACTGCACCACGGCTTCGAGGATCGGCAGCATGGCCTGAAGGTTGCCGAGCTTCTTCTCGTGGATGAGGATGTAGGGGTCTTCAAGCTCCGCCCGCATCTTCTCGGCATTGGTGACGAAGTAAGGGGACAGATAGCCACGGTCGAACCGCATGCCCTCGACCACGTCTAGCTCGGTTTCGGCGCTCTTGGCCTCCTCGACCGTGATCACGCCCTCGTTGCCGACCTTGTCCATCGCCTTGGCGATCATCTCCCCGACGGTAGCGTCGCCATTGGCGGCGATCGTGCCGACCTGCGCGATCTCGGCCGACGACTTGACCTTGGTGGCTCGCGCCTGGATCTCCTTGACGACGGCAGCCACGCCAAGGTCGATACCGCGCTTAAGGTCCATCGGGTTCATGCCGGCGGCGACCAGCTTGGCGCCCTCGCGCAGGATCGATGCGGCAAGCACGGTCGCCGTGGTGGTGCCGTCGCCGGCCAGATCGTTGGTCTTCGAGGCCACCTCGCGCACCATCTGCGCGCCCATGTTCTCGAACTTGTCCTCCAGCTCGATCTCCTTGGCGACGGTGACGCCGTCCTTGGTTATTCGGGGCGCGCCGTAGGCCTTGTCGATGATGACGTTGCGGCCCTTGGGACCGAGCGTCACCTTGACGGCGTTATTGAGCAGCTCGACGCCGCGCAGCATACGGTCGCGCGCATCGGTGGAGAATTTGATTTCCTTGGCAGACATGATGCTGGTCCAATTCGGTCTGGGAATACGGGATCGACGACCGGCCGGTCAGGCAGCTTTGCGGGTGGCCGCTCCAGTCTTCTCGACGATGCCCAGAATGTCGGCTTCCTTCATGATCAGAAGGTCTTCGCCGTCTATCCTGACCTCGGTGCCCGACCATTTGCCGAACAGGATAAGGTCGCCGGCTTTGACGTCGAGCGGGATCAGATTGCCGCTTTCGTCACGCGAACCGGGGCCGACGGCGATCACCTCGCCTTCCTGCGGCTTTTCCTTGGCGTTGTCGGGAATGATGATCCCGCCTTTTGATTTGATATCGCCTTCCGCGCGCCGGATGACGACGCGGTCGTGGAGTGGACGGAATTTCATGGGAATTCTTTCTGCGGTCGGCGCATAGGGCGACCACCTCATCCACATAGCGCCTTTGGCACTCGAATGATAGGAGTGCCAAAGATTTATTCTTCGCCACCAAAATTATCGCTTCCGGTAATTTTCACCTGTTCCGCGTATTTCTCCTAGGGACCGGGCTATTTTTCTTGGAAGCCGCCTTTCTCGCACCTAAGGTTTCAGAACATTTAGCTCCGGATCATAAATAAAACCGGGAAGACGCCTTGTTTGGAGCTAATTTGATGCGTATGTGTAAGTCACGTTGATTTGGCCGATTTGGCTTCGCGGTGTCGGAGACTTCGACCCGCCATTCACCACCGAATTCTCGACAGTGAATGCATGGCGTCGATCCGGCGCGCATGCCGCTTGTTCGAACCTTGGAATGAACCCCGGCGCTGACCACGGATGTACTGGCAGCTTGGGAATTCGTTCCGGTTCGGATGGGAGCGATGCCGGAGCCGTGTCCGTGTGCTCCTGCGGAGACACCTAACCATGACAACACGCACCACGCAGACCGTCGTCCGGTTCTCTTCACTTTTCCTGCTGCCCGGCTTCGATGCTCCGCAGCCTGCCGGCGACTATCGCGTCGATCAGGACGAGGAACTGATCGAGGTCTTCTCCCGCCTTGCCTGGCGACGTGTCGGCGCCGTTGTTCACCTGCCGGCCATCGGCATGAACGGTCAGACGCATCAGATGGTGCCGATCGACCCCGCCGACCTCGAAGCCGCAATTGAAAAGGACCACCAGCAATCATGACTTCTACAGGCTCTATCCGACGCACCGCCCGCCCGGTCCGGCGGGAGACCCCGGCACATCTCTTCACGGTTGGGCAGGCCGTCCGGCTGAAGGGCGGATTCGGAAAACCGGCTCTGCCCGCCGATATCTATCACATTACCGGCACGCTCCCGCCGAGGGGAGATTCACCTCAATACCGCATCCGCAATGACGACGAACGTCATGAACGGGTGACGACGCAGGACAGTCTTGAGCCGGTCGGCATGTCGCGGTCTGGTAGCGCAACTCTCATCGAAAGGACGTTCGGCCATGGCCAAGGGACAGAAACGCAGCAGCCGCGAAATCAGGAAGCCGAAGCAGGAAAAGGCTCCGTCCAAGCCTGAAAGCACCTTCGGCAACCAGATCAAGCTCGCCGCGAACGCCAACGCTCCACGCGGCAAGGGCAAAAGCTGACGGTGGTGACGCTTCCGCGGATCGAAGAAGAGCGGCGATGAAGATCATCGTCGAATTCTACCGCACGCGAGACACCGACGGCGCGCATGCCGTCGTCGGTCGCGAGACTGCGGAAGCCGCCGATCTCGACGACGCGATCGAAGTCGCGCGGCAGCTTGCGCAGACCCTCGACATGCCGCAACGACCCGACGCCATGACGATCACCGATGCAGCCGGCACGTCCCTTTATTCCGGCGCCATCGGCGCCGCCGTGACCAGAGAAGAAAGGCCACGATCATGAACGCCCACAACAACGACGCCGAGCGGAAGCGAAGCGTCACAGCTTCCGCCATCGACATATGGGAAAATGAGGGCGGCGCGCCCGGCCACGACTCCGTGGACCATCACTATGGCCGCCGTGTCGAAGCGGACCGCTCCTGGACCGTCTACCATGTCTTCACCGGCGTTCCCGCGCGTGTCGGCGGCAACGCGATGATCGGCCTCAGCCGGTCGGACGCAACCCACGGCATGCTGTCCCTCAACCATCGCAATGCCGAAAGCCGGAAAGAGCGGATCAGCCTGTCGGCGGGCGGGTGGCCCGCATCGTGCACGGCGGAGGTATGCCAGTGGTGACGCTGGAATTTCCAAACCGTAGCCGCAGCTTCGACGAAGAAAGAAATGCCATCCGCTTCATCGGCCATGACGGCATGTTCGAGGTACGGTTCTTCGTCGAGGTGGAAGCGCTCGCGAAATCCGACGCCGAATTGCGCAACACGGAGGCGTCGGAAGGAACGTATCTCTCGGCCTTCGATGCTGTGCGCAGCTCAATCCACGATGTCGCCCGCAAGGCCTATTCCCGCGACCGCCGCGATTCCCTTACGCTGACCGCCGACGATTTCAGGTAGACGCAAGCTCAAGATGCTGATCCGCTACGGCTACGAGATCACGCTGACCTGCCAGCGACCGACCGCTCTGGTGTGCCTGCTGTCGGTCCACGAGGATCGCGCGGCCGACATCAGGGTTCCCGAAACGACATTCACCACCCCCGACGTTCCGGTATCGACCTACCGCGATCTGTTCGGCAACCGATGCCGCCGGCTCGTCGCGCCGGCGGGCGACCTGACGATGTGGGGCGACGCCACGATCGAGGACGACGGCAGGCCTGACCAGGTGGCGCCGGGCGCACGCGAACTGCCGGTACCGGAATTGCCGGACGATTGCCTCGTCTACCTCATGGGCAGCCGCTATTGCGAGACCGACCGTCTGAGCCAGGTGGCATGGGACACCTTGATCGCCGGGCTGAATGGCTTGTATGTCGTAACGGCAGGAAGATAAGGGGCCGTCATGCGGCCGCCCGGCATCTCGGGGCTTTCGCATCAATTTTTGTGACGCAGCAACGACCTTGCTACAGGTGCGTTACCATCGAGCCAGCGCCATTTCGGCATGGTCCCCCGGACATCCGCATGAGAGTTCTGTTGAAGACGGTCGCACGGCCAGCCACCTTTCGGCAGCAGGGATGAGACTGGCGATCCACCACAGGACGATTTATCGCTACGCACGTCCTGTCGAGCTCCAGCCGCACCGCATGATGCTGCGGCCGCGCGGCAGCCACGACATCGCCCTGCTGTCGAGTTCGCTGTCCTGCTCGCCCGACGCGGAACTCGAGTGGACGCAGGATGTCTTCGGCAATCTGATCACCACCGGCATCTTCTCGCAGCCAGCCGGCGAACTTGTCATTACAAGCGAATTCACGGTGGAGCAGTCGGCGGTAGCGTGGCCGGTGTTCCGGATCGCGCCTGAGGCGCACTCCTTCCCGTTCGCCTATTCCCCCGACGACATAGCCGATCTGGGCACGCTTCGCGTTCCGGAACATAACGATCCCGAGGGACGGATGGGCGCATGGGCGCGCGCCTTTGTCCGCGACGCGACAACCGACACGCTTTCACTTCTGAAAGACCTCAATGCCGGCATCCTCGACTCGGTGGCGTATCGCGTGCGTGACGAGGAAGGGACGCAGACACCGCTGGAAACGCTGACGCTGGCGAGCGGCTCGTGCCGCGATATCGCTGCGCTGTTCCTAGAGGCGGTCCGTCATCTCGGCTTCGGCGCCCGCGCCGTCTCGGGCTATCTGTTCGATGCACAGCAAAGGGCCGACGACCCCGGATCGACCCATGCCTGGGCGGAGGTCTATCTTCCCGGCGCGGGATGGATCGCCTTCGACCCGACGCATCGACGGCTTGGCGGCGCCAGCCTGATCCCGGTGGCGGTCGCCCGCAGCAATCGCCAGATCATGCCGATTGTCGGCGGCTATGTCGGTACGCCTGGGGATTTCCTCGCCATGGATGTCGAGATCAGCGTTATACCGGCATCATAGGCATGGCACTTCGCCCTGTGCCAGATGCAGGCCTGTGACCCCCAGCTTCGCAAGACCGGCTCGTACTTCCGGCGCGCTCATGAAGAGGTTCCAGAGCAGGCCACTGCGAAAATTCTCGATCATGATGACGATCGGTCCCTGGTTGATCGCCAGATAGGTACGCGCATACCAGTCGCGACTTTCGCAGAAGGCATCCACGAATCCGAACCGGCCCCAGATGCGCCGCTTCGGCTTGGTCAGAAAGTACCGCAGCGCGCGCATCGCCTCGTCCGGGGCGTAGGGAAAGCTCGAAAGCGCAGCGCTCGGCGTGATCACGCCGATGTCCTTGCCGGGCGCATGCGCAACATAGCCTTTTGGCCCGTGGCTGGACGTCAGCCCCCAGCAGCCCGGCCCATATCCCGCGTGACCGTGCGGATTGGCGACGCAGTGCTCGTAATTGATACGCGTGTGGCGAAGGTTCTGCTGCCAGTAGTCGGCATGGCGATCCGTCAGCCCACGCGGATCGAGGCCGCAGAAGGAGTAGTGCGCGATGAAGAGCGGGCCGCCATGATCCATGCCGAGCGGCAGCTCGATGCCGCGATAGCTCCGACCATTGCGGAAACCCTGACCTGACGCTAACCCTTCGTGATAGACGTCGGCATCGATTGCGTGTTCGGGCGAGCCGGCGGCAAGCACATAGGCCAACAGGCTCTCGTTCCAGCCGGCGATCCTGCGGTTCATCGCCCAGCCATGGTTGGGGCTCCAGTGCCAGTAGGGATGTTTTCCCTCGTCCCGCCTATACCAGTCCCACTCTGCTTCGAGCCAGAGCCGGTCGATCCCATGACGAAGCTCTCGTTCGGCGGTGCCGTCCTTGTCGAAATACTGGCGGGCGCACAGAAGTCCCTGGAACAGGAACGCGCTTTCCACCACATCACCCCCGCTGTCCTTGCGGCTGAAGGGAATGGTCGCTCCGGTCCGCCCGTTGATGAAATGCGGGAACATACCGTGGTAGCGCGGTGTGCGTTCCAGACATGACAGCATCGTGCCGAGCCGACCGACGGCATCATCGCGCGCCACCCATCCGCGTTCGACGGCCACGATGATCGCCATGATGCCGAAGCCCGAGCCGCCGATGGCGATGAGGTCGTTGTCGGGGTCGCCGGTCGTCTTCTGGCGATCCCGCGCGAGGCCGCTTGCCGGATGTGCGCTCTACCAGAAGCAGCGAAATGTCTGCCTCTGGACCAGATCGAGGATCGCGTTATCGGCTTCGCAGAACCGGCCGGCAAGGGCATCTGTGGGCGAGCTCATGGGGAAGATTGCTTCAGTCTTCTGAGGGGCAGCGGTTCAATTTCATCCAGGCAGATTTCGGGCCCGGCATGCGGAACGAAGAAGTGCGGCATCCCGTTGTTCGTCGTTCGCCACATCGACGTGCGCGACATCCAACGAAGGGACCGCCGCAATGGCCAAGGAAAAGACGCTGGAAGACCTCTTCCACGATACGCTCAAGGACATCTATTACGCCGAGAAGAAGATCCTGAAGGCGCTGCCGAAGATGAAGCGGGCCGCGCAGTCGCCCGATCTCAAGGCGGCCTTCGAAAAGCACAAGGGTGAGACCGAGGGCCACGTCGAGCGCCTGCAGCAGGTGTTCGAGTTGATGGGCAAGCGCGCCCAGGGCAAGACCTGCGATGCGATCGAAGGGATCATCTCCGAGGGTGAGGAGATCATCGACGAGTTCAAGGACACGGCCGCGCTCGACGCCGGGCTGATCTCAGCCGCGCAGGCTGTCGAGCACTACGAGATCACCCGCTACGGCACGCTGAAGCGCTGGGCGACCGAGCTCGGCATGAGCGACGCCGCGAAGCTTCTCGATCAGACGCTGCAGGAAGAATCGAAGACCGACAGCGACCTGACCAAGCTGGCGGACGCCTCGGCAAACCAGCGGGCGAAAGCAGCCTGACCAAGACCAGCAAGGCCCGGGACCACTCCCGGGCCTTGTTGCTTTGCGCCTGAACCGACGCCGTTTCAGCCAGCCCACGGGAGCCAGCCATGGCCAAGAGCACAAGAAGGTCCGGAACCAAGCCGGACGAGAGTATCGCCACGATTCATGATCAGAAGCTCGCGCGCGGCAATGGCGGCGAACTGCATCAGTTCGCCGAGGGTGACACGCCGGTGCTGACCACCGCGCAGGGCGGCCCCGTTTCCGACGACCAGAACACGCTGAGGATCGGCGAGCGCGGCCCGAGCCTGATCGAAGACTTCCATTTCCGCGAGAAGATCTTCCATTTCGACCACGAGCGCATCCCCGAGCGGGTGGTGCATGCGCGCGGCTACGGCGCCCATGGCACTTTCGAGACCTACGACTCGCTGGCGAAATACACCCGCGCCGACATCTTCCAGCGCGCCGGCGAGAAGACGCCGGCCTTCGTGCGCTTCTCCACCGTCGCCGGCTCCAAGGGCTCGGCCGACCTCGCCCGCGACGTGCGCGGCTTCGCGGTCAAGCTCTACACGCAGGAAGGTAACTGGGACATCGTCGGCAACAACATCCCGGTCTTCTTCATCCAGGACGCGATCAAGTTCCCCGACATCATCCATTCGGTGAAGCCGGAACCGGACCGGGGCTTTCCGCAGGCCGCCTCCGCCCACGACAATTTCTGGGATTTCATCTCGCTGACGCCCGAGTCGATGCACATGATCATGTGGGTCATGTCCGACAGGGCGATCCCGCGCTCTTTCCGCTTCATGGAAGGTTTTGGGGTCCACACCTTCCGCTTCCTGAACGACAAGGACGAATCCACCTTCGTCAAGTTCATCTGGAAGCCGAAGCTGGGGCTTCAGTCGGTCGTCTGGAACGAAGCGGTGAAGATCAACGGCGCCGACCCGGACTTCCACCGCCGCGACCTGTGGGACGCGATCCAGGCGGGCGACTTTCCGGAATGGGAGCTTTGCGTCCAGCTGTTCGACCAGGATTTCGCCGACAGTTTCGACTTCGACATCCTCGACCCGACCAAGCTCATCCCGGAGGAGATCATCGAGCCGATGCCGGTCGGCCGCCTCGTGCTCGACCGCATGCCGGACAATTTCTTCGCCGACACCGAGCAGGTCGCGTTCATGACGCAGAACGTGCCGCCGGGCGTCGACTTCTCCAACGACCCGCTGCTTCAGGGCCGCAACTTTTCCTATCTCGACACGCAGATCAAACGGCTGGGCTCGACCAATTTCACCCATCTTCCCATCAACGCGCCGAAATGCCCGTTCCATCATTTCCAGCAAGACGGGCAGATGGCGATGCGCAACCCGGTCGGCCGGGTGAACTACCAGCCGAACTCCTGGGGCGAGGGGCCAAGGGAATCGCCCGAACGCGGCTTCCGCTCCTTCGCCGATGCCGAGGAAGGACAGAAGGTGCGGCTGCGCGCCGAAAGCTTCGCCGACCACTACAGCCAGGCGCGGCAGTTCTTCATCAGCCAGACCGTGCATGAGCAGAAGCACATCGCCATGGCGTTGACCTTCGAGCTTTCCAAGGTCGAGACGCCGGCGATCCGCGAGCGCATGGTGGCGCACCTGCTCAACATAGACGAGGGGCTGGCTGAAACGGTTGCCGAAAAGCTCTGCATGACGGAGCTGCCAAACCCGGCCGATGCGGCCGTCGCGCCGCGCGACGACCTGCCGGCCTCGGACGCGCTGTCGATCATCAAGAACGGACCCGAGAGCTTCGAGGGCCGCAAGGTCGGCGTGCTGGTCAGCGAGGGCGCCGACGCCGCCTTGCTGACGAAGCTGGAGGCGGCGTTGAAGAAGGAAGGCGCCACCATGGAGATCGTCGCCCCGAAGATCGGCGGCGTGGAAGCGGAGGACGGAAGCCGGATCGAAGCCGATCACATGATCGACGGCGGTCCCTCCGTGCTGTTCGATGCGGTCGTGCTTCTGCTTTCCGAAGAGGGCGCCGAAAAACTTGCGGGAGAAGCCGCCGCGCGCGACTTCGTTGCCGACGCCTTCGCCCACTGCAAGTTCATCGGCTATGTCGCGGCGGCTGCACCCCTGTTCGAGAAGGCCGGCGTGCCTCTCGACGAGGAGGATGAAGGCCTGATCCCCCTCGACCGCGCGAATGCGATATCCGGGTTCATCCATTCCTGCCGCAAGCTCAGGCTGTGGGCGCGGGAGGACGCGGTGAAGCTGTAAGCCGAAGAGGCCGCCGGGCGGAACTGCTGCAGGTCGAACCCGTTATTCGGAATCATTCCGAGGAGAAGCATCATGCCCGACGTCAAGCCGAATATCGGCCACCCCGACGCACCGAACACCGGCGCTCTGAACCCCGATGCCGCGAAGCCCGATGCGCGGAACATCGAGCGCGACGATGTCTACGAAGCCGAGCAGCTTGCTATCAGGACAGGCATTACCGGCGATCAGGCCCAAGAGCTGATCGACCGGATAGGAAGCGACCGCGTGGCGCTGGAAGAGGCGGCCCGGAACCTGCGAGCGCGCGATGACTGACAGGAAGCGAGAGACCGAGGACGAGAAGGCGCTGCGCCTGGCCGAGACGACGGATGTATCGCCTCAACAGGCGAAGGATCTCATGCGCAAGCATGGCAAGGACAGCAAGAAGGTCGACGAGGAAGCCAGGAACTTCAAGGCCGAGGGTTAGCGACACTGGTAAATCGGTGGGGTGAGCGTCCGCGTCTTGCAAATCATCCGATACACATCCATATACCATCCATATGGATGGAGAATGGAAATGACGGACAATGTGTTCAAGCTCCGCGACAAGGGCGGCGAGACGGAGAAGATCACCATCAATCTCGGCTATGTCGATCTCGGACGCGTGGACCTTCTGGTGCAGGAGGGTTTCTACTCCAACCGCACCGACTTCATCCGCACCGCGATCCGCAACCAGCTCTCCACCCATGCCGAGGCCGTCACCCAGTCGATCGTCCGGCACACGCTGGAACTCGGCCTGCGCGACTACGGCAGGGCCGATCTGGAGGCGGTGAAGGCCGCCGGCGAAAGGCTCCACATCAAGGTGGTCGGGCTTGCCCGCATCGCACCGGATGTTTCGCCCGAACTCGCTCTGGCGACCATCGAATCCATCACCGTGCTCGGTGCGCTTCAGGCCAGCGCGGAACTGAAATCGGCGCTCGCAGACCGCATCCGATAGGGCTGCTGCCCCAATCAATAAGGAACGGACCATGAATGAAGATTTCGCCGCGGCCATGCGCCGAGCGGCTCTTTCCACACGCGCCTCGAACCTCACCGAGGCGACGCGGGTGATCCAGGATGCGCTTGGCGGGCGAGCAGCCTCCGGCGAGCACGCTTCGACGGTTCCCGACATCACGCCCCCGCCGGTGAAATCGCGTTCGACACCTTTTCCGGTCGATCCGCGTGCCGAGATCATAGAGCCCCCGGCAAAGCCGAAGGCCGCAACCGCCCGACTGGTTGTCTCCCGGCCTTCCCAGAGGTTGCGAAAGCCCCTCGGGGAGGCATTGCGAATCCTGCGCGAGGGACGCTCCGCGACCGGCGCGTTGGCATCGCCACCGGGCATGACCCTGCCCGGAGTGGCCAGACATGCCGCGCCGCCTGCCATGCCGGACGGAGCACAGTTCGTGGCGCGCTCCTTCACCTGCGCGGCCGGCACGCGAAGCTACAGGCTTTACGTTCCCGCCTCCGCGCCGGAGCGGCCGCGCGGGCTTCTCGTCATGCTGCATGGCTGCAAGCAGGACCCCGACGATTTCGCCGCAGGCACCGGCATGAACGCCGTCGCCGAGGCGCACCGCCTGCTGGTCGCCTATCCCGGCCAGACCGGAGCGGACAACGCGTCGTCCTGCTGGAACTGGTTCAGGCCGGTGGACCAGATGCGCGACGCCGGAGAGCCTTCGATCATCGCGGGCATCACGGCAGAGATCATGTCCGAATTCGGCCTCGATCGCGACGGGGTTTTCGTGGCGGGCCTGTCGGCCGGCGGCGCGATGGCGGCGGTGATGGGCGAGGCCTATCCCGATCTCTACGCGGCTGTCGGAATTCATTCCGGGCTGGCCTGCGGATCGGCCAACGACGTCATGTCGGCCTTTTCCGCCATGCGCGGGGATGCCGCTCTTCCATCCCGCACGAAGCCGCGCGCCGCGGCAGGTGCTGCGTCCCCCGTTCGCACGATCGTGTTCCAGGGAGGCGCGGACCGGACGGTCCATCCGTCCAACGCCGAACGGATCGTTGCCTTGGCCAGCCCGCGCGGCGGGAAAGGCACCGTGCGCAGAGAATCCGGCAAAGCGGCCGGCGGGCGGACCTATGCGAGAACGATTGTCGCCGGCTCCGGGGAAGCGCTAGCCGTTGAATACTGGCTGGTCGATGGCTCCGGGCATGCCTGGTCCGGTGGACAGGCCGGAGGCTCGTATACCGATCCCCAAGGTCCAGACGCGTCGAGCGAAATGGTGCGTTTCTTCCTGGATCGTCAGAACTGAACCTCTCCTCATTCTGTCATTCGATTGCGGTAGCGGGCAGCATGTGCGACGTTGTCTGCGCTGGAGCTTTTCAGATAGCGGTGTGCGGCGGTTGCGGATGCGATCGGTGCGGGATCGGGCGTCGGCTCCGGCAGGTGTTGCGAGTATGGCGGAAGGATCGCCCGGGACACGAGCTCGCGCGGGGCATAAGCCGGGCGCGAAGCCACCCGGGATCAAGCATGCGATGGACAGGGAAGCAGGCGTCGCGGCGAGCGACGCTGTGCGGCCCGCGGAAACCGCCGACTTTCACGCCTTGAAGCACGCAGGCGTTCCGGTCATCGGCATGGGGGCGTCTGCCGGCGGCATCGAGGCGCTGGGCCGCTTCTTCGACGCCATGCCCGCAGACAGCGGCTGCGCCTTCGTGGTCGTCCTGCATCTCGACCCGAAGCGCGAAAGCGAGATGGCGCACATCCTAGGCACCCGCACGGCGATGCCGGTCGCGCAGGTCGAGGACGGGATGCGGCTTGCGCCCGACCATGTCTACGTCATCGCGCCGGACACCGATCTGAGGGTCCGGGAGGGCACGCTGCATGTGTCGAGGCCGTCGCGGCCCCGTGGCCAGCGGCATCCGGTCGATGTTCTGTTCAGCTCGCTCGCAGCTGACCAGCGCGAACGGGCCATCGCCATCGTGCTGTCGGGAACCGGAAGCAACGGCACCGAGGGGCTGAAGGAGATCAGGGCCGAGGGCGGCATGAGCCTGGTGCAGGCGCCCGAGACCGCGAAGTTCGACGGCATGCCGCGGAGCGCGATTTCAGCGGGCATGGCGGATCACGTCCTTGCTCCCGAACGGATGCCGGAGACGCTGCTTGCCTATATGAGCCACGGCTATGTCGCCGCGCCGGTCGAGATCGAGGCCACGTCGCCGGACGGCAAGGCGACGCTGGAGCACGTACTGGAATTGCTGCAGGCGCGGGGCGGACGCGACTTCCGCAGCTACAAGCGAACCACGCTGGGGCGGCGCGTCCATCGCCGCCTGGGGCTCAGGAACATCGCCACCCTGGACGAATATATGGATGTCCTGCGCGCCAGCCCGGACGAGATGCTGACTCTTGGCGGCGACCTGATGATCAGCGTCACCGGCTTCTTCCGCGACGCCGAGGCGTGGAAGGCGCTTGCCGAACTGGTGATCGCGCCGATGGTGGCTGAGCGTGCGAGCGGCGCTTCGATCCGGGTCTGGACCCCGGCCTGCTCCACCGGCGAGGAGGCCTATTCCATCGCCATGCTGATAACCGAACATGCGGAAGCGGCCAGCAAGCGCTTCGACGTGAAGGTGTTCGCCACCGATGCGCAGGAGGACAATCTGCGAAAAGGGCGCGACGGCATCTACCCGGATGCCGCCACGGCGGCCTTTCCCGAGACCCGCCTTGGGCGCTTCTTTTCAAAGCTCGACGGGTCGTTCCAGGTCAGCAGGGAGCTTCGCGACATGGTCGTGTTCGCGCCTCAGAACCTTTTGCGCGATCCGCCCTTCTCGCGCCTCGACCTGGTGTCGTGCCGCAATGTGCTCATCTATCTGGAGCCGGAGGCGCAGCAGCGGATCATCGCCCTTTGTCATTTCGCGCTGCGGCAGGGCGGGCATCTGTTTCTCGGCAATGCCGAGACGATCGGGCGGCATGAGGATCTGTTCGAGACGGTGTCGAAGAAATGGCGGATCTACCGTCGGATCGGACCGACCCGGCACGACCTCGTCACCTATCCGCCGCCGCGCGGAACGGAAGTATCGTCCGGAACGGGTGGACCCTTGCCGCCGCCGCCCCAACCGGCCGCTCCAGTTGCCGAACTGGCGCGGCGCGCGCTGCTGGAGCGATACGCGCCGGCCTCGGTGCTGATCGACCGCAAGGGCCGCGTCCTCTATTTCCACGGCACGACAAGGGACTATGTCGAGAACCCGCCCGGCGAGCCGACCCGCGATCTGCTGACCATGGCCCGCGACGGGCTGGCCGCAAGGCTGCGCGCCGCGATCCGCGAGGCGTCGAGGGAGGAGAAGAGCGTCACGGTCGACGCCCGCATCCGGGAGGGCAAGTCCAGCCGCTCCGTCGCAATGACGGTCGAGCCGCTTCCTGCCTCGTCCCACGGCAGCGGCCTTCTCCTCGTCAGCTTCGTCCCCGGCTCGCCGTCCGATCTGGCCAGGACGCCCATGCGCGGGGACACCGGAGAGGTGTCGTCCAGCGAGCGTGCCCTTCAGGAGGAACTGAAGGCAACCCGCGCCGAGTTGCAGAACACCATCGAATACATGGAAACGGCAAACGAGGAGCTGAAGGCGGCGAACGAGGAAGCGACCTCGATGAACGAGGAGCTTCAATCCACCAACGAGGAACTGGAGACCTCGAAGGAGGAGCTGCAATCGTTCAACGAGGAGCTGAACACCGTCAACAGCCAGCTTCAGCACAAGATCGGCGAGCTCGAAAACACCACCAACGACCTGAACAACCTGCTGGCCGGATCGGAGATTGCGGCGCTGTTCCTCGACACCGATTTCCGCATCCGATGGTTCACCCCCGCGACACGGGATCTGTTCGATTTCGTGTCGTCGGACATCGGCCGGCCGCTCACCCATTTCGCGCAGAAGTTCGCCGACGAGAACCTGATGCGGGACGCCGGGGAGGTGCTGAAGAAGCTCGCCACCATCGAGGCCGAGGTGCCGAGCGACTCCGGGCGTTGGTATGCGCGGCGCATGCTGCCCTACCGCACGCGGGACGATCGCATCGCCGGCGTCGTGATCACCTTCAATGACGTCACTGACCGAAAGCTTGCCGCCGACGCGGTCAATGAGGCGCGCAAGGCTTCGCTCGCAAGCGAGGAGCGGCTGCGGCTCGCCCTCGAGGCCGGCCAACTCGGCAGTTGGGAGCTGGATCTGACGACCGACGCCGCCATACGCTCGCTCCGCCACGACCAGATCTTCGGCTACGAGGTGCCGCTGCCCGCGTGGAGCTACGAAATATTCCTGCGCCATGTCCTGCCGCAAGATCGCGACGAGGTGGATCGGCGGTTCCGCAAGGCGATCGAGACAGGTGACGAGTGGAGGTTTGAATGCCGCATTCAACGACCCGACGGCGAAATCCGTTGCATCGAGGCGAGCGGCCGCCCCGCGCGGGAAGCGGACGGAACGGTGATCCGCATGCCCGGCATCGTCGCCGACATCACCGATCGCAGGGGGAGCGAACTTCATGCCCGAAGGTTGGCCGCGATCGTCAGTTCTTCCGAAGACGCGATTGTCAGCAAGGATATCGACGGCACCATAACCAGTTGGAACCGAGGCGCGGAGCGGCTGTTCGGCTACTCCGCCGACGAGATCGTCGGCAAATCCGTCATGACGTTGATCCCGCCGGATCGCCACACCGAGGAAGCCGAGATCATCGATCGCGTTCGCCGCGGCGAACACATCGAGCACTACGAAACCGTCCGTCAACGCAAGGACGGGAGCAGGATCTGGGTTTCATTATCGATCTCGCCGATTCAGGACGCCCGAGGCAATGTCATCGGCGCGTCGAAGATCGCACGTGACATGACGGAGCGTCGGCTGGCCGACGAGCATCGGCAAACCCTCGTCGGCGAGCTCAACCACCGCGTCAAGAACACATTGGCCGTCGTGCAGTCGATCGCTTCCCAGACGCTGGGCAGCGCGGCCTCGATGGAGGAGGCGCGCGCCGCGTTCAGCTCGCGGCTGATGAACCTGGCGAAAGCGCACGATGTGCTGACGCGCGAAAGCTGGGCAGGTGCGAACCTGGCTGAGATCGTAGCGGATACGGTTGAGCCGCATGCCGGCGGGCAAACCCGCTTCCGCATCGAAGGCCCGCGTCTGCAACTCACCCCGAGCGCGGCGCTGGCCATGTCGATGGCGCTGCACGAACTGTCGACCAACGCCGCGAAATACGGGGCGCTTTCCGCCGACACGGGCCAGGTCGAGATTTTCTGGCGCGTCGAGGGCGACGGTGAGGTTCGCCGGCTTGCCCTACGCTGGCGGGAGAGCGGCGGTCCACCGGTGATCAAGCCGACGCGCAAGGGCTTCGGCTCGCGGCTTATCGGGCGGGCGCTGGCGGCGGAACTGGGCGGCAAGGTCCGCGTTGACTACAAACCGTCCGGAGTCGTCTGCACGATCGTCGCGCCGATGCCCAATGCGGGGGATGTTGGGAGACCAGGTGATCCACCGGCCAGCGAAACGGATCCTGATCGTTGAGGATGAAGTTCTGGTGGCCATGCATCTTGAGGACCTGCTGACGGAGATGGGGCATCAGGTCGTCGGACCCGCCACCCGCGTCAACCAGGCCATGGAACTTGCCCGAAGAAGCGAGATAGACATGGCCGTGCTCGACGTGAACGTCGCGGGCAGGACGTCCTTCCCCGTCGCCGATGTCCTTCGGCAGCGCGGCATCCCCTTCGTGTTCGCGACCGGATATGGAGCCGAAGGCTTCGTGGAGGGATATCGGGACGAGCCGACCTTGCGCAAGCCGTACGAGCCGCAGGAACTGATGCGCGCCATCGCGGCGATGTTTCCGCCGCCCAGTCGCTGACCTGATGACGCGACGACGCTCCACAACCGGCCTTGCGAGAGGGACAATTTTGGGTCGGCATGACGAGCCGAGCCCTCTCCGCAGAGCTCCAACGAGTATCTATATCCTGAAAGGAACCTATCCAACGGGGGGACATTAGCGAGACAGGCTATCCGGGAGAACGATATGGCGCGCCGAGTCCGCTACAAGCCCTATGACCCGCCGACCGGAGGCTGGGGCTCGGTGAAATCGCTCATCAAACATTCGACGCGGCAGCGCGCCGTTTCCAGCGCGGTCGGCCTCATCCGCGACCACAATAAGACCGGTGGCTACATGTGCACGAGCTGCGCCTGGGCGAAGCCGGCCAAGGCGCATGCCGCCGAGTTCTGCGAGAATGGCGCCAAGGCGACGTTCTGGGACCTGACGTCCAAGCGCACGACGCCGGAGTTCTTCGCCCGGCATACGGTTTCGGAACTGCTGGGGTGGTCGGACTACGACCTTGAGAACGAGGGCAGGCTGACGTACCCACTGCGCTATGACGCCGCCAGCGACAAATACCTGTCGGTTTCATGGGAAGACGCCTTCGCCGACATCGGCGCGAAGCTGCAGTTCTACGAGCCGGAGAGCGTCGTCTTCTACGCCTCGGGCCGCGCCGCGCTCGAAACCTCCTACATGTACCAGCTTCTCGCCCGGCTCTACGGCAACAACAACCTGCCCGACAGCTCGAACATGTGCCACGAGACGACGTCGGTGGCGCTGCCGCAGAGCATCGGCACACCTGTGGGCACCGTGCTGCTCGAAGATTTCGCGCAGACCGACTGCATCTTCTCATTCGGCCAGAATGTCGGCACCAATTCCCCGCGCCTGCTCCACAACCTCCAGGAAGCGCGCGAGCGCGACGTGCCGATCGTGGTCTTCAACCCGCTGCGCGAGCGCGGCTGGGAGGCGTTCGTCAATCCGCAGCGTCCCGGCCAGATGCTGACGAACAGGGCCACGCAGATCGCGACGCAATATTATCAGCCTCGCGCCGGCGGCGACATTGCCGCGATGATGGGCATCGCCAAGTGCCTGTTCACTTGGGATGACGAGGCCAAGGCGAATAGCAACAGGCGCATTCTGGACGCTGCTTTCATCGCCGAACACACGCATGGCTTCGAGGCATTCGAGTCAATTGTGCGCGAAACCCATTGGGAAGAGATCACGGAGACATCCGGCCTGCCGCGCCTGGCATTGGAAGATGCGGCCCGGACCTATGCCAATGCGCGATCCGTCATCGCGATCTACGGCATGGGCCTGACCCAGCACAAGCTCGGCATCGACAACGTGCAGATGCTGGTCAACCTGCTGCTGATGCGGGGCAATATCGGGCGGCCGGGCGCCGGCATCTGCCCGGTGCGCGGCCATTCGAACGTACAGGGGCAACGCACCGTCGGCATCGCGGAGAAGGTCGAACTGGTGCCGCTCGACCGGATGGCCGAGCAGTTCGGCTTCGAGCCTCCGCGCAAGGACGGCATGAACACGGTCGAGGCTTGCGAAGCCATCGTGGAAGGCAAGGTCAAAGCCTTCATCGGGCTCGGCGGCAATTTCGTGCGCGCCATTCCCGAGCGCGCGCTGATGGAGGAGAAATGGCGCGGGCTCGATCTGTCGGTGCAGATCGCGACCAAGCTCAACCGCACGCATCTGATCGCGGCCCGCACCACCTATCTCCTGCCGACACTCGTGCGCTCCGAAATCGATGAACAGGCGACCGGACCGCAGATCGTGACCGTGGAGGATTCCACCACCTGCATCCACGCCTCGCGCGGCAAGCACGGGCCGGCGGGCGAATATCTGCTGTCGGAGCCGAGAATCGTCGCGGAGATCGCCAAGGCCACGCTTGCGCCGAACCCGAAAGTGCCGTGGGACGATTGGGTCGCCGACTACGCGCTGGTGCGCAACGCCATCGAGCGGTCCTATCCGGACGATTTTCGCGATTTCAACCAGCGTCTGGATATCCCCGGCGGCTTTCCCCGGCCGGTCGGTGCGCGCCACCGCATATGGGAGACCGACACCGGCAAGGCCAACTTCAAGTTGCCGAAGGCGCTGTCGGCGAGCTTCGACGACGGCAGGGACCCGAACGTGCTGCGGCTGATCACGCTGCGTTCCAACGACCAGTTCAACACCACCGTCTACGGCTACACAGACCGCCTGCGCGGCATCCATGATTCCCGGATGGTCGTGATGATCAACCGCGAGGATCGTGTGCGCTTCGGCATCGGAAAGGACGGAAACGCCCGCCTGACGACGGCGGCAGACGATGGGATCACACGCAGCATGGGCGGCTTCCAGGTGATCGACTACGACATCCCGCCTGGAACGATCGCGGCCTATTATCCGGAGTGCAATGCGCTGATCCCGCTCTGGCAGTTCGCCGAGGAGAGCAAGACGCCGGCTGCCAAATCCGTGCCCGTGCGGATCGCGCCTGAATGACCGGCGCGATTTCAGGCGGGACGCGCTGATGGCGGACAAGACAAATGCTCCGGAACCCCCGGATCTTACGGAAGAGGTATTCGCCGCGCTCGAGGAAAAGGCCGCGTTGCCCATCTCTTCGATGATCGTGCTCGGCATCCTCGCCAGGGTCTATGTCGGGCTGGGCGGCCTCTTCGCGACCATCGCGCTTTCCGGTGCCGACGCCATGCCCTTCGGCGCGGCGCAGGTCCTTGCCGGGCTCGTCTTCTCGACGGGTCTGGCGCTGGTGCTGATTGCCGGCGCCGAGCTTTTCACCGGAAACATTTTGATGGCAGGCCCCGTCGCGGCCGGGCGGATCAACCCGGGCAAGGCTGCATGGGCGCTGGCCGTCGTATACTGCTGGAACTTCGCCGGTTCGCTGCTGCTTGCCGCACTCGTCCTTGCCGCCGGTGTGCACGAAGCGGGTGACGGCGCGGTCGGCCGGGCGGCGCTGGAACTCGGCGCGGCCAAAACCGACAAGGCGTTCATGGCCGCGCTCGCCAGCGGCATCCTCGCCAACATGCTCGTCTGCCTCGCCGTATGGCTCGCCTATGCGGGGCGCACCGTGATCCAGAAGATCGCCGGGCTCATCCTGCCCATCGCCGCCTTCGTTGCGGCCGGCCTCGAGCATTCGGTCGCCAACATGTACCTGCTGCCCTATGCGCTGATGGTGCAGGCGGCGACCGGAGACACGGCCGCCTCCATGTCGGTTGCAGCGATAGTCGGCAACCTCGTGCCGGCCACGGGCGGAAACATTGTCGGCGGCTCCCTCGTCGCGCTCGCCTACGGGCACGTCTATGCGAGGCGCTAGCAGAATGCTCGCTGGGAGGCGTCGATGGATATCGCGCTGATCGTCGGCTATCTCGCTTCCGTCTGCTCGATGACGAGCTTCATTCCGCAGGCGTGGAAGATCATCAAGACCGGCGATATCGCCGCGATTTCCAAGCGCATGTACGCTGTCACGGTCGTGGGTTTCGCGCTGTGGTCCGTCTTCGGCGTGATGCGTATGGAATGGCCGATCATCCTCACCAATACGGTCTGCTTCTGCCTTTCGGCGTTCATCCTGACCATGAAAATGCTGCCGAAGCGCCGACGTGAGCAAGTCGCCTCGATGCTCGATCCGAAGAGGTAGTCTCTTCGCGTTTCCCCAACAAGGAGGGGATTCTCATGAACCGAAAACTGGATCTGCGGACGGGAGCGCCCGTGTGGACGGCATATCGCGCGCCACGCGTGCCGACGGACAAACTCGTGCGGGACGTCAAGTGCGACGTTCTGATCGTCGGGCTTGGCATCAGCGGCGCGATGATCGCCGAAGCGCTGACCGCGCAGGGCCTTTCCGTGATCGGCGTCGACCGCCGCGGTCCACTGCGGGGGTCTACTCCCGCGACCACGGCGCTCGTGCAGTTCGAGATCGACCAGCCGATCACGAGCCTGACGGAGAAGATCGGCAGATCCGACGCCGAACAGGCCTGGCAGAGATCCCGGCTCGCCGTCACCAACCTGCGCGGCCGCATTGAGGAGCTGGGAATCCGCTGCAACCTGGAAAGCAGGCAATCTCTCTACCTCGCGGGAAATGCGCTTGGTCCCGGAGAACTGCAGCAGGAGGCGGAGGCGCGACGCAATGCCGGCATTCGCGCGACGTACCTTACGCCTCAAGCGCTGAAGGAGATGTTCGGAATCGACCGCAAGGGCGCGATCCTGAGCCACGACAATCTCGCGCTTGACCCGCGAAAGCTCACCACCGGCTTCCTGAACAAGGCGCTTGAACGAAAGGCGCGGTTATACGCCCCGGTGGAAGTCACCGAAATCGCCGACGGACGCAATGAGATCGTGGCCGTGACGAAAGCCGGTCCCGCCATAACCGCGAAACATGTGGTGCTGGCCACAGGCTATGAGCTGATGGACATCGTTCCGTCCGACACGCACTCCGTCATCTCGACCTACGCGATCGCGACGAAACCGCAAAGGAGTGCGATCTGGCCGGGTGCCGCCTTCGTCTGGGAGGCGTCCGATCCTTATCTCTACATGCGCGCCACCGCCGACGGACGGGTGATCTGCGGCGGGGAAGACGAGGATTTTGCCGACGAAGAAACGCGCGACGGGTTGCTGCCGGCCAAGACCGCGCGCATATCTGCCAAGCTGAAGGACCTGTTCCCGCACCTCGATACGAGCGCCGATTTCGCCTGGGCGGGATGCTTCGGAACGATGACGACCGGGCTGCCTTACATCGGCGAACTGCCGGGGCGCTCCCGGGTGCTTTCGGTCCAGGGCTACGGCGGCAACGGCATCACCTTCTCGCAGATCGCCTCGGAGATCGTGTCGACGATGATCACGGGCGGAGACGATGCCGACGGTAAGCTCTTCGCCTTCGGGCGCTCCGGCATCCTCAGGAAGCTGGTGGATCTATCCGGCAAGCTGACGACCTGACCGAACGGCCCAATCGTCTTGACGTTGGCGTTTTCCAAGCATCGCACCGCATGTGAGGCCTGGAGCACTGGTTCTCGACGTCGGATCGGTGAAGGTCGAGCCTGCGCGGCTCATGCGGGACCTGCTTCCTCCTTATGTCGACATCGTTGCGATGCACACCCTTTTCGGGCCGCAAAGCGCGCGCGACGGCGTGCGAGGCGTCAAGATCGCGCTTTGCCCCGTAAGGGGCGCGGCCACAGGCGCGTTGCCGCTTGATGACCTTCTCCGCTGGTGCTTTCCCTGTCCCGGATTTCTGTCTCATCTTCGCTCCTTTGAAAGGCTACGATGAACCAGAGATCCTACGCTCTCAGTTAAGCCAATTTGGTCCAGTCACTGCTGACGCCGGACAATCGGTCGCCCGCGTTGCCTTGGTTTGAGCTGCTGCTATCTGTCACACGCGCATCACGACCGGCTACAATTTCTGCACCATTTATGATACATGGTGAAAGACAACGGGCTCAGGCTTTCCGGCCAATCGGATGAGCAGGGCCTGGAGAGCTTTGGCGGAAACTCTACGGCAATCGGAGACGGCGATGCGGACAGGGCGCGAACCTGTTGACGAGGAGGGGGGCAAACGCTTCTGGGCCGAGCGCATGATGCGCTACTATGACGAGTTGAAGACGCTGCCGGCTTGGCAGCGCATGCGGTTCGTCAAGGAGGTGGCGTCGCGAACAGGCTGGGCGCAGAATACGATCCAACGTCAACTCGCCGGTCTTTTGTTCATTGAGGCGCAAGGCAAGGATCCCCGGGAACTCCGCGACGGCGTCTCCCTGATGTCGATCGAGGCGGTTGCGAAGATCATGCGGCAGGATCCCGAAAAGGGCCGTGCCCTGCTTGAAGATGTTATGGAGCGCCGGCTTACGACACGGCAGGTCGCGGACATCTACAAGCGCAATTATCGGGAAGAGAAGCCCGTCGCGGGCGGCTACAAGCGGGGAAGCACCGCACTTGCCTCTCTCTATGCGGATATCGGCAACGACGTTTCGGTAGATCAGCCGGTCATATCGGAAATGCCGTCATCGGAAACCGCCATGCCTGGAGAGCCGGTGGCCTTCCGAATGGCTGAGCATGGGGGCGAGCGCCCCACAGAGATCGTCGCGCCGATGTCACTCGTCGCGAAACGCCTTGTGAAGTCGCTGCGCGATCGGATGTCCGGGCGGATCGACGTCGAGTTCGCGCCGGAGGTTCTGGCGCCGAACTCCATGTCGGGCCGCATCCGTCCTCTTCTGTATCTGAAGGACGAAAACGGCGCGCGCGCATCCGTCTTCGTCCATGACGGTGCGGTGCATCGGCGCGAGGCCGCATTCGCGTTTGCGCTCGGGCGCGCGATGCTGAGCGGCGACAACGTCTTTGCCTATGTCGCGGAGCCAGGCCCCGGCCTCGTGGCCGAACTGCAGGATCTGGTCGCACAGAACGAAGCTGCGCTGGACGTTCGGCGCGAACGTATCGTGGTACACAGTTCTGTGGGGGCTTTTGAGGAAAAGCTCGATAACATCCAGCTTTTGCAAGGCCTTTTCGCAGAGAAAGCCGCTTGAGAGCGCTGTGCTGAAAACGGCTCGTTAACCTTCAGGCAACGACTATCGTGTTTGTATCACGAATATCGTTGTCTATTCGGTCCAGAACGTGTAGGCAGGCCACAGATCGTGGAGACCTGCATGAGCAACAACGCTCGTATCCGAAAGCCGATGCCGCAGCTGTATTTCGACCCCGTCGACGAGCCCGCGCCGGGGAAGGCCGTTCTCATCACCTCGCGGTTCGATCCCGTGATGCGCAAGCGTGGCGCGTCCGTCGAGAGATGCCTTCTCAACTATCTCGGCGACGAGTCGCCCGAGGACGTGCTGTTCAGGCGTGTCGATGAGAACGCGTTCAATCGCATTCTTGATGTGTGGGAGGTGGACTCCACGCGTGCCAGCATCGCCGATCGCGGGCCGAAGCGGCTGCTGGGCTGCTTCCATCCCGTATCGACGTTTGCGCGGACCGTTCGGATAGACGAGGAGTTGGGCAGGAGGTACGGGATCGTGGAGGTCTACGTCCGCTCCGACGAGATAGCCGGAAACTTCAGCTATCTGGATCGTACCGGCAAGGTGCGCCCCTTGTATCTGGTGATCGCTGGTGAAGCCGTCGAGGAGGGCGCCCCGGAGGAATTGCTTCGGGAAGAGATCGAGGACGCCATCCCGCAGGAGCTGGAGCCTGTCTTCCAGTATCCGCAAAATCGCACCGATCCCCTTTGACCACCGGTATGCCCGGTCTCAGCCGAACCCTCGGCCGATGAAGCTCAATTTCGAAACGATGGGGACAATTGCGTCCGCTGGAAATGTAGTTCGTACCAGACAAGGAGACGTCGAACATGGAGAAGCTCAAGAACGATCTCGGGGAGACGGTCGTCATCCCCTTCAAGCCCAACGGCGCCGATGCTGCCAAAGCTCCGCCGCCCGCATCGCGCGGGCGCAAGAAGGCTGCCAGGGCGAAGAACGTCGAGGCCAGGGTGGACGCGCCGGTCATCGACTACGACCAGCTGGGCATCGCGCCCGAGGACGTGGCCCTGTTCGAGGAGGTGCGCGCCTTCTTCATCTCGTTGGGCCGGAAGAAGACGGAAGAGGTCTTCGAGTGCGGCGCCGTCCTGTCGAAAGTGGAGGAGAAGGCGCCCGACCAGAAGACTTTCGAGACGTGGACCCGCAAGGCCTGCGGCATTACCAGGCGGGGCGCGTGGAACTATCTCAACGTTCATCGCAAGCTGGCTCGGCATCGCGACCGCTTCACCGCACAGAGCGTCGCTGCAAGCGCGATGTACAAGCTCAGCGGGGCGGACGATGCGACCGTCGAGTCGGTGCTGGCGTCGTTCGAAGCCGGCGCCCGCATGACGGTCACGCAGATCAATGCCCTCCTCAAGGGCGACGATGCGCAGTCCCGACAGGCGACGACGGAGCAGGGAGGCATCGCCGGCCTGAAGGCAAAGATCGCGGAAAAGACCAATGTCGGCGCACCCGCGCTGATGGACACAGCCGCCCAGGTTCTCGAGACCATTCTCGTCGCTCTGGAACCGCACAGGCGGGGCAAGCGTGTGGAGAAGGGCACGCTGCAGAAGCAGCTCGTGCACCCGGCGCGCCTGCTGCGGCAGCAGTTGGAATGGCTGACCTGGATGGCGGTGCCCGAAGGGCCGTTCGCGCAGGTAGTCGCTCATGGCCAGCCCCTGACCCGCGACGACCGCTGGCACACGCTGTGGTACACGATGGGAAAGCTCGGCGACTATGAGGGCTGGCCGGAGTCCGGGAAACTCGGTGCCTGGCTCGCAGATACGGTTGCCGCTGAACTGGAATGGCTCCTGGGGGAAAAGGCGGAGAAGGCATATGCCGCCGCCGCCAGGGTGACGAAAGAGGCGGAAGCCAGGACCGGGAAGGGAGCGAAGGCGTCGCACAAGGCCCCCGCCCGGGCCTCCCGGAGGAAGGGCGCGGAAAAGACCGCGGCGGCGCGGCCGGACAAGGCCAATCCTGTCGAAAGCGACGTCGGGACGGCCAGATCGGCGGCGTCGAAGCGGTAGCAGCCGCGTCTGCTGCATGGCGCACGTCCGACGTCGCGCTGCCATGACGAACCGGACGGACGGGCATGGGACAAGCCCATGCTCGTCCGCCGCGCGAATGCCGCCTTTTTGCGGCTTGCGCGCCCACGCAGGTGAGCCCCTCGTTAACCATACGATCGCGAGGCGGGCTCCCATGCAGGAAAGATCCTGCAATGATGATGCTGCCTCGGATGGTCCGAGGCGACATGAAGCGGCCCCCGCTGGTGTTGGAGCACCAGACGAGGGCCTGACCCGCAACCTTCTCGTGAAAGGCATTGGGCTATGACGAGCACTATCGCGATTGTCCCCTTTGGGGAAGTTCCTCCGAACATCGAGCACGGCGACTCGCACTCGACCGGCAGGCGCATGAGCGCGCCGGGTCTGTCCGCCATCCGCTGATCCCTCGATCCGGTCCCGTCCGCTGACCGCCGCAGTCCGGCCCTGCCGGATGCGCGGAGTCCAAGCTGCCGTCGCCATGCTGGTGCACGGGCTGCGCGGGAAGCGATCGGCCGCCGGAAATCATTTCGGAGAACATCATGACCTATTCCCCTACCGCTCCCTCGCGGGCGAAGCTCGACGCCTGGAGGTCTTCGGCTTCCGGCATCCTGGGCCACCGCGATCCCGACGCCGTCGCCGGCATCGCTCCGGCGCTCGAGGCCGATCTCGCCGACCTGGTCCAGAAGGCCGTCGCCGCGATCCGCTCTGGCGAAGCGAAGCCCGACATCGTCTTCGGCGATTTCGCCGGGCTGGTCTCGCTCGCCAGGTCTGTCGCATTCCACGAGGGCAAGCTCATGGAATGGGGCCTCGTGCGGCTCGCCGCCGACAACCCCGACCTCACCGTCATGCCGCGCGAGCGACCCATGCCCGTGGTGCCCGCCGCACTCGAGATCCTCGAACGCAACGGCTGGAATGCGCTTCAGGGCATCCGCCTGCGCTCGGAAGTCCACGCGAAGGCGAGCTACACGCCCGACATGGTGATCGTGGACAAGCGCAAGCACTCGGCGCTGATCCTCGACATGAAGCGGGCGCTTTCGTCCTACTCGGAGCATCGGCTCGAAGCGCTGCGCCGCAAGATGATGGCTGTCGCGCTGATCGCTTCCGACTGGCTGCATGTCGAGGGCAAGGCTCCGCCCGTCTCGCAGGTCGGCATCGCCATCGTCGACGGGTCCGGTCAGGCGAGCGATCACGGCAAGGGCGTCTTCTCCATCGGCGAGATCGGCTCGCTGATCGGTGTCGAGCACGCCGGCGCCGCGATGGAGCGGCTGCGGGCGCTGTTCTCCGCGCGCATCCGCGAGGAGATGGCGTCCGCCTGCCGGGCTGCGCTCGCTGCCATCGGCGAGGACTGCCGCCGGAGCAGGGGATATCCCCATCGCGCCGGAGACAGCGCGGAAAACCCCGATCCGTTCGACGACCTCGACGGTATCGACGACGGCCACACGTATGACCGGCGTCGCAACGACAATGACTGGCTCCTTCGCGATGAGGCCTATGCCGCCCGATCGGGCGTCCACGACCGCCGGAACAGAGGACAGGCGATGCGGTCCGATTCCTCCATGCGCAGGATCGCGGTCGGCTTCGCGCGGGTGGGCGGCGATCCCTGATCCGGCGCCGTTCGCCGGCGGCGTGAACGCTGCCCGGACCTGACAGCCATCCTCCAATTCCAGTTCGAACCGACGGCCGCCGCCTGGAGGCGGGGCCGCAAGGGAGCCCTCATCATGTCCTTTCCCCGGAATCCTTATCCTCCGGCCGCCGTCGCGTTGACGGCCGCCGGCGACATCCCGCCGCTTGGCAACACCGACACCGCCGGCGTCATCGCGCTGAGGGCTGCCGACGGCGTCATGTCGCTCGGCGCCGTGACGCCGCACGACGGCACCACGCAGGTGGCCGACGCCGAACCGCGGGTGGGTGAGACCGTGCCCTTGCCGGATGCGATCGCGAACCCGATCGGACAGCGCGACTACACCGCCCTGTCCCTCGTATCCGGCAATCCCGCGGAAGACGACAATCGGGCGGGCGATGCCGGCGACCCCAGGCCGGACGGTGATGGCGACCGCGCCGTTCGCGAACTGATGGCGTCGCTGCCGTGGGCGAGCCGCGTCGGGGAGAGCGACAGCCCGCTCGACGCCGTGCTGTCCGCGTTCGGCCACGACCGCCGCTGCCGCAGGCGCGTCAGGGCGGGTCTCGCGGTTACCTGCGAATGCGCGACCCGCCAGCCGGTGGACGACGCGGCGGTCGTGATCGGGCTGGCGCTCCGGTTCGCGCGGATCGGCCTCTCTCGCCGCCTGCCGCTGCCGCACGGCATCGTCGAGCAACTCGCCCGCCATGTCGATGACGGCGATCCGGCCGCGATCATGGTGTGGGACTGGCTCGCCCGGCGCGAGCTCGTCGCGGCCAGGGTTCTGGCGCGGAACGCGCGGCAGCCCGCCCTGCGCCTCGTCTGCACGGAGGAGGAGCGGTGATGGGCATCCTGAACAAGAAGGCCGACATGGTGCCGGAGACCGTGCAGGCCCGCCTTGCCGCCCACTTCCTCGCGCGGCTCGTCCATGCTGCTCGGGCAAACGCGGTCGAGCAGGCGGTGACGGACGGCCTGCTCGCCGAGGTCGGGCTGAACGAGACGACGGAGAAGGGCAGGAAGTCGAAGGCCGGGAAGGACAAGTCGGGCTGGCCGACGATCGCCGACTTTGGAGACGATGGCGATTTCGTCGGGTCCGGTACCGCTGCGCCGCGTGGCCGCCGCTTCCGGCTCGGTCCCCGGCTCGCGGGTCTGCCGCGTGCAAAGATCGTCCGCGTGCTGAAGCGCTCCGGCATCAGGCTGGGCGGCGCGTCCGTCACGGATGCGGACGGCGCGGCCGCGACGGGCCGGGAGCGCCACCGTCCCGCCGTGGAAACGGAACAGGTGCTGGCGGCCGATGTGGTGCGGGCGATCCGCGCCGCCGCCGAACCGCCGGGCGCCGCCGATGTCGCGACGCTCTACCTTCTGGCGTCGGCCTTCTCCGGATACGGTTCGAACCTGAACACCTGCCTCGCAGCACTTCGCACGCCGCAGCCGATCGTCAGCGTGGTGTGTCCCGTCGACGAGTTCGAGGCGAACCTGCTCGATCTTATCAGGAAGGGGTTGGTCCTGCCCGGCAGGGTCGCGACCAGTGACGGCCATGATCTGCGCTGGCGTCACGATGTCAGATTCCACGGGTCGGACGATGCGCGCTGGAGCGCCGTGATCTTCCGCGGCAAGCGCTTCGACGACACCGATGTGACGCATGTGCGCCGTCAGGTCGGCATGGCGGCGCAGGCCGGCTATCCGATCCTGGGCATCGCCGAGGCCGGAGAGAAGCTGTCCGAGAGCCTCCGGCTCGCAGCCGGGCTCACCCTCCACGCCGGGCCGCTGACGCCCGGCATCGTCGGCGCGACGATGGACGCCGTGCTCGGCGAAAGCCCGATCGAGATGGACGTGCTGGAGGAGAACTGCCATCTCCTGACCCTCTCCGATCTCGCCGTCGCGATCCGCCCCGGCGTCTCGTGTGACAAGGTGCTTTATGTGCTGTGGGAGCTCGCCGAGGCGCGTCACAGCTCGGAGGAAGGAGACACCTCCGACGGGAAGAGCGGAAGCGGCGGTAGCGGCAAGAGCGGTGGTGGTTCCTCCGGCGGCAGCAGTTCTTCCTCCTCGTCGTCCTCGCGGCGCGGCAGCGACCAGGGCACCGGCAGCGAGATCATCAGGCCCGTGGCGGTCGTGCGGAACGGCATTGTCGACCCGTTCGTGCCGAGCGTGGAGACCCTTTCCGGCTATGGCGAGGCGCGCGACTGGGCGCTCGCACTGAAGGACGACCTCAAGCTCTGGAGGGATGGACAGCTCGGGTGGGAGGAGATGAGCGTCAAGCTCTTGCTGTCGGGTCCGCCCGGCACGGGCAAGACCACCTTTGCCCGCGCGCTGTGCAACTCCCTTCAGGTCCCGCTCGTCGCGACCTCGGTCTCCACCTGGTTAGAGCCGGGCTATCTCGGCGACGTCATCAAGCGCATGCGCAAGGCCTTCGAGGAGGCCGCGTCCAACTCGCCCTGCATCCTGTTCATCGACGAGATCGACGGCATCGCCAAACGCACCAACGACGGCCGTTCGTATGAGGATTACTGGAATAACTTGGTCAACAAGGCCTTGGAACTGCTCGACGGGACCGGGAAGAACAGCGGTGTCATCGTCGTCGGCGCGACCAATCACCCCGAAGCGATAGACCCAGCCTTGCGGCGTTCGGGACGGCTGGAAAAGCATATCGTCATCCCGCGGCCCGACACCGACGCGTTGGTCGGCATCCTGCGCCATCACCTGAAGCACGACGTGGGCAACGTCATCGCCACGCGGCCGCCCGCCCGCGCCCTGCCGGATCGGCTGGAGCAGGCAGGGTCCGGCGAAGGCGCCAACGGTGAGGGCGCCGCCGATGGCGATGCGAGCGGCGCAGGCGGAGGTGCGGGTGGCGCCGGCGATGTTGGGCGCACGATCGCACGTGGCACGAACGGCGAGAGCCCCTCCGCCGCCGGGCTGACGGCAACCGCCGCCAATGGAGAAGCATGATGGAACATCAGAAACACGGGAACCACGACAGCGGGCAGCATGTCCCGCCGTTCCGGCAGAAGCCGCAGGATTCCGCTGCCGCTTCCTCGCCGGACGAGATCGCGGCGCTGCTGAGGCCGCTGGCACGCAAGGCCGTCGGCATGAGCGGGGCCGATGTCGAGCGCCTCGTCCGCGAGGCTCGCGGCAGGGCGCGTCGCGAGCGCAGGCAGCTCTGCTGGGACGACATCGCGGCGATGCTCGATGCGGCGCGTCCGTCGATCACCGACGATCTGCGCTGGCGCGTCGCCATCCACGAGTCCGGCCACGCCGTCGCGCGGCTGGCGCTCGAGCGCGGCGATATCGTCATGATCACCATCGACACCCCGAACGGTGGCTTCGTCAAGGTCCGTGAAGACGTCGTCGAGGCACAAACCGAGGCCTGGATCATGCGCCGCGTCGCCGTCTGCCTGGCGGGCCGCGCCGCCGAAATCCAGTTCTTCGGCGATGCCGCCGCCGGAGCGGGCGGGAGCGAGGCAAGCGACCTCGGCACGGCGACGGCGCTTGCCCTGTCGATGGAGACCGAGGTCGGCTACGGGCAGATCATGCCGCTGGTCTACCGCAAGACCAGCGACGGGACATCCTCGCTGATCTACCGCCCCGACCTCGCCGCCCAGGTGAATGCCCGGCTGGAGGAGGCCGACCGGATCGCTGCAGACCTCATCCGACGCCACCGCGCCGCCGTCGAGATGCTGGCGCGCGAGCTCATGATCCACCTGACGCTCGAAGGCGAGCAGCTCAGGGCCACCCTCGACAGGATCGGCGCCGTCATCGGCGAGCATACGGAACCGATTCTGGAGCAGGCGGCCTCCGCCGCCGGACCAGATGACGCCGATCCCGAGGCGGCCCGTACCGGAAACGCCAGCTTCAAGGATGCCGGACCGAAGCGTTCCCGCGCGCAGCCCTCCGAGCCCGGCCGCCCCGATCCTCACGGCAAGCCCTGAACCCGAAAGTCAGACAAGCTTGGCCGACCGGATCGCCGCCGAACGGCGAGGCCCCCAGATCGGATCGCCGGTCATCCCTTGGCGCACGGCACGCCGCGGCAGGTCGGGCGTCCAGCCGGGCGGCGCAATGCCGTACTCTGCTGGCGATGGCCCGATGTCGGGAAACCTGGGTGCACCCGGTCGGCGGAGCGAGATAGACCACGGCAGTTCGCTTCGTTCCCGCCGTCGGCGATTCAAACCTGTTAGCCACCGTTACGCCTGCTCACGCCGTTGCCTGACGGGGCGGAACAGCATGCCCGCTATGCAAGACGACTTGCCCACAAATTGCCCGCAAGGCGTCGGCAACCTGGGAAAAGTTACGCTAACGCGATTCATCATTGCGGGAAGGCGAGTCGAAAGTCGTGCTGGACGATTCATCCCCTCGCACAAGCGTTACGCTGCGAAACGGCGTTTGGGAAAGAGCCCGTGCGGACCCTGGGGAAGGGGCGCGGATGGAGAAGCCGGGCGGCGGGAGCCCTGTCGCCTTCGGGGAGGCGCGCAGGCAGCGCGGCTCACGACCATAGCCACTCCCTGACTGATCCTGACGGCGTTGGTTCCTTGCAAGCCCACAGGTCAAGATCCTCGCAGGCAACGGCAGACCGAGGAGGCGATCATGCCGGGACGACTGGAGAAACAGAAGCTCTATCAGCGCGAATACCGCGCGCGCATGAAACAGGCGAAAACGCCGGGCCGCGACGACATCGCGCGGGCGCTGCTGCACTTCGCCATCACGGAGAACCTGCGGCTCGGACGCAAAGAGGCTGTCGAGCAGCTCCTCGACCACCTGACTGGCGCCCTGACCGCGCAGGGCTTCGATCCGCGCGCGACGGAGCAGGCCCTCGACGCTCTCGTCGCCAAATACGCCGACGGCTGGGAGTTCCAGCGCAAGGTCCACCTGCGCCCGTGGGCTGACGACGGTGACGTTGACGTATCGCAGGACAACCGCATCGGTGAAAGCCGCCGTCACCGGGAAGAAGCCTGAGGGACGATGAAGGTGCTGCGTCCGTTGGCGCCCGCATCGTGTTCTTCCGAACCCCCGCCCGCCCGGCCTCCGGGCGGGCGGTTTCGTTCCCTAGGCATCATCATCACGTCCCGGGCTTCCAGACCCGCTCGGCCTGCTTCCCATCAAACCGCGTTGGCGCCCTGCCTCGTCTATTCTCCCCATTACTCCGTCAAACGCCGTGAGATTCAGAATCGCGCGTCGGGGACTCGACATCGGCTCCGGGAAAAGATTTCCCAACCCCTGGAGTGCGCCCTTTGGGGTGGACGGATTTGGAATGTTGAATTGACGCTGTTGCCGGGTTTTCGCAGAGAGGACCCATGGCCAGGCACCGCATTTTCAGCATCGCGTTCAAACGACAGGTCGTGCAGGAGTTCATCGACGGCGAGACGCTGCATAGCCTTGCAAGGCGTCATGAGTTGTCACGCTACCTGATCCGCATCTGGGTTCGCAAATATGAGGAAGGCGCCTTCGATGAGGACATGGGCGCAGCCGATCTTCTTCGGGAGTACGAGGCGCGCATTGCCGCGCTCGAACGGCTGGTCGGCAAGCAGGCCCTGGAGCTGGAGTTCCTAAAGGGGGCTGCGCGGAAGACGCCGCAGCCCGTAAGCGGGACCACATCCGTCATTGTCGGCCCCCTGGCATGTCCGTCGCAGAAGGATGCCGGCTGATGGGGCTCGCGCGCTCGACCTATTACGACCGCCCGCACGAACCGGGCGATGACACCGCGATCGTGGAAGCCATATTCTCGATCTGCGAAGAGTTCGAGGCTTATGGCTATCGCCGCGTCGGCGCAGCCCTGCGCCAGCAGGGTCTTGTCGTGAACCATAAAAAGCTGCGGCGCCTGATGAGGGAGCATGATCTGCAGCCGAAGATCAGGCGGCGCTTCGTCGTCACTACCGACAGCGCTCACGACGGCCCGATCTTCCCGAACCTGGCCAAGGGTCTCGTCGTCAGCGGACCTGACCAACTCTGGGTCTGCGACATCACCTATATCGCATTGTCGGCCCGCTTCGCCTACGTCGCCGTCATTCTCGATGCCTGGTCGCGCCTGATCGTCGGCTACGCCATCGGCCGCTCGATCGACGCACGGCTGACAATGGCGGCCTTGCAGGCGGCCATTGCGCGACGGAAGCCGCCGCCGGGCTGTGTTCATCATTCCGATCGCGGCGTGCAATATGCCGCCGAGCGCTATCGTGGCCTGCTGGCCGCCAACGGCCTGATCGGATCGATGGGGCGCAGAGGCAACCCCTACGACAACGCCAAGGCGGAAAGCTTCATGAAAACGCTGAAGGTCGAGGCGGTCTATCCGACGGCCTTCGAGACCTTCGACGACGTTGCCGAGCACCTTCCCCGCTTCATTGAGGAGGTCTACAACAAACGCAGGCTTCATTCCGCGCTCGGATATCTGAGCCCGCAACAGTTCGAGGAGCAACACATCCGGCAGACGGGCAAATCAGCAGCTTGAACCTGTCCACCCCAAAGGGCGCACTCCACGTTCAGTCCGGCTTCACGCCTTGCCTTTCGCCTGCCCGGATCGCACGGCACGCGCCTGAGCAAGCCGCTCCGCCTTCGAAACTCCTGCCCATGGCGGCGGCTGTCGCCTAGCGACCCAAGGCAGGAGTTGGAGCGGCTGCGGCTCGAGATGGTCCGTGACCAGCGGATACTTCGAGAGAACATCCCGGATCAGCGGCAGTCCGGCGACATTGGTATAGCGGGTGCTGGTTTCGCCGCTGCTCAGCCGCCCCGAAATGTCGTCGATGTTCTCGATGCTTACACCGCCCTGCCTCAGCACGTTGGCCTGACCGTGACGCATCGCATGCAGCACGCGATCCCATAACTCAAGGTCTTCGCTGGCATCCTTCGATGCGTGAACCAGAGGTACGAAATCCTTGTAGAACCGGTCGCCGGGATCATTCTCCCGCGTCGGGTGGAAAAGCTCCGGGAAGAGCGCCTGATAGCCGAGATCGCGGATGGCGCGGACGTAGGGAGCGAAGTTCAGCCGCAGCATTTCGTCGGGTACGGGCAGCATGCGGATGGACTGGATGTTCTTGACCCTGCGCAGGTAGTTCGGCTGGATGTCGATTGCCCAGCCGTTGGGAGTCTCAACGACGTCCTTCACCGCGAGGCCGGTGATCTCGTTCCGCCTCGGCCCGAGATAGGCCAGCAGCATCGGCACGAAGTAGTTGGCGCTGTGGAAGACCTGGTCGCCCGGAACGCCCTGCTTATCCGCATTCCGGCATCCCGTGAACATGGGTAGCCGGAAGAGCGGCCTGAGCCTGTCGGCGTCGGGCTTGTCGGTCAGGGTTCTGAGATCGCCCGATCTCATCTTGCCAGGACGAATGCCGTCCATGGTGAATTCCGCTACTGCATACTCCCGGCCGCGCAGGTACTTCAGGAATTCCGCAATGTTGGCGAGATGCTTGCGTATGGTGGACACGGAGAGACCAATCCTGGGCGGTTCTTCCCCGCGCGTTCTGGCCATCTCGACCTGCTTCACCGCTGCGTGTCGCAGATCCCTGGTCGACAGCTTGCGAAGCCGGGCGCTCTGCCCGTAGCCGGCGGGGATCTCGTCGAAATGATCCCGCAACCGCCCGATGTGGAACTGCCTCATCAGCGCCGAGTGCTCCACGCCGTGCTCCTCCAGTATGCCTACGAGCATGCCTGTCGCCACCCGCACGTCCTGTGCGGTCTTGTCCTCCCAACTCCGCTTGCTCCTGATCAGCTTTTCACAGTGGTCCATGAACTCGGAGACGGGCAGGGGAACGCCCTTGGGTGTGTCGTCCGCCAGGTCGGATGTCGCGTGTGGTCGGACTGCGACCGCTTCCGCCGCCGTGGCCGGTCCTTCCCCCGGCTCCGGGATAACCGTCTCGGGTTGCGAGGGGGTGGCTTCGGATGCCGTGTGCGCGGCCGCTGACTGCTGCTCTGTAGCCGCATCGTCCAGATAGGGAGTGAGGGCTTCCGCACCGCCCAATAGCGCAGACATACTCAGGCCTTCGGCCTCCGGATAGCGGGAGGGGGCGTCGAGCAGCATGTCGGCCTTGGCGCGCATGAGCTGCGCCGTCGCGCGTTCGCGGTTGACCAGCGTGTCGGGGATGCCGTGCCGCTCCATGTCGGCGAGCAGCGCCTTCTCGAAATGGGCTTGGCGGCAGGCAGCCTGCTCCTGGGCGAAGGTCTGCGCGATCACCTCGATGCTGTGCTCGGGTATGCCAGCGCGTTCGAGCGTCTGCCGTCCGGGGCAGTCGGCCTCGAAGCTCAGTTTGCGCATGGTGCCGAACAGCTCGATCAGCCTGTAGGCCCAGCCGACCTCGATGTCGGCCCTGACCGACAGCATCGGGTCCGAACCGATGCGGCGGGCCGCGAACTGGAGATTGTCGAGATGCTCGCCCATCCGCTCGACTTCGGTGCGGAAGAGCGCTTCGAGCTGTTCCCTGGTCGTCAATGCTGCTCCCGGTCTCAGTTTCAGGTCGTGCAGCAGCGTGTTGAGCCGCCGCGCCATGTACTTCGCCTTCATATGGTCGGACTGGCGCAGACTCAACGACAGATGTCCGCCGGCCGCCCTATTGAAGCTGCGGGGGATGCGGGGCCGCCAGTAGAAGACGTTGCCCCTGCGGACGAGGTTCTGGATTTCGTGCCGTGCCGCCATCGCGGAAAGCCCTGCTCGAAGGGACTGGCAGCGCGATGTGCCTCAGCCCTGTGCCTCAGTTTTGGGCGCAGAGGCTTCTTTCCGCTTGAATCGGATTCGCAGCCTACGATTCTCCTAACAAAATCAAGATGTTAGGAAACACTGGCTGGGGCGCCTGGATTCGAACCAGGGAATGGCGGTACCAAAAACCGCTGCCTTACCGCTTGGCTACGCCCCATTGGCCTAGGCGCCGTTCCATATCGCGTGGCCCCGTCGGCGTAAAGGCGGAAGTTGGACGATGGCCGCAACGATATTTTCGTCGCGGCGGCGCTGCGGGAAAAGTGCTTCCTCTTCCGTGGCAATAATGGTCGGTTGAGGCTGGTCGCCGTGGCGCGACTGTGGGAAAGACTGGCCTGACAGCGCGCACCGCGCGAACCGGCGTCTTGATGAAGCCAGGTCGGATCGGATCGAATGACCATCGCCTTGCCCCGCCTTACCCACCTGTCTCGTCTCGAGGCTGAATCGATCCACGTGATGCGCGAGGTTGCAGCCTCGTTTGAACGGCCCGTGATGCTTTACTCGGTCGGCAAGGATTCGTCGGTTCTGCTGCATCTTGCGATGAAGGCGTTTCACCCGGCCCGTCCGCCCTTTCCGTTTCTTCACATCGACACGACCTGGAAGTTTGCCGAGATGATCGCCTTCCGCGACAGGATGGCGCGCGAACTCGGCTTCGAACTCTTGGTGCATGTCAACGAGGACGGGCTGCGCCGGGGTGTGGACCCGATCACGTCGGGTTCGAACGTGCACACCGCCGTCATGAAGACCGCCGCGTTGCGCCAGGCGCTGGACAGGTATGGCTTCGACGCCGCCTTCGGTGGCGCGCGGCGCGACGAAGAGAAGAGCCGGGCCAAGGAACGCATCTTCTCGTTCCGCGATGCGCAGCACGGCTGGGACCCCAAGAACCAGCGTCCGGAAATGTGGAAAATCTATAATACCAAGGTGAACCGCGGAGAGTCGATCCGGGTATTTCCGCTGTCGAATTGGACCGAGTTGGACATCTGGGAGTACATTCTCCAGGAAAACATCCCCATCGTGCCGCTGTATTTTGCCAGGAACCGACCGGTGGTCGAGCGCGACGGCATGCTGATCATGGTCGATGACGATCGGCTGAAGCTCGGACCTGACGAGCATGTCGAGGAGCGCCTGGTCCGTTTCCGCACGCTGGGTTGCTACCCGCTGACCGGCGCGATCGAGTCCTCTGCAGATACGCTCGAGGCGATTGTGGCTGAGATGCTGACCGCGCGGACTTCAGAAAGGCAGGGCCGCCTGATTGACCGCGACGAGGCCGGTTCGATGGAGAAGAAGAAGCGGGAGGGCTACTTCTGATGCGTCACGACATTGCCATCGCCGCCCCTGCTTCTTCCGTGCGCGCCTACCTCGCCGAGCAGGGCGAGAAATCGATGCTGCGTTTCCTGACCTGCGGCTCGGTCGACGATGGCAAGTCGACGCTCATCGGCAGGCTGCTTTACGACACGCGGCTGATCTTCGAGGATCAGCTTGCCGCATTGGAGCGCGATTCGCGAAAGCATGGGACGGTGGGCGACGCGATCGACTTCGCGCTGCTCGTCGACGGGCTGGAGGCCGAACGCGAGCAGGGCATCACCATCGACGTCGCGTATCGCTTCTTCGCCACTGCCCGGCGCAAGTTCATCGTCGCCGACACCCCTGGCCATGAGCAGTATACCCGCAATATGGCCACCGGCGCCTCGACCGCCGACCTTGCCGTGGTGCTGGTCGATGCCCGCAAGGGCGTGTTGCCGCAGACGCGGCGCCATTCCTTCATCGCATCGGCATTGGGCATCCGCCACGTGCTGCTCGCGGTCAACAAGATGGACCTTGTGGCCCATGGGCGGGCGACATTCGATCAGATCGTATCCGAATATCGGGCGTTTGCCGGTGAACTGGGTTTTGCCTCCATTGTGGCGATCCCGGTGTCGGCCCGGCACGGCGAGAACGTGGTCTCCCGCGCCGCGACCATGCCTTGGTATGATGGACCAACCATGATCGGGCATCTGGAAACAGTCGAGGTCGAGGAAGATCGCGCCGCCAGACCGTTCCGCCTGCCGATCCAGTACGTGAACCGCCCGAATGCCGACTTTCGCGGCTTTGCCGGAACGATCGCCTCGGGTACGGTCAGTCGAGGTGACGAGATTGTGGTAGCGAAATCCGGCCGTGCGGCGCGCGTGGCGCGCATCGTGACGGCCGGCGGCGACCTTGAGGCTGCCCGCGAGGGGCAGGCTGTGACGCTGGTGCTCGACGCGGAAGTGGAAGTGTCGCGCGGCAACTTGCTCGTAGCCCCAAACGGGCGCCCGCACGTTGCCGACCAGTTTGCTGCGCGCATCGTCTGGTTCGACGAGCACGCCCTCATGCCGGGCCGCTCCTATCTGTTGCGCACCGAGACGGACCAGGTGGCGGCAACGATCACCGAGCTCAAGCATCGCGTCAATGTAGAGAGCTTTGCGCACGAGGCAGCCAAGCACCTCGAGATGAACGAGATTGGGCTGTGCAACCTGTCGACGCAGGCGCCTCTGGCATTCGACAATTTCGTGGACGACCGGGCTACCGGCGCCTTCATCCTGATTGACCGCATCACCAATTCCACGGTGGGTGCGGGCATGATCGTCCACCCGCTTCGCCGCGCTGCCAACATCCATTGGCAGGCACTGGATGTGAACCGCGAGGGACGCGCGGCCCAGAAGCACCAGAAGCCGGCCGTGCTGTGGTTCACCGGCCTGTCGGGTTCCGGCAAGTCGACCATCGCCAACCTCCTCGACCGGAAGCTCTTCGCTGCCGATCGGCATGTATATGTGCTGGACGGGGACAATGTCCGTCACGGTCTCAACCGCGATCTCGGCTTTACCGAGGAAGACCGGGTTGAAAACATCCGCCGCGTCGCGGAGGTTGCCAAGCTGATGGCCGACGCGGGCTTGATGGTCATCGTCTCCTTCATCTCGCCGTTTCGCGCCGAGCGCCGCATGGCGAGAGAACTGATGTCACAGGGAGAATTCGTCGAGGTCTTTGTCGACACCCCCTTCGAGGAATGCGCGCGCCGCGATCCGAAGGGCCTCTACGCCAAGGCGCTAAAGGGTGAAATCAAGAACTTTACAGGGGTCGATTCGCCTTACGAGGCACCGGAGGAGCCGGAGATACATCTCCAAACCGTCGGCCGCGACGCCGAGGACCTGGTCGCCGAGCTGGAGGCATGGCTGAGCAGCAGGGGCTACTGCTGAACGAGGACCGACGGTAGCTGGCAGGGACGGGCGTTATCCGAGTTCGGAGCGCCAGGGCGGGTTCGCACCGGGGCGGGATACGGTGACGGCGGCAGCGCCCATTGCGAAATCAAGAGCCGCGCGAAGCTCGGCCTCGGCAAGTGTAGCGATACGTTCTTTTCCGAGAAGGGCCCGATCGCTAAAGTACCCTAGGATTCCGGCGTTAAAGGTATCGCCGGCGCCGACAGTGTCGGCGACGGCGACCTTGCGAGCGGGAATTTCCACGTGATGTTCCTTCGCATAGCCAACGGCTCCATTGCCGCCTCGGGTGATGACGACGATCTTCGGCCCGGCTTTAAGCCAGCGCGCGGCGATGTCGTCGTGGCTGCCGACCTCCCCGAACCACGCGAGATCCTCGTCCGATAGCTTGACGATGTCAGCCATCGCGATCATGCGGCGCATGCGTGCCAGATGGGCTGGCTTGTCGGGGATGAAGCCGGCGCGGATGTTGGGGTCGAGCATAATCACCCGTGCGCCATGCTCGCGTCGCATCAGGGCTTCGTAGGTCGATCCGCAAGGCTCCGGGATCAGGCTGATGCACGAAAAGTGCAGCGCCTTGACGCCGTCGTCCAGCGCCGGCAGGTCGGCTTCGGTGAGCATCCGCCCCGCTGTGTTTTCGTCGTAGAAGGTGTATCGGGCATGGCCGTCGTCGAGATGGACGAAGGCCAGCGTTGTCGGCCTGTCGGAGAACCGGACATGATCGAGACGGACATGGCTGGCTTCTAGCGCGGCGCGCAGCCTATCGCCGAACAGGTCGGTCGAGATTCCGGTGAAGAAGGCCGTGGGCACACCGAGTCGACCGAGCGCAATGGCGGTGTTGAACACCGCTCCGCCGACATAGGGTGCGAATGACGGCTCCCCGGTTGCGGCCGTGCGAGGCAGCATGTCGATGAGCGCTTCGCCGCAGCACAGGATCATCCCGATCTCCCTCAGCCAACTGGACCGCGCATTGCTTTAATCGTTTGAAAGCCCCCCTTCAATCAGCTAGCATTCCAATTCGGGAGGAAGTCTGGATAATCGCTCGCGCGCGGCCATTGGCTGCGCCATCTTGGGGGCATCACGACTTTGAGCAGCGCTTCTTCTCTCCCCACCAAACCGGCCGCACGACAGATGGACGTTCTCAAGCTCGCGGCCGAACTTATCGAATGCCTCAAGTATCGTGTGGGCAAGGAGCCCTCCGTGGCTACCCGCCACGATTGGCTGGCCGCGGCGATTAAGGTGGTGCGCGACAGGGTCGTCGACCGCTGGATCGATTCGACCAGACGCGCATACGAGCAGGGAGACAAGCGCGTCTACTACCTGTCGATGGAGTTCCTGATCGGTCGGCTTATGCGCGACGCCTTCTCCAACCTCGGGATGATGGAAGCCATGCGCGAGGCGCTGGCCATTCACAATGTCGACCTGGACCTGATCGCCGGGCTGGAACCGGACGCTGCCCTCGGCAACGGGGGCCTCGGCCGGCTCGCGGCCTGCTTCATGGAATCGATGGCCAGCGTCGACGTTCCCGCTCACGGCTATGGCATCCGCTACGTCCACGGACTGTTCCGCCAGGAGATTCACGACGGCTGGCAGGTCGAATTGCCCGAGACCTGGCTGGAGCATGGCAACCCATGGGAATTCGAGCGTCGCGAAGGCGCCTACGAGGTCGGCTTCGGCGGTTCGGTCACCTCGGTGACTTCGAAGGACGGCAGGCTGGAGCGCCATGTCTGGAAGCCGACGGAGCGATTCCTGGCGGTCGCCTTCGATACGCCGGTCGTGGGTTGGCGTGGAAAGCGCGTCAACACGCTCCGACTTTGGTCGGCGATGCCGGTCGACCCCATCCTGCTCGACGCTTTCAACGCCGGCGACCATGTTGGAGCGCTGCGCGAGAGCAACAAGGCGGAGGCGCTGACCCGCGTTCTTTATCCGGCAGATTCGCATCCGGCCGGCCAGGAGTTGCGGCTGAGGCAGGAATACTTCTTCTCGGCCGCTTCGATACAGGACATCGTGCGCCGGCACCTCTCTCAGCATCCGGACCTGACTTCGCTTCCCGACAAGGCAGCCATCCATCTGAACGACACCCACCCGGCGGTGGCCGTTGGCGAACTGATGCGGCTCCTGATGGACGTCCATGGGCACGATTTCGATGAGGCATGGGACATCACCCGCCGCACGTTCGCCTATACGAACCATACGCTGTTGCCTGAGGCGCTGGAGAGCTGGCCGGTGCCGCTGTTCA
>Ga0307505_10000198_pt1 | contig 73424 bp, 59 predicted proteins | sample 23_S_MG_FD_202183 | JGI IMG/M metagenome (GOLD analysis project Ga0307505, IMG submission 202183) | Soil microbial communities from Populus trichocarpa stands in riparian zone in the Pacific Northwest, United States - 23_S | ecosystem: Environmental > Terrestrial > Soil > Riparian zone > Trees... | reverse complement strand
GCGAGAACAGGAACAATACCTACGGCTTCACGGACGCGCCGGGCGACATCGAGCGGCAAATCTGGCGCCAGCAGGTGTTTGGCAAGGCAACGTTCTCCAGCCGGCGTCTGAACGCCAACGGGTCTGCGCTGTGGACACCGACCAAGGCGACGGGCACGCTCGCGGCGTATAACGGCGCGGCCGCGAACACATTCGTCGGCACGCGCACGTCCCTCGCGCCCAACATCGACCGCGGCTACGAGATCAACCAGGTGAACGCGAGCGGCTCGGCGGACATCACGCTGACGAACGGTTCGTTCATGAGCGTCCGCGGCGGCACCTTCCACGATCGCTACAGCGACTTGGGGGTCTCCACCGTCACGTCCTACACCTACGGTCAGCCCACCACTCCGCTGAACGCGATCATCCCGGTGGCGCTGCAGGGGGGGTCAAACACCACCAACACTCCACGCGCCCTGATCACCAACTTCGACACCACGAAGCGGAACAGCTTCAACATCGACTACAACCACGTGTTCAACGCCGGTGGGTTTCACACGCTGAAGGGCGGCTACGGGTTCCAGCGCACGACGAACGACATCGACCGGGCCTATCCCGGCGGGTACGTCGTCATCAACTGGGATCAGGCGTTCACGTTCGGCGGATCGGTGCCACAGCGCGGCGTCTACGGCTACTACGAAGTGAACAACCTGCGCACCTCCAACCTGGCCGGCAACTCGATCCACTCCCTGTTCATCCAGGACCAGTGGACGGTCGGCAACCGCCTGACCCTCAACCTTGGGCTGCGCACCGAGAACGAGAAAGTGCCGACGTTCCGCCCGGAGGTGTTGAAGTACGCCTTCCAGTTCGGGTTCGCCGACAAGCTGGCGCCGCGACTCGGTGCCGCGTATGACCTCTTCGGCGACGGCCGGCAGAAAGTGTTCGGTAGCTGGGGCATGTACTACGACTGGACGAAGTACGAGCTGGCGCGCGGCTCCTTCGGCGCGGAGTCCTGGTGCCAGCACTATCGCACGCTCGACACGCTGGACATCGGCAGCCTGAATCTGAACAACATGCCCGGCCGGGACATCTGGGTCACGCCGGGTGGGTGTCGCGACCGCCGCGTTCCGTCGTTCCAGGGCTCCATCGATCCGGACATCGAGCCCATGAAGCAGGCGAGCACCAGCATCGGCTACGAGCTGCAGGTGGATCGGAACAGCGTGTTCACCGTGCACTACATCCACAACGAGCTGCTGGAGACGATCGAAGACGTAGGCTTCCTGACGCCCACGGGCGACGAGGGCTACCTGATCAGCAACCCCGGCAAACGCCAGGCCGCGGTGCAGTTCGCCTACGGCGCCACCCCCAGCCCCCAGCCGGTGCCCAGGCCGAAGCGGCAGTACGACGCGATGGAGCTGGGCTTCGCCCGGCGCTTCGCGAACAACTACTTCTTCAGCGCCAACTACACGCTGAGCCGTCTCTACGGCAACTACGCGGGTCTGGCCAGTTCCGACGAGGTCAGAACGGCGACCACCGGAACATCGTCGTCAACGGCCCAGCAGCAGGCGGGCTCGATTTCCCGTCCCGGCGGCAACGTGAACCGCGCATGGGACATCGACGAGATCCTGTGGGATTCCAACGGGAACCTCGACCCGCGCGGCCGCCTCGCCACCGACCGGCCACACGTCGCGAAGCTGTACGGCTCCTACGACTTCCCGTTCGGGACGCAGATCGGTGCGTTCTTCTACGGGGGCAGCGGCACGCCGTTGACGACCTACGTGACGTCGAACCACGGCGCCGACATCTTCATCAACGGCCGCGGGGACATGGGCCGCACGCCGGCCCTGACGCGCACCGACATCCTGGTGACGCAGCAGGTGCGGCTGGGCGCGAAGGCGCTGCGCTTCGAGTTGAACGTGCTGAACGTGTTCAACCAGAAGACGACGCGTCACGTCTACAACTACCTGAACCGCGGCACCGGCCTCCTCAGCCTGGCCAACCTTGTCGATACCTCAGCGCAGGACCTGAGCAAGGGCTACGACGCGGACGCGCTGATCCGGGCCACGCCGAACGGGGCCGCGGCCTACGACCCGCGCTACGGGCAGGCCGACCTCTTCGAGGACGGCACCCGAGGCTTCGTGACGGTGAAGTTCCTGTTTTAGCCAGCCAAGGCCCCGGAGCCTTTGGCTAACACCAACCACGAGGGGGCTCCGCCCCCTCGTGCTGCGTACGGGCCCCGGCACGCCGCGACGGGACACGCGTGCTCCGTTAGAGCACACCGGCGTCCGCCGGCGGCTCATCCGCGAGTCCACTTCTGCACGCGGAAACCCGTAGTTCTCACTGGCACGCTTCCTGAAGTATGGAGGGGCAGAGAGGCAACAGACACACAATGGCCACCACGTCCCTCGCTCCCGCACCGACCCAGAAGGTCGTCGTCGTCAACGGCAGCGCCGAGGCACTGGGCGTGCTGGAAACACTCCTCGATGCGGGCCACTACGACATGGTGTTCGTGGAATCATCCGACCGCGCCTACTCCACGATCAAGCGCGTGCTCCCCCACCTCATCGTGCTCTGCACCGACATCGATTCCCTGGAGGGCGTGCAGCTGTTGACGATGCTCAGGCTGGACGTCGCCACCCGGGACATCCCCGTGCTCAGCTACACCAGCGAGGGCGAGAGCCAGGACTTCGACGCGGCCATCTCTGAAATCGCCGACGAGCAGGGCAGCCTGAGCCTGTTGCCGGCGCGTCCGGCCACGATGATGAACTAGTGCTATAGTCCCGCCCGCATGCCCCCACAGACACGGCTTGGCGAGCGCGTGCCCATCCTTGGCTTGCTCGCGGGCGACATCACGGTGGTCGAACCCCTGACGGTGAAAGAACTGGGCATCGGAGGGGCCACCATCGAAACGCGGTTCCCGCTGGTCATCGACTCCCTGCACGAACTACGTCTCTTGCTGGGCGGCCGGAGCGTGGTGATGAAGGGACGGGTAGTGCACTCGCACATCAGCGAGGTGGACAGCGACGCGGTGGCCTACCACAGCGGCGTCGAGTTCGTGGCATTGGCCGAACACGTGCACGACGCCATCGCGGCCTATCTGGAGGCCCTCAGGACGGCCCGGTCCAGTCCCGACTGAGCACCAGGGCACGACGGATCACCGCCGTGGCCGGGTCGGCGGGCGCGAACTGGCCCAAGTCGGAGGGATGGGCGAAGACAGCATCCGCCACGTCGGACCCGGCCGCAAGCGCCCCGCCAATGGGGCGGCACAGGTAGTCCACCAGCACGTAGTGGAAACGCACGCGGCCGTCGTCGTCCCGCACGATGCGGTCGAAGACTTCGATGACGGGGCCCACCTCGACGACCAGGCCGGTCTCCTCCAACATCTCCCGCGCCACGCATTCGTTTAGCGTCTCACCGACGTCCACGGCCCCGCCCGGCAGGCTCCACTCCCCCGCCAGTGGCTCGAAGCGGCGCTTGATCAGCACCACCTGCTCGCCCTGCAGAATCACCGCGCCCACGCCGACGAAGGGACGGTCGGGATACGCGCGGCTGCTCATGCGCCCATCCTCAGACGCCCATGACTTTCACCACCACCCGCTTGCGACGGCGCCCGTCGAACTCGGCGTAGAACACCTGCTCCCACGGGCCGAGGTCCAACGCGCCTGCCGTGATCGGAAGCGTCACCTGATGCCCCATCAGCGTGCGCTTGAGATGCGCGTCCGCGTTGTCCTCGCCGGTCCGGTGGTGCCGATAGTCCAGCCCGGAGGGCGCCAGCTTCTCCAGCCACACCTGGAAATCGTGGATGAGGCCGTCCTCCCAGTCGTTCACGTAGACCCCCGACGTGATGTGCATCGCGGAGACGAGGACCATCCCGTCCGTGACACCGCTCTTGGCCACGATCGACGCCACCTGGTCGGTGATGCGGACGAACTCCTGACGCTCCTTCGTGTTGAACCAGAGGTAGTCGGTGTGGGTCTTCACGGGGTCTCCATCGGGAGGCTGGGATCGGCATTGAGATCATCGCCGGCCACGACGCCAGCACGATAGCGCCGCAGGCCAGCGGCGGCGATCATCGCCGCGTTGTCGGTGGACAGCGCGAGGGGCGGGATGAACACGGGGATGGCGGCCGCCGCGCCGCGCGCCAGGCCGTCCTCACGCAGGCGGCTGTTGGCCGACACGCCTCCCGCGATGCCCACGGATCGCGCCCCGTGCGCGTGCGCCGCCTCGAACAGGCGGTCGAGCAGCGCCTCGACGACCGCGCGCTGGAAGCTGGCGCACAGGTCCGCCACGTCCTGCGGCGGCAGCGGCGCATCGACGGCCAGTTCCAACAGCTCCCGCCGCCGCTGCACGTGTCGCAGGACCGACGTCTTCAGGCCGCTGAAGCTGAAGTCGCTTCGGCCGGCCAGGTGCGGTGCATTTCGATCGGCGTGCGTCATCCGCGTGCGCGGCAACGCGACCGCGCGGTCGTTGCCCTGCTGCGACAGCCGGTCGATGACGGGCCCACCCGGATACCCCAGGCCCAGGAGCCTGGCCACCTTGTCGTAGGCCTCTCCGGCGGCGTCGTCGCGGGTGCGGCCGAGGAGTTCGAAGGCTCCTGGCGACGCGACGCGGTACAGGCTGGTGTGCCCGCCCGACACCACCAGCACGACGGCCGGCAGCGGCATCTCGCCGCCGCCCAGCACCAGCGACTCGATGTGGCCGGCCAGATGGTGCACGGGCACGACGGGCACGCCGCGAGCGCACGCGAGCGCCTTGGCGAAGCTCAGTCCAACGAGCAGCGACCCGACCAGCCCCGGGCCCTGGGTGACGGCGATGGCATCGTACACAGGCATGCCGGCGTCGGCCACCGCGCGTTCAACCACGCCGCAGATGTCCCGCACGTGCTGGCGCGCGGAGAGCTCGGGCACGATGCCGCCCCATTCGCGATGCAGCGCCACCTGCGACGCCACCACGCTGGAGCGGACGCGCCACGGACGCGCGGTGTCTCCCGTCTCCTCCACCACGGCGGCCGCGGTCTCGTCGCAGGAGGTCTCGATGCCGAGGATCAGCATGCCTGTGCTACGGCGGAGCCGACGTCGTCAGGCAGGTGCCCCAACCGCCGGCTCGAGGCGCTTGAGGTCGGCCAGCGATTCCGTGAACGGCGCGCGCGCGATGCCGTGCTCGGTGACGATCGCCGTCACGTACTTGGCGGGCGTCACGTCGAAGGCCGGGTTGCGAATGCGCGCCCCCTCGGGGGTGAGACGCGCGGCGCCGACGTGCGTGACCTCGCGGTCCGGCCGTTCCTCGATCGGGATCCCTGCACCGTCGGGAGTGCCGAGGTCGATGGTCGAAAGAGGGGCCGCGACGTAGAACGGGATGCCGTGCTCCTTGGCCATGATCGCCACCGCATAGGTACCGATCTTGTTGGCCACGTCGCCGTTGGCCGCGATGCGGTCCGCCCCCACCACCACCAGGTCGATGCGTTCGAGCCGCATCATCGCGCCCGCCATGTTGTCGGTGATGACGGTCGTGTCGATGCCGTCCTTCACCAGTTCCCACGCCGTCAGGCGCGCGCCCTGCAGGAACGGACGGGTCTCGTCCGCGAAGACCGCCACGCGCTTGCCCTGTTCGACCGCTGCGCGGATCACCCCAAGCGCCGTCCCGTAGCCCGCTGTGGCCAAGGCGCCCGCGTTGCAGTGCGTCAGGATGCGTGCGTCGGCGGGCACCAGTGTGGCGCCGTGCGCGCCCATGGCGCGGCAGCTGGCCACGTCGTCGTCGTGGATGCGTCGCGCCTCGGCCTCGAGCCGCTGGCTGATGGCCGCCACCGATTCTCCAGCCTGGGCAGCCTGGGCAAAGGCCTGCTTCATGCGTTCAATGGCCCAGAAGAGGTTGACGGCCGTCGGACGCGTTCCCGCCATCAGGTCGCAGGTCCGCTGGAACTCGGTTGTGTACTGCTTGGTGCCCGTGGCGCGGCTGCGCCGCATGCCGAGCGCGATCCCCATGGCTGCCGCCACGCCGATCGCTGGGGCGCCGCGAATCACCATCGTCTTGATCGCCTTGGCCACCTCGGCGGCGGTCTTGCAGTTGACGTACACCTCGGACGCCGGGAGCTTCCGCTGGTCGATCATGACCACGACGTCGTCTTTCCACTCGATTGTCGGCAGCATAGGGCGTGTGTGGTCTCCGGTCTACAGTCGCCGGTCTCCGGTCTCCGGTCGTGCTTCTCATCGTACTCCGGAGGGCACGGGTCTTCAGTCAGTCTTCGGTCCTCGGTCTTCGGTCGTGTCTCTTCTAGATGGCCGGCACGGGGCGGGGACTGCAGCTTATCGACTGTTGAGTTTTTCGAGAACACGGCGCCAGCCTACTTAACCCGTTCGTAGTACTTCGAATTCAGTGCACCGTTTGCGCCCTCGTTCCCACCGAAAATGGGGATCCGAACTGGCGTTCGATCCGACAGTTCGCTATCGTCCAATTCGACGTTGTAATACAGGTCGTCGTCGATTAGTGTCGGTCGTATCCAAGCGCTCACCACACGAAACGTTTGCCCGCGAACTAGCGGCCTCTTAAACGCAATCTCGGTTCCGTCCGTTCCGGAATCGTGGGGCCAGAGACGAAATGTGATGGCTCGCGGTCGCCTGGGTACCTCTTGACGCCGTACGCGTCGATGTCCCCGACTATCCTGTATGTATGGCCAACCACATCGACGTACGGATCTGTTTCACTTAGGTCTCTTGTTTGGAAGGGAACACACGCTCCGACACTTCCAAGACATGCGGTAGCGAGACCGAGGCCGGAAGACGGAAGAGGGCACGCATGAGAGCGAGCGTTTGTGAGCCCTCAAAAGTCATCGTGGTGGACAAGTCGTCTCCTGTCGCGTAGGTCTGCCTTGCCGTCGCGGCGTCGACTATCAAGGCGCAGATTTCGGCGGTGTCCGGAGCCATCTCGCCAGAAGACCGTCGTTTCCCCCGCTGGCCTAAACCAACCGTCCATCGGAGTTCACGGTCAGGTTGGTACCGTAACTGTGAGCCACTGTAGTCTGGCGACCGGAGACTGACGACCGGAGACCGGACACCAGAGACCAGAGACCGGCTACTTCAGCAACCGCCGATCGAACGGCAGCGGCAGCAAGTCGCCGAGGCGCATGCGCCCCGTCTCGCGCCGCAGGTTGGCGAGCACCACTTCCAGGTCGCCCCCGAACTCCCACAGTATCTGGCGGCACGACCCGCACGGGGGCGTAGGCTTCGCCGTGTCGGCCACCACGGCCACGCGCCGGAACCGCCTGTGGCCCTCCGAGATCGCCTTGAACATCGCCACGCGCTCGGCGCAGAGCGTCAACCCATAGGTGGCGTTCTCGATGTTGCAGCCGGTCACGATGACGCCAGTCGACGTCTCGAGCGCCGCCCCGACGCGGAACTTGGAGTAGTCGGCACGCGCGTATCGTCGTGCCTTCCGCGCCGCCGCCACCAGCAAAGCGACTCGTGACCCTCTGAGCGGAGCTTTGCTAGACGCGCGCAATGATCGCCTCCAGGAGCGCGATGAACGAGCCGCGCACGCGGCGCGCGGTCTCCATCACCTCGTCATGCACGAGCGGTTGAGGCAAGACGCCGGCCGCCATGTTCGTGATGCACGAAATACCCAGGACCTCCAGCCCCGCGTGGCGCGCCGCGATCGCCTCCGGCACGGTGGACATGCCGACGGCGTCGGCGCCCATCGATCGAAAAGCGCGAATCTCGGCCGGCGTCTCGTAGCTGGGACCATGGACGGCCACGTAGACACCGTGAGACACCGACACGCCGACTGCCTGGGCGGAGACATCGGCGATGGCCCGAAGCCGCCGCGAGTACACCTCGCTCATGTCCGGGAAGCGCGGCCCGAAACGGTCGTCGTTGAGACCGATCAGGGGATTGCTGCCGGTCATGTTGATGTGGTCGTCGATGACCATCAGCGCGCCCTGCGCGAAGCCGGTGTTGATGCCGCCGGCGGCGTTGGTCAGGATCAGATGGCCCACCCCCAGCCGCGCCATCACGCGGGTCGCGAAGACAACCGTCGCCTGATCGTGGCCTTCATAAGCGTGCACACGGCCCGACAGCGCGGCGACCAGCCGGCCACCCACCCGACCGACCACCAGCTTGCCCGCGTGGCCCACCACGCTGGACACGGGCCAGTGCGGGATGTCGGTGTAGGGCACGTGCACCGCGTCCTGGAGCGTGTCGGCAAAGTCCCCGAGGCCCGACCCCAACACCACGGCCACGTCCGGCGTCTCGGACCGGCGGGCCCGGACGGCATCGGCCGCCGCCGACGCACGCTCGAACCACGGCACCGTCACAGCAGCATCCCGGCGATGGTGGCGGTCAGGAAGTTGGCGAAGGTCCCGGCCAGCATCGCCCGGAGGCCAAGCCGCGCCAGGTCGTGACGCCGCTCGGGCGCCAACGCCCCGATGCCGCCGATCTGGATCCCGATGGAGCTGAAGTTGGCGAACCCACAGAGCGCGAAGGTGGCGATGGTGAACGACTTCGGGTCCAGCATCTCCTTCAGCGGACCCAGCTGCGAGTAAGCCACGAACTCGTTGAGCACCATGCGCGTCCCCAGGAGGTTGCCGATGGTCGGCGCGTCGCGCCACGGCACACCCAGGCTCCAGGCGATGGGCGCGAAGGCCCAACCCAGGATCTGCTGCATGCTCAGGCCCACCAGCCCGAGGATGGCGTTGATCAGCGCGACAAGCGCCAGAAACGAGATCAGCATCGCGCCGACATTGAGCGCCAGGTGCAGGCCTTCCCCCGTGCCGCGGCCAATGGCGTCGATCACGTTCACGTCCGTGCGCTCGACGTCCAGCTTGACCGTGCCCATCGTCTCGGGCACGCCGGTTTCGGGCACAAATAGCTTGGCCATCATCAGCGTGCCGGGTGCTGTCATGATCACCGCGGTCAGCAGGAACTGCGCCTCGACGCCGAACAGGATGTACGCGGCCATCACCCCGCCGGAAATGTGCGCCATGCCGGCCGTCATCACCGTCATCAGTTCCGATTCGGTCATCTTCGGAAGGAAGGGGCGGATCGTCAGGGGCGCTTCGGTCTGCCCCATGAAGATGCTGGCGGCCACGTTGAGCGACTCGGCTCCGCTGGCGCGCATGAAGCGCCGCATGATCACCGCGAAGGCGCGAACGACGAACTGCATCACGCCGAAGTAGTAGAGCATCGCGAAGAGCGCCGCGATGAAAATGATCGTGGGCAGCACCTGGAACGCGAAGATGTTCGCGTATTGGCGCCCCTCGTCGCCCAGCACTCCGGTCATGACGCGCGGCCACACATCTGGGTTGCCCAGCGGACCGAACACGAACGACGACCCGACGTAGGTGAAGTCCAACACCTTCGTGATGATCCCGCCGGCCGTCTGAAAGACGGCTCGACCCACGTCGGTCTTCAGCACGATCAGCGCGAAGAGGAACTGCAGGCCCAGACCCCACGCCACCGTGCGGTAGTCGATCGCGCGGCGCGCCGACGACATCGCGTACGCCAGGCTCAGGATGACGGCCATGCCGGCGATGGGCTGCAAACGCGAGGCACCGGCCATGCCGAGCGCCATTGCCACCACCGCGACGGCGGCCAACCCCCCGAACACGATGGCGTCCTGTCGCGTCCACGGCTGGGCCGGCCTGCCCCCCTTCGCGTCTGTCATCTGACCTCCCCGATGATGCGGCCCGCCAGGGCCGGCGCGTCATCCTCGACGACCACGGCTTCCAGACACAGCGCCGTGGCCCGCTCGAGGCCGCGCCCGTCACGATGGTGAATCTCCACGACCGGGTCACCGGCCGTGATGGCGCCGCCGCGGTCGACACAGAGGCGAACGCCGACGGCCAGGTCCACGGACTCCCCGGCCTTGGACCGGCCGGCGCCGAGCGCGTGGCTGGCTCGGCCAATCGCCCCCGCGTACAGGTGACGCACGCGACCCGTCCGCGTGGCGCGCACGATGGACACCGAACGGACGGCCGGCAGAAGCGACGGATCGTCCACCACTCGTGGGTTGCCACCCTGTCGCTCGACCATCCGTCGAAACACGTCGAGCGCCGCGCCCGAGCGCAACGCGGCCTGCACGACCTCGGTCGCGGAGGGCGCATCAGGCTGTTTACCCGCCAGCACCACCATCCGCGTCGCCAGGCGCGTCACCAGGTCGGTGAGGTCCGCCGGCCCCGTGCCCCGGAGCAAATCGAGGCACTCGCGAATCTCGAGGGCGTTGCCCACGGAGCGGCCGAGCGGCGCGTCCATGTCAGTGATGACGGCTTCGGTTCGCACGCCGGCGTGGGCGCCAATCGCCACCATCGACGCGGCCAGGGCTCGCGCGTCGTCAGCGGACTTCATGAAGGCGCCGTCGCCGCACTTCACGTCCAGGAGCAAGGCGCTGCTGCCCTCGGCCAGCTTCTTGCTCATGATCGACGCCGAGATCAGCGGCACGCTCTCCACGGTGCCCGTCACGTCGCGGAGACCGTACAGCACCTTGTCGGCCGGCACCAGCGTGGCGGTCTGACCGATGATGCAGGTCCCGACGTCCCGCAGCGCCGCCTTGAACTGATCCACGGTCAGGTCGACACGAAACCCCGGGACCGACTCCAGCTTGTCGAGCGTGCCACCGGTATGTCCCAGACCACGACCCGACATCTTGGGCACCGTGACGCCGCACGCCGCGGCCAGCGGCGCGAGCGCTATCGACACCTTGTCGCCGACCCCGCCCGTGCTGTGCTTGCCGACCTTCACACCGGGAAGGTCCGACAGGTCCACCCGCTCGCCCGAGCGCACCATGGCGTCGGTCAGCCAGGCGGTCTCCTGGGGCGTCATGCCCCGCCAGACGATGGCCATCAGGAGGGCCGACAGCTGATAGTCCGGAACCGACGCGTGGGTGGCACCCTGGACGAACGCCTCGATCGCCTCGAGGGAGAGCGCCAGGCCCTCTCGTTTGCGGGCAATCACGTCGACAAATTGCATAGGGGGGACGGGCAAGACATCTTCTATGGCCACGGACGTCTCGAATCAGGCACGTTTCCTCGATCGGCCAGAGAAGATGTCCGCCCCGCGGAGGGGGGCCAAGAGACGCTGGTACTAGCGACGCTCTGGACGTTTTTGAGAAAAGAGCGTTGCTAGTATACCGGGGGGCCGACGCCCAGCACCTCTGGCGGCCGTGCCCCCATCGGCCGATATGGGAAGTGGCGGGATGAGGAAATGCCCGCGATTGTCGACGTGACCACGGCGCTATCCACCCCGACGATGTCCGCCGAGCAAAGCGCGGCCCTGGCCGATTTCGCTCGAGCGTGCAAAGCGGCCGCCCGCGCGGTATCGCTTTACCCTGGCGCCCACCCCGCCATTGCGGGATCGCTCGGCCGTTTGGCGGCCACCGCCAAGACCCTGACCGACTCGGGGGATGCCCTCATCGTGGTGCAACCCACTGGTCTCCTGCTGGGGGACCGGGCGCCGTCGCGGCCGGATCCTGGCGTTGGGGAACTGGCGGAGATCTTCCACAGCCGGCTCATTGGTTCGCTCCGCATCCACCCGGGGGCGGAACCGGAGGACTGGCGACACCTGCTCCTGTTGCTGGCCAGCTCGACCGACGAGCTCCTGGCGGACGGCGGCATCGCGAAGGCCTGGGCCGCCACCGGCCGCGGCCACTTCGACATCCAGGAAATCGACTACGCCGAGGTGCTGAAGGAGCGGACCGGAGGCGAGAACGCCTCGTGGGACCGCGTCCTATCGTTCTGCCTCAAGGGCGAATCCGTCGCGCTCGACGAGGGTGTCATCACGATGCTGCTCGGCGCGCTAGAAGGCCCGGAGCAGTTCGGCGGCCTGCTGGACCGCCTGGAGGACAAGGCGGAAAGCGATGGCACGAGCCTGCCCGTGCGAGTCGCGGCGCTCCTGCAACTGGTCAAGGCCGCGCTTGCGGCCGTCGAGGCCCGGCATTCCTCGAGCCGCGCACAAGTCCTTGGAACCGTCGCCGAGGCGAGCGCTCATCTGACGCCGGACATGATGCTGGGGCTTGCGGCCGAACGCGAGTCGCCCGAAAGCGACAACGCCCAGATCGCCCGCGAGGTGCTGGGGCGGATGCCGGACGCCTCCGTCGCCTCCTTCGTGGCGCGGTCCGTCGTGTCCGAGCAAGGCGCGTCGGCGCGCCTGGCCCAGGCCTTCGAGGCCCTGGTGCCCGACGAGCCCCGTCGGGGGCCGCTCCTGGACCTGGCGCAGGACGAAGCCAAGGCCACCGAGTTCGGGCAGGACCCGCGCTTCGAGATGCTGTGGATGGGCGCGCGCACCATGCTCACCACCTACTCGGACGAGGGATTCGTCTCCTCCGACTACGCGCGCGAGCTGACGGCGGCGCGGACGCAGGCGGTCGAGGTCGAGCGCCTGTCCGACGACCCGCCCGATCGGATCGCGGCCTGGCTGGCGTCCGTGAACGAGCGTGCGATTCGCGAGCTGGACCTCGACCTCACGCTGGACCTGCTGCGGATCGAGTCGGAGCCGGCGTCGTGGGAGCCGGTGGCGACGCTGGCCGCCACGGACATCGAGCGCCGGGCGCTCGGAGGGGACTTCGAGGGCGCCCAGCGATTGGCAGACGGCGTGGCGACGGCAGGCTCCGAGGATCGCGCGCCTCTGCGCGCGTCGGCCGCCCGCGTCTTCGCGCACCTGGCCGGCGGACCCTTCGTCCGCCACGTCGCGTCGCAGCTGCGCAAGGCAACGGAGGCCGACGTGGCTGCGCTCAGCCACCTGTGCACGACGATCGGACCGGCCATCGTGCGGCCCTTGGCCGAAACGCTCGCCACCGAAGACCACGTGCACACGATTCGACGCCTGCGGGAGCTGCTGCTCAGCTTCGGCGTGGCGGGCCGCCAGGCCGTCGAGCCCTTGAAGAACGCCCAGAACCCGGCCGTGCGCCGGACGGCTATCGACCTGCTGCGCGTGTTCGGCGGCAACGACGCGCTGCAGGAGCTGACGGCGATGCTGGGCGACGCGGACCCGCAAGTGCAGCAGGACTCCATTCGCGCCATCGTCCAGATCGGCACGCCCGAAGCCTACGCCGCCCTCGAACGCGTCGTCGGGTCGAACGAGGAGACGCGCGACACGGTGGTGCGCGAGCTGGTGTCGCTCCGCGACCCCAAGACCATTCCGCCCCTGTGCTACGTGCTGACGACCACCGAGCCCAAGGGGGCCGTGGTGGCCCTGCACGAAGCGATCATCGAGGCGCTGGCCGGCCTGCGGGCCAGCTCCGACTCCACGGCCGCCCTGCGCACGGCGCTCTACCGCGGGGACTGGTGGGCACCGGTCCGCACCGCGCGGCTCCGCCAGGCCGCGGCCAAGGGACTTCGACGGCTGGGGTCGGAAGAGGCCAAGGCCGCCCTCGAGGAAGCCGTGCAGACAGGCAGTCGCGGCGTACGCAAGGTGGCGGGCGCGGAGTTGGCGTCGATGTCGTCGTCGGCCGGAGGCCGTCCATGACCACGGCCACGCGCCACACACTCGCCGAGGAACTCGTGCGTCGGCTGGCGGCCGCCATGCGAGCCGCCCAGCTGTACGCACCGTCGCACCCTCTGGTCGCGAAGAGCAGCGGGGGGCTCGCGGAACTGCTGACGACGATGCTGGCCAACCTGCCATCGCTGACGGTCGGCATCATCGGCGAGGACCTGGTGGTGGCCGATGCCCCGATCCCGAAGGCCGCGGAAACGCTGGGCGAGCTGATGCGCCGCCTGCGCCAGGCCGGCATCGAGCGGATCGTGTTCGATCGTGGGGTGTCGGCCGACGAGGTCGCGGCCCTCGTGCGCGGCGTGGCCGCCGGCGACTCCGCGGCCCTCGACGCGCTGGCCAAGCTGGCCCACGTGCGCGTCGGACGGCTCCAGGTCGAAGAGCGCGTCGAAGGCGTCGGCGACATCGCCACGTTCCGGCGGCTGTACGACGACGCGTCGAAGGTGGCCGGCTCGTTGTGGGAAAGCGCAGCGGTCGAGGGCAAACCCGACGCCGACGCGGCACGCGATCTGGTGGATTCCCTGGCCCAGGCCGTCGCGCAGAACCGAACCGCCCTCCTGGCCCTGACCGCCCTCAAGAACTACGACAACTACACCTTCACGCACATGGTGAACGTCTCGATCCTCACCATGGGGCAGGCGCGCGGCCTCGGCATCGACGGCGGCCCACTGCGCGAGTTCGGTCTGGCCGCCCTGATGCACGACATCGGGAAGGTGAAGACGCCCAACGACATCCTGAACAAGCCCGGCAAGCTGACCGACGTCGAGTTCGCGATCTTGAAGCGCCACACCGTGGACGGTGCCGAGATCCTGAAGCAGACCCCGGAGATTCCCAGCCTCGCGCCCGTGGTCGCGTTCGAGCACCACCTGCGCAGCGACGGCACCGGCTATCCCCACGGCGTCGATCGACCGGCGCTCAACCTGGGCACGTCCCTGTGCGGCATCTCGGACGTGTACGACGCGATGCGGTCGCAGCGCGTCTACCAGCAGGCGCACGCGTCGGACCGTATCCTCGAAGTGCTCAAGCGCAACGACGGCAAGCAGTTCGACCAGCACCTCGTGCGGCGCTTCGTGCAACTGGTCGGCATCTATCCGGCGGGCAACCTGGTCGAGCTCGACAGCGGCGACATCGCCGTGGTGATGAAGCCCTACGCTCCCGATCCCTACCGGCCGCGGGTGAAGGTGCTGGTGCGGTCCACCGGGCTCAGGCTGGAGCGTCCCTACGAGATGAACTTGTGGGAGCCGGGCGACGAACAACCGCTGAGCATCCGCAGGCCCGTCGATCCGGAAACCGTGGGCATCGATCCACTGACGCACCTCTAGAACATTGGAGGGGACTCGGTCTCCGGTCGTCAGGCTCCGGGCTCCAGTCTCCAGCGACCGGGCGAAATCGAGGACCCTTGGCGCACGTTACAATGAGGCTCTGCCTCGCTCAGGCAGTGTTTGTTTGCCCGCCCTCCGGCGGGCGAGACGTCTTGAAGGGTCGTCTTGAAGTGACTCATATTGTGAGGATCGATGCCCTTCAAGACGTCTAACACCCACATGCCCGCTCCCATTCGCACGATCCTCGTCGCCGCGATCTGCACCGCGGGCGTCATCGGCGTTCCGTCACTCCTCGCTCAGCGTTCGCTCGCCGAGCTCGGCGGGCGTCTCGTCGGCGAATATCCTTTGTCGGCTATCGACGTCGGCCTTCGCGCGCAGGATCCACCGCGCCCGCCGCGGACCGCCGAATCCACCTATCTGTCTGGCAGCATCGTCGTGAAGTTCCGCGCGGGCACCAGCACGAATGCCCGGCGCGCGATGGCGTCGAGCGTGGGCGGGGACGTCTCGGCGGCCCTGTCGAACGCGGACTTCGAGATCGTCCGGTTGAACGGTGGCGACGACGCCGAACAGATGGCAGCGCGCCTGAGCGCCCAGCCCGACGTGGACTATGCCCAGGCCCGGTACCGCGTCTGGCCCATGTATGCCCCGAACGACCCCCTCTACTCCTTGCAGTGGAACTTTCCGGCCATCGACATGGAGCGTGCCTGGGACATCAACCCCGGCGCCTCGGCGGCCATCACCGTGGCGGTGCTGGATTCGGGCGTGGCGTTCCGCAGCGCGATCCTCCGGCAAACGGCGATAGCGTGGCGGCGGGAGGACGGCGTCGTGCTCCCCGCGCTCGGAGCGCTCGACATCCCGTTTGCCGCCGCGCCCGACCTGGCTGGCCCGGACCGCTTCGTGGCGCCCCGTGACTTCATCTGGGAGGACGTGCTGCCGTTCGATTTCGACGGCCACGGCACGCACGTCGCGGGCACCGTCGGACAGCTCACCAACAACAACGTGGGCGTCGCGGGCATGGCGTTCAACGTGCGCATCATGCCGGTCAAGGTCATCGACGGCCAGTGGGACCTGGTGTTCGACAGCCCCTTCGTCGGCACCGACGACACGGTGGCGCGTGGCGTACGGTACGCCGTGGACAACGGCGCGAAGGTCATCAACATGAGCATCGGCCGGAGCGGCCCCCCGGCACCGGTGGTCGAGGCGGCCATCCGCTACGCCGTCTCGCGCGGGGCCTTCGTGGCGGTGGCCGCAGGCAACGAGTTCCTGCGCGAGCCGGCGCCGCAGCGGCTGGCCGAGTTCGGGCCCAGCGTGGAGGGCATGGTGGCCGTCGGAGCGGTGGGCCGCGACAAGGTGCGCGCCGTCTACTCGAGCGTCGGTCCGTTCATCGAGTTGATGGCACCAGGGGGCGACTTCACGCGCGGCGGGGCGTCGTCGGGCGTGCTCCAGCAGACGCTCAACCTCGACCTCGTGGAGACCTATACCGGGACCGTCGGCCAATACCGGGCGCCACGCTTCGACTCGTTCGGCTACTACTACTTCACCGGCACGTCGATGGCCACGCCGCACGTCTCCGGGTTCGCGGCGCTGCTGATGCAGCAAGGCATCACGAGCCCGGCGGCCATTGAAGCCATCATGAAGCAGTTTGCGACCGACCTTGGGTCGCCCGGGCGCGACGACGAGTACGGGCACGGCCTGATCAACCCGCGGGCCGCGCTGCGCGGCATGGGGCTGGCCAAGTGACGGCCGGTCGCGGTGTGTGGACGATCGGCGTGTGCATGGCGGCGGCGCTGCTGCTGCTCAGCGGCCGCGCCGAGGCGCAGACGCAGCGCCCCGCGCCCCGGCCGGCGGCCACCCGTCCCGCCGACACCGGGTTTCGGCTGCGTGGCTTCGGCGAGGCGGGGCTCCGCCTGTTCGCGGCCTCGGAAACGTTCAAGGCCGTCCTGGGGTCGGCCAGCGGCCCAATCTTCGGCGGCGGGGTCGAGGCGCTCTGGGGTCGGCATCTGGGTGTGAGCGTCGACGTCGGTCGCTATCAGGCGATAGGAGAGCGCGTCTTCGTGTCCAACGGCGAGGTGTTCCAGCTGGGGCTCGAAACCAACGTCTCGGTAGTGCCGATCGCGGTCACGGCCAGCTACCGGTTCCCGCGGCCCCGGAGCGCCGTCACGCCCTTTGTGGGCGGCGGGCTGAACTGGCATCGCTACACCGAAACCAGCGCCTTTGCGGCCGCAGGCGAGGACGTGTCGGCGACCTTTACCGGCTTCCACGCCGTCGGAGGCGCGGAATGGCGGGTGTCGCGGCTGGTGGCGGTGGGCGGCATCGGCCGTTGGCTTTCGGTCCGCGACGCCTTGGGCGCAGAGCCCACCAGCGTGGCCGCGGCATTCGGCGAGCACGACCTTGGCGGCTTCGAAGCGAAGGTTCGCCTCATTATCGGCCGATAGGTTCCCACCGAAAGGCCTGAGCCCTTTCGCGCGGCGCGTGCTGGCCACGGTGCGCCGCATCCCGCCCGGGCAGGTGGCCACATACGGTGACGTCGCCGAATGGGCCGGGGCACCACGGGCTGCCCGCGCCGTCGGATCGATCCTCCGTGAATGCGACGACCCGGCCGTCCCCTGCCACCGCGTGGTGGCCGCGGGGGGAGCGCTGGGAGGCTTCGGGAGCTGGCTGCACGTCAAGCGCGACCGCCTCATCGCCGAAGGCCTGGAGGTCTCGCTGGCCAGGGTGCGCGGGTTCGCCGACGTGCGATGGAACGGGAAATCTAGCAAGGCTCCGCCTCGCTAGAAACCAGAATCACTGGCCCGCGCCCCGCGCGGGCGTAGCCGTCTTGAACGGCGCACGAGACTTTACTCACTCGCGAGAACCGTACGACGCGCCAAGGCTCGCACGATCGCGATCGTGCGGCGGTGACAGGCACGGCTCGAGAGAGGTCGGGCGCCTAGAAACTTGATCCAGGTTCTGACCAATTGAGTCAAGTTTCTACGCCCCGCCGCAGGCGGGGCAATCAGACACTGCCCTAGCGAGGCGGAGCCTGCATGCTCGCTGTTCCGAGGCGCAGCCTCGCAAGGCACTTGTCGAATGGCATCGGCGTTGCTAACCTCCAAGACATGACACGACGCACACAAAGCATTCGTCCTTCCCTCGTTTGGTCACTGGTATTGGCCTCGATCGTGGGAACCGCCGTTTCGGCTCGCGCCCAGGCCCCCGTCAACACTCCCGACAAGGGAGTCGTCGCGTACGGGTTCGACGTGGGTGTCGTGTTTCCCGACGACCAGTTCGAAAATACACTCACCTTCGACGGCTTCGGGGAGTACTACGTGACGCCACGGATCAGCGTCCGCGGCATGTTCGCGTGGGCCAGCCCTGGTTTCGACGGGCGAACCGAAGATCATTTTCGCCAGGCCAAGTTGCTCTTCGGCGGCCTCTACAACTGGAGGTACAAGAAGCTGCGCCCCTTCGCCGGCGCCGGCGCGGGCGCGTACTTCGTGCGGCTGAAGGAACTGGGCTCGAGCGACCCCGAGGGGGAATCGCGCGGCGGCTTCTACTTCGGCGGCGGCACCGACGTGGTCCTCAACCCCACCTCGGCCATCAAGGTCGAATGGCGCTGGGACCAGGTGAGCCACCCGCCGGGCCTGCCCGATGCCAGCGGGGCCACTTTGACGTTCGGCTACAAGCGCTACTTCTAACGAAGGGCCGATCTGGGCTGACTAAACGACCCCACCTAGGCGACTGCGGACGCGCAGTCGCCGGGTGGGTGTCTGTTTTTCGGTGCGAATCGAGTGTGTGCCAGTGGTCGGCGAATTGCAGCGTTGAAACCAACGTAGAATCCACTTCGGCCAGGGCATATCGCTCACATTCCAATCCAGTTCGTAGGCTTCCCCAGGAGTAGTTGATGAACCCCATTCGGTGCGGACTCGGACGTTCAGTCCATGTGACGCTGTGCGCGGCCGTGGCGGCGCTGGCACTTTCGGTTCCAGCAAGCGCCGGCATCATCGCATCGAAGTCCGGCAGCAGCGGCGCGAGTTTCGGCAACTCTGGTGAGCCGGACGTGTACTCTCCGTTCGTTTCGTTCTACGTCCTAGTCGCGGACGTCTATGAGACGAGCCCGGTGGCGGTTGACGACGTCATCGTGTACGACCTGGCGGGGGCCGAGTTGGCGGCCGCGGCGGCGCATCTGACCGACGGGATCGACGGCGCCTTATCCTGGGTCGGCTTCACCGTGGGCCTGGATTCCTTCAACCATGCGTACGCGGGCGGCATTTTCTTTAGCGAGGGCCCTGGCGCCATCCCCGACCTCCAAGGCAACACGATCGGGGGCATTCGGTTGATCGCAACCGTCACGTGCCTGGATGGGACCTATAGAGAGAACCCCTGCGGCTTCGACGACCCGTTCTTCAACAAGATCGGGCTGAAGTACGACTACCAGATCCTGGTGTCCGACACGCCGTTCGACGTGCCCGAGCCCGCTTCCACGGCGCTGATCGGATTGGGCGTGCTGGGTGTAGCAAGCCGACGCCGCGCGAATCTACCTCGCTAGAGGTCATTCAAACTTTGATCGCAGGCTTCCCCTAGGAGTTGTCAATGAACCCTCTTCGGCGCGGGCTCGGACGTGCGGCCCATATCGCTGTTTGCGCGACCCTGACCGCGCTCGTCGTCTCGGTCCCGGCGAGCGCCGGCATCATTGCCTCGGCCTCCGGCGGTGCGGGCTCGATTGCCGGCAACTCAGGTGAGCCGCCCGTGTTCGCTCCGTTCGCGGCGATCAACGTCCTCGGTGTGGACGTCTACGGTCCCAGCCCGATCGCAGCCGGCGACGTGATCGTGCACGACCTGGCCGGGGCTGACCTGGCTGCCGCGACGGCGTGGCTGACCGACGGCATCAACAGCGCCGCCTTCTGGGTCACCTTCAGCATGGGCCTGGATTCCGTGACCCCTTCGTTCTGGGGCATGCAATTTCTTCCCGAGGGTCCAGGTCCAGCGCTCATCCCAGCTCTGCAGGGCAACACGATCGGCGGCATTCGGATCACCCTCACCAACACGTGCCTGGATGCGACCTACAGAGACAATCCCTGCAACCTCAATGACCCGTTCTCCAACAGGGTCGCGTACACGTACGACTGGGAGATCGTGGTGTCCGACACGCCGTTCGACGTGCCCGAGCCCGCTTCCATGGCGCTGATCGGGTTGGGCGTGCTGGGTCTGGCAAGCCGACGCCGCGGGCGCTCGACTCGCTAAGGGGCCTTCGACTCCCCGAGCGTCGGGGCCAAGGCCTCGGGATCGGGGCTCACGTAGAACTGGTACGAATATCGTTCGGTATCCTTCGGGGCGTCTTGGGGATGTCGGCCCAGTGGGCGCCACCGGCGTTCAGGAAGGCGACGGCCGTGTTGGGCCGGAACGGCACCGCCTTCACGAACTCGCACCGGAACCCGTGCTCCTCGGGGTAGAACGTTTGGTGCTGGTCGATCACCGGCGAACCGTCGATCCTGAAGAACGTCGTGCCGAGGGCTTCGTCCTCGCCTGGCTTGGCGAAGTAGATGAGGCAGGTGACGATCACCCGCAGCGGATCGAGATGCGGGTTCAAGTGGTACCCCGGCCGCCGCAACATCAAACGCCCGGCCGTCGCGGTATGGGCAGGTCGGCCACGCGTGCGCCGATCGTCGGCCCATAGCTGGCCGCGTAGACGTGGCGGATGTGCGGCAGGAACGCCCGCAGGAGCGCCGGCACCAGGCCCGCTCGAATGATCGACTCCTCGAGAAATCGGACACCCGCTAGGGTCCACTCCGGCACCACATCGCCGGGGGACAACCGGAAGTTCTGCTTCTTCTCGTCCTTCTGAGAGAAGGACTCCCGCGGGGGGATCGCGTCGAGCAGGGCGGCGTAGGTGTCTGGCGGCAGCACGTTCGACAGGACGAGGTGCGGCATGGGCTGCGCGTCAAACGTCGCGGCCTCGACAGCGCGCCCGACGTGCGCCACCACGCGGTCGTGGTCGAGCGCATCGGGCCCATGCCGTCGCTCGCGGTGCTGGGCGTTGAACAGAGCCGCCGCGCGCAGGAGCCGCACCTCTTCCTGCAGCGCGTCGACGTCGGCGGCCAGGGCGGTCGTCGCCTCTAGCCGATTGGCCAACTCGTCCAGTCTCTTGAGTACCCGCCCCTCGGCTTTGGTCTCCGTCTGTTGCTGATCGGCGCCACTGCCGCCGCAGGTACGGCAACACCCCCGACCTGAAGAGCAGCCGCTCGAGGAGCATGGCCCGTCGCCCTAGCAGCCCGTGGTGCAACCCCCGCGTTGCACCGAGACGGCCGAGGCGCCCGGATCGCAAGGCGCGACGACCGAGAATATCGGGAATATTTGAGGGAGGAGCAACGCAGCGAGGCGGGATGCCTCGGCCGTCGAATGCAGCGGGGTTGCACCACGGGCTGCTACTCAGCCGAGCGCCATCACGTCAAACTGCTCGTGATGGAGCTGCGCGTCCGGGCGCAGCACGAGATCCTTGCCCAGCGACTGCCGCAGTTCCTTCAGCACGGCGCGCTCCTCGTCGCCGAACGCTCGCGCGATGTCCGGGTTCACGCGCAGCACCAGGCTATGGCCGTTCAGGTCGGCGCCAATCTTCTTCACCTCCGCCAGGATCTCATAGCAGATCGTGGAGCTGGATTTGATGACGGCGCTGCCCGCGCAATACGGGCACGGCTCGGTGAGGACACGTTCGAGGCTCTGCTTCACGCGTTTGCGCGTGATGATCACCAGGCCGAAATCCGAGACTTGCAAGGCCTTGGAGGGCGCGCGGTCCTTGCGCAGCTCGTGCTCGACGGCCTGCAGCACCTTCTGGCGGTTCTTCTTCTCCTCCATGTCGATGAAGTCCAGCACGATGATGCCGCCCAGGTCGCGCAGGCGGATCTGGCGGACGATTTCCTTGGCGGCTTCGAGGTTGGTCTTGAGGATCGTGTCCTCCAGCCGCCCGGCCGTCTTCTTGCCCACGTACCGGCCGGTGTTGACGTCGATGGCCACCAGCGCCTCGGTGGGGTTGATGACGATCGAGCCGCCGGACTTCAACCACACCTTGCTGCGCAACGCCTTGTCGATTTCGGCCTGCACGCCGTACTCCTCGAAAATCGGGAACGGCTTGTCGTAGAGCCGCACCTTTCCGGCCAGCGCCGGCATCATCCGCTCGACCAGCTCGAGCACCCGCCGGTATTCGTGCTCGTTGTCGATGCGGATGGCGGAGTACTCCTCGGTCAGCAGGTCGCGGAGCAGCTTCGCCACCAGGCTCTGCTCGCGGTACACGACGGCCGGCGCGCGGGACGTGTCGGACTTCTGCCGGATCTCGGTCCAGATCTTGTGAAAATAGTCCAGGTCCGAAACGATGTCTTCCTTGGGGCGCCCGCCCGCGGCGGTGCGGATGATGACGCCGCCGGTGAACCCGTGCTGCTCGCGGAACTCGCGGACGATGCCGCGCAGCCGGCCGCGTTCCTCGCGCGAGTCGATCTTGCGAGAGACGCCGACGTGATCCACCGTGGGCATGAAGACCAGGAATCGCCCCGGCATCGTGGCATGGGAGGTCAGCCGGGCGCCCTTGGTGCCCAGCGGCTCCTTGGCCACCTGGACGATGACGTCCTGCCCTTCCTTGAGGAGCTCTTCGATCTTGGGCTCGGGGCCCTTCTCGCGCTCGCGCCGACCGCCGCCGCGAGCGGGCTGCCCGCCCGCGGGTTTGCCGTTGGCCTGCGGCTGATCGTCCTCATCCGTCTCGAGGCGGTCGAACTCCTCGAACGTGGCGACGACGTCGGATACGTACAGGAACCCGTCGCGCTCGAGACCTAGGTCAACAAACGCCGACTGCATGCCGGGGAGCACCTTGGATACCCGGCCCTTGTACAAGTTGCCCACCACTCCACGATTGCGCTCGCGTTCGATGAACACTTCCGCAACCTGGTCTTCCTCGAGAATCGCGACCCGCGTTTCGTGGGCGCTCGAGGAGATGATCATCTCCTTGGTCATGCCCGATACTCCGTGCGGGCGTCCAACCCCGGTTGTCGCCCTCCCTCCACCCGCGCGCGAGTGCATGCGCGGGGACCGCAAACACCACCCCCAGGCACTGCAACACGAAGGCTTCGAGAAGCGACATCAAGGTCACACCCGCTGTTAATTCGTAAAGCGACGCATCCGCACGTTGAGAATCAGGCCGAATCCCGCCAGCGTGGCGATCATCGATGAGCCGCCGTAGCTCATGAGCGGTAACGTCAAACCCTTGACCGGGGCGAGCCCGGCCGACATGGTGATGTTATAGACCACCTGGAACGAGAAGCTGGCCAGCACTCCCAGCACCAGGAAGGAACCGAGGCGATCCTTGGCCAACGCGGCCGCCTCGAGCGAACGCAAGATCACGAACAAGTACAACCCCAGCGCCACGAGGACGCCCGCAAAGCCTCGCTCCTCGGCAAGAACCGAGAAGATGAAATCGTTGTGCGCCACGGGAAGGAAGCGCAGCTGACCCTGCGTCCCCTTCGCGAACCCTTTCCCCCACAGGCCGCCGGATCCGACGGTAATCCGCGCCTGAATCTGCTGATAGCCCGCGCCCCTGGCGTCCTGCGACGGATCCAGGAACGTCGAGATGCGTTCCTTCTGATAGTTCTGTATGAGTCCGACCTTCCACGCGATTGGCGTGATGAGCATGGCGGCCACGGCCAGGATGCCGACGGCCCGCAGGGGCATCCCGGCGACGAAGGCGGCCGCCAGGCACACGGGAATCAGGGTGACCGCCGTGCCCAGGTCCGGCTGGCGGGCAATGATGAGCGCGGGCACCAGGGTCAGGGCTCCGGCGACGATGAAGTCCGTGCGGCTCAACCCGCCACGTCGCACCTCGGCGAGGAACTTGGCGAGCACCAGCGCCAGCGCGGCCTTGGCGAACTCCGACGGTTGCAGGTTGAAGGAGCCCAGGTCGATCCACCGGCGCGACCCGCCGCGGACGGCGCCAAAAAAGAGGACGTACACCAGGAGCAGCAGGATGCCGCCGTAGATGAAGTGCGACTTGTCGACGAGCGTGCGGTAGTCGATGGCCAGGCACAGCGTGAGGGCCAGCAGCCCCAGGACGATGCCGTAGATCTGCGTGACGTAGATCGTGGTGGGGCCGCCGGTGGCGCTGTAGATCTGCATGAGCCCCAGCAGCGTCAGCGCCAGCACGGCCCCGACGAGCGCCCAATCCACGTGATAGTACAGCCGTCGCTCGAACATGGCTCAGTTCAAGGTGCGGCCGTCGGTGGCGGGCGACGCGGCCACCTCGCCGTCCGCCAAGACGTCGGCGGCGTCCGGGTCCGGCAGGTTCCGCGGCTCGGGGACGGCGACGGCCGGCAAGACCGGAAGCGGCATCCCTTCCTTCTTCGCGAAGTAGGTCGCGATGATGTGCTTCGCGATGGGCGCACCCAGGTAGCCGTGCTCGTTGTGTTCGCCGAAGATCACACCCGCGATCTCCGGGTTGTCCTTCGGCGCGAAGAACACGAACCACCCGTGGTCGCGCAGGTCGCGGTCGGAACCGCGTGCCGCCCGTCGTCCCTGGATCGAAATCACCTGCGCCGTGCCGGTCTTCCCGGACACGTCGCGCCCGGCCAGGCGCGCGCGGGTCGCGGTGCCGGCCCCGTTCACCGCCAGCCACAGCCCGTCGCGCAGGGCGGCCAGCGTCTCCGGCCGGAACGCCACGCGATCGGCCACGGCCGGCACGGGCATGGGCCGCCACCCCTGGCCGTCGTCCACGGCCTTGATGACGTGAGGCGTGACGCGCGTGCCGCCGTTGGCCACCGTGGAAATCATCACGGCGAGCGACGCGGGCGTCACCGCCACCTGGCCTTGCCCGATCGACACCGAGATGGTCTCCCCGGCGTACCACCGCTCCCCGGTGCGCTGGCGCTTCCACTCGGTGGAGGGAACGATGCTGTCCTGTTCGTTGGGCAGGTCGATGCCCGTCTTGCCCACCATGCCGAGCTTCTCGGCCCACTTGTGGATGCGATCGACGCCGAGCATGTTGCCCAGCGTGTAGAAGTAGACGTTGCACGACTTCTCGAGCGCCTGACGCATGTTCACCGAGCCGTGGCCGCGGGCCAGGTGGCACTTGAAATAGCGCCCGAAGAACGTCGCGCCGCCGTTGCACGTCACGCGGTGATCGGGGTCAACGACGCCCTCTTCCAACGCGGCGGTCGCCACCACGATCTTGAACGTGGAGCCTGGGGAATAGCGCCCCTGCATCACGCGGTTCTGGAGGGGCCGCAGGCGGTCCGCGTTGAGGGACGCCCACTTGCCGCGGTCGATGCCCACCGCGAAGTCGTTGGGGTCGTAGGACGGCAGGCTGGCATAGGTCAGCACCTCGCCGTTCCTCGGGTCGAGTACCATGGCGGCGCCGTTGAAACCGGCAAAGCGGAATCCGTCCTCGGCCGCGCGCTGCATGTCGGCGTCGATCGTGAGCTGCAGGCGCCGGCCCTCGACGGGCGGTACTTCCTCGAGCGTCCGAATCTCACGCCCCAGGCTGTTGACCACCACCACCCTGGCGCCGTTCCGGCCCATCAGAAGATCGTTGTACGCCCGCTCCAGCCCCTGCTGCCCGATGATGGCGCCCTGGGTGGCGCCGGCGGCCACCTGCACCTCGTTGGCTTCCCCGACATACCCGAAAAGATGCGCCGCCATCGCGTCGACGGGATATCGCCTGGTGGGCACTTCCTCGACCACCACGTCGGGCAGCTCGGATTCGAGGCGCCTGGCCCGCACCGCGGCCACCTGCGCCAGCGACGCGTCCTCCACGATGACGATCGGCCGATAAGCCGGCTCGTTGCGGTGTCGCGCGACGGTCTGCTCGACGTCCGCCGGGCTGAGTCCCGCCACTTGCGAGAGCAGCCTGATCGTGCGACCGAGGTCGGAGGAGTGCTCGCGGACGATCGAGATGGTGAAGGAGTGCCGGTTCTCGACGAGGACCGTTCCGCCGCGATCGAACAGCACGCCCCGGGGCGCGCGCAGCGCCAGGGTCCGCTGGTGGTTGTTCTCGGCCAGTTCCGCGTAGCGTTTGTGCTCGATGACCTGCAGGAACCAGAAGCCCAGTCCGAGGACCACGAAGACGACGATGGCCGCGCCCTGCAGGAGCTGCAGGCGGAAGGTCACGCGTCGACGATCCTCGGCTATCGACATAGGCGTTCAGTCGGTCACGAACCGCTCACAACCGGGGACGGCGCGTCGCACGGCGCCGCTCCAGTACCCCCGGCAACCCCTCGATCGCCGAGAAGGCCACCATCCCAACCACCGCGTTGCCGAGCGACTGCGTCACCACCGCCGCCAGCGGCGACGCGAACGTCCGGGCACCCAGCAGCTGGTAGAGCCCCATGAAGCACAGCGCGTGCACGGCGGTGGCCGCCACGAACATCACCAGCCGAGGCACCGCGGCCGTCACGATGAACTGCTGGCCGATGGCCCCGGCGAGAAACCCCACGACCGTCTTGGCCAGCCCGCCCACCCCGATGACGCCGCTCGACAGCGCATCCTGCAGCAGCCCGGCAACGCTGCCCGCGAGCATCCCCGTCACCGGCCCCATCGTGAGCGCGATGTAGACGACCGCCACCAGCACCAGGTCCACGGCGGCGGTCCCACCCACGACGATCCGGTCCAGGGTGGTCTGCATCGCGAGCGCCAACGCGACCGCGACGAGCACCCCGGCAGCCCTCACTCCACAACCTCTTTCACTCCTGGCCCTTGCCACGCGCGCCGTGCGCGGGGCTGACCACGAGAACCGCTTCGAGCGCCGACAGCTCCACGGCCGGCTTGACGACCACGTTGGTGTAGTCGCCAGCCCCGCGCTCGACCGATTCTATCTGACCAATCAGGAAGCCTTTCGGGTAAATCCCGTCGATTCCCGAAGTGACCACCTGATCCCCTACCCGAATGTCGGCCGTCCCGGGCACATACTCCATCTTCAGCCGGTCGCCGCCCGTCCCCACGACCAGCCCCTGGGCGCGCGTCCGCTCGACCAGCCCCGCGGCGGCGGCGTTTCGGTCGATGAGCAGCTGCACCTTTGCCGCTCGTGGGGTGGGGGTAATGACGCGGCCGACCACGCCGGCAGGGGCCACCACGGCCATGTCGGCCTCGACGCCCTGTCCGGTCCCCTTGTCGATGGTCAGGGTCCGAAAGTCCGGGCTTGCCCCACCGGCAATCACGACGGCTGGAATCGTCGCCAGCGGCGTCTGCTCCCGGAGGTCCAGCAAGGCCCGCAAGCCTCGCGACTCCTGCGCCAACGCCCGCTCCCGCTGCAGCTGGATCCGCAGCTCGCCCATCTGCGCCTGCAGGCGCTGGTTCTCGGCCCTCACCTGCTGCAGGGACACGTAGGTTTGCCAGGCGTCGTGCGAGCCCGTGATGAGGCTGGTCGCCAGGCGCTGCATCTCGGCGACCGCGCCAAAGACCGCCACTTCCAGGATCGGGACGCCCGTTCGTGTGGTGACCTGCGCGGAGATGAGCACGACCTGCGCGAGGACAACGGCCGTGAACAGCCAACCCGTGCGCTGACGAATGTCCAGGATGCCTGCCACAGCCGCGCCTAGTACAGCCGGAATCCGCTATCCGGCGCGGTTGTGCCAGGCCAGTGTTTTCTTGCCCCGCTTCGCGGGGCGGGGCATCTTCCCATGACCCTCCGGGGCCTCGAGGCAAGTGTCACGTTCATGGCTTGGAAGATGCCGGACCTCGTGTCCTAGTCGATGGAGATCTTCCTGAGCAGGTTGAAGTCGGAGAGCATCTTCCCCGCGCCGAGCACCACCGAGGACAAGGGATCCTCCGCCATCGCGAGCGGCAAGCCCGTCTCTTCCCGTAGGCGCTTGTCCAGGTTCTTGAGGAGGGCTCCACCGCCCGTCAGGACGATGCCGCGATCGACGATGTCGGCCGACAACTCCGGGGGCGTGCGCTCGAGCGCCACCCGGACGGCGTCCACGATCACGTTGACCGTCTCGGCCAGCGCCTCGCGAATCTCGGCGTCGGACACCGTGATCGTCTTGGGCACGCCCTCGATGAGATGCCGGCCCTTGATCTCCATCGTGATCTTCTCGTCCAGCGGGAAGGCGGAGCCGATCTCCATCTTGATCTGCTCGGCGGTGCGTTCGCCGATGAGCAGGTTGTACGCCTTCTTGATGTACTGGATGATGGCCTCGTCCATCTCGTTGCCCGCCACGCGCACCGCCTTGCTGTAGACGATGCCCGCCAGCGAGATCACCGCGATGTCGGTCGTGCCACCACCGATGTCCACGATCATGTTGCCCGACGGCTCGGTGATCGGCATGCCGGCGCCGATGGCGGCGGCCATGGCCTCTTCGATCAGGTGCACCTCGCTGGCCTTGGCGCGGTAGGCGCTGTCCTTCACCGCGCGCTTCTCGACCTGCGTGATCTCGGACGGTACGCCGATCACGATGCGCGGGCGCACCCACACGTTCCGGTTGTGCGCCTTCTTGATGAAGTAGGTCAGCATCTTCTCGGTGACTTCGAAGTCCGCGATGACGCCGTCCTTCATCGGCTTGATGGCGACGATGTTGCCGGGCGTACGTCCCACCATCTCCTTGGCGTCGCGCCCGACGGCTTCCACCTTGCCGTTGACCTTGTTGATGGCGACGATCGACGGCTCGTTGACCACGATCCCCTTCCCGCGCGCGTACACGCAGGTGTTGGCGGTGCCGAGGTCAATCGCGAGGTCGCTGGAAAAAAGGGAAAACAGGGAACCGAAAGGCAATCAAATGCTCCTGGCGCCGGCACAAAGGGACCTAAGCCACATGAATCCCGTCCTTCCCTTCGTACTTGACCTTGTACATGGCCGTGTCGGCGACACGGAGCAGGTCTTCGGCCGTTTGTGCCGCGTCGGGAAGCGTGGCGACGCCAATCGATGCGGTGAGTCGGACGGACAGCCCGTCCGACGTCAGAAAGGTGGTGGATCGAATCTTTTCGCGGATACGGCTGGCCACGGCCTTGGCCCCCTCGGGGCCGGTGTCGGGCAGGATCAGCGCGAACTCGTCGCCGCCGAAGCGCGCGACGACGTCGGTCTCTCGGGCACACCCGCGGATGACCGCGCCGGCCTCGACCAGCGCCTTGCTGCCCGCCAGGTGACCGTGGCTGTCGTTGACCTGCTTGAAGCCGTCGAGATCGAGGAAGAGCATCGACAGGGGCCGGCCGCTGCGCATCGCCCGCTTGGTCTCGCGCCGCAGCACCTCGTTCATGTACCGGGAGTTCGAGAGCCGCGTCAGGTCGTCGGTGACCGACAGCGCGTCGGACTTCTGCAGGGCCAAGGCGTTGTCGAGCGCGATGGCCGGCGGCTCCAGCATGCCCCGCACGGCCAGCACCAGCGACGCGCCAAGCGACGGGGCGAACACCGACGGCTGCGAGTCGATGCCCACGAGCACGCCGGTCACCTGCCCGCGGCACATCAGCGGAAACGCGATCACGGTGCCGGTACCGCGGCCCCCGCCTCGGGGGTCCTTGCCGAGATCGGCCGTCAGCAGTTCGGTGCCGTGGCTCATCACCCATTCGGCCGCCGACCACAGGGAGGGGCCAAAGCTGGGGTTCAAGCCGATGTCCGCCATCGCGGTCAGCCGGTCGCTGCTGTCGCGCGCCACGGCGGCCCAGCACGGAGCCGGAAACCAGCTGTTGGCCTGGCGAACCAGCCACTCGGCCACCTTGGACGGGTCCAGGGAAGCATTGGACTCCCGCACTGCTTGAAGGACGGCGTCCCGGCTGGCCAGCCGCACGCGAAGGGTTCGGAGTTTGGACTTCCAGCGGGCGGCGGGGTCTGGCCGACGGGAGCCCCGTACGATGCGAGGTGCACCGGCGGCCTTCAGGCTACCGGACTTGTCGGCGCGTTGCGGCGGTCTTGCTGGCACAGGTTGAGCGGCGAAAGTGCCGCTAAGTCCTTTTCTGCCCGTTAAATATAACACGGTGACGCGAGCGGACTGCACGTGGATTCTCGCGCACCGCCTCGCAAATGTCCGACCCGGCCCGGGCCGGGCTTCGAGACGCCCCACAAGAACCACCGGCGGCGGACAGGACCCTAAGTGGTTGCAGGATCGTCAGTTGATGGCGTACGATCGGCGGCTCAAGGGAAGGATCGCTCTTCATGACAATGCTGGACCGGATGCGTCAGCACAAGAACTGGCTCAAGTGGAGCCTGGCACTGGTGGTTCTGGCGTTCGTCGTCTTCTACATCCCCGACTTTCTTCAGCAGGACGCCACGACCATTGGCGCCTCGCCGCGCGAGCTGGTCGCGGAGGTGGATGGCCGCCCTCTGATGGCGGGTGAGTTTCAGCAGCGCTACATGGCGCAGGTGCAGGCCTACCGGCAGCAGTTCGCCGGCGCCTTGAACGCCCAGCTCCTGCGCCAGCTGCAGGTGGACCAGCAGATCCTGAGCCAGATGGTCGACGAGGAAGTGGCGGTCGTCGAAGCCGAGCGGCAGGGAATCCGCGTGAGCGACGACGAGCTGGCGCAGCAGATCTTCGCGATTCCCGGCTTGCAGGAGAACGGCCGTTTCATCGGCGAGGCTCGCTACGAGCAGCTGCTCCGGACCCAGAACCCGCCCATGACCAAAGCGGCATTCGAGGAGCGGATGCGCCGCAGCCTCGTCATCGATCGGCTGCGATCGGCCCTCACGGATTGGATGGCGGTCTCGGACGACGATCTGAACCGCGAGTACCGCACCCGGAACGAGAAGGTGAAGCTGCAGGTGGTCGCGTTGACGGCCGACGCGTTCCGCGGCCAGGTCAGCGTCACCGACGCCGACGTGAGCACCCACTTCGAGGCACACAAGGTGGAATACCGGATCGGCGAGCAGCGCGCGATCAAGTACCTGCTGCTGGACCGGGATCAGGTACGGCAGAAGGTCACGGTGCCTGCCAACGACGTCCAGCGTTATTACAACGCGAACATCCAGCAGTACCAGACGCCCGAGCAGGTGCGGGCCAGCCATATCCTCTTGAAAACCGAGGGCAAAGACGAAGCCGCCGTGCGCAAGCAGGCCGAGGCCGTGCTGGCGCAGATCAAGGGCGGCGCCGATTTCGCCGGGCTGGCGCGCAAGGTGTCCGAGGACACGTCCAAGGAACAGGGCGGCGATCTGGACTTCTTCACCCGCGGCCGCATGGTGCCCGAGTTCGAGAACGCGGCGTTCGCGCTGGCGCCTGGGGAGACGAGCGACCTGGTGAAGTCGCAGTTCGGGTTCCACATCATCCGCGTCACCGACAAGCGCGCCGGCTCCACGCGCACGCTGGACGAAGTGCGGCAGCAGATCCAGGACCAGCTGCAGCAGGAAATCGCGGACCAACAGATCACCACGCGCGCCCAGCAGTTGGAGGCGCGGATCAAGGATCCCGGAGACCTGACGGAAGCCGCCGGCGAGAACGGGCTGATGGTCCAGGAATCGGGATATTTCCAGCAGACCGAGCCGATACCTGGGCTCGGCCAGGCTCCGCAGGTGGCGGCCCAGGCGTTTCAGCTGGCGGACGGCGCCGTCAGCGGCGGGTTGGCGACGCCGCGGGGCGTGGTGTTCTTCACGCTGGCCGGCAAGAAGGACCCCGTCATCCCCAAGCTGGACGACGTGAAGGACCGCGTGCGCGAGGACGCAATCCGCGCTCGTGCCACTGAGCTCAGCCGCCAGCGCGCGGCCGCCGTGGCCGGAGCCTTGAAGTCCGCCAAGGATTTCTCGGCCGCAGCCAAGGGCCAGGGGCTGGAGGCGAAGGATACCGAGCTCATCGCGCGCGAGTCGGCGCTGCCCGACGTGGGCGTGAGCGCCCAGGTGGACAAAGTCGCCTTCGCGTTGCCGGTTGGAGGCGTCAGCGATCCGATCGTCACCGACGCCGGCACCGTGGTGGTGAAGGTGGTGGAACGCGACGACGTGACACCCGACGAGTTCCGGACAGACCGCGAACAGTTCCGCGCGGAGTTCCTGAACGAACGGCGCAGCCGCTTCTTCGCCGCCTACATGGGCAAAGTGAAGGAAAAGCTGAACGTCCAGATCAAGCCTGACGTCGTCACGCGGATTACGAGCGCCCTGTCGCTGTAAGCGTGTTCCCAGGCCTGGCCTGAAAAGGCTCGGGCTCCATCCGGCGAGCTCACGGGACCGCCTTGCGATTCCCTTCGAGTCTCCTCCAGCCGGGAACGTACGCTGTCATCAGCGCTTTGAACAGGCGCCCGTGATTCGGCACGCGCAGATGCAAGAGCTCGTGAACGATCACCGGGTCCTGCTCCTCGATGACCCTGGACAGGTGTCTGTCCGGTTAGCGTGAATTGAACACTGGCCTATACACAACGTAGGAGATAACATGGACGGCTGTGGCTGCCATGATAAACGCAGCAAATACCAACGAAGGGAGCATCAGATCCGGCCGGTACTTGGCTCAGCCCTCTGGTTACCGCGCGTTCATCCCCAGTCGCTTGCCGCCCGTTCCCCCGGTCAGGATCGAAGGCGAGCTTCAGCAGCGGCTCTCCGACGCGGACCGAGCCTTGGGCCGGCTCGACGGGTCGGTCCACACCCTCCCCAACCCAGATCTCTTCGTCTTCATGTACGTCCGCAAGGAGGCTGTGCTCTCTAGTCAGATCGAAGGCACACAGAGCTCCCTGGAGGACCTGCTGTCGGCCGAAGCTGCGGTCCTTGGTAGCGACACCCCTCGGGATGTCGACGAGGTGGTGAACTACGTGCGTGCGATGAACCGGGGCCTGGCACGCTTGGAAGACTTGCCCGTCTCGGTGCGCCTCGTCCGCGAGATTCACGCTGAACTCCTGCAGGGCGCCCGTGGATCGCGCCTGACACCGGGCGAACTGCGTCGCAGCCAGAACTGGATTGGCCCGGCAGGAGCAGTGCTGGCGAACGCCACGTTCGTGCCACCGCCACCCGAGGAAGTACCAACGGCACTCGGCGCCCTCGAGACGTTCTTGCACGAACGCGATGACCTGCCGTTGTTGATCAAGATCGGGCTCGCGCACGCGCAGTTCGAAACGATCCACCCGTTCCTCGATGGCAACGGACGAATCGGCCGCCTGCTCATCACGCTTCTACTCTGCGAGCATAGAGCCTTGGACAAGCCGGTGTTGTACCTGTCGCACTATCTAAAGAGCCACCGCCAGGAGTACTACGACCGTCTACAAGCGGTCCGCGACAGGGGCGAGTGGGAGGCCTGGCTGGCGTTCTTCCTGCGAGGCGTGGCCGAGGTGAGCATCCAAGCCGCGGACACCGCGCGTCAAATCCTCCTCCTGCGCGAGGAACACCGCACGGCCATCGCTCAGGGCCTCGGCCGCGCGGCAGGCAATGGCCACCGCATCCTCCAGCACCTCTACGAGCATCCGATCGTCAGCGCTAAGCAGGTGCAGGCGTTGATCGGGACAACCTTTCCCGCGGCGAACCAGATCGTCCGCCGACTGGTGGACCTCGGTATCTTGAACGAAATTACGGGCCAGGCCCGGCACCGGCGATTCCGCTACGACCCCTACGTGCGGCTATTCGATGACGAGCGGCCCTGAGACCTAATTTGGGCCCGGCGAACGTCGTATGGCCATCGTTGCTCGACGCGCGCTCCAGCGGCTGATACGTGAGAACGCCGCCTTCATGTCATCAGTCCAGCGGCAACGGCACGCTGACGGCATCAACAGAGGCGGCCCTGAGAGCCTCAGCGTAGAGTGGGAGGTCCTCGCCTCAATGCACTTTCCAAACTCGCTAAGTTAGCGCGCCGCGGCCGGCGCGGGTCGTGACAGAGGCTGCCGGGAAGCCGGTTGGCTGGACGCGGCGTTTCGGACCGACTCCGAGAACACCACGCGTCCGCTCACGAGCTCGTAATAGGCGCCCACGACGTCCAGCTCTCCACTGTCCACCATCCGGCGTACGAGCGGGCTCTTGGCCAGCGTGTCGTTGATCACCTGCTCGATGTTGTCGAAGATCAGCGCACGGGCCTCGTCGTCCTCGGCCCTGGGACGCCGTGGGCCGGCCTTGATGGCCTTGAAGAGATAGTCGAGGTTCGGCGTCTGGGCGGTGCCCCTTGCGTCGGCGGCGGCCCGGACGACATCGCACGATTCGTGGCCCATCACGACCAGGAGCGGCGTGTGCAAGGACGTGGCGCCGTACTCGATCGTGGCCAGAATCGAGCGGTCCACCACTCCGCCCCCCGATCGAATCACCAGCAGGTCACCGAGGCCCACGTTGAAGATGTGTTCGGGCGGCACCCGCGAATCGGCGCACGAGAGCACCATGGCCAGGGGATTATCGGCGGCGGACAGTTCCTTGCGCCGGTTGACGCTGAGCGAGACCGGCTGGGACGCGTTGCGGGCGAACCGATCGTTGCCCGCCTTCAGCTGCCCGAGAGCCTCTCGGGGCGTCGCGCGGGCGGCCGGCGTTTCGGCGAACGCGAGCGCGGCGGTGAAGGCCAGTGCAGTCGTGGCGACGAGACGGATCGCGGGCATGGCCGCTCAATCGACCGGAAACGGACGAACTTCAACGGGCCCACTAGCGAAGCTCTGCCTCAAACCGTCGAGAGCTTCGCTAGTGCCAGTATCTCTGGCCCCGCTTCGCGGGGAGGCCGTCTTCTATGGCCAGGGCGAAACACTTGCATTCCCCGGCCGCCCCAAACGGGACAGCGATCACTCCTTGTCGAAGAACTTCAGCGCCATCGCCCCGTGGGTCGCTGCACCGCCAGCCCGCAGCGCCGCGGCCACGAACACGGCCTCGACGAGTTCCTCACGCGACGCCCCTGCGGCCTTGGCCGCCTTGGAGTGGACCTCGATGCAGTAGGGGCACTGCGTGGTGCAGGCCACGCCGACGGCAATGAGCTCGCGGTACTTCTTGGACAGGGCACCGTCCTTCCCGACGATGTTGTTCAGGTTGAGCCAGGCCTCGAACTCGGCCGGCGCAAGCTTGCGCATCTCCCTGAGCAGCTTCATGTCCGTCGGGTCGTGGTAGTGATCGCTCATTGCTGGGTCCCTCCGGGGGCCTTCATCACGCGGTCGCCGACGGCGATCGCGCCGGGGACGACCACTCGTGCGTTGATCCCGCGCAGGTGCAGGCTGCGACCCACCGGGGAGTTGACGAACTTCATCGCGTCCACGCCGAAGCGCTCCACGAACTTGCCGCACCCGGTGTGGGGCTGGGCGGTCACCTCGATGACCGCGGTCCCCAAGGCGAGGCGCGTGCCCGGAGGCAGGTTCTCGGGGCTCAGGTCCAGGTCCACGAAGAGCTGATCGCCGGCCAGCGGCCACCGGGCCTTGTCCTGCGCCACCAGCGTGGCGGCGCGGGCGCTCATCACGTTCAACTGCATGTCCGGGTGGGGGCTGCCATCGGGCGTCCGCGTGGTCGTGCGGACTTTCCAAGTGTCGCCCACGAGCCCTTCAGCCGGATCGAGGGCCCCGCGCGAGAGCACTTCGCGCTCCCCCTCCGCCGGTCGGCGCACGATGAGCTCGAGCGAACCGTCGGTCTTGGGCGCCTGGCGAATGTGATCGAGACCGGCCTCCAACTCCTGGGTTGTCAGGTGTCGCATCCCCCGAAGCGTACCACGCGCCGATTCCAGTCTTGGTTGGGCCTTGGGCCTTGGGCATTGGGCCTTGAAAGGAAAATGGCCGGAGCCCTCTTCGGACTCCGGCCGTTTGCTCGTCTTAGGCGCAGCCTGATCTAAGGAGCGGCGTCAAGCCGCTCCGGCAGATACTGGCCGCAGCACGACATCAGGCGCAGCCTGATGTCGTGCCACAGTTGCTGCATTTGTAGCAGCTGCCGCTGCGAATCATGATCGACCCGCACGTGCTGCACGGCGGGGCGTCGGTTTGATTCTGCATCGCCGCAAAGGCACTCCCCCTCGGCTTGGCTTCCTGGGGTGCGGCTTGCGGTGCAATCGTCACCCTGGGCGCCGCTGGCGCCACCGGTTCCGCCGGCTCGGCCGCGGGCTCCTCGCGCAGGTTCACCCCAGCGCGGAACTGCGCCTCCGCCGAGAGGAACTTCGTGGCCATCCACCGGAAGATGTAGTCGACGATCGACTTGGCGAACCGGACCTCCGGATTCTTCGTCATCCCCGACGGCTCGAATCGGGCGTGGCTGAACTTGTCGACCAGCGCCTGAAGCGGCACGCCGTACTGGAGCGCGTAGGAAATCGCCTGCGCGAAGGCATCGGCAAAGCCCGAGATCGTCGAACCTTCCTTCGCCATCACCAGGAAGATCTCCCCGGGCGTGCCGTCCTCGAAGAGACCCACGGTGATATAGCCTTCGTGGCCCGCGATGTCGAACTTGTGGGTGATCGAATGACGCTCGTCCGGCAGCTTCCGGCGCTTCGGCGTCTCGACCACCTTCACCACTTCGCGGACGACCTCGCGCACATCGGCGCCGGCATTTCGCGTGTCCGCCACGCCGGCCCTCGACGTGTTCAGCGGCTGGGTTCGCTTGCTGCCGTCGCGGTAGATCGACACGGCCTTGGCGCCGAGCCGCCACGACTCGATGTAGGCCTGCTCGATGTCCTCGACGGTCGCCTCGGTCGGCACGTTCACCGTCTTCGAGATCGCGCCCGAGATGAAGGGCTGGGTGGCGCCCATCATCCGGATATGGCCCATGTAGTGGATCGACCGTTCGCCCTGCGTGGCCTTGAACGCGCAGTCGAAGACCGGCAGGTGCTCGTCCTTGAGGAAGGGCGCCCCTTCGATCGTCTCGTTCTCGTCGATGTAGTGGACGATGGCCTCGATCTCCGGCTTGGTGTAGCCCATCCGCTCGAGCGCCATCGGCACCGTGCCGTTGACGATCTTCATCAGGCCGCCGCCGACCAGCTTCTTGTACTTCACCAGCGCGATGTCGGGCTCGACGCCCGTGGTATCGCAGTCCATCATGAAGCCGATGGTGCCGGTGGGCGCGAGCACGGTGGCCTGCGCGTTGCGGTAGCCGAAGTCCTCGCCCAGTTCCAGAGCCTCGTCCCACGCCTGCTTGGCGGCCGCGTGCAGATCGTCCGGCACGAAACGCTGGTTGATCTCGGACACCGCGTCGCGGTGCTTGCGCATGACGCGCAGGAACGAGTCGCGGTTCTTCTCGTATCCGGCAAACGGCCCGCCGTGATCGCGCGCCACACGCGCCGACTGCGCGTACGCTTCGCCCGTCATCACCGCCGTGATCGCCGCCGAGTAGGCCCGCCCCTCGTCGCTGTCGTAGGGCAGCCCGCGCGACATCAGCAGCGCCCCCAGGTTGGCGTAGCCCAGCCCGAGCGGACGATAGTCGTGGCTGTTCCGCTCGATCGCCTTCGTCGGATAGCTGGAGTTGGGAACGATGATCTCCTGCGCCGTGATGAGCGTCCGGCACGCGGCCTTGAACGCCGCCACGTCCAGCTCCCCGTCGTCCCTCAGGAACTTCATCAGGTTGATGGAGGCCAGATTGCACGCCGAGTCGTCGAGGAACATGTACTCGGAGCAGGGGTTGCTGGCGTTGATCCGCGCCGTTGTCGAACAGGTGTGCCAGTCGTTGACGGTGGTGTCGAACTGCATGCCCGGATCGCCGCACACCCACGTGCCCTGAGCGATCATGCGCATCAGGTCGCGGGCCTTGTACGTGTCCACGGGTTCGCCAGAAATGACCGACTTGGTCTGCCACTCGCCGTCGTCGAGCACCGCGCGCATGAAGTCGTCGGTCACACGGACGCTGTTGTTCGAGTTCTGGAAGAAGACCGACGCGTAGGCTGGTCCCGTGAACGAGCCGTCGTAGCCCGCGTCGATGAGCGCCCACGCCTTCTTCTCTTCCTCGACCTTGCAGTTGATGAACTCGGCCACGTCGGGATGGTCGGCGTTGAGGATCACCATCTTCGCCGCGCGGCGCGTCTTGCCGCCCGACTTGATGACGCCTGCAAACGCGTCGTAGCCCTTCATGAACGATACCGGGCCCGACGCCGTGCCGCCGCCAGCCAGCAGTTCTTTCGAGGACCGGATGGCGGACAGGTTGCTGCCCGTGCCCGATCCGAACTTGAAGAGCATCCCCTCGGTGCGCGCCAGGGTCAGGATGGAGTCCATCGTGTCCTGTACCGAGTTGATGAAGCAGGCCGAGCACTGCGGGGCCTTCTCGAAGCCGCAGTTGAACCAGACCGGGCTGTTGAAGGCGGCCTTCTGATAGACGAGCACGTGCTTCAGCTCGGCCGAGAACGACTGCAGCGCGTCCTCGCTGGCGAAGTACTTGTTCGATCGCGCCCACCCAGTGATGGTGTCCACCACGCGGCCGATGAGCTGCTTCACGCTACGCTCGCGCTCGGGTGCGCCGATCTGGCCGCGGAAGTACTTGGACACGACGATGTTGGTGGCCTGCTGCGACCAGGCGCTCGGGATCTCCACGTCGCGCTGTTCGAAGACCACCTTGCCCTTTTCGTTCCCGATCACGGCCGCCCGCACCTCCCACTCCACCTCGTCGAACGGGTCGACGCCTGGCAGCGTGAAGTAGCGCGGGAATTCGAGACCCGGCGATAGGGTCTTCGCGTCGCTCTTCGATTCGGTTTGCTTCTTCGAGCGGGGCTCCGCCGAGCCGCCGGACACTCGTTCCATCTTCCCTCCGCCTAACGGGCGCGTGTACCCCTGACCGCCGCCCCTATTCTCAAATTGTCACGCGCCGCGGCTCGTCCGATTCTGGCTATCTGAGGCCGGATGCTGGGAGCTCCGGAACGGCAGACTTCCATGGCGCAAGGGAGAGATGGTGCGCCTTCCGGATCGCCTTGTCAAGGCACAAAAACCACCATATATGGTGCGTAGTTCTAGGTCACTCGCAATATCTTGCCGCCAGACTACGAATCTACAACGTTTCTGGCTCTAGCCCAAATTTCTCATTCCTGCACAGCCGGCCGGGCACCGGCGGCGCCCCGGTTTGGGCATTGAGCATTGGGCATTGGGCATTGACTTCCTCTACCCTCCGAGCTGCGCCGCCAGCGTCGCCGCCTTGTCGGCCAGCGTCGCCGCAAACGGGAAGTTGCGATCGCGCAGCGCATCCTCCGCTTGATCGGAGAACCGCTTCGCCTGCTCGTACTGGGACCGCCCCTCGAGGCTCAGGCGTCGATAGTCCACGCGCCCCAGGGACCGGGTCGCGCGCGTCAACAGGTCCCGGACCTGCCGTTCTGCGGCGGCGTCCGCTGTAGACGGGGCGGCGCGCAACTCGCGGCCCGGTTCAACGACCGGGCTCGCCGCGACCGGCGCCGGCTCGGGCCGCACTTCGGCCTCCGCGGGCACGCTGGCTGGCACCGGACGCCGCACGGGCGGCGGCACGGGTGCCCGCGGCGCCGGCGCCGCGGGCACATCGGGAACGGCCGGCGCAGCATCGAGCGGCTGCTCCACGGGCGCCAGGATGCGCGGCGGCGGCGCGGTCATGGCCAAAGGGGGACCCGCGGGCACGGCTTCGGCGCGCGCCTTGGCGCACCCCGCACCGTAGGTGCAGGCGACGCCCAGCGCCACGACCGCCATTGCTCGGGAGAAACACGAAGTCGTCGTTTCAGACATTAGCCCTCACCCTTCGTGCGCTCGCTGGAGCAACACGCGGAAGGTCGTGCCACGGCCGGGCGTCGACTCCACCTCGATGTCCCCGTCGTGCAACTGGACGATGCGGTACACCATGGACAGTCCAATGCCCGTCCCATGATCCTTCGTCGTGAAATAGAGGTCAAAGACCTTGCTGAGATGCTCGGGCTTGATGCCCACGCCGGTGTCCTCCACGCGGACCTCGACGCGTTGGCGCGCCGCGGCCGCGCAGGCGATCCGCAGCGTGCCGCCCTGGGGCATCGCCTGACAGGCGTTGATGGCAAGGTTCAGGAACGCCTGCCGCAGCATCCCGGCGTCGCCGTTGACGGGCGGCACGGAGCTGGCGCAGTCGAGCACCACGCGCACGTCGTTGGTTCGCGCCTCGGGCTCCACCACCTGCATGATGCCCTCGAAGAGGCCCGACAGGCGCACCGGCTGCAGCCGCAGATCCTCGGGCCGCGTGAACTTCAGGAAACCCTGAACGACTCCGTCCAGACGACGGACCTCGCCCTCGATGATCTCGACGTGCTCCAAGGCGCCACGAGCGATGGGCGACAGCTCCGGCCCCGGGGACGAGAGCCCCAGGCCGCCCGCTGCCACCGGCTCGGGCTGCGGTGCGGCCGCCCAGGCGGCGGCGTTGCGCAGCTTCGTGCGCAGGAGCTCCAGGTGGATCATCATCGCGTTCAGCGGGTTCTTCACCTCGTGGGCGATGCCCGCCGTCAGCCGACCCAGCGCCACCAGCTTGCGCGAGTAGGCGATCATCGACTGCACGCGCGACATCGTGGTGACGTTGCGCGCCACGAGCAGGACGCCGACGAGCGCGCCGTCGGTGCCCGTCACGGCCTGCGTCATCAACAAGAGGTCGGTCTCCCCGTCCAAGCTGGCTTGCACCGGCCCCCGCGACTCGCGCGACGCGATCGTTTCTTCGACCAAGGTACGAAACGGGTGGCCGGTGGGCACGCCGGCCGATAGTGTGTGCCCCACTCCCTTTACCGGGAGCAGGGCTTCCATGGCCGGGTTGCTGTACAGCAGGGCTCCGGTGGGATTGAAGAGGGCGACGGCGTCCTCCAGGTGCTCGACGGCCGATTGCAGGTTGGCCTTCTGATCGGCCAACTGGGTGCGATCCTCCGACAGCTGCTGGCTGACACGGTTGAAGAACGTGCCGAGCTCGCCGAACTCGTCGCCGGGCGGCAAGTCGAGCGTCACGCCGAACTCCCCCTCACCCAGCCGCGTCAAGCCGCTGCGGATCACGTGGATCGGCCGTAAGAGCAGTTGCGCCAGCGTTCCGGACACCACCACCGCGACGACCAGCGCGATGAGCGCCGTGATGAGGGCGGGGCCGAGCGACGCATTCAGCTCCTGACGCATCAGAAGCGTCGAGACGCCCACGCGAATCGACCCGAAGGCTTCGTCGCCGAGCATCATCGACCGTCGCACTTCCAGCGTCCGGCCATCGCGCGAGTAGATGACGCCCAGTTGCGACAGCGGGTTGGCGGCAACCAGCAGGGCCAGGTCGGCGCGCGACGCCAGTTCCTGTCCGACGATCGTCGGGTCGCTGCTGGCCACGACCACGCCTTGCGTGTTCAGAATGGACGCGCCGGTCACGCTTTCGCCGAAGATGCTGGCCTCGAGAATGGACCGCAGCCCAGGATCGTCCCGCAGCGCCGCGTAGGGCTCGGTGCTCCCGATCACCACCTGGCGCGCCCGGTGAAAGATCGCACTCGCCAGGAGCTGTCCGCGCGCGTGGCTCTCGCGCAAGACGACGCTGGAGATACGCGTGACGTACAGCACGCTCAGGGCCACGACCGCCACACCCACGATCGCGGTGACCCCGGCGGTCTGCTTGGCGCGAATCCCTAGACGCATGGCGGCTCAGTGACGGATGATGCCGACCCGTCAGCTCGACACGGTCTCTTCGCCCTTGGCGCCGGGCACCCGCCCCCGGAGCTTGTTGAGCTTGTTGTGGAGCGTCTTGAGACTGATCCCCAGGATCTCGGCCGCGCGCGTCTTGTTGTCGCGCGTGTGCTCGAGGGTCAGCAGAATCAGCTGGTTCTCCGCCTCCTCGACCGTGGTCCCCGCCGACAGCGCCAGCGAGGACTTGGGGTTGACGGCGGGGGCGTCGGTCATCAGGGGCGGCAGGTGCTTGGGCTCGATGAACTGACCCGAGCACAGGATCACGGCGCGCTCGATGACGTTCCGCAGCTCGCGGACGTTGCCCGGCCAGTTGTACTGCTCCAGCACGCGCATCGCCGCCGAGTCCACCGCGGACACCGACTTGCGGTTGCGCCCGTTAAACTCGGCGAGAAACGACTGGACCAGGAGCGGCAAATCGTCCTTGCGCTTGCGCAGCGGCGGCAGCTCGATGGCGAACACGTTGAGCCGGTAGAAGAGATCCTCCCGGAGCTTGCCGGTCTTGGCGGCCTCGTGCGGCACGGCGTTGGTGGCCGCCAGCACGCGAACGTCCACCGACTGCTCTTGCCGGCCGCCCAGCCGCCTGAACTTGCGCTCCTGCAGCACGCGAAGCAGTTTCACCTGGGTGGCGGGCGTCATCTCGGCGATCTCGTCGAGGAACAGCGTCCCGCGATCGGCCAGCTCGAAGCACCCTTCGCGCCGGTCGAAGGCGCCCGTGAAGGCCCCCTTCTCGTGCCCGAAGATCTCGCTCTCGAGGAGCGTCTCGGGAATGGCCGCGCAGTTGATGGGCACGAACGGCTGGTGCGACCGGGGGCTCAATTGGTGAATGGTTTGCGCCACCAGCTCCTTGCCTGTCCCCGATTCGCCCCAGATCAGCACCGAGGCCGACGTGGGCGCGGCCTGCTCGACGATCTGATACACCTTCCGCATCTGGGCGCTGCTGCCGATCATCTGGCCGAAGGCGCCCTGGTCGCGGAGCTGCTTGCGCAGCACCTTGACTTCCCGCAGCGTGTCGTGCCGTTCGACGATCTTGTCGAGCAGGATCTTGAGGCGCTGGGGTTCGATGGGCTTGGTCAGGTAGTCGTAGGCGCCGTCCTTGATGGCTTCGACCGCGGATTCCACGGTGCCCTGCGCCGTCAGGATGATCACGGTGTAGTCGCCGCCGTCATCGGCCAGCGCCCGCAACAGCTCCAGCCCGCCCATGCGGGGCATCACCATGTCTGAGATGATGATGGACGGCCGAAATGACGTGACACGGGCGAGCGCCTCTTCCCCGTCGCTCGCGGAGTCCGTGGTGTATCCCCAGGTGCGAAGGAGCTCGGTGAGCCCCAGACGGGTGGCGGGTTCGTCCTCGACAACGAGAACCCGCTCGCTTGCAACGGTCGACGCGGCCATACTGGAATCCTAGCCTGTCGTTTTTACACGGTCTACAAGATACGCCACCAGCACAGCCATTGATCGAACCCGCCGAGTTCCCGATTTCCGACCCACAACCCCGGCGACGGGTCCCCATCCGGGCCCTCGCGGAGATGTTGCTGTGCTCGAGCTACCCGACCCAACTCCTCCTGGCGGGACTCCTTCTGCGGCTCGGCCTGGGAGACACCGGGGACGGGTCGTTGTCGCTGACCTTCGTGGCCGTCGTGTCGCTGGCCGACACCGCCATCGTCATTGGCCTGATGCTGTGGTTCATCAGGTCCAACGGCCAGACGCCGGCGAGTCTCTGGCTGGGGCGGCGACCGGTCTTCCCCGAGGTCGTGACCGGGATTCTGGCCAGCCCGCTGGTGTTCCTGGGCGTGGGGCTGCTGCTGTTCGCGATTCAACGGCTGGCGCCCTGGCTGCACGACGTGCCGAACAACCCCTTGCAGTCCATGGCGCGCGGCGGCCTCCTCGACGCCGCCGTGCTGGGCCTGGTGGCCGTGGTGGCCGGCGCCGTGCGCGAGGAACTGCAGCGCGCGTTCCTGATCGATCGCTTCGAGCAGGACGTCGGGCCGGTGTGGATAGGAGTGGTGCTCCTCAGCGTGGCCTTCGGGTTGGGCCACCTGCTACAAGGACGGGACGCGGCGATTGCCACCGGCGCGCTTGGCGCCTGCTGGGCCGCGCTGTACGTGAAGCGCCGCAGCATCGTCGTGGCGCTCGTCAGCCACGCGATCTTCAACTCGCTGGAGGTGGTCCAGATGATCGGCGCAGGTCCCCGCGTCGCGCCCTGACTTCCCTTTGGGCCTTGTGACTTGGGCCTTGGGCCTTGACCACCCCCACCGTCCTACCTCGGCATCGAGACCTCTGCCCGGCTCTCCAGATCGCGCAACCACTGGGCCACGGCCTCGCGTCGGCGCTCCGTGGCCACTCGCTCGCGCGCCGCGCCTAGAGCCGCCTCGAAGGACTGCAGCACACCGTCCCGTGTGAACTCGGCGGGATGGGCCTTGTAGTACTCCAGCGCCGCGTCATCGGACACGGGCGCGTTCGAGCCGAAGCGTTGCGCCAGATACGCCTGTACTCGCAACGTGTCCCGCGCCATCGCGGTCACGTCGGCGTCGGTCAGGCCCTGGGCCACCAGGAACGCCGCGGGATCCGTGACCTGGGCCTTCATGCGCGCGACCTCGGCGGCAACGTCGACGGCAGGTGGCTCGGGCGGGGGAAATCGCAGGACTTCGCCGAGGAGCAACTGGCGCTGCACCAACTGCCGCACTTGTTGGGCCTCTGGCCCTGCCTCGACCATACGGAATCCAGCGGCGGCCCGGACGTCCGACAAGAGCAGCAGGACCCCGTTGACCCGCGCCACGACGTGATCGATGAGCGCCTGCGCGCGGGCATCTCCGGTTCCGGCCCACAGCCACACGACGCACAGGACGACCACGCCACGACGGTGCACGGTCGCGCGACAGGCCGTTCGGACGGCCGCCCTCAAAACGCCTGCCCGAGGGAAATGTGCCAGACGCTGCGGCGTTCGAGCCGGCCTGGCGACAGCTCGCGGCGATCCAGCTTGAAACCCAGATCCAGGCGAATCGGTCCGACGGGCGATCGATACCGAATGCCGAAGCCAGCCGCGGTACGCAGGTCGACGAGGCTCAGCTCCGATGCCCGCGCCACGACGTTGCCGGCGTCCACGAAGCCCACCGCCTGGAGCGGCCCCACGACACCCACGCGCATCTCACCGTTGAGAATCACCACGCCGTTGCCGCCCGTGGGGAAACCCGACGCGCTGATCGTCTTGGCATCGCCGAGCCGATCCAGGGAATAGCCTCGCACGGTGGTATCGCCGCCCGCAAAGAAGCGCTTGCTGACGGGGATGTCCTCGACGACGTCCACCACCTGTTCGCCACCGGGCCCGATCACGGCCTGCCCTTGGTCATCCACGCGAGGCACCTCGCGTCGAAACCCGTTGGCGGCTCCCAAACGAGCGCCCACGGCCAGCACGGCCCGCCGGACCGTGGGCAAACGGAAAAACGAATACGCCTCGACGTACGTTTTCGCGAAACCCACTTCGGACCCGACGGCTCGGGCCGCCAGGTCGCCGGTCACCGCGACCAGCCCTCCGCGCGACGCGTCCAGCAGGTCGTCGCGCGAGTCTCGAATGAGCGAGGCCGAGAACGTGGACAAACGCACCTGCGGGAACAATCGATCGATGAGCGGCGTGTCGGAGAGGTCGAATCGCTCGTCGAAGAGCTCCGTGCGTTCGAACGAGTACCGCCCCGACACGTTGTAGATCGGGGACATCCGCAGGCCGGCCTCGGCGCGCATCTCCCGCCGGGCGAAGTTGAAGCTGGACCGGATGGCTTGCTCCAGGATGCCCGTCACCAGCACGGCGGCCCTCGTGCCGAACACCCGGGGCTCCCGGAACGTGCTGACCACCCTGTACTCGTTGAACCCGAAGCCCCTGGCCGTGCTCTCGGGCGCGGGGGTCCCGTCCTCGTTGAGGCCGACGTCGCGGTTGCGGACGCTGACACGCGTGAACAGGTTCACCGCGCGATTCTTGCCCCACAGGTTGCGGCGCCCGATCTCGAAGAACCCGCGCGGCACCAGCTCGAATCGCTCTTCGGCCTGACCCACCTCGTCGGTTCGGAGGCGGAAGGAGCCCTCCACGCCGCCACCGCCGCCAATCACGGTGGCCGGCGCTTCTTCGATCCGCACCAGCACGTCGCGCCGCGGCTCGACGCCGTGCGGAATTTCCTCGATGGTGACGCGTCGAAAGAGGCCCAACCCGCCCAACCGCGCGCGGCTTTCCACGGTGGCGGCGTAGCCGAGCGGCTCGCCCGGGCGCAGGAGCAGCTCGCGTCGAATGGTCTCGGGGTTGGTGCGCACCGCACCCACGATGAGCACACGATCGACGAACACCTGGGCGCCTTCGATCAGGGTGAAGCGCACGTCGGCGCGGGTGTCGGCCTCGTCCAGCGTCACCGTCGACTGCACCACCACCTGGTCGTAGCCGCGATTGCGATACTCGATGTCGATTCGGTCGCGCGCGGCGACGACGTCCACCTCGGTGAAGGGTCTCCCCGCCGCCATCGCGGCCAGCTCGCCCAACGCCTCCGGGACCATCACGGTGTTGCCCTCGAAGATCACGTTGCGCACCAGGGTGCGGGCGCCTTCAACCACTTCCAGTTCAACATCGAGGCGACGCTGCGAGTCCGACGCACGCTCTGGAGCCACGACCACCTGACGGGCCTGCACCTGCACCCGGGCAAACCCGCGGGCCCGGTAGGTATTTCGAATCGCGGTCACGCCCACGGCCAAGGCCTCCTCGGAGAACGGATCGCCCTCCGACAGCCGCAGCCCGGCTCGAATCTCGGCGGCGGTCACGGCGCTCGGCCCAGCCAGGCGGACGGCTCCCACCACGTATCGCGGCCCGCGGTCCACGGTGAAGGTGATGACCACGCCCCCGTCTACCGTCACGCGGTTGTAGTCCGCGCGCGCATCCCGGTAACCCCGGGACTTCAGGAACGCTTCAATCGCGCGCGCCGAGTCTTCCAGCAGGTCCTCGTCAGCAGACGCTTCCGCCTCGATCGGCACCAGGCGCTTGCGGTCGGCCTCGCCGAGCTGGTCGCCGGCGAAGGCCACGCGGATGAATGGTCCTTGCGTGAGCGTCACGCTGACCACGGCCCCCTCGGGCAGGAACAACGCGCCATGAGTGGCACGCGCTTCGTAGTAGCCACGCGCGCGCATCCCGTCGGCCCAGCGCTGCAGCGCGCGGTCCACCTGGGCCTTGTCGTAGGGCTCGCCCCGGCGCACGTCCGGCTGCTCCACGAGCGCGCTCGGCGGTCCTTCGTCGGTCAACGCCAGTCGCAGATCGACGATGAGGGCGTGCGCGCCCGCGTTGACCATGAAGGTCAGGGTGGCGCGGTCGGGGTCGTGCGACTCGACGATGCGGGATGCCACCGTGGCCTGCGGATAGCCCCGGTCGCGAAGTGCACGAACCAGCGCCTGCTGCGCGTTTCCGGCTTGAGTGGCTCGGGGGGCCACGCCGAACTGGTCCACCACCACACGCCGCAGCTCGCCCTCGCCGACGCCCAGCGCGCCCTCGAACTCGATGCGGTCGATCGGGTGCGCCGGCACGAGCACGTAGCGGAGCAGCAAGCCGCCAGACGGCAGCGTCTCCTGCAGCACCCGAACGTCCTCGAAGGCGTCAAGGCTGGTGAGGTGCGCGATGGTCTCCCGCACGTCGCTCGTCGAGACGGGCTTGCCGATCGCGGTCTCGATGAGCGACAAGACGGCGGGGTCGGTGACCATCCGCCCTTCCCGCTCGACCTGCACGGCGGCCACCGTGGTCGGCTGAGCGCTGGTGACGGCTGGCAGGAGGAGGAGCGCCGCGGCCACACCCGAGCACGCCAACGCACGCGCCACGCCGCGCGTCAGGCGGCTCGACCACACGTCGCGGCGGCGCGGCATCAGAAGGTCGTTCTCACGCGAACGTCGAGTGCGTAGGTGCGATCCTCGTTGCTCGACAGGATCCACGAAAACCGATCGGTCTGGTCGTACTCGAGCAGGATGATCTGGCTCTGGGTCGACGACGACAGGCTCCGTGAATAGGTCAAGTAGAGGCGGTCGGATAAGCGTTTCCCGATGGTGACGCGCGCGGCCGGGTCCAGCCGCGACGATTGCTGGTTGGGGTCGGCGAGCGACGGCGTCAATTGGAACGTGTCCACGCCGAACGTCCGCGAGACGACGCGCTCGACTTCAGACGAGATGGCGCTCGTCAGCGCGCGCGTGGCCCGCTCGCGCAGCAGCTGCTGCTGCGGCGTGATGTCGGTGTTGTACTGTCGCAGTTCGATGTTGCGTCCGGGCGCGACGTCGCTGAAGAGGAGCGCCAGGATCTCCACCTGGGGCAGCCACGGATCGGAGCTGAAGGCCAGGTTCAACCGATCGATCGTGCCGGACGCCTGTAGCGTGACACGGTACGTGTCGCCGGGCACGCGAACGCGCGTCTCGGTCTCGAGGTCGAAGTACGGCTCGATGCGCGTGGGGTTGCTGAGGTCGATGGCGCCGCGCGTCACCACGTACCGCCGGCCCTCGAACGCCACCTCCCCGCGCTCCACCTCCGCGCGGCCGACGATGAGAGGCCGGTCGTACGTACCGCGCAGCTGCAGGTCGGCGCGAGCCGTCAGGCGGATGCTGCTGTTGCGCACCTGGAGCGTCGACGGCGCGTCGATGCGGATGTCGTAGCGCAAAGGCAAGGTGGTGGTCGGCTCGCCTCCACCGGCCACCGCCGCGGTCGCGCTGTCGGCGAAGCCCATGAATCCGCCGCCGGCGTTGAAAGGCGCCGTGTAGACCGCGTCGCGGACCACGACCTGACCGCTGAGCGTCGCGCTGGCCGTCGTGCCGCGCAGCGTCAAGTCGGCGTCGACCAGCGACCGCATCCCCTCGGGAAACCGCAGGCGCATCTGCTCCCCGTTCATCGTCACGTCGATCTGACCCAGACGATATCCGTCGACGCCGATGCTGCCGCCGAACTGCACGGGGCCGCCGCCCAGGCGCGCGCTGAGGTCGTCCAGCCGGATGCTGCGCGAGTCGAACCGAATGGCCCCCAGGATGTTCTCGAGCGCGTGCGGCAGACCGAAGTGGCGGATGCGCCCGCCCTGAGCCGTCATCGTGCCCGTGAGCTGCGGCTCCGCGAGCGTGCCTTGCAGCGTCGCCGCCAGCGTGGCGCGCCCGGAACTCCGCATGTTCGATGCGAAGCCCTGCAGGATGGCCAGGTTGGCGTCGCCCTTCACCTGGACAGCCATGCGGTCGTCCTGCAGGTTCGCCGTACCGGTCAGTTCGAGCGCCGTGTCCTCGCCCGCCAGCCGCACGTCGGTCAACCGCACCGTGTTGCGATCGAGGGACAGCCGCAGGGGCGCGGCGTTGCGCAAGCGGTAGTCGAACAGGCGCACGTCGAGGGCATCGACGGTCGTCTCCACCACCAGCCGCTCCATGTCGGCCAACTGGCCCACGACGCGGATGCTGCCGCTCGCCACGGCGGTCGTGAAAGGTGACAGGCGCGGCACCAGTGCCCGGACGTACGGATCGAGCGAGGTGTCGGTGACGCGAAACAGGAACTCGGTATCGCGCCCGGGCGTCATCTGCACCTGGCCCGAGCCCGAGACGGCCAAACGTGAGGAGGCCGCCTCGACCTTCACCGTCACCAGGTCGTTGTTGATGCCGATCTCGCCGCCCAACTGGCCGATGCCTTCGTCGCCGGCGAAGAGATCGCGCACGGTGGCTTTCACGAGGTAACGCGGCTCGTCGAACGTGCCGCTGCCGCCGGCCGAGAAGTCCAGGAGGCCCGACAACGGAAACCACTTGTTCTTCGCGAGCGCCAGGCTTTCCACCGGGATGTCACGCGCGTCGAGGTTGAACGAATACTGCCCGGCGGTCCACCCGACGAACGCGGCCCCGGTGCCCCGCCCGCCACTCTTGTTCAGCTGGATGTTGTCGAGGCGCACGCCTTCGCCTTCGAACCGGAGCGCCGCCAGCGCCGTCTCGAAGGTTTCGCCGTAGGCGACGCCATCGGTGATCGACATGTTGCCGAACCCCAGGGGGCGCTGGTAGCTGCCGTACACGTGGAACTCCCCCGACAGCTCGCCGTCCACGTCGTAGTCGTCGATCCTGAAGGCGTGCCGGAGGTCCGCCACCGGCCGTCGGATCACCCGGATCCGCGCGTTGATTTCCTCGTCGCCGTCCCGGCGGGGAAACCCCGCGGAAAAGCGCCCGTCGAACTGCATCGACGACTGCCCGGACGTGATGGACACGTCCTTCACGTCGACGTAGCTGTTCTCGATCACTGCCGTGCCCGTCGTCGTGCCCCAATCCACGTCCCAGGCGCGCATGCGTTCGCCGACGAACGTGCCCTCGATGCGCGGCCGGCGGAAGTGGTTCAGCATCACGCCTTCGAACGTGCCGTAGCCGCTGATCGGAATGGCCCCCGTGCGGGCGCCGAAGGCGGTGAGGATGCCCGCCAGCAGCCGGTCGCTTTCCTGCCAGTCCGCGCTCACCACGCGGAAGGGGATGCGCGAGGCATCCCCGTAGGCCGTGCGGCCCTCGAAGGCGATGTAGGTATCGGGCGTCGCGACGCGACTGCCTTCGAGCGTGAGCCAGGCGGGCTCGATGCTGTAGACCAGATCGGCCTCGATCGGCACGGGTTCGCGTGGCGTGTGGTTGCTGAACGGCTCGGCCGACGGCCCCTGGGCCAGGCGAGCCGCGATGCGGTCCAGCGGGAGCGCATCGGTCATCACCGTCGTGCCGCTCGGCGGCACCACGCGCAGGCGGCCCTCGCCGACGCGATCGGCAAATCGGCCGCGCGGCCACTCGAGCGTCGTCTGCCCCGACGCCCGCCCGGCCAATCGCATCCCCTGGAGCTCGAGGTAGTTGCCGAAGGCGATCAGGTCGACGTTTTCGTAATCGGCCGCGATCATGTACCTGGCCTCGACGCCGGGCTGACCGAAGGGCGCCATCGTGTAGTCCAGGTTCAGCGCACCGCCGTAGAACGACATCGACGTGTCGGTGACCTCCACCGACTCGGGCACCCACTTCACCGCCCCCTTCAGGTCTCCGAACCGCAAAGAGTTCAAGCCGGCCGCGGGACTGGTGAACGTGCCCCGGAGGTCGCGGCCGATGCGGTTGCGCCCGTCAGGCAGTCGCTCGCGGAAGAGGTGGAACGTGCCGTCGAACGTGCCGGCACCCGACAGCGCAAAGGACTCCCTGGCGAAGAAGATCTTCCGCATCCACGGGAAATCCACCGTGGAGTGCATGCGGTACATCTGCTCCGGCCAATGCGACAAGCTGGCGTCGCCGAGCAGCCGCGTCTTCGTGCCTTCGGTCGTGAGGTCGATGCGATCGAAGACGAGACGCCCCTGGTCGATCGTGAAGCGCGACGACATGTCGACGTCGAAAGGCACGTAGGACTGGATGGCGACGGTGCCGCCGTTGAACGACGCGCGCCCGATGTACTGGTTGTTGGTTCTCGCGAGCGTGATGTCGAGGTTCCGTGTCACCACGCTCCACGGCGTGCCGTAATCCGTGTAGGTGGTCTCGCCGTTGCGCGCCCGCACGTACTGAAGCGTCGTCGTCCACGCGCTCGGGCCACCGGTGCGCTGGGGCAGCTTGATGAAGCTGTTGGTACCGTCCGGCAGCATCTCGACCACCATGTTCCAGCCGTCCATCTCGATGGAGCTGAGCACGACGCGTCGATTCAAGAGCGGGAACCACGACAGGCCCACGCGCAGGCTCTTGACGGTGAGAAAGGGCGGCGACTGCGGCGTCAGCCCTTCGATGACGAAGTCGTCGAGCTGGAACTGACCGCCGCCCAGCCACACGCCCAGCCGCCCAATGTGGATCGGGCGCTTCATGAGGTTCGAGCCTTGCTTTTCGGCCAGGTTCTTGAGCGAGGGGCCCAGGTTCACGGTGACGGATGTGGCCAGCACGACGGCCAGGATGACGGCGCACGTCACCACCGTACGGCGCGTGATGCGCCGCGTCCCCTGCGTGACGGGGTGCGAGACGAGCCGAGCGAGTGTCTTACGTATCAAGCTCCACCAAGATCTCGGCTGCGTTCACGGGATCGCCCGCCGCCACGCGAATGGCCCGCACCGTGCCGCCACGAGGCGCGCGCAACTCGTTCTCCATCTTCATCGCCTCGACGACCACCAGACCCTGTCGAGGCTCCACAGCCTGGCCAACCTGCACCAGCACCCGCGTGACCCGGCCCGCCATGGGCGCCCGCAGCGCGCCATCGGACGGCGCCCCGTCGCCCGCGGCGCGCGGTCGCCTGGCCGCCAGCACCCGAGCCACGGTGAGGGCAATCGCCACCCCGTTGACCCGAACCTCGGCCTGGTCCGCCCCCGGCCAATCGATTCGCACGTCGAAGCTCCGGGCGACGTTCCGCTTCTCGCCGTCATCGGCGGGCGACAGCAGCAGCGACCATCCCTGGCCGCTCCGCCGCATGTCGGCCAGCCACCGTCGAGCGCCGAGCGCCACCACCCACGGCCCACCGGTGCGCTCGACGTCGACGGCCCGTTCCTCGCCATCGACGTCGAATCGAAACCTCAAGCCCGCAGGCCCTCTCGTCGGGCCAGGCCCGCCCAGGCGGAGGGGGCATCCCGGTCCGCGTGGGCCCGCATGGCCAAGTCGAGCGCCGCGGCGATGAGAGCGACCTCTTCGAGGGACGAATCGCGGGCGGCAAACGCCTCTTCCCGCCGATCGTGCAAGACTTCGTCCAAGCCGCCGGCGTGGACTCTGCCGGCCACGAACGTGGGCTGCTCCAGCAGCCAGCGGAAGAACGGTACGGTGGTGCGCACCCCCGTCACGGTGTACTCCCGGAGCGCACGCCGCATCCGAGCCAGTGCCTGCTCCCGATCGGCACCCCACGCGATGAGCTTGGAGATGAGCGAGTCGTAGTGGATGGGGATCTGGGCGCCGGCCTCGACGCCGCTATCGTCCCTGATGCCGGCCCCGTGGGGGACGTCGAAGGCCTCGATGCGGCCTGGGGACGGCAGGAAGCCGGCGTCCGGATCCTCGGCGTAGACGCGGCACTCGATGGCGTGGCCCCGCGGCGTGAGCAGCACCTCGGGATCCATCGTCAGCCGCTCGCCGCGTGCCAGCCGGATCTGCCACTCCACCAGGTCGACGCCGGTCACCATCTCGGTGACGGGGTGCTCCACCTGAAGGCGGGTGTTCATCTCGAGGAAGTAGAACCGGCCATCCTCGTCGAGGAGGAACTCCACGGTACCCGCGTTGGTGTAACCGACCGACGCCGCCAGGGAGGCTGCCGCGTGCGTGAGCTGGCGTCTCACCTCCGGCGAGACGGCCATCGAGGGCGTCTCCTCCAGGAGCTTCTGGTGCCGACGCTGAACGGAGCACTCGCGCTCGACGCACGGCAGCACCGTGCCGTACCGGTCTCCGAGGACTTGGACCTCGACGTGTCGCGGCCGCGGGATCCATCGCTCGAAGTAGATGTCGCCGTCGCCAAACGACGACTCGGCCTCGGAACGCGCCAGTCGGACGGCACCCAGCAGCGCATCGGGGTCCGTCGCCAGCCGCATGCCCTTGCCGCCCCCGCCCGCGACGGCCTTGACCATCACGGGATAGCCGGTCTCTGCGGCGAGACGCAGGCACTCCGCGTCGTCGGTCCCGGGCGACAAGGCCTGCAGGGTACCCGGCACGAGCGGCAAACCGGCTTCGCGGGCGACGCGCCGCGCCTCGGTCTTGCTGCCCATCAGCGCGATCACGTCGGCAGGAGGGCCGATGAAGGTCAACCCGGAGTCGGAGCAGGCCGCGGCCAGTTGCGCGTTCTCGGCAAGGAACCCGTAACCGGGGTGCACTCCGTCGGCGCCCGACGCGCGCGCGGCATCGATGATGCGGTCCACGCGCAGATAGCTGTCGGCCGCCGGGCTGGCACCGATCGCCACGGCTTCATCCGCCAGGCGCACGTGCAGGGCCGACCGGTCGCTGTCGGAGTAGACCGCGACCGACGCGATCCCCATGTCGCGGCAGGCGCGCACGATCCGCACCGCGATTTCGCCGCGATTGGCGATCAAGATCTTCTGCAAGGCTATGGGATTCTAGCATTTAGCACGATCGTGTCGGGCCTCTCGAGTCGACCCGCTACACTAGCGGCGAGGCCTCCTTCCCGCATGCCGCGCACAGCTGAATCTGTGGGATTACTGCCCGAACGGCTCCGCAACCAGAAACTGGTCGCCTCGACTTGCCGCACGGCCGAAGCCGTGGTGTCGCACCTGGGCGCCGTCCAGTCGCAGGACTACACCGGTGCTGTGTGGGCCCTGGGGCTCCGGGCGCCCGGCCTGTTGCACGCCAGCGTGGAGGCATCGTTCTCCGCCGGCCGCATCCTTCGGACCCACGTCCTCCGGCCGACCTGGCATTTCGTGGTCCCCGCCGACATCCGATGGATGCTCGCGCTCACCGGCCCGCAGGTGCAGGCGCGGATGCGTCCCTATGACAAATCGCTGGAACTGGATGCCAAGGTCTACATCAAGGCGCGGGCGCTCATGGAAGGTGCGCTGGAGGGCGGTCGCCATCTGACGCGGGAGGAACTCAGCGCGGCGCTCCGTCGCGGACGTATCGTGGCGACGGGGCAGCGACTGGCGCACCTGGTGATGCACGCAGAGCTGGAGGGCGCCATCTGCAGCGGGCCGCGCCGAGGCAAACAATTCACCTATGCCCTCCTGGAGGAACGCGCCCCGCGTGCCCGGATGCTGGCTCGAGACGAGGCGCTGGCCGAGTTGGCGCGCCGGTACTTCGCGAGCCATGGCCCCGCCACGCTCCGCGACTTTGCCTGGTGGTCGGGGTTGAAGGTCAAAGACGCCGCGGCGGGAGCGTCGTTGGCCAAGGCCGCCGTGCTGGCCTCGGGGCCGGCCCGGAGCCGCGCGCCAGGTGCGGACTACTTGTTGCCGAACTACGACGAGTACCTGATCGCGTACAAGGACCGGGGCGCCGTGGTCGACGCCGACCGCTCGCGCAGCCTGGGCCTCTCGATGGCGTACCCGCATCAGGTCGTCCTGGACGGTCGAGTGGCCGGAAGCTGGCAGCGGCAGCTGACCGACACGCGTGGCACGGTGGTGGTGAAGTCGTACACGCCATTGAACAAGCGGCAGCTGCGCGCGCTGGCGGCGCAGGTCGAGGCCTGCGGCCGCTTTTTCGAACGCCCATGGCGGTTGGAAGTCTAGCGGACAGTCGCGAGATGCCGGCGCAGCAGTTCGTACAGCACCACCCCTGCCGCCGTCGCCACGTTCAGCGAGCCCTTCTGGCCCAACATCGGGATGCGCACGTGGGTGTCGACCTCATCGGCCAAGCCGGACGAGACGCCGTCGGTCTCGTGGCCGAACACCAGGCACACGGGCCAGGACGGGGTCCAGTCGTAGAGGTCCACGGCCCCCGACGACGTCTCGACCACGGCCACGTGGTAACCCGCAGCGACGGCCTTGGCGATCGCGTCCGCCGTCTGCGGCTCGTATTCCCACGGCACTGAGAGCTCCGCGCCCAGCGCCGTCTTGGCGATGCTCCTCTTCTGGCGAGCTCCCTGATCCGGCCGCGGCGTGATGCCGCAGAGCACCAGCTTCTCGACGGCGCACGCGTCGGCCGTGCGAAAGAACGCGCCGGTGTTGTACAGGCTGCGGACGTTATCGAGGACGACGATGACCGGCAGACGCACGATCGGTTGCGCTCTTGGACCTTGCTCTACTTTGGGCCTTGGGCCTTCTGCCTTGGGCCTTGACCATCCCCTACAGCGGTATATTCCCGTGCTTCTTCGCGGGGTTCCGGTCGCGCTTGGTTTCGAGCGACGCGAGCGCCGTGATGAGCTTCACCCGGGTGTAGCGCGGTTCGATCACCTCGTCCACGAAGCCCCGCTCGGCGGCCACATACGGACTCGCGAACTTCTCGCGGTACTCGGTGATCTTCTCGGCGCGTGAGGCGGCCACGTCGGCGGCGGCCTCCAGCTCGCGTTTGTACAAGATGTTCACCGCGCCCTCGGCACCCATCACCGCGATCTCCGCCGAGGGCCACGCGTAATTCACGTCGGTCCGCAGGTGCTTGCTGGACATCACGCAATAGGCGCCGCCGTACGCCTTGCGCGTGATCACCGTCAGCTTGGGCACCGTGGCCTCGGCGAAGGCGTACAGGAGCTTCGCACCGTGTCGAATGATGCCGCCGTACTCTTGCACCGTGCCCGGCAGGAACCCCGGCACGTCCTCGAAGGTGACCAGCGGAATGTTGAACGCGTCGCAGAAGCGGACGAAGCGCGCGCCCTTGACCGACGCGTCGATGTCCAGCACGCCCGCCAGGTGGGCCGGCTGGTTCGCCACGATTCCCACGGTTCGGCCGCCGAGGCGCGAGAACCCCACCAGGATGTTCTTCGCGAAGTAGCGCTGCACTTCCAGGAAATACCCGTCGTCGGCCACCGCGTGCACCACGTCCAGCATGTCGTAGGCCTGCGATGGCAGGGCCGGCACGACGCGGTCCAACGACTCGTCCACGCGGTCCACCGGGTCGGTGGCCGGCGCCCGCGGCGCCTCGTCCACGTTATTGCTGGGCAGCAGGCCCAGCAGCTCGCGCAGGAGCACCAGGCACTCGCGGTCGTTGTCCACCGCGAAGTGGGCCACACCGCTCCGCTCGTTGTGCGTCAGCGCCCCGCCCAGCTCCTCCTTCGTGACTTGCTCGTGGGTGACGGCACGAATCACGTCGGGACCGGTCACGAACATGTAGCTCGTGTCCTTCACCATGATGGTGAAGTCGGTAATGGCAGGCGAATACACGGCGCCCCCCGCGCACGGCCCCATGATGGCGGAGATCTGCGGGATCACCCCCGACGCCAGCGTGTTGCGAAGGAAGATGTCGGCGTAGGCGCCGAGCGACAGGACGCCTTCCTGGATGCGCGCCCCGCCCGAATCGTTCAACCCCACCAGCGGCGCGCCCATCTTGAGCGCCAAGTCCATGATCTTCGCGATCTTGGCGCCGTTGGTCTCCGAGAGCGAGCCGCCGAACACGGTGAAGTCCTGCGCGAAGGCGTAGACCAGGCGGCCGTTCACCCGGCCATGCCCCGCCACCACGCCGTCGCCAGGCACCAGCTGCTCGCCCATGCCGAAGTCGCGGCACCGGTGCGTGATGAACTTGTCGATCTCTTCGAAGGTCCCTGGATCGAACAGCGTGTCCACGCGTTCGCGGGCCGTCAGGCGCCCGCCGTTGCGCTGCTTGCGCAGCCGATCCTCGCCGCCGCCCGACTCGGCGCGTCGGTTCAGGTCGTCCAGGCGCGCCCGCGCGTCCATCAGGCCTTGGCCGCGGCCTGGGCCTTCTCCCAATCCTGGAGGAACTTGGCCAGGCCGATGTCGGTCAGCGGGTGCTTGAAGCACTGCTCGATGACGGCCGCCGGCACGGTCACCACGTCGGCGCCCATGCGGGCCGCTTCCACGATGTGGATGGGATTGCGGACGCTGGCCACCAGCACTTCCGTCTTGTAGTCGAAGTTGTCGAAGATGTCGACGAGCTCGCGAATGAGGTTCATCCCCGTCGTGCCGATGTCGTCGAGACGGCCCACGAACGGGCTCACGTAGGCGGCACCGGCCTTGGCAGCCAGCCACGCCTGCGTGGCCGAGAAGATCAGCGTCACGTTGACCGCGTGGCCATCGCCCGCCAGCGTCTTGCAGGCCTTCACGCCGTCCTTGGTGAAGGGCACCTTGATCACGATGTGCGGATCGATACCGGCCAGGTCCCGGCCTTCGCGGATCATGCCGGCGGCGTCGGTCGCCACCACCTCGGCGCTCACGGGCCCCTTCACGGTGGTGCAGATCTGCTTCAGGATCGCGCGGTAGTCGCCGGTTTCCTTGGCCATCAACGACGGGTTCGTGGTCACGCCGTCGAGAATCCCGAACTCGGCAAGGGCCTGGATCTCTTTCAGGTTGCCGGTATCAGCGAAGAGCTTCATGCACACACTCCATCAATCTGGTCGCGCCGGTCAGGCCGCGCGCGTAGCCGCCACAGGCTAGCGAGCCGTCTCCTCCGTGCGTTCGGAGGGCTCGCTGGAGTTGGGGACAGGCACGCGCGCATCCACGGCCACGACGGCGTAGACGTATCGCGTGCCCGACGTCGCCGCGCGATCCACGTACTGCGTTTCGGCCACGGGGACCGCGGTCACCGGAAGCAGTGTGGCATCCGACGGGGCGCCGCGCAAGACGAGATAGCCCGCCACGTCGAGGCTGGGACTGGCCTCCCAGATCAGGCTGATCGTCCCCTCTCCGGCAACCGCGGACAACCCGCGCGGCGGCTCCGGCGGGAAGACGTCCACGGGCCTGACGCACGCGGTCTGCGAGGCGGGCCCTTCGACGGCGCTGGCGCCCGCTCCGCGAATCGCGCGGACGTAGTAGCAGCGCTGCCGCTCCAGCTCCAATAGATCCGACAGTTGCAACGCATCGAGCGGCTGGACGTTCACGGGCCGCGGCGGACGATGTTGCCACCGGGGGCGCTCGACGACCGGACCGGGAAGCTCCAAGGGATCCGGCGCCAGTTGGCTGTAGACGTTGTAGCGGGTCGGGCCGAGGGTCGGTGCGGCCGGCGCGCCCGGCAGGGCCGGCGCGACGACTGTCGCCCTGGGCAGGTCCTCGTCCACCGGCAAGATCTCGGGTGGCAGTTGGCGATCGAGCAGGAAGCCCAGCAAGCCACCGGATGGATCCCACGTCACCGTCACCGCTTCGGAGTTGTAGGCGACCTTCAGGTCTGCGGGTGGCGGCGGGGGCGGCTCGAGAGACACTACGGCGGCGGCGCTGGGTGGGCTGGTCCGGCTGCGGGCGCTCACGCCGACGACCACGTAGGAGCGCTGCAAGACAGGCGGGGGAGCCGGCGCGGCCGACGCGGCGGGAGCACGGACCGGCGGGCGACGGCCCGGCAGCGCCGCAAGCGGCTGCGGTGTCATGTCCTCCGGCTCCAGCCTGTCGAGCACGGTCACCACGTCGCCCTGAAGGGGCTGCTGCCGATCGGCCGGCGGTATGGCTCCCGGAACCGGTACCGGCGGCAGGGGCGTCGATCCGGGAGGACCCGTGGGCACCACGCTGACGACGCCGATGAGCGTGGCCCCTTCGAGCAGCCTGGTCGCCGGACGCGGTGCGTCCGAAGTGACGGCGTACACCTCCATGCGACGCACGTCCGCTGGCTTCGAGGCGTCCACGTTCTGCGCTGGCACGGCGAAGGTCACGTAGACGTCGTCGCCGATCCGACGCGCTTCCGCGGCCTCGATGGCGGCGGGAATCCGGACGTAGGGCGTGAGGGGCGGGCCCTTCTTGCCGCAGCCGACGACGGCCGCTACGAGGCTGCTCAACGCCAGCAGCCTCGCCCGGTGCCCTCGCAACCGCATCACTAGGCCGTGAACCCGTCGGCCTGCGCGTCGGCATCGGCGCGCGACCGGCGACGGGCGCCCTCGGACACCCGGAATCGCCGGGCGTCGATGGCGTAGCTCCGCACCTTGTAGTTCAGGATGCGCTCCGTCGTGTCGAGCAGGCGCGCGGCCTTGGCCCTGTTGCCCCGGGTGGTCTTGAGCGCATCCTGGATCAAGTCTCGCTCGTAGGCCACGACGGCGTCCTTGAGCGACACGCGTGTGACCGTGCCCGACGAGTCGGCGGTCTGGAGCGATGGCGGCAGGTGGTGCCCATGGATGACGGCGCTATCGCACACGAGGACCGCGCGCTCGAGCGCGTTCTCCAGCTCCCGGACGTTGCCAGGCCAGTGGTAGGCCGTCAGCATGTCGATGGCCGGCGTGGAGATGCGCTTGATCACCTTGTTGTGCTCGCGCGAGAACTTCTCCAGGAAATGGTCGGCCAGCAGCAGCAGGTCGGCCTTCCGCTCGCGGAGCGGCGGCACGAAGATGGTGAAGACGTTCAAGCGATAGTAGAGATCTTCTCGGAAGGCGCCCTCCGCGATGGCCTTCTCCATGTCCTTGTTGGTCGCGGCAATCAGCCGCACGTTCACCTTCACCGTCTCGGTACCGCCCACGCGCTCGAACTCGCGTTCCTGAAGAACGCGGAGCAGCTTGATCTGGGTCCCCAGGTTCACGTCGCCGATCTCGTCGAGGAACAGCGTGCCGCCCTCGGCCATCTCGAAGCGGCCCTTCTTGCGCGCGACGGCGCCGGTAAAAGCACCCTTCTCGTAGCCGAAGAGCTCCGACTCGATGAGCGTATCGGGCAGCGCCGCGCAACTCACCTTGATGAACGGCTTCTTGGCGCGCAGCGAGTTGTAGTGGATGGCGTGGGCGATGAGCTCCTTGCCGGTCCCCGACTCGCCGCGAATCAGCACGGTGGTGTTGGTCTGCGCCACCTGCGCCACCTGCTCGTACATCTGGCGGGTGGGGCCGCTGGTCCCGATGATGTTCGAGAAGTCGTAGCGTTCGCGCAGTTCCTGACGCAGGTGGGTATTCTCGTCGAGCAGGCGCCGCCGTTCCTCCTCGACCAGGCGCTGGACGTTCAAGGCCTGCGCGATCATCGAGCTGACGATACCGAAGAACTTCTGGCTGTTGTCGTAGTCCCGCTCCGGCTTGAAGCGCAGGTCCACGCCCAACGTTCCCACGGCGATACGGTTGAGGACGATCGGCACGCAGATGAAGCTCAGCTCCTGCCGCAGGTGGTCGCTCCGGCGCAGGCCCATGTTCATGAACCCGGGCTCGCGGCTGACGCGCGGCACCACGATGGGCTTGCCGCTTTCGACCACCTGGCCCGTGATGCCCTCGCCCACCTTGATCCTGGTGGACCGGGCCCGATCGTCGAACCCTTCCACGGCCTCCACGTGCAGTTCGCCGTCCCGCAACAGGGTCACCATGCCGCGGACCACGCTGTGATGGCGGATCAAGGTGCCCAGGACGCGCTGGATCGCGGACTTCAGGTTGAGCGTTCCGGAGAGGGCCTGGCTGACCTCGAGAAGAGTCGACAGTCGCCTGGCACTGGCGGCGGAGTCTGAGATGGGCTTCGCGGCTGGCATGGCAGGAATCATACCATTTTGTTGGTCAGGCAGACCGATAAAACAGCAGTGTAGTGGGTTCGGTCTGCGGTCTTTCCGGTCTCCAGTCGCCGGTCGAGGACGCACGCTCGACGCGCCTCGCCTCCGGAGACTGGCCGTCCGACGCGTTGCACCGATGGGCGTGGCCGTCGTGGGCCGAAACGCGCGCCGTGCCGAACGGCCTCCTACAGATCCGCACCGGGGCGCTCTGGCCCGATCGGCCGCGCCGCAGACCTGCGCGATCGCGGCCAACTCGATCTCCCCGAAGCCTTCATCGACGCCAGCTTCAGCTCGGCGAACGAGGAGTCCGCCTCGTCCACGCGACCCTCGCCACGTCCCTCCTCGAGTGATCGGGGACCGCACCGACGATCGCGATGGCCTCGACGCGCATCTCGCGGCGACCTATGGCATCCAGATGATCGCGGCCCGTCGGCCGCATCCGACTGGAGACTGGAGGCCGATGACTGGCGACTGGCGACCCGAGACCGGAGACCGGAGACCGGAGACCGGAGACCGGAGACTAAAGGATGTAACGCGATAGGTCCTCGTTGGTCACCACGTCGGCCAGCATGCGGTCCACGTAGGCCGCGTCGATCACCACGACGCTGTTCCGCTGTTCGGGCGCGTCGAACGAGATGTCGTCCAGCAGGCGCTCCATCACGGTGTGCAGCCGGCGCGCGCCGATGTTCTCGGTGTTGTCGTTGACCCGCGCGGCGAAGTCCGCGACGCGCGCCACCGCATCGGGCGTGAACGACAGCGTGACGTCGTCGGCGCCGAGGAGCGCCGTGTACTGCTTGACCAGCGCGCCCCGGGGCTCCGTGAGGATGCGCTCCAGGTCGTCCCGCGTCAACGCCTCCAGCTCGACACGAATCGGGAATCGGCCCTGCAGTTCGGGAATGAGGTCCGACGGCTTCGACACGTGGAACGCGCCGGCCGCGATGAACAGGATGTGGTCGGTGCGGACGAAGCCGTGCTTGGTGTTGACGGTCGTACCCTCGACGATGGGCAGGATGTCGCGCTGTACGCCCTCGCGGCTCACGTCGGGCCCGTGGCCGCTCGCCCCGTCCCGGCTGGCGATCTTGTCGATCTCGTCGATGAAGATGATGCCGCTCTGCTCGACGCGGCGCACGGCGGTCTTGCCCACCGAGTCCATGTCCACCAGCTTGGCCTGCTCCTCGGTGGCCAGTTGCGCCAGCGCCTCGGGCACCTTCAAGCGTCGGGTCTTCGGCCCCTTCTGGAAGAACTGGCCCATCATGTCCTTGATGTTCGAGGAGATCTCCTCGGCGGACGACCCCGCGATGACCTCGAAGGGCGGCATCGCCGTCTCGCGGGCATCCAGTTCCACCACGCGGTCGTCCAGACGCCCGGCCCGCAGTTGCTCCCGCATGCGCTCGCGCGTGCGGGAGGCTGAAGCGTCGGGCTCGTCGGGCGAAGGGATGCCCCGAGAGGGCGGGAGGAGCAGGTCCAGGAGGCGCTCCTCGGCCGCCGACTGCGCCTTGTCCCCCACTTCCTCGGCGCGTTCGGACCGCACCATCTCCACGGCCAGTTCCACGAGGTCGCGCACCATCGACTCGACGTCCCGGCCCACGTAGCCAACCTCCGTGAACTTGGACGCCTCGACCTTGATGAACGGAGACTGGGCCAGCTTGGCGAGGCGGCGCGCGATCTCCGTCTTGCCGACGCCGGTCGGGCCGATCATCAGGATGTTCTTGGGCGTCACCTCTTCGGCCATCTCGGGAGAGAGCTGCTGGCGGCGGAACCGGTTGCGCAGCGCGATGGCCACCGCACGCTTGGCCTTGCCCTGACCCACGACGTGCTTGTCCAGTTCCGCGACGATCTCGCGCGGCGTGAGGGACCCTACGGCTGACGCCGTCCGCTCGGGTAGCGCGATGGCCATGTCCTTTACAACTCCTCGAGGGTGACGTTCGCGTTGGTGTAGATGCAGAGTTCGCCCGCAATCGCCATCGAGCGCTCGGCGATCTCGCGCGCGCCCAGCGCGGAGTGACGCGCCAGCGCCCGCGCCGCGGCCATGGCATACGGACCACCGGAGCCGACGGCCACGATGCCGTCGTCGGGCTCGATGAGGTCCCCCGTGCCGGACAGCACGAACGTGGATGCCTTGTCGGCGACGATCAGCATGGCCTCGAGGCGTCGCAGCACGCGGTCCGCACGCCAGTCGCGCGCCAGCTCCACGGCCGACCGCTCCAGGTTGCCGCGGTACTGTTCGAGCTTCGCTTCGAAGCGCGAGAAGAGCGCGAAGGAATCCGCGGCCGAACCGGCAAATCCCGCCAGGATGGACGAATGGTGCAGGCGACGGATCTTGCGTGCTCCGTGCTTGAGCACGCTGCTGCCGAGCGTCACTTGGCCGTCCCCCGCCAGGACGGTGTGGTCGCCGTGGCGGACGGCCAGTATGGTCGTGGCGTGAATCACCTGGCCAGTATGACTCAGGGCGGAGCAGTGCTCTGCGCCCACGCCAAGGCCCAAGGCTCAAGGCCCAAGGCTCAACGCCGGAGTGTCCTGCGGAGTCGGGTCTTGCGGGCAGCATCGAGAGGACATTCAGATGCTCCGGCCGCTCGGACCCGCTGATTCATGGGGTTTTCGTCCCTGGGTAACTGGCAGGGGAGTTGCTATAAACCTTGGTGCTATGCGTATTCACATCCATCCCCTCGTATCCACGGCGGCCCTGTCGGTTGGGCTGGCCCTGACCTCGATTCCAGCTGTCGCACTGGCGCAGGATCCGGCCGATGCCGGCCCCATCCGGCGTTGGCCAACGGCGACCCAGCAGGCCTCGCCGGGCCGTGCGGAGAACCGCGTGGCGATGACGCGCGATGCAGCATCCCAACCCTCGTCTGCGCGCCAGCGGCCCGCACCCGCGGTGTCTTCGATCGACTCGCAAATGGCCGAACAGCGTCGGCTCGAACAGCGCCGCAGTCCGGGCGGCGGTGGCGGTGGCGGCGGGCGCAACGGCGGCGGCACGGTTCGGGGCGGATCTCCCAGAGGCGGAGGCGGCGCCGGACCGCGGGTGGCTGTTCCGCGAAGTGGAAATCGACCGGCACCGGGCGGGCGTGTGAACGGGGGCGGCGGTTATAGGGGCTACTACGGCGGGCCCTACTATGGCCGCGCGTTCTTCGGAACGCCGTACTATTACCCGCTGTACTCCTACTCGTACTTCGGTCCCGGCGGGTACTACTACGACTCGTACGCCTGGGGCGGCGCAGGTTGGGGCGGTGCGGGTTGGGGCGGCGGTTGGGGGCCCGGCCTTTACGGGGGCTTCCCCGGCTACGGTGGCTACGGCGGTTTCGGCTACGACCTGGGCCGCCTGCGGCTGCAGGTCAGCCCCCGCGACGCCGAAGTGTTCATCGACGGCTACTACGCCGGACAGGTTGACGACTTCGACGGGCGCCTCCAGGGGCTCTCCCTCGAGAGCGGCGGCTACGGCGTGGAGATTCGCAAGGTCGGCTGGGAAACGCTGACTTTCGACGTGCGCGTGACGCCTGGCCGAACCACGAGCTACAAGGGAGAGCTCATCCCGCAGAAGCAGCCCTGAGGTAGATCAAGGCCCAAGGCACAAGGCTCAAGGCCCAAACGGGAGTCGGAGCAAGGCCTACCGTGCGGTGTGAGACGCCGCGCGGTGCAGGCCGAACGCGTAATACACCACCGAGCCGCTGACGATCGTCACCACCGCCGTCAGCAGCTCGATCGGCGACCGGCGACCGGCAATCCCTGCCAGGATCAGCGTGGCTAGCACGTAGAACGCGGGCGTGAAGGGATACCCCCACACCGCCACGGCCTTCCGTCCTTCGCGCCTCGCCACCACGAAGAGCGCCGCCACCGTCAAAGCCCCGCTCAGCGACAGCGTGAATCCCAGATACGACAGCAGCCCCCGCAGATCCGAAATCGCGATGACCGCAACGGCCAGCAGGGCCTGCGCCGCGATGGCTTTGGTGGGTGCGCCCGCGCCGTCGAACCGAAAGAAGCGCGGGAACACCCCATCGTCTGCCATGCGCGCGTACACGCGCGGCCCGGCCATCACCAAGGAGAACACCGAGGTGATGAGCGCCAGCACCGTGACGAACCGAATGGCCAAAGCGGTCGGCTGGCCTCCGATCGCCTGCGCCGCAGCCGCAGCCACGTCTTCCTTCCCTACCACGGCATCGAACGGCGGCAGGTACACGAACGCCGCGTTTAACGCGACGTACAGAACTGTGACGATGAGCGTGCCGATCCACAGCGCCTTCGGCGCGTTGCGCTGCGCATCCTTCGCCTCTCCCGCCACGTAGACGGCGGCGTTGAAGCCGGAGTAGCTGAGCGAAATCCACACCAGCGAACCGGCGAAGATCACGAAGTCGAAGGGCGCCGCTGGCGCCGGGGCAGGGCCCATCCCCTGGGTCATCGCCACGGAGGCAGAGAACAGCAGGAAGCCGACCAGCATCACCACCTTGACGGCCACGACGATGTTCTGAGACACCGCGCCGGTCTGCACCTTCACACCGTGCAGGGCGGCCGCCACGATCACCATCAGCGATGCGGCCAGGCCGCTCGGCAGCCAGTCCGGCCGGGTGGGGAACGCGTAGGTCTCGAACGCTCGCGCCGCAAACGCGATGGCGCCCGTGAAGCCGGCCAGGAGGGACACCCAGCCGGCGATGAACCCCGCCACCGGATGAATGATCCTGGATAGGAAGAGATACTCGCCACCGGAATCGGTGATGTGCCGCACCAGGCCGCCGTAGCTCAGCGCGCCACACAAGGCGATGACGCCGCCCACCACCCATGCCGCCATCACCCGGTTGGCCGATCCCAGGTCTCCCAACGCGAAGCCCGACGTGGTGAACACGCCGGCGCCAATCATGTTGGCGATGATGAGCGCGATCAAGGAAGGGAGACCGAGGACAGCGGCGCTCGTCGAGCGCACGGGTTGCGGCATGCGGCGGATTATAGGACAGCAGAGGGCGGGGACGGCATTGTCAATGCCCAAGGCCCAAGGCCCAATGCTCAATTGGGAGCAAGGGGTCGAATACGCAGGAGAGCTATTGGGCGACGAGCTGACGGTCCACCTGGAACTCGCCGATCTTCACCCACGTGCGCGAGCCGTGCTTCCCGAAGACGTCCACCTTGGCGTCCACGAACTCCCGGTTCTGCAGCATGAGCTGGCGCGACTGGGTGCCGGTGTAGCCCAGCGTCGAGCGAAAGACCAGCTTCGAGCCCAGTTTGCCGGCTGCCAGCCCGTCGGACCCGATCGCGCGCACGAAGTGCTCTCCCCAGGCCTGCTCTTCGCCCACGCGCCGGAAGATCGCGTTGATCTGGACGCGGGAGATGTCTTCGTTCGACACGTTCTGCAATTGCAGCGTGATACTGGGCACGAGCTTGTTCTGGCCGTTCACGACGCCGGCGTCGTACCACCCGGTCGACACGTCGACGAGCTTCAGATCCTTCTCGACCTCTCGCGTCCGCGTGCAAGCGACAGCCGACAAACACAAGGCCAGCCCGGCCACGAGGAGGGTGGCGCGTCCAGAAATCCGCATGGCGGCATTGTAGGACACAGCGTCGTAGGGCATCGCGTCGGGTGCAGGCATCGTCACAAGGTTATGACACCAGCCGGGCAGATTGGTTCCAGCTTTCGGCCGCGAGCCCTCGGCTAATTCTCGTGCACTTCGACGCGGCGTCGCACGTCCTCGAGCGTCAGGCGCCCCCCGCGGAACGACACCAGGTCCGCACCGCGCACGCGAAAGAGCAGCGTATTGAGCCCCGCCGTGTCGCCCGGCATCAGCGGGTCACGCGGTGCGTTGTCGCGCGCCGCCACCGTCAGCCACTCGTCGGGGCCGATGGTGATCGGCCCGCTGCTCTCGATCATCGCGTCGATGAGCGATTCGCGCACGGCCTTCGTGTAGGCCTCGTCCGGGTCGGTCACCACGGGATCGGCGGCCCGCGGGTTGACTCGAGGCGTGACCGCGCGCAATTCGAGCCGGCGGGCCAGCGACTCGAAGCGATCGCGTTCGCGCGGTATCTGGTCGGCGACCAACGCGCGCAGCTCGGCAAGAACCGCGGCCACCGCCGCCTGGTTGTCCTCGATCACGTAACGCAGGGGCCACGTGAGCGGCAGGCGCAAGGCCGGCACCTCCACGTCGAAGAACACGCCGTACCCGTCCAACCGGAACCCGCGAACCTTTGGCACGCCGCTGAGCATCGGCGGCTCCGGCATCAAGGCTCGGACCTGACGCAGGAGATTTTCCACGCCGTTCGAGACGGCGCGCTCGAGCGCGCCCTCCATCGTGGAGATTCGCTGCCGCGACTTGATCTGCTCCGCCTCGTTCGGCGATGGCGTCTGCGCCAACACCGCGGGCGACAGCACCAGCGCGCCCATCAGCACCGCGGCCGACGCGCGCGTCGTCATTGCCATCGCCGTTCGTGACGTCTTCTCACGCACCTTCATGACTTGCCACCCTTGAAGCTTCGTGCCTAGCGATTGGATCTCTGGCGCCTAGCGACTGACTTCCTGCGCCTACCGGCGCTGCGACACGTTCACCAGATAGTTCAACATCTCGCGCTGGCGCCGCACTTCTTCACCCGTCGTTCCTTGCACCTGCATCAGCGTCTGCTGCATCTGGGCCAGGTCCACGCGCCGCTGAATCTCCGCGTCTCGGACCAGTTGCGCCGCGCGTACCGTGAACGACTCCTGCTGTCTGTCTTCGCTATCGCGGATCAGCTGCCGCACCTGTCGCAGCAACTCCACATCCCGCCCTTCGTTCGAGGCGCGCACCAAGGCCGCGGACGCCGTCGGGGCCGGCGCGGCGGCCCGAACTTTCGCGATCTCCTGACCCAATCGCTGTTCGAGGCTGGCCAAGTCGGTCGCTGACACGGCGGTGGCCGTCGGACTCATCGGCGCCCCACCGGCAACCCCCGCGCCCTGGCCGCGACCACCCGCTGCCATCCCCAGGCCGAAGAGCACGGTGGCCGCCACGGCCTGCGCCCACGCCGGCATCGGTTGACGCCACCACGCCGTGCGCACGGGCAGGGCGACCGTGCTGTTCCTCGATGCCTGCGCGATTCTGAAGCCGAGCGCAACCTCCGGCGGAGTCCACCCAGCCAGCTCGTGACGAGCGCCACGAAGGCCTGCCACCTCCTCGGCACAAGCGGAACAGGAGTGCAGGTGCTGTGTGACCCGCAGCCGTTCTGCCGGGCCGCACTCGTCGTAGACGTAGCCCAGCAGCGCATCAACTTCGACGCAACCCGCCTTCATGCTCGACCTCCGAGGGCGCCACGTGCGATGCCAGGGTTCGATTCCGCCAAATCTCGACGGAGGACCGAAAGCCCCTGGTAGAGGCGCGTCTTCACGGTACTCAGCGGACACCCCTGCAGGTCCGCGATTTCTTGAAACGTCATCCCGTGGTACTCCTTCAGGATGATGGCCGTGCGCTGTTCTTCAGGCAGCCGCGCCATCGCCACTTCCACTACCCCACTGAGCTCGCGCCGCGCGACCAGGTCTTCGACCGACTCGGAAGGCCCCACGTCCGAGGCCAGGTCCTCGAGCTGGACATCCTCGGGCAGCGTCGAGATGGGTGTCCGGCGGCGCCGGCGAATCCAGTCGCGGCATAGGTTGAGGGCGATCCGGTAGAGCCACGACGAGAACTTCGCCTGCCCCTTGAAGCCCGCCAGGCCGCGAAATGCCCGGAGGAACGTTTCCTGGCACACGTCCCGCGCGTCTTCTTCCTGCCCGATGACGCGATAGGCCAAGGCATAGATCGGCCGCTCCCATCGCGTGATGAGCTGGTTGAAGCTTTCCACATCGCCGCTCCGGGAGCGGTCGACGAGCTCCTCGTCTGTCCACGTCATCGATGTCGCCGCGCCCACCGTTCACATCCTTAGACGGCAGACAGGCCTGGTCGGCCTGCACCCTGCCATTTCGCGCACGTTCGTTGCCTGGCCAGCCTCGGCTTTCGACTAACCCATTCTGGATCCACTGGTTAGGCTCCGCAAATGCCCAGGCAAACGGTATAAAATCACCCGAGCGGCCCGGCGTTCCAGCCTCTTCCGCTGTCCCTGTGATTCAGCTTTCCGAAGTTACCAAGGCGTTCGGGGTCCGTACCCTGCTCGACGGCGTCACCTGGCAGATTGGCGACGGGGACCGCGTGGGCCTGTGCGGGCCCAACGGCGCCGGAAAGACCACGCTCCTCAAGATGCTGGCCGGCCTCGACGAGGCCGACGCGGGCCACATCGCCAAGCCCAGCGGGCTGACCATCGGCTACCTCCCCCAGGACGGCCTGACGCACCGGGGCCGCACCGTCTTCGAGGAGGCCAGCAGCGCCTTCCAGCCGCTGCTGGACATGAAGGCCGAAATGACCGCCATCGAGCACCGGCTGGCCGACCCGGTGGTGGTCGAGGCCGAGCACGACGCGCTGCTGTCCCGGTACGCCGACCTCCAGGACCGCTTCCGGCTGAGCGAGGGCTACAGCATGGACCTGCGCATCGCCACGGTGCTGCGGGGTCTTGGTTTCGGGCCCGAGGACGCCGACCGGCCCGCCGAGACGTTCTCGGGGGGCTGGCAGATGCGGATTGCTCTGGCCAAGCTGCTCCTGGGCCGGCCGAACCTGCTCCTGCTGGACGAGCCGACCAACCACCTGGACCTCGAGGCCCGCAACTGGCTGGAGGAGTACCTGGCGGGCTACCCCTACGCCGTCATCCTGGTGTCCCACGACCGCTACTTCCTGGACGCCGTCGTGACGCGCATCACCGACCTCAACCTGCGCACGTTGACCGACTACGTCGGCAACTACACCAAGTACGTCGCCCAGCGCGACGCCATGCTAGAGCGGCTGCGGCAGTCCAAGCGCGAGCAAGACGAAGAAGTGGCGCGGGTGAAGATGTTCATCGACCGCTTCCGCTACCAGGCCACCAAGGCCGCGCAGGTGCAGAGCCGGATCAAGCTGCTCGAGAAGGTGGTGCCCATCGAGGTGCCGCCCGAGCGGAAGCGGATTCACTTCACGTTTCCTGCGTGTCAGAAGAGCGGCCGCACGGTGCTCGAACTGGCGCACGTGCACAAGGCCTACCCGCCTCCGCCAGGCTCCGGCGGGCAGGCCGTGACGGTATTCGACCGGGTGAACCTGCACATCGAGCGCGGGGACCGGATCGCGCTGGTCGGCCCCAACGGCGCGGGCAAGTCCACGCTGATGCGTATGCTGGTCGGCGAGGAGCCGCCCGACACGGGCACGCGCACCCTGGGCCACAACGTCGTGCTGGAGTACTTTGCGCAGGACGAGGCCACGCGCCTCGATCCGGCGCTCACCGTCTACGAGACGCTGTCCTCGGGGTCGCCGAACGACATGGTGCCGGCCATCCGCAACATCCTCGGCGGGTTCCTGTTCCAAGGGGACGACATCTACAAGAAGGCCGGGGTCCTCTCCGGCGGCGAACGCACGCGACTGGCCGTGGCGCGGATGCTCCTGCGCCCGTCCAATATGCTGCTCCTCGACGAGCCCACCAACCACCTCGACCTGGACTCGAAGGACGTGCTGCTGGAGGCGTTGGAGGACTACGGCGGGACGCTCATCCTGGTGTCGCACGATCGCTACTTCGTGGAGCGGTTGGCGACCAAGATCATCGAGGTGGGCCACGGCGGGGCCGAGGTCTATCCCGGCAGCTACGCCGAGTTCCTGTGGAGCAAGAAGACCCGCGAGTCCGGCTCGGACCAGCCGGGCACAGCGGCGCAGACTCGCTCGGCGAAGCCGGCCACGGGGTCTCCTGGAGCGTCGGGCAAGCCGGGTCCCGGCAAGGGTGGTCCCAACACGCCCGGTGCACGGTCCGGCGCCGTCGCCAAACCCGTCGATGCGTCCGCCGACCGAGACGCCCGCAAGCGGGTGGAGACCGAGCGCAAGAAAAAGCAACGAGCCACCGAGGCGCTCCACCGGCGCATCGCGGAGTTGGAGACTCGCATCGCCGCCACCGAAACGCAGGTGAAGGAAATCGAGTCCGCCATGGGCCAGGCGGGATTCTTCGAGGACCCCGTGGCGTCAAAGCCGGTCATCGAGCGCCATCAGGCGTTGATGTGGGAAGTCGGGGACCTGATGTCGCAATGGGAGGCCCTGCAGCAGCACGCAGACGAGTCGGCCACCGAAGCCGGCACGGAGCTCCCCTCGTAGGCGCACCCACCGCTAAGCCGATCGAGATTTGTACGCAGAATCTGTAATCCGCGTACACATCTGTAACTCTCCCTCGCGCCAACGCCGCCGATAAAGAACCAAGCCGCGGGGGTTTGGCTGCGTTCTGCGACGCGGCCCCCGGGCACGCCCTTTGCCCTTTTTCGACCTGATGCCGGCCGGAGTGCAGCGCAACTTCGTGAGCGAACAAACAGAAACCACGCCCAGCCCGACGCTGCGGCTGGTCGAGCCAACGTCGACGGCGTCGAGACCTACGCGCATCGTGGGTGGCATCGACGGCGCGTTCTTCCGCCACATGGTTGCGGGGATGCGTAACGGCGTGCTGGCCGTGACGCGGGACGGTCTTCTGGCGCTCATCAACGACGAGGGGCTACGCATCTTCGGCCTCCCGGAAACCGACGCCTGGCTGGGACGCCCGTTCGCGGAGGCGCTGGGGCAGTACCCGGACGTGGTGCGCGTGCTGACCGACGCCTTCACGCTCGAGCTGCTGCCCAACCGCGTGGAGATGCGGCTCGAACCTTCGGGCCGGGTCATTGGCTACACCTTGGCGCACGTGCGGGACGACCGGGAATGGGTGATCGGCGCGGCCATGTTCTTCAAGGACCTGACGCGCGTGGAGCAGCTGGTCGAACGCGAGCGCCTGCGCGACCGGCTAGTGGCCGTCGGGGAACTGGCCGCCGTGTTCGCCCACGAGGTGAAGAACCCGCTGGCAGGCATCGAGGTGGCCGCCGGGCTGCTGCGTCGTCGTGTGCAAGCGTTGCCAGAGGCTCAGCAACTGCTGACCGACATCATGACGGACGCCAAGATGGCCAACGCCATCGTCCAGGAAGTGCTGGACTTCGTCCGCCCCATCCAGCTTCAGGTAGGCACGACGGCCCTCCACGAGGCCGTGGCCGCGGCGATCCAGCAGGCCGACACCCAGGACCGCCGCGGGTCGATCGTCGTCGACGTGGAGGTGCCGGGGGCCCTGCCGCGCATTCAGGCGGACCAGCACCGGCTGACCCAGGTATTCACCAACCTCCTGAACAACGCCTACGAGGCGCTGCAGGGCACGGGACGGGTGGTGGTGCGCGCAACACCCGCCAGGCTCGAAAGCGGCGGCACGGGGCGGGACGCGGTCCTTGTCGAGGTGGCCGACAACGGCCCGGGGATCCCCGCCGAAGCGAAGGACAAGGTCTTCGACCTGTTCTTCACCACGAAGGCGAAAGGGTCGGGCCTGGGCCTGGCCGTCGTGCGGCGCATCGTCGACGCGCACGACGGGCGGCTGGATCTGCATACCTCGCCGAAGGGCACCACCATTCGCGTCACGCTGCCAGTGGTCGGCGGCGACGACACCGACCGTTGATCTTCATCGGGCGCTGAGACTGAGGGTATTCATGGGACGGATCCTGATCGCTGACGACCACGAAACGCTGCGCCGAGGACTGGCGCAAGCGCTCACCGACGCGGGACACGACATCGTCGAGGCCCCGAACGGCAACGCGGCCATCGAGAAGCTGCACGAGGGGTCGTTCGACGTGGTGGTGAGCGATCTCCGCATGGGCGGCAGCACCGGCATCGACGTCCTGAAGTCCGCGAAGGCGCTCCACCCCAACGCCTCGGTCATCCTGATGACCGCGTTCGGCTCGGTGAACACGGCCGTCGAAGCCATGAAGGCGGGGGCGTTCGACTACGTCCAGAAGCCGTTCGAGATCGAGGAGATGGAGGTCAAGATCCAGAAGGCCCTGGACCTCCGCCGGATGCAGCACGAGATCGACTACCTGCGCCACACGCAGGGGGACATCTACAATTTCGACAAGATCATCGGGTCCAGCGGCGCGTTGGCCAACGTGCTGAACGTGGTGAAGCGCGTCGCCAAGAGCAACACCACGGTGCTCGTGCGCGGCGAGACCGGCACCGGCAAGGAGCTCATCGCCGGCGCGGTGCACCACAGCTCGCAGCGCGCCACGCGCAGCTTCATCAAGGTCAACTGCGCGGCCCTTCAGGAGAACCTCCTCGAGTCCGAGCTCTTCGGCCACGAGAAGGGCGCCTTCACCAGCGCCGACAAGCAGCGCATCGGCCGCTTCGAGCAGGCGGACGGCGGCACGCTGTTCCTCGACGAAATCGGGGACATGAGCCCCAACACGCAGGCCAAGATCCTCCGCGTCCTGCAGGAGCACGAGTTCGAGCGGCTGGGCGGCACGCGCACCATCAAGGTGGACGTGCGTCTGATCGCGGCCACCAACCGCGACCTGCCCACCATGGTGGATGCGGGCGCGTTCCGGGAAGACCTGTTCTACCGCCTGAACGTCGTCACGATCGAGATGCCGCCGCTGCGTGAGCGCAAGGACGACGTGGGCGCGCTGGCCGCCTTCTTCATCCGCCGCTTCGCCGGCGAGCTGAAGAAGAAGATCGACGGCCTCACGCCCGACGCCTTGAAGCTCCTGATGCGCTATCACTGGCCCGGCAACATCCGCGAGCTGGAGAACGCGATCGAGCGAGCGATGCTGCTGGCCGACGGCCAGCAGATCTCGGCTACGGACCTGCGCCTGGGCGAGACGAGCGCGCTGGGCGCACCGCGCGACAGTCAATCCGTGGTGAAGATCCCGCCGACGGGCATCGCGCTCGAAGAGGTCGAGCGCCTGGCGCTGGTCGAGGCGCTGAAGATGTCGAACTGGGTGCAAAAGGACGCGGCGGAGCTGCTGGCCATCAGCCCGCGCGTGATGAACTACAAGATCAAGACGCTCGGCATCGACTTCCCCCGGGGCCGGCGCGCCGCACCGTCGATCTACGAGAGCGTCCCCGCCGCGTTCTAGGCCGCGCCGCGTCCCGCCGCGCGCTGCCCCCCTGCCCGGCGCTTTGGCGCGGCGCACCCTCGCGCCCGTCGAAGCGCTGAAGGTATCCAACACCACTCGTGGTGGCGTGCTACGACATGGACCTGCACGTCCGGCGGCGCGAGAGACGGCGCATGAACCGCCGCACGCCATCGAAAACCGCCGGCGCTAGGTTCTTATTTCTCTATGGCCGTGATACAAGTGCCATCCGCCGCTGATGAAGCGGTCCCCTTGGCCATTCCCGTCCACGTCGAAACAGGAGCAACTACAACATGCGTCGCATCATTCTGGTCCTGGCTGCCACGCTGATCTGTGCTCCGATCGCGGCCGCCTCGCCGGTCTTCTTCGATGATTTCGAGGGCT
>Ga0307505_10000197_pt1 | contig 73993 bp, 69 predicted proteins | sample 23_S_MG_FD_202183 | JGI IMG/M metagenome (GOLD analysis project Ga0307505, IMG submission 202183) | Soil microbial communities from Populus trichocarpa stands in riparian zone in the Pacific Northwest, United States - 23_S | ecosystem: Environmental > Terrestrial > Soil > Riparian zone > Trees... | reverse complement strand
CCCACCTGCCGCGCCAGCAGAATGTGCTCGCGCGTTTGCGGCATCGGGCCGTCCGTCGCCGCCACCACCAGAATCGCTCCGTCCATCTGCGCCGCGCCCGTGATCATGTTCTTCACGTAGTCGGCGTGACCCGGGCAGTCCACGTGCGCGTAGTGCCGGTTCTTCGTCTCATACTCCACGTGCGCCGTAGCGATCGTGATGCCGCGCGCCTTCTCTTCCGGCGCTTTGTCAATCTGATCGAAGGCCACAAACTGCACCTTCGGATTGTTCTTCGCCAACACCTTCGTGATCGCTGCCGTCAACGTCGTCTTCCCGTGATCCACGTGCCCGATCGTCCCGATGTTCACGTGCGGCTTTGAACGGTCAAATTTTTCCTTCGACATCTTTGTTTCCCCGTGCACAGCTAAGCTGCGTCTTGTTTTTGAAAAGAAAAGGCACAGGCGAGAAAGCCTGTGCCGCTCCTACTTCGCTACTCCTTGAACCCGTGCAATAACTTCTTCCGCGATGTTCTTCGGCGCCTGCTCGTAACGCTCGAAGTGCATGGTCGAAGTCGCGCGGCCCTGGGTTGCCGAGCGCAAGTCAGTCGTGTAACCAAACATCTCCGACAGCGGCACGAACGCCGTGATCACCTGCGCGCCACCGACGCGCGGCTCCATGCTCTCGATCCGGCCGCGGCGCGAATTCAAGTCGCCATTTACCGCGCCCGTGTAATCGTTTGGCGTCACCACTTCGACGCGCATGATCGGCTCAAGCAATACCGGACCAGCCTTCTTCACCGCGTCCTGGAACGCGAGCGAGCCGGCGATGTGGAACGATCGCTCATCCGAATCGACTTCGTGATAGTTACCGAACACGAGCCGGACCTTGATGTCGACCATTTCATAGCCAGCGAGGTAGCCACGCTCCATTGCGTCGCGAATGCCCTGCTCGACCGGCTTGATGTATTCCTTCGGAATCGCGCCGCCAGTGATCTTGTTCTCGAAGACGAAACCTTCGCCTGGTGCGGGCTCGATCTCGATTTCGACGTGTCCGAACTGACCGCGGCCACCAGTCTGTTTCTTATAAACTTCCTTGCCAGGCGCTGGCTTCGTGATCGTTTCACGATACGCGACCTGTGGCTTGCCGACGTTTGCTTCGACGCCGAACTCACGCTTCATGCGATCGACGATGATCTCCAGGTGGAGTTCACCCATGCCGGCGATGATTGTTTGTCCGGTCTCCTGATCGGTCGAAACATTGAACGACGGATCTTCCTGCGCGAGGCGGTTCAACGCCACGCCGAGCTTGTCCTGATCCTGCCGCGTCTTCGGCTCAACAGCCACGCGGATAACCGGCGCCGGGAATTCCATCGCTTCGAGCACGATCGGCTTGTTCTCGTCACAGACCGTGTCACCGGTGGTGACCTGCTTCATGCCGCCGATGGCGATGATCTCGCCCGCGCTCGCGCCTTCAATATCCTCACGCTTGTTGGCGTGCATGCGCAACAATCGTCCGACGCGCTCCTTCGTTTCCTTGATCGGGTTGTACGCGTAGGAACCTGCTTTGATCGTTCCGCTGTAGATGCGGACAAACGAGAGTTGGCCCAGGTGCTTGTCGGCCATGATCTTGAAGACCAGACCGGAAAACGGAGCTGAAGCATCAGGCGGACGCGCCTCAGTCTCGCTTGTTTTCGGATTGATTCCCTCGACCGGCGGAATATCCAACGGCGACGGCAGATAGTCGACGACCGCGTCGAGCAGCGTCTGCACGCCCTTGTTTTTGAAAGCCGAACCAGTCACGACCGGAACGAGTTTCAAACTGATAGTGCCGGCACGAAGCGCCTTGCGAATCTCGGCTTCGGAAATCTCTTCACCTTCCAGATACTTGTGCATCAACTCGTCGTCAATGCTGGCGACGGCTTCGATCAGTTTCTCTCGCGCAGCAGCAGCCGCGTCTTTCAAATCCGCCGGGATCTCAGTGACTTCGTATTCAGCGCCTTTGCTCTCGTCCTTCCAAATCAAGCCCTTCATCGCGACCAGATCGACCACGCCCTTGAGCTGATCTTCAAGGCCGATCGGAATCTGCAACGCGACGGGATTCGCGCCGAGACGAGCGATGATTGATTCGAATGAGCGGTCAAACGAAGCGCCCGCGCGATCGAGTTTGTTAATGAAACAAATTCGCGGGACGCCGTACTTGTCAGCCTGACGCCAGACGGTTTCCGACTGCGGCTCCACGCCCGCGACGCCGTCAAACACAGCGACAGCACCGTCGAGCACGCGCAGCGAACGTTCCACTTCCATCGTGAAATCGACGTGGCCGGGAGTATCGATGATGTTGATGCGATGATCGACACCATTGCGCTCCCAGAAACAGGTCGTCGCAGCGCTGGTAATCGTGATACCGCGCTCTTGTTCCTGTTCCATCCAGTCCATCGTCGCCGTGCCCTCGTGCACCTCGCCGATCTTGTGCGTGATGCCCGTGTAATAAAGGACACGTTCGGTGGTGGTGGTCTTACCGGCATCGATGTGCGCCATGATGCCGATATTCCTGAACTTACTTAAATCGTACTTAGCCATTTCTGTTTGAACTTCGTTCTTTGAACTTAGTGCTTTGACAAAGAACAAAGCACAAAGCTCCAATTACCACTTGTAATGCGCGAACGCCTTGTTCGCGTCCGCCATGCGATGCGTGTCGTCCTTCTTCTTCACCGCGTTGCCGCGATTGTTTGCGGCGTCGAGAATCTCAGCCGCGAGGCGATCGGTCATCGTTTTTTCACCGCGCCCGCGCGCGTAGGAAACAATCCAACGAATAGCCAGGGCACCGCGCCGCTCCTGGTGAACTTCAATCGGCACCTGATAGGTCGAACCGCCGACGCGCCGTGACTTCACTTCAACAGTGGGCTTCACGTTATCGATGGCTCGTTTGAAAACCTTCAACGGCTCTTCGCCGGTCTTATCGCCGACCTGCCGCATGGCATTATAAAAAATGCCTTCCGCCACACTCTTCTTGCCTGCCCACATCACGCCGCTGATGAACTTGGTTACCAGCGGGCTGTTGTAAACCGGATCGGGAAGTACTTCGCGTCGTTCAGCTACTCGTCGTCTTGGCATATTTCTCTCTCGTTACCTGCTTACTTGCCGGCCCTCGACTTCTATTTACCGGCACTAGCCTTCGGCCGTTTCGCGCCGTATTTCGAGCGTCCCTGCTTGCGATCGGCTACACCGACCGAATCGAGCGTGCCGCGAATGACGTGGTAACGCACACCCGGCAGGTCCTTCACACGGCCGCCTCTAATAAGGACAATCGAGTGCTCCTGAAGGTTGTGACCGACGCCGGGGATGTACGTCGTCACCTCGATACCGTTGGTCAGGCGGACACGCGCCACTTTACGCAGCGCCGAATTCGGTTTCTTCGGCGTCTGGGTGTAAACGCGAGTACAAACTCCACGCTTCTGAGGCGAGCTCTGGAGCGCGGGACTGGCCGTCTTGTACTTGACCTGCTGGCGGCCTTTGCGAACAAGCTGATTAATCGTCGGCACTGTTTTCCTCTTAATACGTGCGCGTTTCAGACGCGCAAAAAGGCCCCTTGCCTACCTCTTTCCGGAACCAGTCCGGCAGTCAGCGCAGGCGGCTGCCCTGTTAAGAAATTAGTGATAGGGATGTTCTGACTTCGCTTTTAATGCGGTGGGCGTGGATCGTGGCTTCCCTTAAGCCGAAACTTTTCTGTGGCGTCGCATGTTTTTAGGCGAGAAGTACCAACCTTCGCGCGAGTACACGCTGGAACGACCGGCTCTCACTTCCAAAACTGCCAGCCGCGACGCGTACCATTTACGCCACAATAACTGTCAAACGACCGATATTACTGGTCGGGCAACGCCTCCACACCTACAGAACCAACTGGACGTTGCTTTTCGGGTTTCAGACTGAATGTCCGAAACGGCAGACTATACGGGTGCGGGCCAACTGTGTCAAGCACCGCAAGCAATCCACAGATTACGCAGAAGGACAAAACCGGCTGACTGACTACTGTTTCAATCTGCGTAATCTGTGGATTGCTTGTTTCTCAAAGCACCCATTTGATCAAATACCAGACGCCGAACCCCGCGCCCGCCAGTAACAGGACCAACAAAAACGCTAATCCCATCATCACGAGCTTGAACTTGCGATACCGGTTCTTGTCGGCCGGCGCCAGCGAACCCTGCGGGAAATACGGTGGCGGTGTGTAAGTAGCCATAATTAAACTCCCGGACTCGGCGTAGCCCCGGCTTTCTTCAGTTCTTCTTCCTTTTGCTTCTTCAACAAGTCTTCCTGATGCTTGCGGCCGGTGCGAATGCGCTTGCTGCCTTCTTTCGCCTCGTCCAGTCCATCCTGCGCCCGGTAGTTTTCAGGATCGATCTCCAGGGACTTCGAAAACGCCGCCGCGGCTGCATCGTACTGCGCCAGCTTCGTGTACGCCACGCCGAGATCGTAGAAAATATCCGCGTCGTCGTCTTTCAGCTTCGTCGCCAGGCGATACTCGCGAATGGCCTCGCTGTACTGTCCCAACCCGGCAAACGTCTGTCCCAGGTTGTAGTGCGCCTCCGAATCGTCCGGATGGTCGGCGAGGTACTTCTTGTAAGTCTCGACTGCTTTTTTATACTCCGCTTCAGATTCTTCACGCTTGGCGAGCGCTTTGTAACCTAAGCCGAGCCGGAAGTGCGCCTCGGCGAGATCGGGATCGAGTTTCACGGCCTCCTCAAACGCCTGGACCGCCTTCTCATCCTGATCGTCACGGTACAACTGCTTTCCCTGTTCCAGCAGTTCCCGGGCGCGGTTGCGATCGCCCTCCAAACCGTTGGACACTGCCGCCGGTCCGGCACTATTATTCGTCGACTGCTGCCCGCTTCGATTACAACCGTAGACCAACATCGTTAGGCACAGGGCGCAGATTAAGAGAATCAGTCTCATTGCTCAGAACTCAGCCACGTATTGAAAAAGCTCATTGGTTGGGAGATGAAGCAAACTTATCTAACGCAAATACCGATAGGGAGTCAAACAGCGGAAGCCCAAGTTGATTACGACTTTCTTCTTATCGAATCGTTTTTCCGCAAGGAGTGCAAATGTTTAGGAAGCTGCCCCCAGTAATAACTATTGTCGTGCTGGTTTTGCTCAGCTCGCTGCCGGCAGGCGCTCAAAAGAAGCCGACCGCGGCGGTCGCCAGCGCCCCGCTCAAAATTAACTTAACTTCCAGTACAGCCATCGTCAGCGCGTGCAGCGATGTAGCCGGATCGCAAGTTCAACTGACCGCAGGCGCAGTTTCGCCAAACGGTAATCCAATCAAATACAGATGGACCACCACTGGCGGAACCATCTCCGGCGAGGGTCCGCAAGTGACCTGGAACCTCGCGGGTCTGAAACCCGGCTACCACAAGGCATCTCTCGATATCGTCACCACCGGCAACGAAGGCGAGTGCCAGGCGTTTTCATCCGTGACTGTGCTCGTCAACGGCTGCGCGCCGGTTCGCCCCGTGTGCCCGGCAGTTGCCGTTACTGGTCCAGCGGCAGTCGGCATCGATCAGCCAGTAACGTTCACGTCAAATTACAACGGCGGCACTCCCGGAATCACTCCGGCTTACAACTGGACCGTTTCCGCCGGCACGATCACCGCGGGCCAGGGCACAGACCGGATCACCGTTGATACGACCGGACTCGCCGGCCAGACGATTCGCGCGTCGCTTTCACTCGGCGGTTACAACCTCGAGTGCGCGGCCGATTACGCCGTGACCCTGCCGGTGCCGAGACTCGTCAGCCGTCGGTTTGATGAATTCCCGGACATCGCTCGCAACGACGAAAAAGCCCGGCTCGACAACTTCGCGATCGAGTTGCAAAACGATCCGTCAGCCACTGCCTACGTCATCGTCTATCCCGGCAAGGCCAGCAAACGCGGTGAAGTGCAGGAACATTCCGGTCGCGTCGTTGAATATCTCGTCAATTCACGCGGCCTGGACCAGCGCCGCATCGTGACGCTCGTCGGTCCGAAACGAGATCAGCTCCACGTTGAGCTCTGGCTCACGCCGCAAGGCGCTACGCCCCCAAATCCTTAACCTAAACTGCTTTCCCCTATAAACTAGGCGCTGCGGCCCGAAACTGCGGCGTTTTTTTGTACGGGGATTGCTTTAGCCTTAGATAACTGAGACCTTTTAGCTCGTTTGTGCGCGTTTACAAGACGGAGACTTGAGGTCTTGTACCAGAAAACTACACGTGGAGAACTGAAGATCATGGTCCGTTCTAGATCCGCTTATTGGCTGAGCTTCTTATTGTTACTGCTGGCATTGCCGCTATCGGCCGTCGCTCAGGACAAAGATAAAGACAAGAAGGAAAAGAAGGTTTACACGGGAACGCCCGTCATGTGGCATGCCCCCGAAGATATCGAGCAACGTAACCTGCTCCTGGGCGCAGGCGGCGACGAGATGAAGCCCGACATTAGCCGCATCACCTACATTGAGGACAAGACCGGCGGCTACTCGAAGAAGTATCGCGTGCAGGACGCCAAAGGCAACGAGTGGATCGCCAAGATCGGCAAGGAAGCACAGTCAGACACGGCTGCTAACCGTCTCTTGTGGGCGCTCGGCTACGAAACCGAGATCGCCTATTTAATTCCGAAATTGAAGATCGAGGGCAAGGGCGACTTCGAAAACGTACGTCTCGAAGGGCGGCCGAAAACCGTGAAGCGAACCGGAAATTGGATGTGGGAAAACAACCCGTTCATGGACAAGCCCGAGTTCAAAGCACTCAAGATCCTCATGATCATGATCAATAACTGGGACATGAAGGACGACAATAACGAAATCCTCGCAACGCGTGGCGACACCACCGGGGAGGGAGAATTACGTTACATCATCAGCGATCTCGGCGGATCATTCGGTAAGACGGGTGGATTCTTCTCGCGCAGCCGCAACGAACCCGGCGATTACCAGAAGTCGGAGTTCATCAAGAAAGTTAACGGCAACGTGATCGACTTCAATTACAGCGGGAAGAACCAGAAGCTGTTTTCGGGCCTGACGGTTGCCGACGCGCAGTGGCTGGCAAACTGGATGAAGCGTTTGAGTGACGATCAGCTTAAGGACGCGTTTCGCGCGGCGAACTACACGCCTGAAGAGGTTGATACCTTGGCGGCTGCGGTTCGCAATCGCGCCAACGCACTGGCGAACCCGGCTGGAGCAGTAACTGCCCAGAGCAACTAAAAAGACAAATCCACAGATTACGCAGAAACTCTTAAAACAATCTGCGTAATCTGTGGATGGATTTACCTCACTACATCAATCGCAATAAGCTGCTGGCCCGAAATCACAAACTCCGCGGGCGGCAACTCCATTTCAAACACAGGCGATAAAACAGTCGGCGTATAACCGCCGGAGGTTCGGTCGCTGTTCAACGTCGCGACAACTGACGGCGGCAGGTTCGGTAGTTCGCTGGTGCCAATTACCGCCCCGTTCGTGATGCGAAACAGCTTCACGTACAACCGGTCGCTCTTCTTCACGGTGTTGATTGCGCGAACCAGTTGACTCAGATCCTGCGGCACAAAAGCCTTCGCCGCCGAACCTTCCTGCAACGCGTTACCGTCACCAACGAACACCAGCAACTGTCCCAACGCGGCGTCGTTTGGAATCTCCAACGGGATTCGTTGCACAAACTGCTTGCCTGACTCAGTTCTCACATACGCCTGCACTTCAACCTTTTCACCGCGCCGAACTTCCGTCCGATCCAGAGTGATTCGTTCGAGCGTGCCGGCATATTTGCTTTCAGACGACGAAATATCGAGCGTGATACCGTCGAACTGCACGTCGTCGAATCCGCTGGTCAACAACGCGCTAACCGGCGCGGCAATCGAGCCCGCAGCCATGATCGGCGAGTTGCTGGCGGAAAAGCGCCGATCGACCTTGATCGGTTCCTGCCCCTTGACGCGAATCTCGCCCTGCACGCTGATCGTTGAATCGCCAAGCGCGCGTTCGCTCGAGGTGATGGTGTTGAACAGCGTGATGTTCAGCAGCAGCGGCGTCAAAAATGAATCGGTCGCCACTTCGTAGGAATACGTCTCGGTACGATCGCGGCTCGTGTGCAAGTTAACCTTGACCGGAATCATCTTCGGCGCCTGACCGAGCAGACCGAAGATTCCCGACGCGCGATCCTGCGAGATCGAACCCACCATACGGCCGGGCACGGCAAGCTTGAAAGAGTTGTTTGCGTTAGGAATTACTGTCACGACCGACGCCTCGGTCATTGGCATGTCCGAAGCACCCAGGCTCAAAAACGGATGGCCGAAAGCGTAGATGCGGTTGCCGTCGCGCATGGTCACCGTTCCGGCGGCCGCAAGTGAATAATCGCCACGCACGAGCTGCACGCTGATCGAACTTCCCGGTGGGAACGTTTTCTCAGTCACTTCCGCGAGCGGCGTGATCGCAGCGGCGCCACCCGCGCCCGAAACCGGCAACAATCCATTCGCAAGCAACTGCGGCGCGTACATCGCCAGCGATTCCTGACTGATACCGCCAAAAACGAGCGGCGTCGCGATCGGCATCATCTGTTGGCCCAAATAAGGCAGCAACGGCGAACCAGCCGAAACAGGCGCTACCAACGGCGCGCCGGAAACCGCGGGTTTCGGTAAATCCGGTTTCCAATCGGCCGACGCGAGCTGCGCAAACGAAACCGGGCGCGGCTCCTTCGGCCTCGGATTCTCTTCCGAACCCTTATTGAAGAGATCGATCATCTGCTTGATCGGCGTGATGCCGGCGATGGGTTCTTTAGAAAACGGGAAACTGAAAGCGATCGCACCGACGATCTTGCCGTCGATGTAGACGGGCGAACCAGACATGCCCGCAAACACACCGGTTCGATCCACGTTAGAGCCGCTCAACCTCGCGATAATGGCGGATTGACGCGGACCGGGGAATCCTGGCAGCACGCCGAGAATCTCGACGCCGAATTCCTGTGTGTCACTGCCGCTGAAGACTGTCCGCGCGACGCCCTTCATGCCCGGACGCAAGTCTTCCAAAGCAAAAAGCTCCGGTGCGTTCGATTTTGTTAGGGGATTTGTCGCGGCGGCCGGCTTCTGAGCCACAGCAAAACTTGCCAATACCACGATGAGTATTGCGCTGAAAATGTAGGCAAATCTATTCATTGTTTAGGACTATAAGCTTCGTCTTAGAAGCCGGTCAAGATAAGATGGATGGCAGGTTGCAGATAAAAATTTCACAGCTTCAGGCATTCATCCTCGCCGGCGGTCAATCGCGTAGAATGGGTCGTGACAAGTCTCAGCTCCTGCTGGAAGACCAAACGTTCACTGACAGAATCGCCGAAACGTTGCTCGAGATTACCGGGCAGGTCACGCTTGTCGGTTCGCGGCGAACTTCACAGCAAACAAACTCGCGCTACGCCGAGGCCAAAGACGTCTATCCCGAATGGGGCGCGCTCGGCGGTTTGCACGCCGCGCTCGCCGCGTGTAGCAGCGAATGGGCCATCGTTGTCGCTTGCGATCTTCCATTCGTCACTACCGAACTCTTCAACTACCTCGCGTCGTTGCGCGACGATCACGATGCCGTGATACCTTTGCAACCAGACGGTAGACCGCAACCGTTGTCCTCGCTTTACCGTATTGAACCGTGTCTGCAACGGGCCACCGAACTGATTGAAGCGGGCCGGCGGCGGCCGCTCGATCTATTAGAACTCGTCAACACCCGTTGGGTTCCATTTAAAGAACTGACGAATCTCGATCAACCGGAAAAGTTTTTTGTTAACATCAACACGCCCGAAGACTATGATGCAGTAAGCCCCGTGCGAGAGCGACGCTGATGCCACCCAGAAGAAGATTTGGTAAAAGGCTCCTCAAGTCTTTATTGCCAATATTGCTGGTTATTGGGCTGGCAGTTGTCGGATTTTTCTCTTACGTCGTCTATTGCGTCTCGCGCCCGGCCAAACGGCCTTACGTAGTCACACCGCAGGGGTTCTCCCAAATCAGCGGACGCGCAATCAAAGTCACTGACGAAACCTGGACCACGCAGGACGGCCATCAAAGTCGCGGCTGGTTGCTGAAAGGCGCTGAAGGCGCGCCGGCGGTGGTCCTGTTGCATCGTTACGGCGGCGATCGGTCGTGGCTCTTTAACCTCGGCGTCAAGATCAACGAGACCACAAACTTCACGATTCTCTGGCCCGACTTGCGCGGTCACGGCGAGACGCCACTCGTGAAGTGGACTTCACTGGGCGCGCACGAAGGCGACGATGTTCTCGCCGCGCTCCAGTTTCTCCGCAATGTGCAATCAGAGAACAGAAGGAAGCTGGTGGGCGACATGTTTGGTGTTTACGGCGTGGAACTGGGCGCGTACAGCGCGTTGAAGGCTGCGAGCCGTGAGGTTCAGATCAAGGTGCTGGTGCTCGACTCGGTGACGTCCTCACCAGATGCTTTGTTGAATACCGCAGTCTCAAACTGCATCGGGATCGATAACGGTTTTGTGCGATACCTGTCGCGCACTGCGATGAAGATTTACCTGTTGGGTGGTTACGACGGCACGCCCGCTTGCGATATCGCGCGTTCGATCCGCGAGGTGCGTGTGATGCTTCTTTCGGGCAATGACGCGGGGCATTTACGAGACGAGACTGCGTCGCTGCAGAATTGTTTCCTGGTTCCGGCCAATGTCGAGACGCGCACCGATCTGCCGTTGAGTGGTTTCAGTTTGCCTTCGGCAACCGGCGAACAGGGCGAAGCCTACGATCGCATCGTCATCGATTACTTCGACCGCAATCTCCGTTAATCAATCACGGTTTCCAACCAAATACGGCGAGGCGTCCGTTGTCGCCGATCAGTTCCATGTTTCCCGCGCTTTTGAAGTTATCGGCATACTCCAGCGGGATGAAGACCACGATTCGCTCACCCAAACCGCGCGCTTGCTGCAGCGTGATCTCGTCAAAAGTAATCGGTTCTCCATGCGCGTTGTAAACGACGCGATCGTGCGCGTAGAACTCCGCTGAGCGATCGTCACTTCGCTGAGCCAGCACAGGCGCGCTCGCATAACCACGCACATCGGCGAGCTGCAAAAGATCTCTGACCGATTCACGTTGGCCCACAGTTGGCGCCGCACAGATCAATATGACCATCACGAGCACAAAGATCGAACCGCAAATAATCACAGGCGAGATCGACCGCTCGTTCTGTTTCGCGAACGAAGCCACGGCAGCGGCGAGCAGCGGCACGGCGATCATCGTGGCGCAAATTAGCGTTATTTCACGCGACTGAAGCGCCCAAACAAACCCGCCGGCCGCGAGTGCGAGACAGATCAGGCCGGTTGCTCTTAGTGACCACTTCGAGATCGGTTCGATGAAACGATCTGCGACGAGGAAAGCGGCCGCAGGCAGCGCGGGCAGTATGTAACCCGGGAGTTTCGATCCCGAAAACGAGAAAAACACCATCGGCATCGCCAACCACGCCAACGCAAACACGCGCACGATGCTCAAACTGTCATCGCCACGCCAAACCCATCGCCGAGCTTTGGCTATCGACTCGACGAGAAACGCGGTCCACGGCAATGCGAGCATCAGAATGATCGCCGGGTAAAAGTAGATCGGTTGCGGGTGGTGATACTTGTTCGACACGTAACGCGCGAAGTGATGCTGGATAAAAAACTCGTCGACAAACAACCAGCCGTGCCGCGCGATCACTGGTCCGTACCAGATCGCGGAAACGACCACCGCAAGCGGAATTCCCCAAAGCAAGCTGAGCCAAACTTTCCGGCTGGGCCACTCGCGTCTCAGTAAGTAGTAAACTCCAACGACACCAAAAGGGATTACGATCCCGACGAGTCCCTTGGCCAGCAACGACAAACCCACAAAGACATAAAACCCGGCCAAAGACGCGGAATTTTTTCTTAGCAGGTGCAACACAAAAAACGCGAGCGCCCACGCCGACGTCATCGTGATCACGATGTCGAAACTCGCCGCACGTGCAAACACAATCAACCCAAGCGAACTCGCCGCCGCCAGCACCGACCAAAAACTAAAGTCTCGCACCTCTGAAGTACTTTCGACCGCGCGCCCAACACGCCACAGCGCCGCGATCGTCAACAACCCGCACACCGCCGGGCCAAGCCGCGCGCTCCACTCGCTCACACCGAAGATCTTGAACCCCGCTATGATCATCCAGTAGAGCAACGCCGGTTTTTCGAACCACGTGTGGCCGCCCAGCATCGGCGTGACCAGATCGCCACGCAGAAACATCTCACGCGCGACTTGCGCGTAACGCGGCTCGTCCGGACCAAGCAGCGGCAAACTTTCGAGACCGTAAAAGTAAAAGGCGATGATCGCGATAAACAGGAGAATGTAGAGTCGCTTGGCAAGCGCAGAAGGATGCAAGTATATTCGGCTCCGATTCGGAATAATCAGGTAAAGTTACCTAAACCATGTCATTACGTACAGCAGTCATAGGCGTCGGCAGTCTTGGCCGCCAGCACGCCCGCATTCACGGCGCGCTCGCCGGCGAAGGTCGATCGCAGCTTGTCGCAGTCTGCGATCTCAACGAGGAAACGGCCCGCAACGTCAGCGAAGAAAGAACCACTAAGTGGATCACTGACTGGCGCGAGCTGATTGGCCGTGTCGACGCGGTGAGTCTGGCAGTACCCACGGAAGCACACTGCGAAATTGCGTGCGGCCTGCTCGAAAACGGCATTCACGTCCTCGTGGAAAAGCCGATCTCACGCACGCTCGAAGAAGCAGATCGCATGATCCGCGCGGCTGAAAAAGGCAACGCGCTGCTTCAGGTGGGCCACCTGGAACGTTTCAATCCGGCGATGATCGCGTTGCGGCCGCATGTGAAGAAGCCGGTCTATTTCGAGATTCATCGCGTGGGACAGTTCACCGCGCGCTCGCTCGATATCGACGTCGTGCTTGATCTGATGATTCACGACCTCGACATCGTGCAGTGGCTCGTGGGCGAAGAAGTTGAAGTGACGAGTATTCATGCGGTAGGAATCGCGATTCTGACGAACAGGGTCGACGCAGCGAATGCGCGGCTCGAGTTTTCTTCCGGCGCGGTCGCGAATATCACCGCCTCGCGCGTCGGCACGGAAAAGATTCGCAAGATGCGTTTCTTTCAACCACACGATTACGTCGCGATCGACTACACCACCAAGCGCGCGTCGGTAAGCAGTTTGGCGCCGCCGAGTGCGAGCGGGTCGTGGCCGGGCGTGCATATCCAACATCTCGATGTGATTGATGTTGAGCCGTTGCGCGCGGAGATTGTCTCGTTTCTCGACTCGGCCGAGAACGGTCTGCCTCCGGCGGTATCAGGTTCCGACGGCCGAAACGCGCTCAGTCTGGCGCTACGCACTTTGGAAAGAATTCGCGAACATGCTGAGCACCCCGGCGTGAGCGAGCTCAGCGCAAACGTTAGGTAAACCATCCACAGATTACACAGATGGTTACGCGCAATGAAACACTTTCGACGTTCCTCACGGAACACGTCAACTCAGGCGAGTTTCCCTCGGCAGTCTATCTGATCGGCGAAGGCAATCGGGTCGTCTTCACGGATGCTTTGGGCCATTCAGTGGTCCAACCCTATCGCATCGCCAACAAGCTCGAAACGATTTACGATCTCGCTTCGCTAACAAAACCGCTCGTCACCGGCATGCTCTGCGCCCGGCGTATCGAACTCGGCGAACTGACACTCGACAGCTCCGTTTCACATTACCTTCCCGAATTCGAGCGCACGGACAAACAGATGATCACCGTGCGCGAGTTGTTGACGCACACTTCCGGCCTGCCCGCGTGGCGCCCGCTCTACCTGCTTGCCGACGACGAACGCGAACGTGCGGCAGGCGCGATCGCGAGTCTCGATCTCGAATACAAACCCGGCACCCGCGTGGTCTACAGCGATCTCGGTTTCATCGCGCTCGGCATCCTGCTCGAACGCATGACCGGTCACCAACTCTCCGACCTGGCCCAACGCGAGATCTTCGCGCCGTTGAATCTCCAACAGACTTTCTTCAATCCCGAGATGGCTCTGCAAACCGGCATCGCGGCCTGCGAAACCGGAAACATCTACGAGAAGAACATGTGCGCGGAAAGCGGCAGCGGCGAGTATCAGAATTCGCGGCAACGATTGATCTGGGGCGAGGTCCACGACGGCAACGCTTACTTCCTCGGCGGCGCCGCTGGTCACGCAGGTCTGTTCTCAACGGCGGGCGAGGTGTTTCAATTGGCCCAACAGTTCATCGCGGGGTTCAGCCATCTGCTCACAGCGGAAACGTGCAAACTGTTTCGCCAGAACATGACCGAAGGGTTGGAAGAGGCCCGTTCGCTCGGATGGCAACTCGCGGCAACAAAAGATTCAACCGCGGGAACCGATCTGCCGCCTGACAGCTTTGGACACAACGGCTTCACTGGAACGTCGCTATGGATCGACGCCGAACACGCCCGGGTTTATATCCTGCTCACGAATCGCACACACGCACGCGAGCTTCCTTTCGCGAATATCAACGCAGTGAGACGCCAGTTTCACAGCCTGGCTACAGCCGAAATCGCAAAGTAGTCCCAAGGACATTCAGATCGCCGGGTATGCTGACGCCGTCGTTCTGTCGCAGGTAATACAGTTCCTGCGTGAAGTGCTTGTTGAAGACCTTGATTCCGCCGACTGAAAAGCGGTTGCGCACCCAACGATCCAAGGCCCAGTCATAAAAAACTTCATCCGCGATGAACAGCGATAGCTGCCAGTCCTTGTCACCGACGGGATGCTCAACCTGGAAACGGTTTCGATAGCGATTGGTTTTCAAACCGGAGTTTCGTAACCGCCGTTCAAACTGATTGCGATCGCTGAGGCGGAAATCACCGGCGTTGAAACGTAACGTTACCGGGAGCACGAGCCGATTCTCCCAAACGCGACGGCGTGGAAACGGCTGCATGCCGATGTGCAGATAGTGCGGCTGGATCGTAACGTGACTGCCCAATCGATACGTAAAACCCGCACCGATACGTTCATCGACCGGATGGCTCCAGTCACGTCCGATGCGAAGCGTGCCGTAAATGTTGAAGTCAAAGTTTTTGGTTACCGGTGCGGCCACCTGGACATCGGTCCAGAACTGATTGTCAGTGCGATCTAGTAGCTGAGCGGAAGCAGTCGCCACAAAAGGGCACAAAAGGCACAAGGAAACAGCGACTGTCTTGATGATCACTGAGGCTCCAGAACTGTGAAGGAAGTAATTGCCACCACCACCCGATCGCCGGCCTGCAACCTGGTCGCACTCGCTTCCGGTTTCGGACGCGTGGCAATGATTGCTTTCGTGGTCTGCCGTTCAGGCGTTTCGGTCGTCAGAAAATAGGGGCTCTCATCACGGCGGCACTCTTCACCGCCGAGATCCAAACGCAAACGAATCCGCTCGAACGCGCCGACAAAAATAATCTCCTCGACCAGCGCGACCGAGATCTTTGTGAGTTCCGCCCGCATCAGATCGGTGCGACTCAACACCACATCTTCCGGACGGAAAACGATCTTCACGCAAGCGCCGTCGCGAAACTTCGCCGCGTCCAGCGGCACGGCAATTTTGGCCGGCCCGACTTCGAGAACCCCCTGTCTGACGGTAGCTTCGAGAATATTTGCCGCGCCGAGAAAACTCGCGACGTACTCCGTTGCCGGACGGTTGTAGATCTCAAACGGCGTTCCGATCTGTTCGATGCGTCCCTCATTCAACACCGCGACGCGGTCGCCGAGCTCCAGCGCTTCTTCCTGATCGTGCGTGATGAAGATTGCCGGCACTTTTACCTTCTTGAGCAGCGCGCGGATCTCGCGACGCAGATGCGAACGCGTTTGCGTGTCGAGCGCGCCAAACGGTTCGTCAAACAGCAACACTTCCGGTTTGTAAGCGAGCGTGCGCGCAATCGCGACGCGTTGTTGCTGACCGCCGGAAAGCTGCGACGGATACTTCTTGCGGTGCTCTTCGAGTTGGACCAACGCCAGCAGTTCGTTGACTGTCTCGCGAATCTCTTTGCGCCGCTGCTTGCGAATGCGCAAGCCGTAACCGATGTTTTTCTCCACGGTCATCTTGGGAAACAGCGCGTAACTCTGAAAGATGACACCGACGCCGCGTTCGCGTGCCGGCAGATCCGTGACGTCCTTGCCGTGCAGGACCACTCTCCCTTTCAACGGCATCTCCAACCCGGCAATGATTCGCAAGATCGTCGTCTTGCCGCTGCCTGACGCGCCGAGCAACACCAGCACTTCGCCTTCAGCCACATCGAAATTGATGTTCTCCAGCACACTCGTCTTGCCGAAGTGCTTGCTGAGACCAACCACACTCGCGGCAGCCGGCGGCGGGTCCGCGATCGATTGCGACTCGGGTGGTTTCTGGATCAATGTTTCCCTTGCTTTCGCCATTGCTTAATCGACGTCGAGCCAGTCGCGCGCGAAGAACAGCACACTGAAGATCAGAAACGAGAACAACGCGAGCACGATCGCGATCGCGTTCGCCGCTTCGATCTGTCCTTCGTTGAATTTCGCAAAGATGTAAAGAGGCGCTGTTTGAGTTTTGCCTGCCAGGTTTCCCGAGACCAGAATCGTCGAACCAAACTCGCCGACTGCGCGCGCAAACGTCAGCAACGCGCCGGAGACGATCGCGCCGCGCAACGACGGCAGCGTGACGTGCCAGAACGTCTGCCAGCGCGTCGCGCCAATGGTTGCGGATGCTTCCTCAAGCGAACGGCTCATCGTGTCGAAGACGGGTTTGATCACGCCGAACGCGAGCGGGAACGTGACGAAGATGTTTGCCAGGATGATCGCGCCCGCGGTGAACATCATTTCGACGCCGTGTGGCTGGAGCAGCCGTCCCAGCGTGCCATATGGACCCCAAAGCAATAGTAACGCGAAACCAGCGACGGCTGTGGGGATCGCGGTCGGCAGTGAGATCGTGACGATGAGCGCGTTGCGGCCCCAAAAGTCGTAACGAGACAAAACGTAGGCCGCAAACAAGCCAAAAATGACATTGAAAACAGTGGCCCAGAAGCTCGTGGCCATCGAGAGTTTAAGTGCAAATATCGCTTCGGGAGCCATGAGCGCGGCCCAGAATTTGTCGAGGCCGTTGCTGGTGCCGAAGATAAAGATCGACGCCAGCGGCAGAAACACCAGCGGCAACATCATGAAGATGAGCATACCGATGCTGAGCGGCCGTACGACGTCGAAGCCGCGTACATGTCTCATTGCCGATGCTGCTGTGCTCATCCCTCTCTCGCTACTTTGCTCGGGTCCGTGTTTGTCCGCGTCATCCGTGGCTCACTTTCGTTGCACTTGATCGCGAAACACTTTTTCGATCACTTCCGGATAAGCTTTGTCCCAACCGCCGAAGTATTCGATCGTAAACGGGATCTCGATGTGCGCAAATTCCGTATTCGCCTGATTGAAAGCTTCGTTTGTAACTGAATAGAAGTGATACTTCACAAACGCCTGCTGCGCTTCGTCGCTCCAGAGATACTGCATGAACGCGTCGACAACCTGGCGCTTGTTTCCAGTCACATTCTTGTCGATCACAACGGCCGGATGCTCGCTGAAGATCGTCGCTTTCGGCACGACGATCTCGATTGCGGCGTTGGCTTGTTTCATCAGCAGCGCGTCGAGCTCGTAAGTGATCAGCGCGTCGCCGTTGCCGAGCTCGAACGTGGTGCGTGCCTCGCGTGCTGAGCCCGGCGTTGAGATCACGTTCTTCCAAATCGCTTGTAGCATTCGCACGGCGCGCGCCGTGTCTCGTTCGCCTCCTGACTCGCTCTCAGATTTTTTGAGCTCTGAACCGTAGATCGCGAGTATGGACCACTGCGCGCCGCCGGAGCTGATTGGATCGGGATGAATCAAACGCACGCCCGGCGCTGCTAGATCCGAGAAGTCACGAATGTTTTTCGGATTGCCTTTGCGAACGACGATGATGAACGGCGTCTTGTTGATGATTCCCTTCGCCGGATACGCATGCCAGTCGGAAGTGACAAAGCCGCCTTCCTTGAGACGATTAGCGTCGCGTTCGATCGAGAGGATCGCGATATCGGCGGGCGTGCCGCGCAGGATTTGGTTAGTGATCGTTTCGGAGCCGGCAAACGAAGATTGGAACCTTACTTCCTGGCCGTGTTGTTGTTTCCACTTGTTTGCGAAACCGGGGTAAATCGCCGCTTCGAGCGACTCCTTCATAATTGAAAAGCCGTAGAGCGTGATCGTGATGTCGCCGCCTTCGGCCGTTGGTTTTGGCAGACAACTCGCTGCCAGCAACGCGAGAATGACGCAGCTTGCGGTCACCAGCGGTAAGCGTTGGAATGTAGTCTTCCTCATGGGGGCTCAGACGCCTCCTTATTTGTTGGACAGACCAAAAAGCTGCTGCCGTCATGGCTTCCTAACCGGGGGTGTGCTCCGTCTATACCATATTCGCGGGGTTTGTGGGAATTGTTATTTGAAACGCCGCAAATTCTGAGACTCCTGTCCGCGCTTTGTAGTACCATGCGGCCAGCGGTAGGGCCCTCCCCAATAAATTGTCGCTAACTAACGCCGCTAAGGATTCTAAAAATGCGCAGTTCCCTCGCCCGGAAAGCGATCGTAGTACTGCTCGCGCAGGCTCTCTTCGTTTCCCCACTCCTCGCGCAACAACAAACCTCTACGGAAACTCGTCCGCGCAGGGCTCAACCTGACTGGCCGCAACCAACCGCAACCACACCGATCATCTCGTCGCCAAATCTTGCTGTGGTTGCAGGTCCCGAACCGAAAATCCGTGTCGCACTGACAACTGACGCGCGTTCCGCTGTGATTTCAACTACGGGCCACTTGATGAATGCGAGTGGCGGGGGTACGACGTTGCTCGCGCTCGATACCCAGCGCGTTCGCGTCGATGCACGACTGTTGTCGCCACTGCCCGCGGCCAACGACGATGCGGCGTTTAAAGTGGTCGTGGCCGGCGCAACCACGCGCGACGAAGCTGAAGATCTTGAAGATGAGATCGAAAAACTGACTCGCGAGGACGGGCACTCGGCCTTCGATACTGACACGAAGACGTGGGGCGTGGTTGTTGGCTCAACGCATCCGCGTGAAGAAGCGGAGGAGTTGCGCGCGCAGCTTGACGCGGCGGGATACGACGCGAGAATACAAGGACCACACACAAACACGGATTCGAGTCAGATTAGACCGCCAAATAAAGAAAGCAGTGCGGTGAAGCTGACGTCTCGTCAGAGTCTGCCGTCGCGTGAGGTTGTCGCTTCGGGGAACGCTGGTCCGATGTTCCGTTCAAGCGCGCCAGTCGTGTTTGCCTCTGACGACGAAAAAGACGCGCCCGTGCGTTTTAACGATCGCCCTTATCGCGGCCGCATCGAGGTGTTCACCAACCTGCGCGGCACGCTGACAGTCGTCAACGAACTGGGTCTTGAAGATTACACACGCGGCGTAGTCGCCAACGAACTGTCGCCCGGCGGCTATCCCGCGATCGAAGCACTCAAGGCGCAAGCCATCGCCGCACGTACTTACGCTTTGAAGAATCGCGGCCAGTTCACGTCCCAAGGGTTCGACGTCCTGCCGACGACACGCTCGCAGGTTTATCGTGGTCTGACTTCGGAGAACCCGCTTTCGACGCGCGCGGTGGATGAAACGCGCGGCCTCATTGCGACATACGCCGGCGAACCAATCAACGCGCTCTACACGTCAACTTGCGGCGGCCGCACTGAAGACTCGGAAAACATCTTCAACCAGGCAGTGCCCTACTTGCGTGGGCGTGAATGCGCTGCTGCGGGCCACGCCGCGTTCGATCGATTCGTAATTCGCACCACGCGCACACCGGCTGATCTGCGCGACGACGAACACGTTGCGCTCGTACGCGATATCAGCCTGTTGCTGACACAAAACTTCGGCACGCTGCAGGACCGTGTTTCAGATTCATGGCTCGCGGCGGAGGCATCTGCTTCTGAAGTGCGTAACTGGATCGCGAACGTTGCGCGCGTCGCGAAGCAAACAATGCCCGCCACCGGCGACGACGTGAATCGTCCGCCTGCTTTTGCCACTGCCCTCGTGGCTGCGGTGTTTGGCGCTGATGGCCCCGCGACGCTGCTCAACACTGCCGATGCCGATTATCTTCTCGCCGTACGCGACTCGCAGGACGTGCCTGCGCTGAATCGCGCCGACCTCGCGATGTTGGTTCGCGACGGGTATTTGTCCGCTTATCCCGACGCGACGCTGAGACCGCGAATGCCTCTGTCGCACGCGCGCGTGCTACATGCCATCGCGCGCATCCTCGAGGCCCGCGATCTTTTGCGACTGCAAAAAGCAAATGCTCGACCCGCCAGCGATGGGCAGTTGATTCTACGTTCTGTGAAAGGAAAAGATCAGCCGATCAGAATCAACCCGGATGCGTTTCTGTTCCGACAGCTTGGGGAACGTCCGTACGCGGTTTCGTCAGTAACGCTGGTTGGCGGCGAGCCTGTTACCTATCACCTTGCCGCAAACGGGCAGATCGACTTTCTCGAAGTGAAGCCGGCGCCCAACGGCGCGGCTGCCGATCGCTTCTCACCGTTTTCGAGTTGGACCAATAATCTCTCACTGGCCCAGGTGCAGGCGCGCCTGGCGCGTGCGGCACGTGGTATTGGACAGATTCTCGATCTGCGTGTCGTTTCGCGGGGTTCGTCGCACCGGGTTACCGATCTGGAGATCGTCGGCAGCAATGGTACGGCCCATGTTCGCGGCGGTCGCATTCGTTCGGCGCTCGGCCTGCGCGAGCAGCTTTTCGTAATCGATCGCGAATACGACGACAGCGGGCGTGTTACTTCATTTGTCTTTAGCGGGCGCGGGTGGGGTCACGGCGTCGGCATGTGCCAGGTCGGCGCGTACGGCTTAGCGAAACAGGGTTGGTCCTACGAACAAATCCTGAAAGCTTATTACACGGGTATCGAACTAACGCGGATGTATTGACCAACGATCATTTCATTTGTTGTCGACGAAATGTATGTGAACTATTATTAACCCTGCCTCCAATGAGTTATCTTTAGGGTATTAGTATGGCTTCCAATATCAAACACCTCATGACCGTCGCGGACCTCGACGCCTTTCCCGACGACGATGGCAAGCACTATGAACTCATCGAAGGAGAGCTTTTTGTGTCTTGTGCACCAGGACTTCCTCACCAGCTTGTGCTCGATAACCTCCAGTTTCAACTGAATAAGTTCCTCGAGAATAATCCTATAGGCACCATTGTGCCTGGACCCGGCGCCGTTTTTAGTAACTACGACGCCGTGATTCCCGATCTCGTTTTTGTGAGTAACGAACGGTGGGACGGTATTGTCGGAAACGATCGCTTCGTTGCAGCGCCTGACTTGGTTATCGAGATTGTTTCACCGGGAAGCGAGAACCGTGCTCGAGATATCAAGGCTAAGCGCAGACTCTACGGTAAGTATGGCGTTCAGGAGTATTGGATTGTCGACGGTGAAAACAGATCTGTGTTGGTCTTTCGCCTGCAAGGCACAGCCCTCGAACAGGTTTTGTTTCTAAAACACGACGACGAATTAATATCTCCCGTCCTTCCTGGACTGATCCTCAAACTCACTGAGGTCTTCAAGTTTCGTGGCAGACGATAAGTTCTAGTGCGCTTCTCACGTAACCAAATAATCGGTGGACTGCTGTTACTTGCACTCATCTGGGTGGTGGCGATTTTCCGCGTGATATTCTCGGGTACGTGACTGAGGAAACAACGCAAAGTCCGGTTATCGCGATTGTCGGACCAACAGCGTCAGGCAAGAGTACGCTAGGGATTGAAGTCGCGCTGCAGCTCAACGGCGAGATCATCAATTGTGACTCCGTTCAGGTCTACAAGGAGATTCAGGTCGCAACCGCCAAAGTCCCACTCGAAGAACGCAAGGGCGTGCCGCACCACCTCATCGACTTCATCCAGCCTTCCATCAACTACACCGCCGTCGAATGGGCACGTGAAGCCGGCAAGCAGATCGAAGAGATCGAAAGCAACGGCCGGACTCCACTACTCGTCGGAGGCACCGGTTTCTATCTACGCGCACTGCGAAACCCTTTCTTCATCAGCCCTCAAACCGATGAATCACTTCGCCTTCGTCTGAACACGATGCGGGAAAAACACGGCGCCGAATATCTCCATCGCGTCCTGCGCCGGCTCGACCCACGCGCCGCCGCACAAGTCTTCCCGCGCGACTGGCCCCGCGTGCAACGCGCCATCGAGGTCTACCTGCAAACCGAACGTTCGATCGTGGACCAGAAAGACCAGCGTCCCGAAGCCCACGAAAGCTCCCGGCGCCTGCGGATCCTCGCGCTAAACCCGCCTCGCGCCAACCTCTACGAACGCATCAACCAGCGCACCGAAGCGCATTTCAACGCCGGACTGGTCGAAGAAGTCCAGGAGCTTCTTAGCCGTGGCGTTCCGCCCAATTCGAACGCCCTCGGCGCCCACGGGTATCGTCGCGTGGTCGAGTACCTCGAGGGCAAACGCGACCTTCCAAGCGCGATCGAACAGACAAAACTCGACGTGCGCCACTACGCCAAACGGCAATTGACATGGTTTCGCCATGAAGAAGGAGTCGAGTGGTTCGACGGTTTTGGTGAGGAAAAGAACGTTTTGGACGCGGTTTTGGCAGCGCTCGCGGGTGGACCATGCTCCAAATAATCATCTTTCTCTCACATCTCGAACTAACTCTTGTAAGTCATGAGGCCGTGTTGTAATCTGATTGCAACCAACGCGCTTTAACAGGATCCATACCGGGCTTCAAAAATGTCGGACGGCAAACAGGCACCGCAGAATATTCAGGACGCCTTTCTCAACACTGTACGTCGTGAGAAGACGGCCGTGGTGGTCTATCTCTTGAACGGCGCCAAGCTCACCGGGCGCATCCGCAGTTTCGACAAGTTTTCGGTCCTGCTCGAATCCGGCTCCCAGGAACAGCTCATTTTCAAACACGCCATTTCGACGATTTCCCAGTCGCGGCGGGCCTCCGGCGAACTGCATCCACACGCCGGTAGCGAAGCCACCACCCGCGAAGTTCGCACCGACGACGCAAGCTCGCATGGCGCGTGACATTCGGCTACATCTAGGTTATCTATGAACGCACCACCGACTACGTCGGTGGGATTACTCGTTTGCGGTGGTCGTTTGTAGGTTGCGTATGAAGGAACCACCGACTGCGTCGGTGGGATATTCAAGACCGGCGGCTGCCTCAGAAGAATCCCAACCCAGAGGGACTTGTGCCTGGAACTTTCATTACCTTCGAAGGTATCGACGGAAGCGGTAAATCGACCCAATTAAAGCTACTGAATAATTATTTGCGTGCACGCGGTTGCGAGGCCGTGGTAACTCGTGAACCCGGCGGAACTACCCTCGGCCTGCGACTGCGGGAAGCGCTGCTGGACGCAATGGAAGAAGTCGACCCGTTAACCGAACTGCTCGTCTTCGCCGCCGATCGCGCGCAACACGTGCGGCGCAAACTCATACCGGCGCTGGAAAGCGGCGCAGTGGTCATCTCCGATCGTTATGCTGATGCGACCGTCGCGTATCAAGGCGCGGGACGCGGCTTCCCTCCCGAACTCATTTCACAGATCGTGCAGCTTGCAACCGGCGGCTTGAAACCCGAACTGACGTTGCTATTTGACGTCTCGATCGACGAGTCAACCAATAGAACTACGCGCCGCTCAACCGGGAAGAACGCAGCGAGAGGCGCCCGCGATCGCCTCGACATCGAAGCCGCCGAGTTTCATGCGCGCGTGCGCGATGCCTACCTGGCGCTCGCCGAAGCCGAACCGCAACGCGTAAAAGTGATCGACACGAGTGGGCCGGTCGAACGCACCCACGAGCACGTCAAACAGATAATCGTTCCGTTTCTAAGAAGCCGAGGCCACTTGTCGCATGTTTAGCGAATTAACCGGCAACACACGCGTCAAAGAATCACTGAAGCGAATGCTCACCTCCGGCCGTTTGCCGGGCGCGCTGCTCTTTGCCGGCGAAGAGGGCGTGGGCAAGAAACGATTCGCACTCGAAATCGCGCGAGCATTGAACTGCCGCACTCCAAAAGACGGTGAAGCATGCGGCGTGTGCTCGTCGTGTGTGCGGATTGCGAAATTGAATTATCCGGAACGCGAAGATGCCGACGAGTGGACACAGATCATCTGGACCGGTCATCCCGACGTCGGACTGGTCGTTGCACCTAAACGCGTCCTGCGTGTCGAACAGATGCGGCAGATCGAAAAAGAAGCAAACTTCCGCCCTTTTGAAGGCAAAGCGCGCGTGTTTCTGATCGACGAGGCCGACAAATTCAACGACGCCTCAGCCAACGCGTTGTTGAAAGTGTTGGAGGAACCGCCGCGAACGTCGCATCTGATTCTGATCACCGCGCGACCGGCAATGCTGTTGCCGACGATCCTTTCACGCTGCCAGATGATTCGTTTCGCGCCGCTCAAACCGGCCGAGATCGAAACTCATTTGTTAAAGAACAAACTCGCCGACAGCAAAACTGCCAAACTACGCGCGCGTGCAGCAGGCGGGAGCATCGGCCGCGCACTATCGAACGACATGGTCACGTTCACGTCGCAACGCAAAGCAATGCTCGGCGTGCTCAACGCGCTCGTTATGACAAACGACCGCGCGCAACTACTTCGCTCGGCCGAACAACTCAACGAAGCGCAGTACAAAGAGGAGTTTGAAGAACGCCTTGACGTGCTCGAGACGCTCATTCGCGATGCATGGATGTTGTCGTTGGGAGTAAAAACTGAATTGCTGGTGAACGAAGATTTAGCGCCGGAACTGGAGAAGATCAGCCAGCGAACGGACCCAAACCGCGCTTCAGACTGGATACTTCAGATCGAAGACGTTCGCGAGACTTTGCTCGTCAACGTCAACCGCAAAGCAACTACCGACGCGTTGTTCCTGACGATGGCGGGCGACGTGCCGCCACAGAAGAGACCAAAGATCCGCTAACAACTTAGGGAGCGCAGGCAGCTCGCCTGCATGGTTCGGAAGTAGCTTCTCTGGCTGGCATGCAGGCGAGCCGCCTGCGCTCCGAGTGCTAGCGAGTGATGCTGACGAGCTCGGGCTCGGCGGCAGCAGTGGACTTTCCAGCAGTTATTTCCGCGAGCAGTTTTTCCGTTTCCATCACAAACGCTTCGACGATGTCCTCACCGGCGACTTTGCGCATCGGCACGCCGTCCTTGAAGATCATTCCCACTCCGCGTCCGAACGTGATGCCAAGTTGCGAGTCGTGCGCTTCACCTGGACCATTCACCGCACAACCCATGATCGAAAGATGCAAGGGCTCTTCGATGTGAGACAGACGCCGTTCGATTTCGGTAACGATCCCGACGAAGTCGTCGACGTCGAGCCGGCCACAGGTCGGACACGCGACTACAGTCACACCTCTCGTGCGCAGACCGAGCGACTTCACGATCTCCCACGCCACGCGCACTTCTTCCTGCGGCTCCGCGGCCAACGACACACGGATCGTGTCGCCGATTCCCTCGTGTAGCAGAATGCCGAGACCGATTGAAGATTTGACTGTACCGCTAAACGAAGTGCCTGCCTCTGTGACGCCGAGGTGAAACGGATAATCGACCTTTTCCGCAAGCAGCCGGTACGCCCCAACGGTGCGGTGCACGTCTGACGCTTTCAACGAAATGATGATGTCAGTGAAATCGAGATCCTCGAGAATCTGCACGTGGCGCAACGCCGATTCAACCATCGCTTCCGCAGTCGCGGTGCCGTACTTCTTCAGCAGATCCTTTTCCAACGATCCACCGTTGACGCCAATGCGAATCGGAACTTTCTGCGCCTGCGCCGCACGCACCACTTCGCGAATGCGTTCGTGCTTACCGATGTTGCCGGGATTGAGACGCAACTTGTCGATACCTGCTTCCAGGGCCATCAACGCGAGCTTGTAATGGAAGTGGATATCGGCGACGAGTGGAACGTCGGGAACGCGCTTACGAATCTCTTTCAGCGAAACCGCGGCATCGTTGTCGGGAACGGCGAGGCGAACGATCTCGCATCCGGCACGAACCATCTCTTCGATCTGCGCGACAGTGGCGCCGACGTCAGCGGTATCCGTCTTAGTCATCGACTGAATGACTACTGGGGCACCGCCGCCGATTTGAAGATGCTTAACCTGAACTGGTCGTGATTTGCGCATGCGCCGGTTAATCTATTTCCCCGGCGCGCTCGCAGCGGGTGGTTTATCCGGTTCGCTGCTACCGCCGAAAGTTTTCAGCACGTCGTTGGTGATCACAAAAACCATCAACAGCAACACCATGACGAAACCAACTTGCTGAATCCGGTCGCGCACCGCCGTCGAGATAGACAATCCAACCGTCGCCAGCAGCCCCTCGATAAGCAACAGGAAGATCGCGCCACCGTCGAGCACGGGAATCGGCAGCAAGTTGAAGATGCCGAGGTTCAAACTCAAAAAGCCCAACATCCCGAATACGCCGTCCCAACCGAGACGTTCGACCGATTTTTGTGCTGCCTGGTAGATTCCGATCGGACCTGACAGGGTGTTACGCACCGAACGTTTGCCGGTGAAGACCTGGCCCAATGCTTTACCGGTCAATCTCAGAATCTGAAGGTTTGAATCCCATGCATACTTCGCCGCCCCTCCGATTCCCGCGGCGTAAAGCGGAAATATGTCGGTGACACCGAGCCCCAACTTGCCGTCGACGCGGCGTTCGTTGGTGACGACTACGGATGTTTGCCCGTCGCGCTGGATCGTGATCGGTATCTTTTGCGCGTCGTGACTCTTGATGTACTCGGTAACCTGATAGGAGCTCTTAACGTTGTCGTCGCCGACTTTCAGTAGTTTATCGCCTTCTTTGAAACCGGCCTCCTCCGCGGGCGAACCGGGCTGCACGGTGCCTACCACTACCGGTAAGCCGCCATAGTCCGGAACGAAATCAAGAAACCCCGCGGTCTCGCCGTTTTCAGTGCGCGCTGTCGGAATAATCGTTAGTTGGACATCAGAGCCCTGTCGATTAACCACGACCGGAAGCACGTGGCCTGGCGAGAGGAGTCCATCACCGTAGATCGATTCCCAACTCGGATTGTTAGTACCGTTGAAGGACGTGATTCGATCGCCCGGCCTTAGTCCGGCCTTTTCTGCGGCGCCGCCGGGATGAACGAAGTAAACCACCGGTTGAGGCGTCGCCGGCACGCCATACATCAAGCCACCCGCAAATGGGATCGCGAGCGCGGTGATAATGTTCATCACCGGACCCGCCAGCGCGACCATGATGCGCTGCCAACGCGGCCGCAGGTTGTACTGCTCCTCGGGTGGAATGTTTATGGCGCCCGCGCCCTCGAGCGGAGCGTTGGATTCGTCGCCGCCGAGCTTTACGTACCCGCCAAGCGGAATCGCCGAGATGCGGTAATCAGTCTGGCCCCACTTCCTGCCAAACAGGCGCGGTCCGAAACCGACCGAGAAAGTCTCGACTCGAATACCAAACAGCTTTGCGACGATGAAGTGGCCGAATTCGTGAAGAACAACCGCGGATCCGAGGATAAAAATAAAAGCCAGCGGTACGATTAAATAACTCATTCAGTGCCTTTTCTTAGTATTTGCTGCCTCAAATTACCCCTCGTTAGAATCCGACTTCTCGGAGCCGGTTGCACAGGCAGTTTACAGGATTCAACCCCGGATTGCACCGATAACATTGTTTGCCGCAATGCGCGCGCAATGGTCGGCGGCGAGAATGGTTTCGATACTCTCAGCGGGCTGGTTGACGTGACTATTCATCACCGTCTCGACTACTTTGGGGATTTCAGTCAGGGAGATTTGTTGGGCAATAAAAGCACTGACAGCTTCCTCGTTGGCCGCATTCATCGCGGCCGGGAGCGTGCCGCCTTCGCTGAGCGCGCGATACGCCAGCGGGATACAGGGGAAACGCTCGAGATCGGGCGCTTCGAAGTGCAACTTCGAGATGGCCGTCAGATCCAGCGGCGGCAACTGGCACGAGTGCCGCTCGGGATACGTCAACGCGTACTGAATCGCGTGGCGCATGTCCGTGACGCCCATTTGCGCAATCACCGAACCGTCGATCAGTTCGATCATCGAGTGGACCACCGACTCCGGATGAACGACGATGTCGATCTCGTCGGGGCCGAAACCAAACAGCCAGTGCGCTTCGATAACTTCGAGTCCTTTGTTCATCAAGGTTGCGGAGTCGATCGTGATCTTGGCGCCCATGCTCCACGTCGGATGCCGCATCGCTTCCGACACGGTGGCCTGTTTCATCTCGTCGCGGTTCTTGGTGCGGAACGGTCCGCCTGAAGCGGTGAGAATAATGCGACGCACTTCTTCACGGCGTTCGCCGCGGAGACATTGGTGCAGCGCGTTGTGCTCGGAATCGACTGGCAACAACTCCGCACCCGATTGTTTGGCCGCGCGAGTCATCAACTCGCCCGCCATCACCAACGTTTCTTTATTCGCGAGCGCCACGCGTTTGCCGCTTTCGAGCGCTCTCAGGGTCGGCAGAAATCCAACAGCGCCGACAGTCGCCGACACGACGCAATCCGCATCCGGATGAGTCGCAACTTCAACCAAACCCGCTTCACCAGTCACGATGCGCGGCAGATCGACGTCCCTTTCAAACAGCTTGGCGCGCAGTTCGTGCGCCGCCACTTCAGTTTCAACCGAAACCAACTCCGGCAAGTGCGTGGCGATCTGATCCGCGAGACGATCGACATTGCTACCCGCGCCGAGCGCAACGACACGCATGCGTGGCGCCGTTAACGACTCAATGACACGTAGAGTGTTGCAACCGATCGAGCCGGTTGAACCCAGTATGGCAACGCCTGTGCTGTCCATCAACGAACCAGTTAAGCTACCTAAACTCGTCAAGCAGTTAAGAGGGGGACGGGAATCTTCGTGTCGTAGGGGTCCAGGAGATCTATTGTCTGGCCTGACGAGTTGACGTAAGACGCTGCGCTCACGCGCCAGGCACTACCATTCGTGTAAATCAGGTCGACAGAGGCGTTTACTGTCTTGCGCTCGCCGATGACCTTGAGATGCAACGTCGCCTCGCCGTTATTGTTTACGACGCTAACATTACCGGTAACAATGCTGCCGAAATCCTTAACTTCACCGATGTCATCCTTCAGCTTGTCACTGCTACGCAAATAATCTTTCGCCTTAGCCGCCGCTTCACTATTCCCAACCTGATAAAGCACCACGCCAACAATTCCACCTACAAAGACACCTGCCAATAGCGCCAGCACCACCACGACGGCGATAACTACCAACACGATTTTCTTCGTGGTCATCAGCCTAAACCATGGAAATAGAAGCGAGCGAAATAGTAGATGAGCGGTGCATTGAAGAGCAAGCTATCGAGCCGATCGAGTAATCCGCCATGACCCGGAAGAATGCTCGCCGCGTCTTTTGCACCCGCACCGCGTTTCAACGCGCTCTCGGCAAGATCGCCGAAAATGCCCACCACCGTCATCACGACCGCGAGCGGCAGCGCATATTTCAGCGGCAACTCAGGGAAGAACCAGTAATGCGCTATGCCGGCCATCAGGAGCGCCGCCGCTACGCCGCCGACAACACCTTCCCACGACTTCCCCGGACTAATCGAAGGCGCCAGTTTCTTTTTACCAAACGCCCGCCCAACATAGTACGCACCGGCATCAGCGCCCATTAACACCAAAAAGAAGAACGATAGCATGTCCGCGGCCACAGCCTGGTTGTGCCACATTCGCAGGGCCACCAGATGACTGCCCAGCAGAGCGATGTACAGCACGCCGAGAATGGTCGAACCCACTGAACCGATCATCTTGTCGAACGGCGCGCCACGAAGCGTCGCGGCCACGAGCGTACCCGCGGTCAGAACGATGATTATCAACTGGACCAGAATGATGTTGTAAAGATCCGCGGGGAAAAGCGAGATCACGAGGATTGCCAGTGCCGCCAGAAATCCGGCGCCCGTGTCGGGTTTGAGATCGCGCTTTTTAGCGAGTACGTAAAACTCAAACAACGCGAGCGCCATCGCGGCGATCGCCATTGCGACAAACAGCCACTTGAGCCACGGAACCAGTATCGAAGCGATCAGAAAAGGAAGAACGACGGCGGCGGTGATAAGACGTGCAGCTCCGGAACTTTTGGCTGCGGGTTTCTGGGGAGTTTGTTTCGACAATTATTTTCCAGCCACAACCAGCTTCAGGCCGCCAAAGCGCCGGTCTCGCCCTTGATAATCGACAACCGCTTCGAGCAGATGAACGCGGCGGAAGTCAGGCCACAAAGTTTCAGTGACGTAGATCTCGCTGTAGGCACTTTGCCACAGGAGAAAGTTTGAAATTCTCAACTCACCGCTGGTACGCACCAGCAGATCGAGCTCCGGCAGGTTTCGCGTGTAGAGTTCGTTTGCGATGCGTTCTTCGGTGATTTCGTCAGGACGGCTGCCTTCGTCTATTAAACGCCTGACTGCGGCACGAGTTGCGTCGACAATCTCGGAACGTCCACCGTAGTTGAGCGCGACGGTCAGGACCATGCCTTTGTTGCGTGCGGTACGCTCAGTTGCGCGCGCGATCTCTTTGCGGACGTTTTCCGCGAGCGCGCCGGTGCGGCCGATAGTTTGGAACTTGATGTTTTGCTTGTCGATCGACTCGAGCTCGAGACGAATGTAACGCCGCAACATGCGCATCAGCGCATCGACTTCGTAGCGCGGGCGCTTCCAGTTCTCGGTGGAAAACGCGTACAGGGTCAGGGCACCGAGACCTAGGCGCGCGCCCGTATCGACTGCGGCGCGAACCGCTTCAACACCGGCTTTATGACCGGCTATGCGCGGCTGGCCACGTTGCGCAGCCCAGCGGCCGTTGCCGTCCATGATGATCGCGACGTGCCGCGGCAAACGATCCCAAGCAAGAGCCGCGAGCAGCGCTTCGTCGCGCGATCCTTTTTGAACTACGCCGCTGAAATCAGAGAGCATACGCGAACGAGACTTTGGATCATCACCACGATCCGTGTCAATCCGTGTACTTCACAGAAACTAAAGTAAGACCACAAGCAGGGGCTGTTGCGGCGAGAACCGGACGCACTCCCGTTCTAATCGCCTGTCTGACTATTGATGCATCGAGTTCGCCACGGCCGACCGTCAGCAACGTGCCGGCGATGGCTCGCACCATGTAACGCAGAAAGCCGTCGGCGCTCGCGCGGATCTCGATCATGTTGCTGTGGGAGCGTTCATCAGGTCTTTCGCTGATTTGCAGGTTCGTGATCGTGCGAACGCGATCTTCAACGTCTGATTGCGCGGCTGAAAACGCTGTCCAGTCGTGCTTTCCGAGAAATAATTCCGCTGCCGCCTTCATTTGCGTAAGGTTGAGCGGGCGTGCCTCGTGATGTGCGTAACGCGTCCAGAACGGCGACATCACTGGACCATTCACGATCCGATAAACGTATGTCTTTCCTCGTGCCGAATAACGCGCGTGAAACTCACTACTGACAACCTCCGCCTCCAGCACCCGCACATCTCGTCCGACGTTTCCATTGATCGCGTTGCGCAACTTGTTTGCGGAGATCTCGCGCTGAATCTCAACACTCGCAACCTGACCTTCCGCGTGAACACCGGCATCAGTGCGGCCGGAACCAAAAACATTAACGCGGCGGTCTTCGATCAACGACAGTGCGCGCTCCAACTCCCCTTGAACCGTCCTCAATCCATCCTGGCTCTGCCATCCATGAAAATCCGTGCCGTCGTACTGAAGTAGCAGTTTGTAGTTCATGGATTAGCGCGACGACTTCCAGGCTTCACAGCCGGTTCTCCCATCTTGCACGCGTCGCAAATCGACGGCTCAACCGACAACACCTTCAACGTCGCCAGCGCAACACGCGGCACCCCAACCTCAACACTCCCACCCGAACGATCGATGATCGACGCAGCCCCAACCACATCCGCACCCGCACGCTTCAACGCTTCAATCGTCTCGCGCGTCGAACCACCAGTCGTGATCACATCCTCAATCACCAACGTCTTCTCGCCCGGCGAAACTGTAAAACCCCGGCGCAACGTCATCTCGCCGCCTTCACGTTCGGTCCAAATAAACCGCGCCCCCAACGCCCGCGCCACTTCATGACCGATCACGATCCCGCCAATCGCCGGCGACGCCACGAGTTGAATTCCCGCATCAGCAAACTTCTCCGCGATCGCTCGTCCAAACGTCTCCGCCTTCTCCGGAAACTGGAGCACTCGCGCACACTGAAGGTAGACCGTACTGTGCAGTCCGCTGGTCAGTTGAAAATGCCCTTCCAACAACGCGCCGGTCTTTTTGAACTCATCGATTACTTTTTCCGGATCCAAATTCTCACCTCGTAAATTCGGCAGGCGTGCTACAATCCAAGCCCGAATGCCGCCTTATCCAAATTTAGTTTCAGACTCAACCCTCGTTCAGGACACAATCGACCTCTTAAACGGCTCCGGCGGACGCGCGCCTGCTTCGGAGATCGTCGACGCCGTCTTCAAACTCTCGCATATCGACGACGAGCTCGCCGGACTGCTCGTGGCGGATCTCATCAGAAATGATCGCCGTTTCAAGATCAGCGACAACACCGTCGAACTGCTCGCTGACGATAGTCACTCGCGTCTGCTCAAGGATCTCGAATTCGTGGTCGTGGACGTTGAAGCCACGGGCGCAAAGACTCCGCCGAACCGCCTGATCGAGCTTGGAGCTTATAAGATTCGCGGCGGCCGCATCGTCGATAAGTTTCTGCAGCTCGTCAATCCGGAAATTCCGATTCCGCGTTTTGTCGCGTCGCTCACTGGCATTTCAAACGAGATGGTGAAGCGTGCTCCGGTGTTTGCGGAAGTGGCGCCGCGCTGGCTCGACTTCGTCAGCGACTCGGTGCTGATCGCGCACAACGCGCCGTTCGACACCAGTTTTCTCAATCACGAGATCTCGCGCGTTTATCCAGGCCACCGCATGGTGAATCCGCATCTCTGCACGGTCAAACTCTCGCGGCGCGCTCTACCCGAATTGCTAAATCACCGGTTGGACACGATTGCGAGTCACTTTTCGATTCAGATCGCCAGCCGCCATCGCGCCGGCAGCGACGCACTCGCAACCGCCGAGATCTTCCTTCTCCTCCTCAACAAACTCGAAGAGAATCACGGCGTCAAAGACCTCGCCGCCGCGCGGAACTTTCAGTTTCCCGAACTGATCTCGAGCGACTGCTCGGCCGCGTCAGTCTGACTTTTCTTCAGCAACCGCTTCACGATCACAAACAACAAGATCGCGGCGACGAGTCCCAAGCCAATCCACGGATAGTATTTCGCGAGAATCACTCTCGCTTCCGCGCCGTAACGGACCGCGAAGTAACCTTCGAGCAGAAAACGAAACGCGCGCCCGGCGACGATCGCGATCATGAACCGCACCAAACTGAACCGGAAAACACCCGCAGTCACGACGAAGAGTTTGAATGGAAACGGCGGCGGCAAAAGCGTTGCGACCAGTACCGCGATCATGTCGTAGCGCTCGATCAAATGCTTGACGCGTGCCTGCTTGCGTTCCGAAAAACGGCTCAGCGCGCGTGCGCCCGCGCGTCGCGAAACTAAATAAAGGATCCAGCAACCAACTGCGGATCCGGCCGTCGCCATGAACGCATAGAGCAGCATCCAGCTCGGGTGCGCTGTCGAAAGCACGATCATCAGCGCATCGGCGCTGCTGGGAAGCGGTACGAATGTCGAATCGAGTAGTGCGACTACAAAGAGGCCAAACGCGCCATAGGTGAGCAGGTATTCACTAAATCGGCCAAGAGCCTTAGTAACAGGATGTAAAAATGATTTCAATCGCTAGTCCCTTCAGAAGTCCCTTCAGAATCAGTATATTCAGCGGCCGGACCCCGTCGCCGCTTGATGAGAATGTAAACGCCCAAAGCAATCAGCGCCAGCGTCGCCACGATGCTGACAATCACGAGTCCGTTATCTTTTAAGAAAAGCAGCACTCTGCGGCCGTAGAAGACCGCGAGAATTCCCTCGACGTAATACCGAAACGACCGCGCGATCATTACCGTCAACAAAAACTTCCAGCGCGGATATTCGAGCGCGCCCGCAGTGGCGACGAAGATCTTGAACGGCAGCGGCGGCGGCAGTATCGCGGGAATTCCGATTGCGAGAAACCCGAATCGCTCGTAAGCGCGTTCGACTTTTTTGATACTCGCCACAGGAAATTTTTTGCGCAGCACGGCTTGTCCGCCGCGGCGCACGATCGTGTACAGCAGATTGCAACCCAGCACCGATCCGATCGCGGCGAAAAGCGGAAAATAAAAAACAGCCGTCGAATCCTTGATACAACGGCCGACAACGAGGTAGTCGTTAATTTCCGGCAGCGACAAGAGCGACGAGTCGAGTGCGCCGATGACGATCATCGCGGGCGCCGCGAAGTAGATTGGCAATCCAATGACGTTTACTTCCAACCAACGCGCAATCGAAAGTAACCAGTCAGCCATTCAGAAGTGTCTGTCGTGGAGCGAACTATTTTACCGGGGCGAAAACTGAGGGGGTGTCGTAAGTCACGCCGACGGTGAACCCGGAATTCGGACTGAAACTCGTGAGGCCCTTGATGCCCGCGAAATCGAAACGCAGACCCGAGGCTCTGATCTGCATTCCCAAACGCGCCTCGCTTTGCGATTCCGTGCCCAATGGACCATTGCCCGGACGCGTGTTCGCGCGGCCGTTTACTTCACCGGCGATACTGAACTGTTTGTTGATGCGAAATATTCCCGCGGCGCCGTAGGTGATGACGTCGTTTTGCGAAAACAGTTCCGTCGGCGCGGTCAGGATCGCGATGCCGAGATTGCCAAACGTGTTGAAGCGCCCGTCGGGGCCGAACTTTTTGCCGACGAGGATCTGGCCGTAAGCGTTGGTTTGGTTAAGACCGATTCCGGTTCCCTGGCTCGAGTTTGGCAGTTGCACTCCGAAACGAAAACCGAGTGAGGGGCCACGACGCGTTTCATTGCGCAGTTTGAACTTGGCCGAGATCGTAAAGTCGCCGGCGTCGTTGGTGGAGTTGGCGCCTGGCGCGAGGTTGAGAGGAATAGCTGACGGCCCGCGCGAGTTGATGCTGAGATAGTTCTGAGCGACGCCTTCAATTTGAAATTCAACATTCGGCCCCATGCCGAAGTTAATCCCAATCACGCCCACGCGCGTCAGGTCCCCGCGAAGCCCTGAGACCGTATACTTCGCGCCCTGCATGAAATCGATCCCCGCCTCAATTCTGATAGAGCCCGGCGGAATAATATCCACATCCTCCGTGATCAACGGCCGCTGCTGCGCCCGCGCGACGGACGCGAAACAAAGCAGCAAAGCAACGGTTAGTAATCGGGACACCCGGTTCATGGCTCTCGGATTCTAAACGGCGGCTCAGTTAGCGTCAATTACTTCGGAACTCTTTCGGTGTTACACCAGTCCAGCGTTTGAAGGCGCGGTGGAAGGAGCTTGATTCGGAGAAGCCGAGAAGATAGGCAACTTCGCAGATGGCCATCTGCGGTTCGCGCAGGTAACGCATGGCGAGTTGGCGGCGCATCTGGTCCAGGACGTCGTTGTAGGAGGTGCCGAGCTCTTGCAGTTTGCGTTGCAGTGTTCGAGGCGTGAGGCCGAGGTGATCGGCAATGCGTTCGAGCGAGGGCTCGCCGCCGCGAAATTCATCGGCGATGAGGGTTCGCACTCGATCGATTAACGAATCGCGCGGTGGATATTTTGCCAACAACTCTTCGGCATGGCGATCGAGCAAAGCACAAAGACTCGCATCAGCCTTTGCGATCGGTAGTGATAAGAAACTGGAAGGAAACGAGAGCCGGTTCGCGGACGTGCCGAATTCAATCGGACAAGCAAATAACCGCTGGTGCTCTGAAACATCAACAGGCGCTGCGTGCTGGAATTCCACGTTCGTCGGAGTGAAATCCGGCGTGGCTATCTGGCGGCAGAGTTTAGTGACCGTGGCGAGAGTCATTTCACTGTCCTGACGATGTTCCGCGATTGACGAGTCAACATACCGGTAAACTATCGCGCTGGTCTCGTTTGCTGTTTCGAGCGTGAACAAAGCGCCGTCGGTCCAGATCGAATGATAACGAGCAACACGAGCGAAGGCCGCGCCAAGCGTTGAGCTGTTGAGCGCGCAGTAGCCGACGACATCAAACGCCGAGAGGTTAACGCTTTCGCCGATGTGCAGGCCGAAGTTTTCGTCGCCCGTAAGCTCAGCAGCTTTTTCATAAAGAGCAACGAGCTGCGCAAACGGCATGCGACTATCAGGGTCTTCCAAAACAGATGAATCGAACTCTACGGCCCGACAGAGGCTCTCCGCTTTTACGCCGCGAGCAACAGCAGCCTTGACGATTTTCTCGGCCGCCTTTGCCTGAACTGTGAACGTCCGCATCATCCGTTTCTCAGTTAACATCCAGGTGGCACGGCGCGTCAATTTCTTGTCGCTCGCAGTCAACCCGAGGCTAGTTACAAAGCGACCGTGGCGGTGTAACTAGACTGGAAAGTCATAAACTTCCGCCTGAGGTTGTTATGCCGAAAAGAATCAGCTTCACCGCAACGTTGGTCTTGCTCTTGTGCGTAGCCGTTCCCGCGCAAACCACCAACGATCAAGTCAACCTGTTGCTTTCAACCCTGCCTGCCGGCCGCGATCCGCAACGATACAAAGGCTACGTCGAACCTCAATACAAAGCCGTCGTCCAACGCTCCTTCTACCTGGCCATGCGCGACGGCGTGAAAATCGCCGTGCAGCTCGTGCTGCCGAAGGATCTCCCGGCTGACAAAAAGATCCCCGCAATCGCGACCATGACCCGCTATTGGCGAGCGAAGCAAGGCGGAGACCCAAATGCATTCCTGCCATCACATGGCTATGCGACAGTTTTCGTAGATGCACGCGGCACCGGCGCGTCTTATGGCGTTTGGAAAGCACCGTTCAGTCAGGACGAAGTGAAAGACTTCAGCGAAGTCGTCAATTGGATCGTGGCGCAACCGTGGTCCAACGGAAAGGTCGGCGCGATCGGCAACTCTTACACCGGCAACACCGCGCTCTGGCTTGCCTCGACAATGAACCCAGCGGTGAAAGCCGTCATCCCGCGCCACTACGAATTCGATCTCTACGCTGAGACGCCTTATCCCGGCGGATTACTAACGGACTGGATGGTAAAAACGTGGAACGAGGGCAATCACCAACTCGACACCCATCCGGGCGTCAGACTGGTTGACGAAGATGCGGATCAAAAACTCTACAAGGAAGCCACGAGCCGCCGGACCGAAAACATCAACGTCTACGCTGCTGCGCTCCAAACGACTTTCCGCGACGATCGCACGTTCGGAGCCACGCTTGATGAACTAAGCCTGCACAGTTACAGCGCGTCGATCGAGAAATCGAACGTCGCCATAAACAACTGGGGCGGCTGGTTTGACGCCAGCACTCCCGACGCCATCATCAAAACGTTTCTCACGCTGAAAAACTACCAGCGTGCAGTGATTGGCCCATGGAACCACGGCGCTTCACAGAACGCGAGCCCTTATCAGACCGCCGAGTCAAAACGAGTGATGCTGAATTTCGAGTACCTGCGTTTCTTCGATCACTACCTGAGGGGTATCGACACCGGTTTGGACAACAAGAAGCTTCTGTTCTATTTCACGGTCGGCGAGGAGCATTGGAAGGTCACGGACAGGTGGCCCATCGCCGGCACGGCCACGACCACGTGGTATTTCAACGAGAACAATTCGTTAACTAGCAAGAAACCAACCGCCAATGCGGCCGAAGATCGCTACACGATCAATTACGATGCTACGACCGGAGCCAAAAACCGCTGGCACACGCAGGTTGGCGGCGAAGTCGTCTACCCGAATCGCGCCGAGGAAGACAAAAAACTACTTACCTACACCAGCGCTCCACTCGAAGCGGACGTCGAGATCACCGGCCATCCGATAGTGAGTCTGTTTATTACTTCGACGCATACTGACGGCGCCTTCTTCGTCTATCTCGAAGACATTGACGAAAATGGAAAGGTCACTTACATCACTGAAGGCGAGCTTCGCGCGCTGCATCGGCGCGTGTCGAGCGAGCCGAATCCGACGAAGCTTCAGGTTCCCTATCATTCGTTTCTGAAGAAAGACGCGCAGCCGTTGAAACCGGGCGAAGTTGCGGAGCTGAGATTTCACCTGCAACCGATTTCAGTGCTCATCAAGAAAGGTCACCGGTTACGCGTCGCGATTGCGGGTCACGACAAAGACACGTTCATTCGCATCCCCGCGGAGGGCACGCCGACGATTTCGATGCTAAGAAATACCCGCGGACTTTCACGGATTGAGTTGCCGGTAATCAAACGCTAAGCGGTTAGTGCCACAAAAAGGCACACAACGATGTGCTAGTATCCGCAGTCATGCGACGACTCTTAATCTTCCTGCTCGTTTTCGTTTTTCTCCTTCCTCCCGCTGCCGCGCAAACCCTGTCACGCCCCGCCGTACAGACCAAAGGTCTGAAGGAACGGGTGACGATCACGCGCGACGAACGCGGCATTCCTTACATCGACGCCAAGAACGATGAGGATCTCTACTTCGCGCAAGGCTACGCGACTGCGGCGGACCGCTTGTGGCAGATGGATCTGTTTCGGCGCACCGCTCGCGGCGAACTCGCCGAAGTCTTAGGCGCTGGACCAAGCAACGTCGCGCTGGACCAGGACAAACTGCATCGCACCTACGGCTTTGCGCAGGCAGCCGAAGCGGAACTGGCGCAAGCGTCACCGAAATCGTTGGCAATAATCGAAGCCTACGCGCGCGGCGTAAATGCGTATGCCGCATCGCTCGATCCAAAGTCGTTGCCGCCTGAGTTTCAGCTTCTGCAATACAGCTTCCGCCCGTGGACTCCGGCAGATTCGTTCATCATCGGAAAGATCTTTTTCGAGGCGCTCTCGGACACATGGCGGCTCGACGTAATGCGCCAGGCGCTCGCTTCGTTACCGGCGGAAAAACGCAACGCTCTGTTGCCCGAAACGTCGCCAATCGACGTGCTCGTGGTCGGCAAAGACACTAAAGCTCGCTCCACATCGGCAAAATTGCAGCAAAGCCAAACGCCGGTCTCGCGCGAGGCACTGACAGCACTCGCACACAACCAATCCATCGCCGCGGCCGCGCTGGATCGCATCGGGTTTTACGCCGACGGTCTGGCTGCGAGCAATAATTGGGTGATCAGCGGAAGCCGCACCGTCAGCGGCAAACCGTTGCTGGCAAACGATCCACATCTCCGGCCGAGCGCGCCTTCGATCTGGCACATGGTCCATCTAAACGGCCCCGGCGTTCGCGTCGCCGGCATCACGGCGCCAGGCGTTCCCGGCGTGATCATCGGTCACAACGATCGCATCGCGTGGGGCTTCACGAACGTCGGACCTGACGTGCAGGATCTCTACGTCGAGAAGTTTGATCCCGCGAACCCGAAACGTTATCAAATGCCACAGGGCTGGCAGGACGCCGTCATTCGCCAGGAACAGATCAAAGTCCGGAAGGGATTTACTTCCGAATTCGACACGGTGACCCACGAAGTCACGGTGACCCGTCATGGACCAATCATTTTCGAGGCCGACGGCAAGCGTTACGCGCTGCGCTGGACCGCGCTCGACCCCAAGCTGAATCGCCCGGATCTCCAGTACGCGTTGAATCGCGCGCGCAACTGGAAGGAATTCAACGCCGCACTCGAATCATTCACCGCGCCGACGCAAAACATCGTCTATGCAGACGTCGACGGACACATCGGTTATCACGCCGCGGGTGTGGTGCCGATCAGAAAGTCGGGCGACGGCAGCGTGCCTTACGACGGATCTACCGACGCCGGCGAATGGACCAGTTACGTGTCCATAGCGAAGCTACCGCAGCTTTACGATCCGCCATCAGGAATCATCGTCACCGCGAATCAACGAATCGTCGGCACTGACTATCCCTACTTCCTGACGCACTCCTGGGCGCAGCCATATCGCGCACGCCGCATCTTCGATCTGCTCAACGAAAAGTCAAAGCACTCGACGGACGACTTCCGCCGCATCCTCGGCGACGTTTACTCGATCGCCGGCGTGTCGTTTGCGCAGGAAGCGGTGAAGCTCTTGCGGCCGAAGTTGACCGCGTCCGACGAGAAACTGCGCGCGACGCTGGATGCGTTTGAGAAGTGGGACGGACGCCTCAACGCCGAATCAACCGTCGCGCCCATTCTGGCGCAAATGCGTCTGACGTTCCGCTCCAAAATTCTCGCCGGCGCGCTTGGTCCGGATCTCGTAAAGAACTATCAGTGGAGCAACTTCGAGACGACACTCGATCGCATCATCAAGGATCGTCCCGCGGAATGGTTGCCGAAAGAAACCGCAAGCTACGAAGACTTAATGCGTTTGTCTTACGACGAGGCGATCGCGAACCTCAAGCGAGTTCTCGGCCAGGACGAAACGAAATGGACCTGGGGCGACATGGTGAAAGCGCGTTTTCCGCATCCACTCGGCGCCGCGCCTTTGATCGGCGCACAGTTCACCGTGCCGCCGTTTCCGCAAAACGGCACCGGAGGATTGTTAGGAGCCACTGTGAATGTGGGATCGTCCGTGTCGATGCGATTGATCGCAGACCTCAGTGACCTGGACAAGACGCAACAAGGTATCGCGCTCGGCGAATCGGGTTCACCGAAGAACCCGCATTGGAGCGATCAACTCGCAGACTGGCGGGCCGTCACACCGCGTGAGTTTCCGTTCACCGCAGCGGCAGTCACAAAAGCCGCGAAAGAAACGCTGGTGCTCGAGCCATAGTGTTGTCATGGATTGGCGAACTTTCTGCGCCTTCGAGCTTCCCCTCGACCTTCGGGCTCGACTCGAAGATCAGATCCGGCGTTTGCGCAGCAGCGTCCCCGATGTTCGCGCTAGTTGGAGCCGGCCGGAGAACACTCACCTGACGTTGAAGTTCTTCGGCAATGTGCCCGTCGATAACCTTCCACGCATTTCGGCGGCTGCTGAAGATGCAGTGAAACACTTCTCGCCGATTCCGATTGAGATCTCGAAAACGGGTGTGTTTCCCAATGTGAATCGTGCGCGTGTTTTGTGGGTTGGGGTCAACGACTCGTCCGGCGAATTGGCAAGACTGCAACGAATGCTGGAAGAACAGTTTGAGATTACCAGTTTCCCAAAAGAGGATCGCGCGTTCAAACCACACCTGACGATTGCCCGGATCAGGACTCCCGAAGGTGCGCGACAACTGGCGGAGGCTCACCTGCGAACGGAGTTCAAATCGTTAGAAATAACCTTAAACGAACTGATCGTCTTCCGCAGTGAACCGAGTAGCAAAGGCTCCAGGTACACAGCTATCTCCCAACATCCTTTGTCGCACGAGCAGACCGACAATTAACGATCATCAATGCGTATGCGCAGCAACGTATCAGCGCCGCCGGGCTGCGATGATGGGTGGGCCATCGTGCAAATAGCATATCGTGCGTATGGTTTACGGTTTCGCAAACCAAGCTCCGTGACAATTCGGCGAACGAGAGCTTTGTAGTGTTCGATGGGCGGGTCTTCGGGTTCGTCCACTACTTCAATCAGAATGGGATGAGTGCAACGGCACAGTAACAATTGCTGCGCAGTTTCCGGTGAAGTAGTAATCGGATAGATGTCAGTTTCAGGATAAAACCGGCCCATCTCACGCACCGTGCCACCCCCGGCCGTAAACGGAAACAATCCGATCGCTGCGTAGGTATTAGCCCGAAAGACGGCCGCAATAGCAAAATCGGTGGTTCCCAACCAATGTTGGGTCTTGATGGGAAGGTGGGGCTCGCGCATCTTGTTTCTCATCTCGCGGTGAAATATTTCCCGATCGGCCTCGCGCAGCCGCTCGTAAAGGTTGGGCTCGGACGACTTTTCATCGTCTCCCGCGATCAGGTCGAGCTCATCTTTTTGGATTTGAGCAGCCAGAGCAGCAACGACCGTCTGGGGATCCGGTCTGGAGGTCGTTTCCCCAGTCAGAACAAATCCATCTACTCCCAACTCGAGCGCACTGCGAACATCTTCGGCTTCCGGTCGCGTGCAGTTATATCTAGTCGGGTCGGACATCGACGCGTAAACCTGAGTAGCCAACAAAACAGGCTTGTTGAACTTCTTCGCAACTTTGATGATGTCGCGCTGAAGTTGCGGCACCTTCTGGCGGGATGTCTCGTTGGCCAGATCGCCGCGCGCGATCATCACGGCCGACGCTTTCTCGATGATCTTCTTCAGGTTCTGGGGTTGCGATGATTCGACGGTCTCAAGTTTCGCAATCAATATCGGTTTTTCGATGTGCATGACCTGGAGGAAATGGATAAGTATATCCATATCTTCAAGGTTCTTTATGAAAGATTGAGCAAACATGAAGTTCACTCGCTTGTCGAGCCCTTTGCCCGCGGCGAGAAAAAACTTGATGATTTCTATGTCTTCATCGCTCAGTGCGTTTGCCGTCACGGAAGTGCCGGGAAAATTGACCTTTGCCCGCTCCCAAACAGTTATCGGCTTGTCGCAGGAAAGCACCATCGATTTCCCATCTTGCGAGCGCGACTTGATGTCGGCTTCATAGTCGCCGTCGCCGAAAACTACGCGCGAACCGTGATCCTGAAACTGAGTTTTTGGCGGCGCCGTAATCGCAATGGTTGCATTATCTGTCTTAGCATTCGAATGCAAGGTCAGTTTGATCGCCTGGCTGGGAGGATAGATGAAGCCGGTTCTACCGCCGTCGAGAGTTTCCGCCCCGTCATCGAGATCGCGCACCCTAAACTCCGGTCCTTTCGTGTCGAGCATGATGCCGAGCACTAACTTCGCCGAGCGGGCAATGCTGTTAATCTCCTGTAACTTCTTTCGCCACGCCTCCTTCGGCGCTGCTTCAAACCAGGAGAAATTTATACGGAATACAGTCACGCCAGCCTCCACCATTTGCAGGAGTGCCTCGCGGCTTGTTTTCGGCTGGATTGACGCAACGATCGAAGTGAGTGTTTTGCGGTATACCTTTTTGGTTAGAAGATTGACCATGCTCCTCCTTCATTGTGCGGACAGACACACGTCCGTTGCAGATATAGCGAGGTTGAAGACCTTCCCAATCCTGATCGTTCCTTATTAACCGGGTATGAATTTAGGTAAGCCGCGCCAAAGACGGCGAACTGAGCTCAGGTGAGAACTTACCTGTGAGAGAACTTGGTCCTACGTGCTGATGCGTGAGTTACCTTAGCATTCTTCTTAGGGAAAAGGAACTATTCGTCTCTCAACGATAGTTAAGGGCCATCAACACCGCTCCCTTACCGCGGCAGTTCACGCGGACGCGGCGGTGGCGGCGGGTTCTCGCGCTCGCCACTCGTTTCACCTGTCTGTGAAAGCACTTCCTTGATCGCGCCGACACTCGACAGCATTGCCGAAGTTTCCACCGGCATGAAGATCACTTTTGAATTGTTCGAACGCGTCATGTCACGCAGGCTGTCGATGTAGCGCGTGGTAATCAAGTACTGGCCGGGATCGCCACCGGGAATCGCCTGCGCAACGCGATCGATCGCTTCCGACTCCGCTTCCGCAGCACGCAACCGCGCCTGGGCCGCGCCTTCCGCCGCGAGAATCGCCGCCTGCTTTTCACCTTCCGCGCGAGTCACAGCGGCTTGCTTCTCCCCTTCCGCACGCGTGATCGCCGCTTGTCGATCGCCCTCGGCCTGCAACACGAGCGCGCGCCGGTTGCGCTCGGCAGTCATCTGTTTCTCCATCGTGATGCGCACGTCTTCCGGTGGATTGATGTTCTTCACGTCGACGCGCGTCACTTTCACGCCCCACTTGTCAGTTGCTTCGTCGAGAATCAAACGCAGTTTTGAATTGATCTGATCGCGTTGCGAGAGTGTGTGGTCCAGGTCCATGTCGCCCATCACCGCGCGCATGCCGGTGATCGTGAGCTGCACGATGCCGCCGACGAGATCGTTCATCTCGTAAACGGCCTTCACGGGATCGGTGATCTGCCAGTAGACAACGGAGTCGACGTGAATCGTGACGTTGTCGCGCGTGATAACCGGTTGCGGCGGCAGGTCGATGTACTGTTCGCGCAGATCGATCGAGGTCAGGCCGGGCCGCGTGTTGGTCCAATAAACGGCGCGCGGCTTGTCGAGAAACGGCACGAGGATGTTGAGGCCGCTGCTGGCGACTTTATCAAACCTGCCGAGACGTTCTACCAGCATCACGGTCGCTTGCGGCACAATTCTGATCGTTTTGGCGGCGATAACCAGCAACACAATCGCCATAAAGCCGAAAAATAGAAATCCCAGGACAGACGCAACTGGTTCCATAAGGGAGATTCCTCTCTACAGACTGCAGGAATTATATAGCATTGACATTCAGATCCACTTTTATTATCGTTCGCGCCCGAACTTTTCGCGTTAATAAAACAGCTCCCTAAATCCAGTTAGACCATCTTCATCGCCCTGGTCTGCAGAGCCTTTGATTCAAGGAGCTTCTATGTCGTCACCTTCCTCCCGTTTCCGTGCTCGTTTTTCAATTATCAACCTGCGGTCTTTGCTGAGTGCCGGATTAGCAATCTGCTTGTTATCCAGTTCCTCGCCCGCAGCTCCGCAAACATTAATCTCAGTCACCAAAGAGACCAGCATCGACCTGATGTTCTGGTATCACAGCAGCGGTCTGGCAAGTCTGTTTCAAGGCGCGGGCGTTCCGCGTAAGAAAGAACAGGAAAAACAATCAGAACGCGACGGGAAAATCAGCCGTCTTGAAGTTTTTCCCAAGGAAGTGACAGTCGATCTCGGCGAACACGTTCGATTTGCCGGCGTGGCCTATGACGACGAAGACAATGTCGTAGGCGGAGTGAAAGTTCACTGGTCGGGAAAAGGCACGAAGGAAACACAGCGCGTGCGCATCTCGCCGCGTGGAGAATTCGAGGCCATGACTCCCGGCGACTTTTCCATCACGGCCCGAGCCGCAGGAAAAACCGCACAGGTATCAATTACTGTGCGTTCAACTCCCCGGCCCAATATAAACGAGACACCGGCCAGCACGCGCCAGATCTCGTCTCACGATCTTCCGCCCGAAGCCCAGGCAAAGAAAAACTCTGAGTCAGCCGGCAACGGACTGCAATCGAAGTTAACAAGCCGGTCCAACAAAGCTCGATCCGCCAAACGATCCCATGCGGCAAAAACAGCGACGCCTCCGGCGCCAATGATGGTCGGCGGCGCATGGGACGGTTCCAACTACTGGTCGGCCGACGATCCCGTCAATCGCGTCGGCGACCCACCCGGAACCAAGGAAGACGGCGGCGCGGGCAGCGGTAATTTTCAATTCGTTGCTCCGATCTACAGCTTGCCGGGTCGTGGAATAAACATCTCGCTCAACGTCGCGTACAACTCGCGCCTGTGGAACAAAGCCGGCTCACAGATCAGCTACGACAACGACAAAGGTTGGCCCGCGCCCGGATTCAACCTGGGCTTTGGCAAGTTGCTCGGCATGACTATCAACAGCGGCTGCATGCTCGTCGATCCCGACGGCACGCGCCACAGTTACACGGGCACGATCACGTTTTACAGTTGGGGAACCATCGGCGTGATGCGTACGACCGATGGCTCGTTCATTGACTACACCTACCAGACCGGCACCAACGGCGTCATCACGTGGGCGCAGGCGAAGCTGCCAAACGGCACAGTCATAACCTACGGTGCGTATTCACAGGCCGGTGGAGGCGTCTTTCCGACGTTCATCGAAGACGCTAACGGCAATTTCATCACGATTACTTACGTCAACAACGCCGGACCACGCATTCAAACCGTAAGCGACACGGCAGGACGAAGCATCAACTTCCATTACAACGGCAACAGCCTGCTCACTGCGATCACTGCTCCCGGATTGAGTGGCAGCACGCGGACGTTGGCGCGCTTTCACTACCATCAACACGCTTTGAGCTTTGGTTTCAGCGGCAGTCTCAGCGCGACCGTCCGAGACTATTACCCGTGGCTGATTGACGCCATCTACTTCCCGGCCACCGGCAGCGGCTACTGGCTCAACGATTCTGATTCCTATTCAAGCTACGGGATGCTGGCCAAGGTGGTCGAGCAGCGCAACATGGGCTTCTCAGCCTCGTCGCTTACCGACATGGGTACGGTGACGCAAGGAACTCTCACGCGAAGCGAAATTTATAACTACCCGCTGACGCCGAACTACAGCCTAACCGATGCGCCGACCTACACGACGATGGTCGAGAGCTGGTCGCGCGACGGAACCAACATCGACTCGGCTACTACAAGCTACGACGTCAACGAAAACGCGAATCCACGCAGCATAATCATCACGCTGCCCAACGGCACCAAGACCAAGCAACTTTCTTACAACGCACCCGGCCAATGGAACGACGGGCTCGTCTATTACGACGAGACCTACGTTACCGCGGGACAACCATTGCAAAAGAGCAATTCGTACTGGCAGCCCGGCGCATACGATTCGCCGCGTCCCACACGGGTTGAAAAGATCGACGAACGCAATCAAACCACGGCCGTCGAGTTTAGCTATGGCTCCGTCTACAACCAGGTAACCGACATACGCGAGTACAACTACGGCGGTACAACTCTCTTACGCTCGACGCGCACTCAGTATCAGAACAGCGCCAATTACACCAACCGCCACATCTTCAGTCTCCCGCTAGTCGTTGAAACGTACGATCCAAACAACGTCAGGCTCTCCCGAACCGAATACCAGTATGACGGGCAAACTCTGACCGACGCTCCCGGCGTTGTCATGCACGACGAAACCCACAATCCATACGGGCCGCAATACGAGCAATGTGATTGCTACCAGTGGGATTACTGGATGATCGACTGTCTGCAATGGAACTGTTACTGGGTAAGCAATTACAACCCAGCCACAGACTACCGCGGCAATGTCACTCAGATCACGGTCTACGCCGACGGGACCAACATGACCGGAGCAATCAGCGAAACACGGCGTTACGACATCACCGGCAACATGATCACGACCTCTACCTCGTGCTGCCAGCAAACGAGTTTCGGCTACACCGCTGATACACAATTTGCTTATCCGCAATCGCGGACTCACGGCTCGGCAACCGATCCGTACGCACAGGTAACCAGCAGTGCAACCTACGATTTCTACACAGGCCAAACGCTTTCGACTACCGATGCGAACGGCCGCACGTCGTCTAACACTTACGACACAAACTCGCTGCGGCTTGTCAGCGATATCTCGTCGAGCGGCGCGCACACCGATTACACCTACAACGACAGCGCGATGTCCGTGACTTCAATCACCTATCTCGCCTCTGGGGAAGGCGGCGGGATCACCGAACAGAACGTGCAGTTGTTGAATGGCCGCGGACAGGTATGGCGCGAGCAGGCGATGGGCGCCGGCGGGGTCTGGGATTACGTCGACGTAAACTACGACAATCTCGGCAACGTGTCACAACAAAGCCGGCCTTACCGCAGCGGCGACACGCTCCAATGGAGCACGACCACCTACGACGCGCTCGGCCGCGTCACGGTTCTCACGGCTCCCGACGGCAGCACCATGCAGACGTTTTATAACGAGGTAAGCCGGCCGGACGTCGCCAGCACTACTCCTGGTGAAACGGTACGCACGCGAGACGCGTGGGGACGCGAACGCTGGAGCCGTGCCGACGCACAAGGAAAACTCGTCGAAGTTGTAGAGCCGATCTTCTGGGGACCCGGCCCCATGAATTACGGCGGCATGCAGACCACCTACAGCTACAACACGCTCGGGTATCTGACGCAGACCAATCAGGGCTCGCAAACCCGCACCTTCAAATACGATTCACTCGGCCGCCTGCTGGCCCAAAAGCATGCCGAAACCAGCGCGACGCTCAACGATGCGGGCACTTACGTAGGTTCGGGAACGTGGACCGACGTGTTCACTTACGACGATCGTTCCAACCTGACCTCGCGCAAAGACGCGCGCGGAGTGAAGACTGTTTACACTTACAACAACGATCCACTCAACCGCTTGCAGTCGATCTCCTGGGATACCAGTGGCTTCGGCGATACCGGTAATCCGATTCTCAGCTCGCCGACTGTAACTTACAGCTATCGCACAAAAACTTCCGGCTCGCAGCTTCGCGACGTGACCCAGGTCGCCAGTATCACGACCTCGGGCCTCAGCACTGAGAGCTTCAACTACGACACGGAAGGACGGATCAGCGATCGCACTCTGTCTCTGAACAGCCGTGCTTCGTATCCGTTCGTAACCGATTACATTTACGACTCGCTGGATCGCGTGAAAGACCTGCGCTATCCCGCTCAGTATGGCAATGGCGGGTCGCGTAAACTCGTTCATCACGATTTCGACATCGCCAGCCGTTTGACGACCCTGACTTACAACGGTCAAACACAGGCATCGAACATCGTGTACAACGCGTCCAGCCAGGCCACGTCCGTGAGCGTCGGCACGGGCGGCAATCAGGTCACAGAGAGCTACGGCTTCAACGCTCAAACCGGTCTCATCGACAGCCAGACCGTGACCCGCAATGGTTCGACGTTGCTGAATCTTTCGTATGACTACACGGACGCAAACGGAAAGCGCACCGGCCAGCTTACGAAAATTCTCAACAACCTGGACCACGGCAAGGATCGCGGCTTTGAATACGATCCGCTGGGGCGTTTGCTTCGAGCAACGGGCGGGCAGAGCCATAATTGGGCGCAAGGCTACGAGTACGATCGTTACGGCAACCGTCTTAGCGCTCACTCTTATGTGCTCGAAGACTACATCAAGAACTTCTATCAGAGCGCATTGAACCGGCAACCGAACTCCACGGAGCTGAATTCATGGCTGAGCACCCTGCGCACCAATTACTCACAAGGACAGTCGCAGTTTCGCGACGGAATGATCAGCCTCGGTGTTTCGCTCTTCACTTCGCAGGAGTACATCAACCGCAATCGCAATGACAGTCAGTTTGTCTACGATCTCTACAAGGCATATCTCTATCGCGAGCCCGACTCAGGCGGATGGGCCTTCTGGACCAGTCAGGTGCCGTTGAACGGCAGAAACCAGGTTCGTCTGGCTTTCGATCTCGCGCCGGAATTCCATAACAAGATACGCGGCATCAGTCCCTACGCTCCCGCACCGGGAGTCACGATCCCGCGTGATGGATTGCAGGGACTCACCTTCAACGCGGCTACGAATCGAATCGACAGTCCCGGTTGGGCCTACGACGCGGCGGGTAACCAGGTACGTGCGTTAGCCCAGGGCGGGAGCGTGTCGCAACGTTTTCAATACGACGCGGCCAACCGGCTCGTGAAGGTCAAGGCCGACGACAACGTCACCGTCCTGGCTAGTTACACCTACGGAGATCGAAACGAACGGTTAGTCGCCGAGGAAGGAGGTTTGCGCACCTACTACGCCGGTGAGGGCGGGACCATTCTGTCTGAATATGTCGAAAGCGGCGCCTCGACTACGCCGGGCTGGTCCAAGAGTTATGTTTACCTGGGCGGCCGTTTGCTTTCGGAGGTGACACCTAACGGCGGCGGTGAGTCGGTTCAATACCATCATCCCGATCGATTAGGCACGCGAGTCGTTACAAATCCGTCGACTGGTTCGTCGTTCGAGCAAGTGGCCTTGCCGTTCGGGACGGCACTCGCCGCCGAATCGACCGGGTCGACGACGCGGAGATTCACTTCCTACGACCGGAGTGCAACCACCGGCCTCGATTATGCGGTGAACCGTCAGTACGACTCGCAACAAGGGCGCTTCACACAAGTCGATCCGATCGGCGTGCAGTCAGTCGATCTCAGCGAACCGCAAACACTCAATCTCTACACTTACTGTGCGAATGATCCGGTGAATCACTTCGACTCTGACGGGCTGTTCTGGGGCAAGCTATTTGGCTTCCTGAAGAAAGCGCTCAGTATCTTTACGAAGGTCATCAAAATCATCGCCATCGCCGCTCTTGTGGCTGCCGGCCTCGCTATAGCATTCGCGGTCATCGGCATACCGGGCGCAGCCTTCTTATGGTCGCTCGCCGGGAAGTTGCTCGCAGTGCTCAAGATAATTTCCGGAGCGATCGGGGCAGTACTCGCAAAAATCGCCGGTCCCCTGAAGGGTATTTTCAACTTCTTCGGATCGCAGTTAATGGCTGCGTGGGACAAGAACGAAAAGACCGGACTCGGGGCGATCGGGGTGCTCATGTCTGCCGAACTCCTCGTCAAGAAAGTCAAGAAGAAGGTCAGACAGCGGCGAAGACAAAAGCGGAAACAAGAGATAACGGTTCAGCCGGTGCCGGTGCCACCGGTTGTTCCTCCGTCGACCGATCCGCCCAGGGCAATGGAACCAGGGCCGAAAGATCTCGACGATATCTACGACGATTCGACCTGCGCTGAATACGGCCGGCAAGGCAGAGGCGATCTCGAGAGTATTTGCCGCAAGTTTCCGAACATCTGGGTTTTCAAGTGCATCCGGCGCTGTCTGTTGGAGCACTTTGGTACTAGCCCGGGCGGCGTCTACGGCGAACCGGGCGAGTATCGGGGACCGAATGTGCCGTGGCCGTTCGGCAGGTTCGGAGTAGTCGCGCATGCGAAATGTTTCTCCAAATGCGGGGTCAAAGGCGCGCTTGCCGGATTAGGAGGCACTAAGGGCTAAACACATTTAGCGCAACAGACTAGAATGTTTTGACGGTTAGGAGGACCAGAAGCGGTGGACGATCTCCGCACGTTGGAGGAGCGAATGTCGAAGCTCTCGAGCGATGAGCTTCTGGAGATAGTCACGATCGATTTTCGTGGTTATCGGAAAGAGGCCATCGCTCTCGCCCGGGCTGAACTGAACAGGCGGGGCTTTCGCGAATCTGACATCCGTCCATCCAAAGACTCCACCGAAGCGCGCCAAAAGGATCGCTTTCCGTCGAAGTTGGGATTTCTCGCCTTCACTGCCGGCGTGGGGCTAGTCACCTTCTTGTTGTTTCCCGCAGCCGTCTATTACTCGATCATTGCCTACGGTCTGATTGCCTCTGTATTCATGACGGTGGGTTACGTTATCTGGCGCGAGTTGATGCGCACTAATCCGCGCAAAGCGATGGGCTTCAGCACCGGCTTCATACCGCCGGTGCTGCTGATCCTGGGTATCTATCTTTTCGGAACGCCGTGGCTGGTTTTAGCGATAGTGGCGGAGTTTCTGGTTTTCTGTCTCGCACTCAAGTTTTTGTGGCCTCTTCCACGATCTCCGCTGCCGTGAGGATCATTTCTTCCGCAAAAGGAGGTCCTACTATCTGAATCCCGATTGGCAATCCTTCCTTCGATCGACCTCCCGGGACGGTCACAACCGGCAGATCGAAAACGTTGAAAGCCTGTGCGTAGCTGAAAGCGCGAAACGTACCCATCGTCTTGCCTTGCACGGTGACTTTGAGTGTGTCGTGTTTGTACGCGGGCGTTGCGCCAACGGGCGCGATGATGATCGGCGTGGTTTCCATCCAGCGCATTAGCTCTTCACGCAGACGATCGCGTTCCATCCAGTTCGCGATGTATTCATCCAACGACGGCGCAGCTACGTCGTCCGCAGTTCTCAAGCGCCAGCTCACAAATGAACCGCCTTCATTCTCGCGTCCAGCGTAGATCTGCCGCAGTTGGACCACAGATGCACGCGAAAACAACTTGAGCCACAGTTCGTTACCACGTTCGACGTGTGGTGGAAAGCGATTTTCACCGATCAAGCCGGCATCGGTTAATGCTGCTGCAACGTTTGCAACCACCCGCGCAGTATCCTCGGTCACCGGCACAACACCATCATCCGCGTACCATGCGAATCTCGATCCTCTTAAATCCCTGTCCAAGTAAACTTCCGAACTGAGCGCCGTAAGTAGCAAGCGAAGGTCTCTAACCGTTCTCGCCATCGGTCCAACCACTGCTCCCAGCCCGTATGGACCACTACTCGGCGGAAACTGTCCTTCACCCGGCACACGTCCGGTTGTCGGTTTTAAACCACAGATTCCACAGAAGTGAGCCGGAATTCTTATCGATCCGGCAAGGTCACTGCCCAAACCACCCGCTGACATGTGCGTCGCGATCGCCACCGCTTCGCCGCCACTCGATCCGCCGGGAGTCAATTTCGAATCTAGCGGATGCACGGTGCGTCCAAAAACCGGATTATCCGCGTTGTAATCCATCGCCATTTCCGCGGCGTTAGTTTTCCCCAGAATAATCGCGCCCGCAGCCTTCAAACGCGCCACCGCCGGCGCATCCCGATCCGGCACGTAATCCGCTCTGATCCGCGATCCGCTGGTCGTTCGAATACCAGCAGTTTCGATCGTGTCCTTAACAGTAACGGGAACTCCGCTTAGTGGACCGTCCACGCTCGTGCCTAAATCCCCGGCCACCGTAACAATCGCATTCAACGCCGGATTCAAAGCCGAAATCTGCTCCAAATGCGCCTTCACGACTTCAACAGACGACACCTCTCGCTTCCGAATCAACTCAGCCAGCTTCGTCAGCGACTGTTCGCAGAGTTCCTTGTTTTGCATTTCTTCAACTTCTCAATATAATTCAATTGCTATTTTCAGACTCAATAACAACCTGCCTGATAGATGTCGACTGGGGTCGATGTTCAAGCTTAACGGCAAAGGAGTGCATTCTTGGCTATTCGGTTGAGCCGGACTTTCGTCCTGCGCAAGCTGCATCAGCTTTCCGGTATTTTTCCGCTCGGTATTTTTCTTTTAGAACACTTCTACACCAACTCGAAGGCGTTGAACGGCGCGGCCCATTTCAACGACGCGGTCAAAGATCTACAGTCGATTCCCTACATTCTGTTTGTCGAAATCGGCGGCATCTTTATACCGCTCGTTTATCACGCCGTCTACGGCCTGGTAATTACGTGGGAAGCGCGGCCAAATAATTTGGCCTACCCGTATCCGCGCAACTGGTTTTACCTCATTCAGCGCACTACGGGAATCATTCTCTTCTTCTTTATCCTTTTCCACGTGCTCAACTTCCGGTTTGGCATGATTCCCGGCTTGAACACGATTTCGGTCGCGCATGCGCCGGAGAAGTCTTTTGATATCGTCGCCGGCGAGTTTCGCATGATCCCGATCTTCATCGTCTACATGATCGGCATCACCGCCACTGTCTGGCACTTCGCGAACGGCATCTGGTTGTTCCTCGTTGACTGGGGCATCACGATTGGCGAGCGCGCGCAACGGCTGACTGGTTATGCGTGCATTGCTTTCGGCGTCCTGCTGTTGCTCGTTGGCGTTAACGCCGCCGTTGCTTTCATCCGTCCCGGCGGATTGTTAGGAGGCATCATTTATTAATGGCAAGTAATGGTCTGAAGATCGCGGTTGTTGGCGGCGGACTCGCCGGTCTGGCTGCCGCCATGAAGATCGCAGAAGGCGGCCACGCGGTCGATCTGTTCTCCGTCGTGCCCGTGAAACGTTCGCACTCGGTCTGCGCGCAAGGCGGAATCAACGGCGCGGTCAACACCAAAGGCGAAGGCGATTCAACGTGGGAACACTTCGACGACACCGTTTACGGCGGCGACTTTCTCGCTAATCAGCCGCCCGCTAAAGCAATGTGCGAAATGGCGCCGTCGATCATCTACCTGTTCGATCGCATGGGTGTTCCCTTCTCGCGCACGCCCGAAGGGCTGCTCGACTTCCGGCGCTTCGGCGGTACAAAGCATCACCGCACCGCGTTTGCCGGCGCCTCGACCGGACAACAACTACTCTACGCGCTCGACGAACAAGTGCGGCGCTATGAAGTGCAAGGCAAAGTGCGGAAGTTTGAGCACTGGGAAATGATGTCGCTGGTGCTCGACGACCACCAGGTTTGCCGCGGCTTGATCGCGATGGACCTTCAGACACTCGAGCTCAAAGCGTTTCCTGCCGACGCAGTGATCATCGCGACTGGTGGCCCAGGACTCATCTTTGGTAAGTCGACCAATTCGATGGTCTGCACGGGCAGCGCGGTGTCGGCCGCTTATCAACAGGGCGCGAAGTACGCGAACGGCGAGTTTATTCAGGTTCATCCGACGTCGATTCCCGGTGAAGACAAGTTGCGTCTGATGTCTGAATCGGCGCGCGGTGAAGGCGGGCGTGTTTGGGTGCCGCGCAAGGAGCGCGACACGCGAGCGCCGTCGTCGATTCCCGAGGGCGAGCGCTGGTACTTCCTCGAAGAGAAATATCCTGCTTACGGAAATCTCGTTCCGCGCGACATCGCCACGCGCGAGATCTTCAAGGTCTGTATCGACGGCCAGGGGATCGGCGGACAGAACCAGGTCTATCTGGATCTGACGCACATTCCCGCCGACGTGCTCGATCGAAAACTCGGCGCTATTCTCGAGATTTATGAAATGTTTGTCGGCGACGATCCGCGTCACGTGCCGATGCGTATCTTCCCCGGCGTTCATTACTCAATGGGCGGGATGTGGGTCGATTACGATCAGCGGACAAACATTCCCGGACTGTTGGCTGCAGGCGAGTGTGATTATTCAATTCACGGGGCTAATCGATTGGGAGCAAATTCGTTGGTGAGCTGTGTGTTTGGCGGTTTCATCGCCGCCCCTGCGGCAATCGAATTTGCGAAGAACGTCGAACGAAACGGTGTCGAGGGCTCCGTCATTTACGATCGCGAATTGAAAATGCAGCAGGAGATCAACGACCGTTTGATCAAGCAGAGCGGTACCGAGAATCAGTACGTCCTGCACCAGGAGATGGGCAAGGTGATGACTGACAACGTTACCGTCGTGCGTTACAACGATAAGCTCAAAGCCACCGACGACAAGTTGCTCGAACTGATGGATCGTTACAAACGCATCTCGATCAACGATTCGAACCTTTGGGCCACGATGGCCTTGCCGCACGCGCGGCATCTCGCGAACATGCTCGAACTCGCGCGCGTGATCACGCTCGGCGCTTTGAATCGCAACGAGTCGCGCGGCGCGCACTACAAGCCCGAGTTTCCCGATCGTGACGACGAGAACTTTTTGAAGACCACGATTGCGGAGTACTCAGGCGAAGGCCCGGTCTTCTCTTTCGACCCGGTTGACATCTCGTTGATCGCACCGCGCAAACGCGACTACAGCAAAGGCAAGAAAGAAACAGCAAAGGCTTAATTCAGTGTCAACTCCACAGAAAACAGTCGAGATCCACATCCGCCGGCGCCAGAATCCGGATTCGCCGCAGTACTGGGAGCAGTTTGAGATTCCGTGGCGACCGAATCTGAACATCATCTCCTGCCTGATGGAGATTCAGAAAAACCCGGTGAACAAAGCGGGCGAGGCGACGACGCCGCCCGTTTGGCACATGAACTGTTTGGAACAGGTGTGCGGTATCTGCACGATGATCATCAACGGACGTGCGCGCCAGTCGTGTTCGGCGTTGATCGACAAACTCGAACAGCCGATCAAGCTCGAACCGATGTCGAAGTTTCCGAATGTTCGCGACCTGGTGGTGGATCGTTCGCGGATGTTCGATCACCTTAAAAAGGTGCATGCATGGGTCGAGTTGGACGGCACGTACGATCTCGGACCGGGTCCGCGTATGGACCAGGACGAGGTGATGGAACGTTACGCCTATTCGCGCTGCATGACTTGTGGTTGTTGCCTGGAAGCCTGCCCGCAGTATGAGGACGATCAGTACATCGGCCCACAGGCAATCGCGCAGGTGCGTCTCTTCAACATGCATCCGTCGGGCAAGATGAACCGTGACGAACGGCTGGAAGGCATCATGCAGGAAGACGGTATTACAAACTGCGGCAACGCGCAGAACTGCGTGAAAGCTTGTCCGATGAATATTCCGCTGACGCGAGCGATCTACGAAGAGAACCGAGAGACCGTGTTGCACGGCCTATTCGGTTGGTTGAAGGGCTAAAATCTCTTCTATCTGTCCGTGTTATCCGTGTAAGTCCGTGGCCTAAATTCCCAAAACGTCCACTAACTCCTGCACTGCCGACGCGCTCTTGTGAAGCGCAATCCTCTCTTCAGCAGTCAGGTTGATTTCGATTATCTGCTCCAATCCGCGTGCTCCGAGTTTGCACGGCACGCCGACGTAAAGCCCGTTGATGCCATACTCACCTTCGAGATACGCGGCGCACGGAAGAATCTTCTTCTTGTCCTTCAGAATCGACTCCGTCATCTCGACCGCTGCCGCCGACGGTGCGTAGTAAGCAGAACCAGTCTTCAGCAAGCTCACGATCTCCGCGCCGCCGCTTGCGGTGCGCTTCACGATCGCGTCGATTTGATCTTTTGACAGCAGTTCAGTGATCGGAATGCCGGCGCAGGTTGAAAAGCGCGGCAATGGGACCATAGTGTCGCCGTGTCCGCCTAGCACAAACGCAGTCACGTTTTCCACTGAAACGTCGAGCGCTTCGGCAAGGAAGCAACGCATGCGCGCCGAATCGAGCACGCCGGCCATGCCGATCACGCGGTGCTTCGGAAAACCGGATCGTTTGAGTGCAACCTGGCACATCGCATCAAGCGGATTCGAGACGATGATCAGAATCGTGTTGGGTGAGCGCCGCACGACTTCGTCTACAACTTTCTCAACGATGCCGGCGTTCGTCTTGAGCAGATCGTCGCGGCTCATGCCGGGTTTGCGTGCCAAACCGGCGGTGATGATCACGACGTCGGAGTTGTCGGTTTGTTCGTAGGTGTTGGCGCCGATCATACGCACGTCAAAACCCTCGATCGGCGCGGCCTGGGCCAAATCCAAAGCCTTTCCTTGCGGGACGCCTTCAACGATGTCGACGAGCACAACGTCGCCGAGTTCCTTCGCGGCGAGCCAGTGTGCCGCAGTTGCGCCGACGTTTCCCGCGCCGACAACGGTGATCTTCTTTCGCGCACCCATACAGATAATTTCCTTCGATTAAGATGTTAGGATTTGAAAGAGCGCGAGTTTACAAGTGGGTTACAGAGGTGTCAAACGCTTATGGATCCCGAGAATCCGTTTCCCGAGCCTGTTGAAATAGAAATCACGGACGTTTTTGATCTGCACACGATTCCCCCGCGCGACGTGAAACGCGTGGTGGAGGAATATCTGGAGCTCGCTCGCGAGAAGGGTTTTCCGGTGGTGCGGATCATTCATGGCAAGGGGATCGGGGTGCAACGCGAGTTGGTCCGCACGATTCTGGCGCGCACGGATTTCGTCCTGGATTGGACCGACGCGCCACCGGAAGCCGGCGGATTCGGTGCAACTATCGTTCGGCTAATATTGCCCGGTTGAAGCGTGTATAATTCGTTGAGCCCATGCTGATCCTGTTAGCAATCCTCATTTTTATCTATAACTTCGCCGCGGTTTTTTATTTCCTCTGCGGGATTGAGCCCTTGCCGACCGTGGAGGGTCTTTATATTGCGGCTTTACCGTGCGGTGTTGTTTGGTGGTTCAGATCCGACCCGGGCAAATCCGTAGTCAAGCAGCTCTATTGTGAAGGCGTGCTTGCATATTACGCCTTCATATTCACGATTCCATATCACCTGCTGAAGACACGTGGAGTGAAAGGCCTCTTGCCGTTGCTGCTGCTGGTCGGGAGTTACTTTGGCTCGCAGGTACTGGCGGCTGTCTTTTACTTCCTGTTTGTCCGCGACCTCAGCTCTTACTGAGCGACAAAGTTGTAACGGAGAACGCCCGTTACTTTTACGGGTACGCCTTCCAGCTTCGTCGGAGTGAACTCTGATGCTCGCGCTGCCCTCACGCAAGTGGCCTGAAGCAGAGGATGGCCATTTATCGAAGCGGCTGCTATCACTTTTCCCTCTTCGTCGATGATTACTTGTACCTCCACCGATCCTTGAGCGTGAGCGGCTCGCGCTATTGGAGGGTAAGCTGGTACCGGCAGGTTGACCGCGCGTCCGCGCTCCAGGTTGAGTTGCTGGCCGCTCGGCGACTCGTCACCACAACTCTTGGGGTCGATACATCTTTTCAGAACTTTCTCACCGCGTTTGCTAGCCTCGGCGATCAACTTCTCAACTTCATTCTTCGGTTTTTCGCTGTCTTCCGCAGCAGGTGTCGCAGGCTTTTGCTCGGCAGGCTTGGAGTCCTGCGCCTGTGCGAGTGAACTCACGGTGAGAATTAAGAAGAACGCGAACAGAGAGAGTGTGGTGTTGCGCATTTGTTTACTCCAATCAGAGGCCTCGAGTACTTACGCAGGTATTTACCGTAGATAGACTTTCGATGCAAGGATTTCCCCGGCACGTCGCGTATACCCTCAATCCAAAAAACGATTACCGATGAGCAGGCAAGTAGCATGATAAAGCGTTGGGCAGAGCTGATGGTCCAATTGGCCCAGACCCGGCAACGGTACATTCCGGTCGTGAAGAAAGTTATTCCGGCCAGGAAAGCCGCGTACTTCTTCCAGATCGATCGCCGGCTTTATGCGTTGCTCGATCTACAAGTCGTGTCGCAGACGCCGTTGATACAACAGTAGCTGCGAGCCGCCGCGATTGATTAGCGATCCGATCGTGATCGGTGATTGGGCTCTAGCTCGCGAGTCGTGGTTTCAGTAACGCTTCTCGGTTCGAGCAGGAATGTCGGGCTTGCCGGGGCGTCAATCTTCGCCGGTTTCGTTTCTTCCGCTAAAGCACGACGCTCGTGTTCGAGATCCAGCAAGCGCACTCGCGCGTCTCGTTCCTTCAATCGCTGGAAGAAACCGCCACGAATCAGATTCACCAACCCGACACCGCCGACGCTCAAAGCAGTGACGAGAAAAGTTAACCATAACCAAAGAAAAACCCGGTTGCTCAAATGCGGTAACGTGACGAGGCCGAAGACGAGAAAGAAATTCATCAGCATCAAGACCGTGGCCATCATCAGCCCGACACCCATCAGCTCGCGCTTCTCACGTTGTAGTTGATTCCCACTGGTAGGCAGCAAGTCAGTCGCGAGACCGAGCGACAGCCCACAGCGCGAGCAGAACCGCATCTCATTGGAAGGCTGCTGATGACCGCATTGAGGACAGTACATGGAGGACTCCTACAGTCACTAACTTTAAACCATTTCCAGTTGAATACGGAGTTTTGTTGGTTTCTGTTTCTTCAGACAGCCCCGCCTCTCTACTACTTCAAACCACTCACTGAAATACCAAATCGACTGTATTCCTGACTCCTCTAAAGCATGGTAGCTTGCGCGAAATCCATGAACAACTGAGGGGAACATGAAAGCGCAAGCAACTACTACTGCCGAAACGAAATACAGCCCTGAGCAATTGACCGAGCGCTCGGTTTACCGCCGCGCTGTCGAAGCGGTCTTGTGGGGTATGCCCGCGGTCAACTTCGACCTGATGCTGCAGGCGTTTGTAAAGATCGAAGGCGGTCCGAACCAAATCGTCTACTGGTCGCGGCCGCTCTCGTGGCACGACCAGACACTCACGCCCAACCCGGACACGATCTATTTCAATCCGTTCTACAACACGAAGGACGGTCCCATCGTGCTGGAAATTCCCCCGGCTGATGACGGTTCGATAACGGGCAGTGTAGACGATAGCTGGCAAAACGCTCTGGAAGATGTAGGTCCGGCCGGCGTCGACAAGGGCACGGGCGGCAAATACCTGATCCTGCCTCCGGGTTACAACGAGTCGGTGCCGAATGGCTACATCCCGCTCCAGTCAGACACCTATCAGGGCTTTGCCATTCTGCGTTCAAACCTTAAGGACGGCAGTGATGCTGACATCGCCCGCGCGGTCACTTACGGCAAACGCATAAAGATGTATCCGCTTTCGGCTGCGGCCAGTTCACCCGAGACGACGTTCATCGATGCTTATGGCGTGATGTTCGATGCGACCATTCCCTACGATCTGCGTTTCTTCGAATCGCTCGATCGTTTTGTGCAAGTGGAGCCGTGGCTGACGCGCGACAAGGCGCTGATCAAGACGCTGAAGTCGATCGGGATCGAAAAAGGTAAACCGTTCTCACCTGATGCTCAGACCAGGACTCTCCTCGAAGTAGCCGTGCGCGAGGCGCGCGCAGTGATCGACGTGCACTACGAGCAAGTCTTTGAACCACCGTTCCATCCCGGCACTCATTGGGCACTACCTGCATCGACGGAGGTCGTCGAAGGCATGCCGAGCTTCTTCGCTGACCCGAACAGTTACCCGATCGACGAGCGTGCGGTGACGTACGCGATGGCTTACTTCAGTGCGAAGCATCTAGGCGCGGGCCAGTTTTACCTGATGTCGATCAAGGACAAAGACGGTAACCGGTTTGATGGTGGTAACACGTATCGTCTTAACGTTCCAGCGAATGCGCCGGTGAAGCTCTACTGGTCAGCCACGGCGTATGACGGTGTCACTCACGCACTTATTCGCGACACCCCACGCTCCAGCCGCGGTTCAAATTCACCGGGACTACAGAAAAACCGAGACGGCTCGGTCGATGTCGTCTTCGGTCCCAATGCTTCGAGTAGTAATGAGTCAAATTGGGTACCGACCAAACCTGGCGCGCCGTTCGAGGTGCTCTTCCGTTTCTATGGACCAGAGAAAGCGCTCTTCACCAAAATGTGGATCCTGCCGGACATCGAGAGGATTTGAAAGGAAAGACAATGGCTACACAAGCAAAACCAACAACTGAAACAGTACCGGTCACAGTCGAAAGTTTTACGCGCGCGGAGAGCGATCTCTATTTCGCCAATGTCGTCAAGGAAGGCGGCTTTGGAAAGTTTAATCATCGACGTGAGCCTGCTGCGGTTGAGAACCAAACAGTCATACGCTTAAATCGCGATACACTTTATTCCTCAGTAGTCCTCGATCTCGATGCAGGTCCGGCAACGGTCACGCTTCCCGACGCGAAGGGCAGTTTCATGTCCTTGCAGCTCATTAACGAAGACGAATACACGTTGCCGACGATTTACAAACCTGGCCCACACAAGATCACCAAAGAACAGGTCGGCACGCGCTATATGATTGTCGGCATACGTACGCTGGTCGATCCGTCGGACCCGCAGGATCTCAAACGCGCACACGCATTACAGGACGCGCTCAAACTTGACCAACCTGGCGGACCAGGCAAGTTTGAAATACCAAACTGGGACGCTGCGAGTCAGAAGAAAGTGCGCGAGGCGTTGCTCACACTCGCTACAACTATCACCGACACGAGCCGTTCTTTCGGTACGAAGGACGAGGTCGATCCAGTCCAGCACTTGATCGGCGCGGCGTCAGCGTGGGGCGCCAATTCGCCGAAGGATGCTACCTATCTAAACTTCACACCGGACAACAACGACGGCAAGGCTGCCTACCGTCTGAAGGTGAAGGACGTGCCGGTTGATGGCTTCTGGTCGGTCATTGTCTACAACAAGGAAGGCTACATCCCGAAGAACGATCGCAACGTCTACTCGTACAACAACCTCACCGCGAAGAAAGACGCCGACGGATCGGTGACCATCCAATTCGGCGGTTGTGACGGAGCACAGTCCAACTGCATTCCGATCGTTCCAGGCTGGAACTACATGGTCCGTCTCTATCGCCCGCGCAAGGAAATACTCGACGGCACCTGGAAGTTTCCAGCGGCAACGCCCGTGCGTTGAGGTATCTTGAAGCAAACCGAAACAGTCTTGAATTAAGCTTGGACTTCCTTGAACTTGGCAGATAGCATTTAAGATCCGCCAGATCCTGTTTTGAATTTGGGTCCGGATGCTTGCACTTTCAGAAATTGCACATTGAGTTGCGCCGGAACAATCTTGAACTTCGCCGGAACAGTCTTGTATGTGCGGAATTCAACCTTGAATTCGCGAGATCCGAGATAAGTGTTCGTCGATCCTAGACAGTCGCACGTCGATTCAAGATGCTATTTCGCGACTGCAAGTAAGCTATCGGCGGCTGCTAGAGGGTGTTATGGAAAGCCGGTGAGGGGGACCGGCCCTGCGATCAACGGGCGAATTACTCCACAAACGCCTTGCCTGCAAACAACTCTGCCTCAAGAATATGAACCTCTGCGTCGACCATACGAAACCTCAACTCCATTGCGGTGGTGGTGGCGGAGGTAGGGGACTCAGGTTTCGACCATAAAAGTCTTTCATCTCGGGTTTGAGCCAGAATATCAAGAGAGGAATACAGACGGGCAGACAGCAGGCGCTGGTTAGCCCGATGCAGATGAGTACAAGTCCAAAGACCCAGACCCAGCTCTTACGCGGCAAGAATGGAGCGGCGGCATAGGGACCAGCAAACACCAGACCCATAATGACAAACACCACGCCCATTACTTTCGCTTCCGCGGCACTCATCTCCGGGTCAGGCTCAGCGAACATGAACACGATCCCCATCCCTGCCATAGCCAGATAAAGCAAAGCCATCAAGATGCAGTAGACGACGAACCACGTATAGACGGATGGAGTGACGGCCGCATTCCGTGAAGTGGCATTCCATGATGCAGCCGGATTCAGTGAAGCACCGCATCGCTTACAAACCTCGTCATAATCCCAATTGACGAGACCGCATTGTTGACATTTATTGGCCATAATCTTTGTGAGAACTAACTCATCTTAGGACCACATCCATCAACATACGCTCTGTCTAGCCAAGCTTGCAATTTTTTCTTGACACGTTCTCCAGATCAGAACTACAAATCACTTCCCAAACCTCTCTGTCTGAACTATGCCCGTAACCCATGGCCTACTTCGCAGACCTGACAGAATATAGCTACGGTTCTGTGCGATTCGAAGAAGGATCGGCGCCTGTCCTAAACGTCGGTTGGCTTGCGGCGAGCCACCCATTCCCGATCGCCGAACCCGAACCTGAGTTCGTGCGAGCTTTACTTCGCTGTTGCCGCCGGCCCGTTAGCCTGTACCGCGGATTTCATGTCTGCGATTTGTGTGATGTTCAAATATTCAAGATGCCGGTCGTCTCGTACGAGGGGAGGCGCGTTCACGTCGGAAACGGTGAGGTTTGTGTACTGGGTCCGGATGGCAGTTGGTACACGGCTCCGACCCTCGTCGCACATTACGTACTGAAGCACCACTACTCGCCGCCCGAACAATTCATCAGCGGAGTTCTAAAGGCAGCGGAAACAATACCGGGCATCGATGCCGAGCAACTGTCGCAACTTACAGCGCTCAGCATTTCGGATCGTTATGAACTATGCCTCGATCTTCTCGAGCGCGAGAACGAAACGCTGGCGAATCCGTGGGTGGCTCACGCGGTCAGGACAATGCGATCTGTTCTTGTCCCAAACCGCAGGAAACTATCGTATTGGATATCGTTCAAAAACCCGCTGGACGTTGTGAATGAAGCACTGGTCCTGCCCGCGCATCCGAGCGATATGCCTCCGCGATGGATGCACGACATAGCGCGAAACGCCATGTGGATCCTGATGCACGCAAGAAATACGGACGCGGCGGCTGAAACGCTCGAGTTCACCGCCACGGCTGTAGAGTGCGCCATTGAGCGTGAACAAGACTTCCTTGAATTCTGAGCGGCTAGCACTTGCGAGAGGTAGTGTCCTAATCTGAGATTGAGAATCGAGACTTTGGCATGGTCTTTGTCCGATTGCTGTGCTATAAGCGCCGAAATCTTATGTCTCTCTTTCGACCATTAAAGGGATTTTACTCACTCGCCCGCGTTGTGGTCGAATGGCTTCTCGAAACGCTTCTAATAATACTTGCAGTATTCTTTCTGATGTGGCTTGATCCACCGCCCGTCGTATATTGGCTAAGTATTGCCGCATCCGTCCTAATGATAATAGCGGCAAGGAAAGTATTCCGGCGGCTTTCATCACGTGCTAAATAGACAACCTCACCGCATCGCCCTCTTACTTTCTCCGTTGCCGTCGTCGCACTGGAGTTCGATATTTGAGCAAGTCTTTATGCCGCGTGTCTAGCATGTAGGTCAAAGCTTGAAACGAGATTCCAAGACTACGAGCGGCGATAGTCACACTGCCGTGCGCCTGTTCCAGAGCAAGCTTGATAACGTCACGTTCCAGGGATTGCTTTTCTTCACTTAGCCCGCGACCGGGCAGAACAAGCTCGCCTTCGATCACAGCTAAATGCTCGCCAAGCTCGCGCAGTGTGGCAGTCGCGGCTTCGGACGCTTGATTACTACCGCCCGTTAGTTCTGACAAGTCAAAGGCGCGTCGAAAAGCAAACAACGCTGCACCGTATCTCTTCAGACGCGCGAGCGCCCTGCCATGAGTGATTAGAGCCTCAGCCACGAGCGCGTGTCTCCCGGTCTTTTCCTGACTACGTACTGCCGCCCGTGCGGCTTCTTCAGCTTCTTTGATACGTCCCTGTTTAAGAAAGACGCTAGCGCGAGTTTCGTCAACTTGCGCTGCGGTTCCCGCATCTCGCAATCCCGCAAAGATGCGCCGCGCGCGGTCTAGGTGTTGATGTGCTTCTTCGCAGCGGTTGATTGTGAAGTAGACCAACCCAAGTTGATTCTCGACGTAAGCCAAGTACGGCTTGTGTTGTGCTCGTTCATAGTGATAACTCGCAGCCGCGTACTCTATCAGCGCCCGGTCAAGATAGTCGCCATGCGGCTTTGACTCGAACAAATGTCTCAACACAGTTCCGAGGGCGAGATGATAACTGCCCTTGATCGTCGCATTGTTAATTGCCTCAAACAACGGTGCGTGCTTCGTGAGAATGCGCAATGCTTTGATGTAACTAGCAGCCTCGCATTCAACGATTCCCGTTCTCAATACCGCTTTCGCCTTTACCTCGTTAGGCGTGGGCAAGCGCGAGAGTGCCTCATTAAGTAGATCGCGGGCTTCGTTCAGTTCACCAGTTCGCCAATAACAAAGCGCGAGTTCTGTTTGTGCTTCGGCGATCTTTTTTTGATAACGGTGTGACTGAAAGACGGTGAGGCTTTCACTGATCAAATTCTTTGCCGTCTCCTGTGCGTCCGCGATCTGATTCTTACCGCCGATCCACCCGGTCAACACTCCCGCTCGTAACAGCACCTCTGCCCCTATGCTCGGTTCCAACCCTTCTAACTTTGGTCGCTCGCCTACACGTGTCCAGTAGTCGCTCAGCGCTCTCCGCGCCTTCTCATATTCGCCCTTGTACTCCAGCACCTTTGCCGCTTCGCAGCACAACTCTGCGCGTCTACTCACACTGAGGTTGGGGTTTTCTAACTCGCGCATGAGTGAGGGCGGTAAGGCCATGTGAGATCCAGTTGTTGTAGGGAAATAGGTGAACCGAGCGCAAATCTTACGCCGTACCTCTAGCCCTTGCAACAGGATTCAAGGCGCTCTAGTGTGATTACAAAATTCTTGTTAGCCACAAAATTCTTGTAAATCACATAGGAGATAGCCAAGTGAAAACCTTACGCCAAATATGCGCCGCGACGATCCTCAGCCTGACTGTTGTTGTATCCGCATCAGCGGGCGATATTCATGCGCCGGGCGTGGTGTCGCCCGGACCGACCACACCCCCGGCGATTACGTCTGTAATTCTCACGATTGTTAGTTTGACCTACAGCTAAACGCGTACGCAGGAACTACTGAAGAATAGCTTGCGTGTTGGCGAGCGGGGAGATGTGTGTCTACAAGTTCCTTGTACGAGACCAGGAAATTCGATTGCGGGTTGATCTCTTGTGATGGCTATTTACACACAGATATAAAGCACACATTGCCGACGCTCTGTGACGTGAAAGAGCCTTGAGCAAATCCTGCACTAGCCCAGAAGTGTGGGGCCGGGCGTCACTGACTTACTGAAGAGGTGGAGTGACGCCCTTTTACGTTCTCATGCTCACAGTGGATGACTCAGACTTCACACCAGACCACATCGAACTTCTAGAAGAGTGGGCCGACGCTTTGAGCGTGTCGGTTGAAGTTCTGTTAGCACGGATCGTGCTCGCTACAAGCGAAGGTGAGAAGTACGTTGAGAAGGTGCCAACGTGGAAGCCAACCCCGCGCGAATAATGCCCTTCTGCCCAGTAGACGAACGGGACTCTTACTTCTATCCCCTACGCTTACCCTAAACTTAATACTCTTGCTTAAGGTTGTTACCTACGCCGTTAAGCAGAATCTACTACGCAGACCTTGACGTTCTCGCCTGCGCATGTTAGATCCGTTAGCCTAACATCATGTGGAGGTAAAACACGATGGCGGCAGAATCAAGTGCAACGTTAAAGGAGGCTCCCCCGGCACAAACGCCGGACCTAACAGCCTCGGAAAACGGCAAGAAAACAGAGAAGCCTAAAAAGGTGCTCCCCACGTCTCGAATCTCCGTTCCAAAGCAGCTAGACATTTTGCGGGGGTACGTTCATGCGAGCGGGCAGGAGGGAAAAGGTGTCAAGCTCAAGGATCTCGCCGCAATCATGAAAATGCACGAGAACACCGTGACTCTGGCAAATCCCTTTCTCGCGGATATTGGCCTGATCACGCGCGGCGATAGCGGATACGTTCCTAGTAGCGAGGCTATAGCTTACGTTGGGGCTTACGACTGGAATCCCGAAAAGGCCGCGCACAAGCTCGCGCCGGTTGTGGAGGCCACATGGTTCGCTAAGTTGCTCATGCCTCAGGTTCGGATGCGCGGCTCAATGGATGAAAAAGAAGCCATCGGTGAGTTGGCGGGAGAAGCTAAGGCCGCCCCTGCCTATGAACCGCAACTCCGAATGCTGCTTGAGTACATGGAAGCCGCCGGATTGATATTGCGCGAAAACGGCCGCATATCTAGGCGAAACGCAGCGCCGGGCGAAGGGGCAGGGGCCGGAAGCGCGCCGGAGCGCCAGCCGCTCAGTTCTGAATCCTCGGAGCCTAATCAGTCGGGCGGTGGCGGTAAGTCAGGACTGTTCACAACATTTTCTCAGCCGACTGAGGGTGTCGTTAGGTTTAACGTTAGTGTGAAGGTGGACATGGCTGAGTTTGCGGGCTGGCGGGCTGATCGCATCGCCGCGTTTTTCGCAGGCATCGCTCAGGTGCTGGCCGCTAAGGGAATGCTGGAGAAGGATGCGGGCGAGCCTTAAACAATCAGACCGTAAAGGCGGTGATGCTATGAGAAGAACAGAAGCCCCTGCATTTACTGGCGCTTGCCGATGCAGAGGGCAGATACAAGAAGACCCGCTCTAATAAATCTTTCGACGGAAGCATTAGAGCGGGTCGTGGCAGGCGCACCCTTTCGGAGAGCGTCCTGTTAGCCAGTGCTATTGAGGGGCTTTACATCCTAAGGGCCGGTGCTAGTACCACCGTGGAGTGCAACTCTCGCGCTCTCCGTTTCCCCTCTATCAATACCTAGACCGTACACTATTGTACGGCGCGGTTCAAGACTTCCCTGATCCAGGTTGACAAGTCTTTCCCTTCCGAGCGGGCCGCTTTTTGATACGCGGCCTTTTCGGCGGGTTGTACGCGCGACTGTAATACAATCGCCTTCGCCTCGCCCTTCGCTAACGGTGGTCTACCTACCCTTTTTCTTTTTTCTTGCATTTTGGATCTCGCTCATTACCGCCGCTTGGACTGCGGTTTGTGGTGAATCAACGGGCGGAAGTTCTAACACTGTGAAGTAACGCCGCCCGCCTTCTTCGTTTGCTACGTATCCCCAACCGTAACCGCGTGTCGCTTTCGGATGCCCGCGAACGTCGAATACTTCAACGTCGCCTTGCCAAACAGTTTCACCTTGAAACTCCTCGACTACAGGCACCGTTTCAACGTAGTCCGCATCGCAACCGTGTAGCGTCAAAAACGCCGCTTGTAATTCCGCGATGTAGTCACTCATGAAACCGCCTCGACTAGATCGCCATAGGACCAAAACTTACGCTCAACTCCCGCAGCCATTGCTGGCGTCATTTTGATCGTGCGGTGCGTCTTAACAAAGTTATGGCTCGCAAAGTTCAACGCGACCGCTGCCTCGAAGTTTTCAAACTTCTTACTAAACGCGAGCGTCAACCGATTCAGCCGCTTTAACGTGCAACCGCGTAGAAGCATTCAGCCGCTCAACGTAGGACGTGGAAATGTGCTTCGGATTCGGTTGGCCCATGATCCAAACTTTCTCGCTCGCGGCAATGCGTGACGGGCTGTACTTACGCTCTGGAGTGTTGTACGTACCGTCTTCCGTGCCGTAGGTTTTTACAATTTGCGCGTAGTCAACTTCCCGCCCAAACACGATCTCTATTGCTTCTTCGTAAGCGTTCATCGCGTCCGTTGAAATCTGAACGCGATTGTTAAGACGTGATTTAAGGTCGCTAATAAACGCGACGGTGTTGGGCATGTTGCGCTTGCTCGTAACACGGTAGGCCGGGACAAGCTTTGTCTCCGCATCAATCGCGCAGTAGGTCCAAACGTCGCCAAAGGTCGGATCGTCAAACTCTGTGACGTGGCGCACCTTCTTACCAATGAAGCCCCACACCTCGTCAAGCTCCAGACGGTTGCAATCCAGATTGCGCATTTTCTCATCTAGCAGGCGAGCACAGCCTTGACCAACGCGAACACCCAAGCGCATGATCGTGTCCCGATGCACCCCGGTCATTCTCTCTATAGACCGGATCGAATTACCTTCGGCTAGTGCCGCCGTAACTGCAATCTGTTTGTCTTTGCTTAGGTGGTTGTTCGACATTGTGTTTCCGTCTCCAGTGGGAATAATGTACTACGGAAACTATATTTTGTCCATGTTTATTTTCGTACTACAGGATTTAATTTTAGAGGAGGCACTTAACCTTGAGGAAGGCTTACCCAATCTGCGCCGCGCTACTTTTTGGCTTGGCTCTAATCTTTGCTCTTGGTGGATACCACCTCGGATTTCCAGAATTGCTTGACTTGCCGGGTCGCGCTACAAGAGATCCAGAAGACTCGCGGTATGCGTTAGGATTCGTCAGAGGAATCGGACTAATCTGCACTGCGATCCTTTGTGCAATCGCAGGCAATACGCTCGTAAATATATTGATCAGATTCCGGCGCGCTTAGACGCGGGAGGCTATATGCAGAAGCGGAACACATATCAGAATCGCGGAGTTCGTCATGGCCGACTTATTTTCTGATGAAGAACTCGACCTTGACCGACGGCGAGAAGAAGCTGATTCTGCGTATCAAGATTCCTTGTTCTTGCAGACCAAGGCAGTCGCGCTAGGAATCGAGATTCCTGAGAACTGGTGGACCAGCGACGAGGAACTTCTGAGAGATGAGCGGCGGCTGTGCGGAAGGACGTCCCGGCAAGATGCTCGATCCTACATGACCGGCGATGCTCGTTCTCGGTTACGGTTTCTTATTGATGAAGCTAGGGTCAAGAGGGATATTGTTAAACTTGAAAGACTGCACAAACGGATTGGAATATTTGCTCAGATTGCAGCAATCCTCTTTGGTCTTATCGGCGCATTGATAGGATTGATAGCGTTACTAAAAAGGTAAAACGGCCCACCCCAAATAAATCTGAATCTCAGATTAGGACACTACCCTTGCGAGATCTTCCCTTGACGGTCTGGGGAATGGGCGCTACCCTACTCCCTAGATAATCTAGGGAGACTCATCGATGGCTAAGGACCGGACAGATTTGATGCAGGGCACACTCGAGCTCTTGATTCTCAAAACCCTGTCGCATGACTCCATGCACGGTTATGGCATCGCGCAGCATATACATCAATCCGTCGATAATCTGCTGAAGATCGAGGACGGCTCACTTTATCCAGCACTCTATCGCATGGAGGAACGCGGCTGGATAGCCTCGGAGTGGGGTGTTTCAGAAAACAATCGCCGAGCCAAATTCTACAAACTAACCAGATCGGGTCGTAAACATCTCGATGCCGAACGTGCTAATTGGGACCGCATCTCACGCGCCGTTACAAAAGTTCTGCAAACTGCTTAAGGAGGACAAACTGATGAAAGATCTAACACGCAGATTGTTTAATCCTGCCGGCAGCGAAGCGATTGAGCGTGAGGTCGAGGAGGAGTTGCGGTTTCATCTTGAACTGTTGACGGAGCAACAACTTCAGTACGCTGACACACTTGAAGAAGCAACAGCTTCCGCATTACGACAGTTTGGCGATGTCGAACAAATCAAGGACGAGTGCGTCGAAATCAGCAAAAGGAAGCGCCCTCTCACGCGCGCGCTGAAATCTTTCCTTATCCTGACTTTTCTCGCCGGCATTTTCGTGCGCATTTTCGCGGCGGAACTTCACGTCGACCGCGTCGGCCAGATGCTGATCGTCATTTCAGTCATGGGCCAGTTGTTTCTGTATGTACGCGGCTTAAAGCCCGCGGGCTTCCGGCCAAAATCCGACGCTTCGTCGCCCCTGATGTTGAATACCAGCACGGTCAAGAAGCCCGCCAGCCTTTTCGACGCCGACAATCTTTAGTACCACACTCCGTTCTATTCAAACGACAACTGCCGCCCGCTGGCGAGGTCAAAAATCACGTCCCGATCTCTGGGCCGTTGGACGTGCTTGAATTGCTTGAAGCGCGCCTGTTCACTTACTCGGTCAATGCCGATGCGGAAGCCAGGAGCGGTCCCTTCGGCAATGAGCCACGTCTGCCCTTCCCATTCGAGGGATAGACCGTTGCGCAAGGGAAAGCGACCTTGTCGAACGGCGACCGTGATGTGATCGGGCGTGTAGATGAACAGATAGTCTTCGCCGAGCTGCTCCAAGAGCGATCCGAGCAGGATCGCCTTGTTGCTGCAATCCGACTCCCCGGACATCAAGACCTCGTTTGGCCTCTTCAACAACTCGAAATTGTAAGTAGTCGCGCGCTGGTCGTACACGATCTCGCGCGAAACGAAATCGAGCATGCGCTGCACGCGTGCCTCGCGCGCATTCTCACCGTCTGCCGGAATGTCGCGAGTGAGCTCGTCTATAAAGCGGTGCAATGAACTCTCGTCAGGCCGCGCTACTAACGCGCCGTGGTTGGCAAAGATGACCGGCGTTCCCGAGCGGGTCTGTTCCATTCGCGCGTGCATTCGTCCGCCGAAAATACTTCGGTTCTCGACGAAGTCGGTCAACTCGTGCATCGCGATAGTGTAAGTGGCAAGTTTGAAAGGAAACTTGAGGACAGCCGCCGGATCAAACTTGATATTGTCCACCGGTGTCTTGAAGAAATAGTGCTGATTCGACGACTGGCGCAGCGAATATTTGCCGACGCGAAGCTGGCCTGTACCGTCGTCCTTCGCCATCTCAATTCGCTTTGGATCACTGATGAAGTGCGCGACCATATTTTCAAAAGGCTCACCCTCCTGCTCAGGCGGCGGTGCTGAGAAGTAGACCTCGCGATCAGGTACGTGCAGCATTTCAAGCCGTACGCGACCGAGCACTTGTGACATTACCTTTGTCCCAGCGAAGCCAGGTTGTGTGAGGTAAGCGAGCATCGTGTCGCGCGTTCGCTCCTCGACTGTGGGCGGCGGTAAAACCTTCCGCGTTGCCCGCGTCTTGCTCTCGCGGCGTGAGCTGGCGTACTGCTTGTAAAGAACCCACACCCCGCCACCTAGTGCGAGTGCTATGGCAAGTACCAGGACCAGCTTCACTGCCCGCGAACCTGTCGAAACGTCTTGTCCGAAGGTAAGGCCGGGTAAGTTTGGCGGCCCCGGTTGCGGTACGTGGGCGTTAGTGTCATTGACATGGAGCGGCGCTTGGCAACGTTCGCAGATTTCGTCGGTTGCGAAATTGACGAGACCGCATTGGGGGCATTTCGTATGAGTCATCTAAATCTCCGGTTGAGGCTCGGGGCTACCGAATAAAATACCGCAGTTTCGTGTTTGGGTTTGAGGTTAATTGACGGACCTTTAAGCAACTTCTGCTTCCGGGATCAACTCGCGCACAAGCTGCCGCAGGAGCTCAGCTACTTCTTCTCGTTTCTGCGGCGACCACTCGGGCCATAACTCCGCGAGGTGTTCGCGACGTGCCGCTACCAGCCGATTGTACATCTCACAGCCCGCTTCGGTCAGTTGGTACACAGCAGCGACAGAACCCGCGGCAATCAACGACTTCTGCAACAACTCCGCAGTCCCGTCTTTCAAACTCGTAGCGTCACATTTTCCTCTTCGCCCCAGCTCGTTAACGTTGACTCCGGGCTCACGCTCGATCTGGACCAGCAGCCACGCCGCCGTCGGACTCAAATCAACGCCCGCACGCGCGACAATCGACGCGATGTAACGGCGCCGCACATCTCGATCTGCAAGCACCGCCAGGCCGCGTAACAACTGCTCGCGTGATCCCGTGTCCGTCGGCATCGCAAACGTTTGCGCGATCTCACCGCCGATGTCGGATTCCGCTGCGGCGGCAATCGTTTCTCGCAGTGGACGCTCGGGCAGCAACAACGTTACGAGTAGTCCGAAAAAGGCGATGACTGCGGCAACAAGAAACACCGTGCTGAGCGATGCGACGAACGCTTCGGTGTACGCGCCGCGAACCGCAGGCGAAAACCCGGCCAGCGATTGCGGGCTAATCAAATCGAGGGCGGCACTCCCGGGCATAAGCCGCTGCACGTGACCGTGTAGTTGCGTCGCGAGCACTGCGCCAAGCAACGCAGTACCCAGCGAGCCGCCGATGAAACGAAACAGGATCGCGTTCGAAGTTGCCACGCCGAGTTCGCGGTAGTCGACGGCGTTCTGTACAGCGATGATCAGCACCTGCATGACGAAGCCGAGACCGAGGCCGAGCAGCAACATATATAAGGATGCCGCGAGCATGCTTGTCTCTGCCGTCATCCGCGAAATCAGCAGGAGCGATAGCGCCACGATAGTCGTGCCCATGATTGGAAACAGCTTGTACTTTCCGGTGCGACTCACGAGCTGGCCCGCGAGAATTGACGTCACTAGAGTGCCACCCATTAGCGGCACCATGCGCAACCCTGATTCCGTTGGACTTAGTCCCTTAACAATCTGGAGAAACACCGGCAGATACGTCACGGAGCCGATCAAGGCGAAGCCAACAATCAGTCCGACCACTGACGTCACCCAAACGTCACGCACGCGGAAGAGTTGCAACGGCAGGATCGGTTCGCGGGCGCGGCGTTCAACCAAAACGAAGGCGATTAGACCAGCGATTGCGATCACAATCAGCCCGACCATCAGCGGTGATGACCACTGGTAGACCGTGCCGCCAAGATCTGTAACCAGCACGATCGACGCGAGTGTCAGCGCGAGTAGTGCGGCGCCGGCGTAGTCGACTGCGTGGCGTGCATACGAACTCTGCGCGGGCAGGGTTGCTGCGAGAACAACGAGCGCGATAATTCCGACGGGTAAGTTGATATAGAAAATCCAGCGCCACGTCCAATGCGTTGTGAAGTAACCGCCGACTAGTGGACCAGCAACCGAAGCGAATCCGAAAGCCGCGCCGAAAATCCCCTGGTAACGTCCGCGTGCGCGGGGCGGTACGACGTCGGCGACGACGGCCTGGGTCGTGACCATGAGTCCGCCGCCGCCGAGTCCTTGAACGGCGCGAAATATGATCAAGTGATTCATCGACTGACTTAAACCGCAGAGTGCCGAACCGATCAGGAAGAGCACGATGGCAAACTGAAGTACGCGCTTACGCCCGTATAGATCGCCGAGTTTACCGTAGATGGGCGTGACGATGGTTTGCGCGAGCAGGTAGGCGGTGACTACCCACGAGATATGAGCTAACCCGCCAAATTCGCCGACGATCGTTGGCAACGCGGTGGCTACGATCGTCGAATCGAGGGCAGCCAAAAGCATCACGAGCAGCAGCCCGCCGAAGACAACCAGCACGTTGTCGTGTGAGGCTCGCGATGTTACATCAGCAGGAGCAGCGGCTTGCATATCCACTCCTTTGCACTGTTTGTGCCTGTTGGCGACTGCCGTCAAAACCTCCACGCCGTCGCTTGCCTGTCTCGAATCACAACAACCTCAGCAACTTCCACGAAACCAATCGGTACAGGCTGGTGTCTTTTGAAATTCACCTTGCAGTTGCTAATAGTTAACAGGCTTAAACTCGCTCCGCGCGGTTAAGTAACTCGCTATCGTAAGCAACTACAAACCCGCTAATCCATTCAGGCCTGACGCTCTTATCCTGAGCATACGCAGTGAACGCAACAGCGTAAGCGTAAACAAAGCCACAAAAGCTCTTTGCACATCATCCCCCAACTTGCAGCAAATCATTTCCTTTGACAAACATGCGTTTGAGCTCCTCCCATTTTCACTGCCAGCCTAAAGTAGGGAAAATTGGACCATTAGAGTGTTGTTGGACCACTTCGTTCGGCGTCAGACCCGACAAGGAACT